>Ga0070741_10011245_pt1 | contig 16591 bp, 17 predicted proteins | sample Coa_R1_4_FD_66440 | JGI IMG/M metagenome (GOLD analysis project Ga0070741, IMG submission 66440) | Surface soil microbial communities from Centralia Pennsylvania, which are recovering from an underground coalmine fire - Coalmine... | ecosystem: Environmental > Terrestrial > Soil > Unclassified ...
TGGCCGACGACTCCTCCGGCTGGCAGAAGGCGAATTCGCCCGATGCCCGTAACCTGAATCCTCAGGAACTCGCCGAAATTGCAGCCAAGAAAGCAGTCGAAAGCGCGAAACCTCGCGAGGTAGCTCCGGGCAAATACACCGTCATTCTTTCCCCTGCCGCGGTGCTCGATATGGTCGGCTTCATGTTCTTCGATTTCGGCGGTTTGGCGATTCTCGATCAGCGCTCGTTTCTGAACAATCGCATTGGGACTAAGCTCTTCGGCGAAAACATTTCCATCTGGGACGACGTCGCACATCCCCTGCAGTCCGGGCCGTCCTTCGACGGCGAAGGCGTAACGCGAAAAAAGATCCAACTGGTTGAGAATGGCGTCGTGAAGCGGTTAGTTTACGCACGTGCTTCAGCCGAAAAAATGAAGAAGTCAGAGCACGCATCGAAGGTCGGGGTAATCGAGGCAACCGGTCATGGGTTTCCAATCCCGAACGAAATCGGCGAAGGCCCGATGAATATTGTGTTCGATTCGCCTCGCGATGCGAAAACAATCCAGCAGATGGTCGATTCCACCGAGCGCGGCATTCTGGTCACGCGGCTGTGGTACATCCGCGAAGTCGATCCATACGAAAAGATTCTTACCGGCATGACTCGAGACGGCACATTCCTCGTCGAAAATGGAAAGCTCGTCTGCGGCGTACGCAACTTCCGCTTTAATCAAAGCCTCATCGAGTTACTCTCGAACGTCGACGAAATGAGCACTCCCGTCCGCACGAGCGGCGAAGAGTCGTTTGATATGGTCGTCCCCGCGATGAAGGTACGGGATTTCAACTTCACAGAAACGACAAAGTTTTAGCAATCAGCCATCAGCTTTCAGCCTGTCGCGTCCGCACTTGTGATCCTGAACGAAGGAACGGCTCGCGAATCGGTGACCAAGCCGAAGGACGGTGGTCAAGGCGCGGTATTCACCGACGAAATCAAGAAAATAGGAAGACACGGCAAGTAAGCAGAAAGTAATTTGACTCTGATGCATAAGCTGGGCTAGCCTCAACAGTTCCAGATATTTAGGCCTAAGAGACGTCCTACAGCTCACTATGCTCAAAGCGGTTTCAACCTACATCTTCGTCAAAGAGCGACTGCATCCTGGATTGTTGGACAAGCTGGTCACGGGAGGAGCTCAGGCGATCGAGATCTTTGGGGCTCGCCAGCATCTCGACTACGCAAACCGCAAGCAGCATGTGCGCGAAATTGCCGACTGGTTTCGCACCAGTGGTGTGCCCCTCCATTCAGTCCATGCTCCACTTTATTCAGATTACGAATGGGGACGCAGCGGCTCGCCCCCGATTAACATCTCCTCAACTGACCGGGCTACACGAATCGAAGCTATGGATGAGATCAAGCGGGCAATTGAACTCGCCGAGCACATTCCATTCAGATTTCTCATCCAGCATATTGGCCTGCCGAACGAATCTTTTAATGAACGCAAGTTTGAAGCCGCGATGACCTCGGTTGAGCACCTGCGGGCGTTTGCCAAGCCGCTCGGAGTCCGAGTCCTGCTCGAAAACATTCCTAACGAGCTCTCGCTCCCGGACCGTCTCGTGGAATTTATTCGAGTTACTCACTTCGATGATGTCGGCGTGTGCTTCGATGTCGGCCACGCGAATATGATGGGCGAGGTGGCGGCTGCGTTCGAGACTTTGAAGGGCCACGTCCACTCGACGCACATTCACGATAACGACAAAGAAAAAGACTCACACCTTTGGCCCGGGGACGGCACCATTGACTGGAAATCCACACTGGAGCAGCTGAGCGAAGCGCCGCACAAGCCCCCATTGCTTTTGGAAATCGAAGAGAACGAGAAGATCAATCCCATCGAAAAGATGGCGGAAATTTTCGGAAGTCTAGTACCTGCATAACAACTTACCGCCGAGTACGCCGAAGGTCGCCGAAACCTGCATGTGTCTTCTCTGCGCTCTCCCGTCCTTGGCGGTGAAATGATTTTCAGATGAATCCCGTAACCACAATTTCTGAAATCGGCAAGCATGATGGCCAGTCGGTCACCATTCGCGGGTGGCTTTACAATCTGCGCGAGAGCGGAAAACTGTTGTTTCCAATCTTCCGAGATGGCAGCGGAGTGATTCAGGGCGTGGTGCCGAAGAACGCGGTGACCCCGGAAGTGTTCCAGGCGGTGAAGAACCTTACCCAGGAATCCAGCGTCATTGTCGATGGCACGGTTCGGGCTGATAAGCGCGCTCCCGGTGGCTATGAACTCGATGTTTCGAATGTGCAGGTGCTTCAGCGAGTCTCGGAAAATGAACCCTTCCCGATTTCGCTAAAAGAGCACGGTGTCGATTTCCTCATGGACAATCGCCATCTGTGGATACGTACGCCGCGGCAGGCCGCCATTCTGCGGGTCCGCGCGGAAATCATCAAAGCGGCCCGCGATTTCTTCGATGATCGTGGATTCGTGCTCACTGATCCGCCAATTCTGACCCCTGCGGCATGCGAAGGCACCACGACTTTATTTCCTGTCGATTATTTCGATGAGCAGGCGTACCTCACGCAGTCAGGTCAGCTCTATATTGAAGCCACCGCCATGGCGCTGGGCAAGGTGTATTCCTTTGGGCCAACCTTTCGCGCGGAAAAATCGAAGACGCGGCGCCATCTGACTGAGTTCTGGATGGTAGAACCCGAGGTCGCTTATGCGACGCTTGACGATCTGATGGATCTAGGTGAGGGACTGATCAGTTTTCTGGTCAAGCGATGTCTCGAGAAGCGCCGTACCGATCTGCAAACCATTGGTCGCGATGTCGCAAAGCTGGAAAAAATTGAACCGCCATTCCCGCGCATCAGCTATGACGAAGCAGTGAAGATGCTCGAAGAAGGGCACGCGAAAGGTGCGCTGGAAAATAAATTCGAGTGGGGCGGAGATTTTGGCTCGCCAGACGAAACCTATCTTTCGGCACAGTACGAAAAGCCGGTGATGATTCATCGTTATCCCGCGCAGGTGAAGGCGTTTTACATGGAGCCGGACCCGCAGCGGCCCGAGTTGGCCCTGTGCGTCGATGTGCTCGCGCCGGAAGGTTACGGCGAAATTATTGGCGGCTCACAGCGTATGGCGTCTTATGATTTGTTGCGACAGCGTATTCACGAGCACGGTCTGCCAGAAGAGGCCTTCAAGTGGTATCTCGACTTGCGCAAATACGGCAGTGTCCCGCACGGCGGCTTCGGCATGGGAATCGAGCGCGCAGTTGCGTGGATTTGCGGTCTGGAACACGTGCGGGAGACGATTCCGTTCGCGCGGACGCTGCACCGGCTCTACCCCTAAGTAAATTGACCGCCGAGTACGCCGAGGAAGACAATGGACGGGAAAAACAATCTCTTCGAATCAGAAAAGGGACCGCAAGATTTTACCTCGCGTGCATTTTCCCTGCGTCAACTCTGTGAAACCCTGTGTTCTCTGTGGTTCAAAGGTTTCTTTTTTACCACAGAGAACGCTGAATTTCGCGGAGGAACACCACAGAGGCTAAGCTGCTGGGTGGTGAAACTGTGAAACCCAGCGCGGATGCCGGCATCGCGCCGCGCAAAATTCGCGTCATTGGTGTGCCGCTCGACCTTGGGCAATCGCGCCGAGGCGTGGACATGGGACCTTCGGCAGTTCGAGTTGCCGGGCTTGAGGCGCGCCTCGAAGAGTTAGGACATGTAGTCGAAGACGCTGGCAACATAACGGTTGCCATCGCAGAGCAAAAAAAGCAGGGCGACTCGCGCGCGAAATATCTGAAAGAAATCGCTGCCACCTGCACCAAGGAGGCGGAGCTGGTCGTAAAGACGCTCGAAGCCGGTAAAGTGCCGCTGGTGCTCGGCGGAGATCACTCGGTCGGTGCAGGAACGGTTTCAGGAGTTGCCGAGTTTTATCGTCGGCAAAATCAAAAGATCGGTCTCATCTGGATCGACGCCCACACCGACATCAACACTCCCGAGAGTTCACCGAGCGGCAATGTTCACGGAATGCCGCTAGCGGCGCTCATGGGCCTGGGACCTCCCGAGCTGGCAAACATATTCAATTTTTCCCCTAAAGTCTCGCCTAATAACGCCGTATTGGTTGGCGTGCGGGATATCGATGCAATTGAGAAAGAAAACGTTCGCCGGGCTGGGATCGATGTCCTCACCATGCGTGACATCGACGAGCGGGGAATGCGCGCAGTAATGGAAGACGCGATAAGAATCGCCGGCCAAGGAACGGCCGGTTACCACATCTCTCTCGACATGGATTGGGTCGATCCGGAAGATGCACCAGGAGTGGGCACTCCCGTCCGTGGTGGGGCCACTTATCGAGAGGCGCACCTGGCGATGGAGATCATCGCTGACCACGGCCGCATGTTGAGCTTTGAAATTGTCGAAGTAAATCCCGTGATTGACGAGCACAACAGAACTGCCGATTTAGCAGTAGAGTTGGCTTTGTCGGCGTTCGGGAAGAAGATTCTCTAACCAGATGACTGAAGTGGCACACCAGCCGGAATTTGCACTGTATTAAAGTTCATTTGAGTAGAATTCGCAGTTTGAGCGTTACTTCGAACCAGCCACTCGCCGCACCCGAGCAAGAAATTGAGCGCAGCCACATGCGCAAAGCGGCGCTTTTCTACAACCCACTATCCGGCAGGCGCAAGAAATATCGTGTGCAAGACGTGGAAGCCGCAGCCTCAATTCTTCGAGGAGCGGGAGTCGAAGTTGAAGTCGCTCCCACACGGGCTGCATCCGATGCTGCAGCGCAGGTGCGAATGGCGGTCCGCGACGGATTCGATACGATCATCGCCTGCGGCGGAGACGGTACGATCCACGATGTAATTCAGGGTCTGGCCAATAAGCCCGCAGCGCTGGGAATTATTCCACTCGGCACCGCCAATGCTATGGCGCACGATCTGAGGCTGCCGATAAGCGTCCAGCGGGCTGCGCAGGCTCTGCTGACGGCGGTTCCGAAGCGAATTGCCGTTGGAAAAATTGATTACCGCAACTTCAACGATCTCCCGGCGTCGCGGTTCTTTACAGTCGCAGCCGGAGTTGGCGTCGATGCGCACCTCTTTTACAAGCTCAATCGCCTCATAAAAGACCGCATGGGCATGTTGGCCTACTACAGCAAGGCCACTCACCTGTGGCTGACGCACCGCATGCGCTACTTCGAGGCCGAGTTTTCACGCAACGGCGGTGAGGCGCTACGCGAGCCGCGGCTTTCGGAGATGCTGGCAGTTCGCATCAACTATTTTGGAGGTGTGCTGCGCGAGCTCGCGCCGGGTGCTTCTCTCGGGCGTAATGACATGCGGCTGGTGCTGTGCCGCACCGGCAATCGCGCGTTATATCTCGCTTATGTATTTCGCGGAATTCTCGGCTTGTCGCGCGGAGTACCTGGAATTGTGCTTGCGCATGCCGACCAGGTCGCCTGCCGCAGCGTTCCCGGCGAAAAACCTGAAAGCATCTACGTGGAAGCCGACGGCGAACTCCTCGGGCGGCTTCCGATGACGCTCTCCATGGTGCCGGATGCGCTCACTGTACTGGTGCCGAAAGGCCATCCGAATCTCGTTTGAACAGGAGCCGCGACAACAAGCGGGAACATAAGCGGACCTGCATCGCTAATGGTGGCTGAAGAAATCAACGATTGTCTCGCTGGCGTCAAGGTCGCGGTTCACCGGACCAATCATTCTCTTCGGCAGATACTGTACTCCGCCAGGCCAGGTGTGGCCGCCGCCTTCGATCGTGTAGTTGATGACCTCTCGGCCCGGACACGCTACGGATTCGACCTTCACTGTTGAACCGTCCCTTGGGTCGAGATCCGGAAGCTGTGTTGCGTTCACGAGAGCATTTCCGCATTCCTGTTTTCGCCAGAACTCGACGACGTGCGTGATCGGCTCGCTATCGCCGCGCCCACGCACCGGGCCTCCTTCAAATTTCACGAGCGGATCACCAGTCCCATTGATCATCAGCACAGAAACAGCTTTTGCGGGCTTGCACGCGTCTAGCGTGAAATGCGACATTGAGCCCGCCACAGGCGCGACAGCCGCGATTTTGTCCGCCAGCTTGCAAGCGAGTGTGAATGACATATAGCCGCCGTTCGAAATTCCTGTCGAATACACCCGCTTGGGATCAACGTTGTAATCATGGACCATTTCATCAACCAAAGCTGAAATGAATCCAACATCATCAGCAGTGCGGCCAGAAATCTCACGGCCGTCGTTCCATGAACGGTTCAACCCCTCGGGATAAACGACGACGAAGCCCTTCGCATCCGCCGCATCTGCCAAACGATAATCGCCCGGGTGCTCAGGACTAGCGCCGCCTCCATGCAACATGAAAATTAACGGTGTGGGTTTCCTGTGATTGTACCCAGGAGGAAGATGGACGAGATATCGCCTTCTCACTCCCGCCACAGTAATGAAGTCTTCTTTGCCCTGTGTGCGCCCGCCGCGGTGAAGGCGTGCGAAGCCAGGAAGACAGAGCACTGCGAACAGCGTTGCAAACGTGATAAGGGTGAGACTCTTCGGCTTTAGAGCAAGCACCAGACGACTTTACCAGATCGCTCGCAGCCCGCAACGTGTACGGTTGTGTCAAGCGACAAATGATTGAATCCAAATGAAAAAAGTTGTGTGACCGAAAAATTCCTTGTGGCGCGGATACTCGTGTGCGCGTTAGTAGAACGCGCATGCCCTTCGATGATTTAGAGTTTCTGGATGCGATCCAACCGCTCCGTACCACCCTGCACTATAATCCCAGTCCTCATCTACCCCGACCCCGCCGCTGCAGCGGATTGGTTGTCAAAGGCCTTCGGCTTTACCGTTCGCCTTCGTATAGCGAATCACCGCATTCAGATGAAAGCCGGAGATGGCTGCTTTACCATCGCGGAAGGTAAGATCACGCCAAACAACTCGCAACACGTCCAGGTCCGCATCGAGGATGCGAAAAGTCACTGCGAACGCGCGCGAAAAAATGGCGCTGTTATCCTGAGCGATCCAACGGACCATCCCTATGGCGAGCGCCAATACAATACCTTGGATTTTTATGGCCACCGCTGGGACTTCACCGAAACCATCGCGGATATCGCTCCCGAAGACTGGAGCGGGGGTGAATTTCACCTCGAGTGAATGGACCGACCCTCGATTGGTTCCGCTTGGAAGAGCGGCCATTGATGGCCGCGTTGCAGGTGAAATTTGATCAGCGGGCTTTCAGCCCCAATCTACGCGAGACCATCATCAGGTCGAGCAGGAGTATGCTTATCCAGCTAATGAGCAGGGTGAAGACTCTCGTCCACAGTAGAACTGCCCACTCAAGCTGAAAATCGGGCTTGAACGGACTACCGGTCAGCCTACTGTGGAGGACCTAAAGTTGACGAACCGGGAGCTAACTAGGTACGTTTTCGATCTCGCTCGCGGGCGCGCATCGACTCTGCGCGCTTGCGGCGGTACTCTTTTCGCGTTTCGAGGTCCCCGGCGGCGCGATTGGCAACATCCTTCATGTCACGCAGGTCAGCAGTATACCGGTCCAGAGATTGCTTTGCCTTATCTCTCGCGCGCCGGGTGGTGCTCGTCTGCTCAGTCAACCGCTTCATCCGAGGATTGTACGCTCTTCACCTCTAAGCCAAAGAATACAGAACCTGAGAACGGATGTCCTCGCCCGTTCAATTGCCTACCACTAACCTCACCTCACGCCGATCCCGAACCGTCTTCTGTATCTCCGCCAGCGAATCCGTCGCGCGAATCAGATCGTCAATCGTGTCCCGCGGCGCATCGGAACGAACTTGCACGGGTTACCAACGTCGCGTGCCGGCTCGCCAGGTTTTCCGAACGCGCCGCTCACCTCAAACTCGACGCTTTCAAGCTGAATGCCGCGCTTCGCAGCCTCGCGATATAGATCGTTGCAGAAGCGTTTCACAAGCGCTGCGAGCAAGCAACGCTCTTCCCCTTTGTCTCACGCCGATTACAACTGTGGCCCATCCTGAACAATTTTCGGTCGGGCAACCTTCTGGTTAACATCCTTAAGAAAGCAGACCAGCTGAAAACACAACTGTCGACGAACTGTGCGGGATTACTTCGAAATGAGCATCTCCAGAGCATTACAGAATGGGTCCACCCTGTCCGTTTTGGTGATTTGCCTGGCGCTTCAGACGTTCGCGCAGACATCCGCCTACCGCCAGCCACTCGATGACGCCTGGTGGACCGGCCCATTGCTGGCGCCGAATGCCTCAACGTTGCCGCAGGGCCACCTTCTGGTCGAGCCTTATTTGTATGCCGTCATGACGCAGGGATTCTTCAACTCTAGCGGCGCGCGCATCAGCGCCCCAGGCGAGATCAGTTACGGGTCGCTCACATACATCAACTACGGATTGTTCAACAAACTCACCGTCGGCACGCTGCCCACATTCGGCTATAACGTGCCGGGCAAGGGAGCCGGGAGCGCGGGCATCGGCTTCGGCGATCTCACGGTGCAAGCTCAGTATCGGCTGCGCTTGTTTCACGAGGGCAGCTGGCTTCCCACGGCTTCCATCAACGTGCAGGAAACACTTCCGACAGGAAGATACGATCGGCTCACTCGCCCCAGTGACGGATTCGGCGCCGGCGCGTACACAACCACGCTCGGCCTCTACACTCAAACTTACTTCTGGATGCCCACCGGCCGCATCCTTCGCATGCGGCTAAATTTGTCGCAGGCTTTTTCGAGCTTGGCGAACATCCGCGATGTCAGCGTCTATGGCACTACCCGGGGCTTTCGCGGCCATGCAGCCCCCGGCGCGGCGTTGCTCGTTGACTTAGCTGGGGAGTACAACGCTAGCCGCCATTGGGTCCTGGTGATGGAAGGTGTATATCGGCACCAGTACAACACTCGTGTGACGGGAACCAACATCGGGAGTGTCACTCAGCCGATCGGAAGTCTGCCCGCACCGATTGTGCTTAATTCAGGCTCATCTCAGGTGTTCGGTCTCGCTCCTGCTATCGAATACAACTTCAACAGCCGCGTGGGAGTAATCCTTGGTACCCGGCTCTTCCCAGCGGGCAAAAACACGACCGAATCAATCACGCCGGTTGTGGCGGTGAACATCGTGCGTTAAGCCAATTCCCGAATTGGGAGCCCGCTGAATAGTACTTATGTAATCTCGGGTGAACTTGATAAAATGTCAACCGCGGTGCTACGATGGTTGAAGACGATGACAAGATTCCGCCTCCCCTTAGCCTTGAGGAATTAAGAAAGCTGGTTTTGGAGGCGATCGATGAAACCGCAGGCACCCGTAATCCCGAAACCTTCCACGCCCGCTTTGGTCACCTTGAACGTGACCTGCAAATCGATGACGTCATTCACGGACTTGAGCAGCCTTGGTCATTTGATCGTCCGCCGGTCTTCAACAAATTCCACTGGCAATGGAAGTACTACATTGCTACCGAGAACATCGACGGTGATCCGATCCTGATCGTGATTGCTGTCGATACGCTGGACAGAAGTTTTGAGGTTATAACACGATGGCGCCAATAGCAGCCCACGAGTGCGGTTCAAAAACTCGAAAAGAATTCTTCGCAACGGAGAAGAAGCCGTTTCACTTCACAGATTCCGGTCTGTCAAATGTCTATTTAGTCGGAATCCGTTATTTCGTTTGTGAGTGCGGAAAGCTGGTTGCGGAAATTCCCGCAATCAAGCAGTTACTCTCTTTGATTGCGCGAGACCTCGTTGAAAAGCCAAAGGCACTCGCACCAGAAGAAATTCGCTTCCTGCGAAAGCGTTTGGGGAAGAAGCAGTCCGACTTTGCGCGTGAAATCGGAGTTCGAGTTGAAACGCTTTCGCGTTTTGAAAATGGTCAGACTCGCGCCAACGAGCGCACTGACAAGCTCATTCGCCTTTATTACGTTCTGATGTCAGAAGACCCTCAGTTAGCTGAGATTCGCAGCGCGATTGAAGAGGTTCTTGCGGGCTGGAAACACAGCAAGATGCCCGCCAAGATTGTGGCCACGGTCAAAGGGAATGAGTGGAAGGCGGAAGTGGCGGCCTGATGGTGGGAGCGTGGAAGAGCGGCCATTCATGGGCGCGTCTAAGCACGATAGTGAGACGAAGCGGGCTTCAGCCCGCAGCCCTAAAGGGCGGAATCTTGGACGACCTGACGCGGCTCTAAAGAGCCGCTCTTCCACGTCGATTTACGCTTACGGTTTAGTATTGTGTGCAGGATCAAACCTGTAAGCAAGTGCCTACCAAACTAAGCCGCTACTTCAAGATTCCTGCTCCGGAACTTAGACGGAGAGGCGTGTTCAATGCGTTTCTAGGCATCGATAACAAACTCTTCGTCGATCCAAATCTTTTCAAAGTGGCAAAGACTCAGGAATTCGCGCACGCGAGGGAAAAGCTTGAGCAGTATTTCGCGAATGTAATCAAACTGCTTTCAAAAGCTAAGTCGCACGGCGATGTGGCTTGGGAAGCTGCGCGCAAAATGCTAACGATCAAGGAAGAACAAGGCGCCGCCCTCGGATATTCAGGAGCGGGAACATCGGGCAGCGCAATCGGGCCCGAATTGGCTGAGCAACTGTGTAAACGTGCGAAGGAGATTGTAGATCTAGGAATTGATGACCCTGTAATTTTTGAGCTAATAGGACTGTTCGAGGAGGGATTCGGAGCAGACCGTCTTAGCGACTTGGCCATCGCAGTGCTTCGCGCCGAGTTTTTGTCATTTACGCAGCGAATCGCTGCGGAGCTCGACCTTCAGCCGCGCAGCCGGACTAAGGACGGAGCTCTAGAACTTCCCCTCCATCCAGACGGCAGGACGTTCCTAATGCTGATTCCGCGGGAGCTCCTAAACGACCTCCCCATTGCTCTCAGTCGAAGCGAAATTGATGAGGCCGCAGCGTTCAATGCGGAGCTCCGAAGTGCATGGAACAAGTTGTTTACTTCTGCGGGCAAGAAAAAACGACGCATAACCAAAGACGAGATTCGTGCGATGCTCTTTTCAAGTCCTCAGAATCTGAAAGACCTAGTCAAGGTATATCGCGCTTCTACGCCACGATCATATGACTTTGAAAACGATCCCGAAGGCCTATTCGAATGGGACGAAGTCGCACAGGACTATGCGAAGGAGTTCCCTCTCGAAATCCTACTGAAGAAACCGACCAGCCTGGCGGATGTCCGAGTAGTTCTCGACTCAATAGTGACGCAGTTTCGCAGGAACGTGGAAGATAACAAGCTGTATGAGCTTCTGTATAGAGATGACGGCAAGCCTCGTAAAGAGCTTTACAGCCAGAGACTCTTCTATGCAATAGCTGATGCATATTGCTGGGCAAACAACGTTGATCTCAGTCGTGAACCTAATGCGGGGTACGGTCCCGTGGACTTTAAGGTGAGTTCAGGCTACTCGGGGCGGGTTCTGGTAGAAGTGAAGCTTAGCTCCAACCCTCAGCTGCTTCACGGATTCGAAGTCCAGCTGCCGATCTATCAGAAAAGTGAAGCAACTGAAGAATCGATCTACCTCATAATGCGTGTGACGGAGAAGTACCAGGCGGTCACCGACCTGATTACATTAGCGGAGAAGAGAAAAGCGGATGGTTTGAAGGTTCCACAAATAATCGTGATCGACGCGTGGCCGAAGGAGTCCGCGTCCAAGAGAAAGAGTTAACCTACTCCCCCTCTCCCACCTTCAGCACCGCCAAAAACGCCTCTTGTGGAATGTCCACCCGCCCGATGCGCTTCATGCGCTTCTTGCCTTCTTTCTGCTTTTCGAGGAGTTTGCGTTTGCGGGTGATGTCGCCGCCGTAGCATTTGGCAAGGACGTTCTTACGCATGGCCGCGACGGTTTCGCGGGCTATGATCTTTGCGCCGATGGAGGCCTGAATGGGGACCTCGAACATTTGCCGCGGAATCAGAGTGCGCATTTTTGAGACCAGTGCCTTCCCGCGCTCGTAGGCAAAGTCGCGGTGCACGATGATCGAAAGCGCATCTACGGGATCACCGGCGACGAGGATGTCGAGCTTCACCATCGGCGATTCCCAAGTGCCGGAAAGGTGATAGTCGAGAGATGCATATCCTCGGGAGACCGACTTCAGCCGGTCGTAAAAATCGAGCACGATTTCGTTCAGCGGCAGTTCATATTGCAGCATCACCCGCGTCGAGCTGACGTATTCGAAGCTCTTCTGCTTGCCGCGCTTTTCTTCGACCAGCGCCAGAATTCCGCCGACATATTCTTCGTTGGTGAGAATGGTCGCCAGAATCACCGGCTCTTCGATCTTCGCGATCTCGCTCGGATTCGGCCAGCGCGACGGATTATCGACTTCAATTAGTTCGTTGTCAGTCTTCGTGATCTTATAGCGCACGCCAGGCGCAGTGGTGATGAGGTCAAGCCCAAACTCACGCTCCAACCGCTCCTGAATGATCTCCATGTGAAGGAGGCCAAGAAAGCCGCAACGGAAGCCGAATCCAAGGGCGGCCGAGCTCTCTGGCTCGAAGAAAAACGAGGAATCATTCAGCCGCAGCTTTTCGAGCGCCTCGCGAAGTTGCGTGTGTTCGTGCGCGTCGACGGTGTAAAGGCCGGCGAAGACCATGGGCTTGATGTCTTCAAATCCGGGCAGCGGTTCGAGGGCGGGCGCGGCATCGTCGGTGACAGTGTCGCCGATCTTTGTGTCGGCGACGTTCTTTATGTTTGCGATCAGGAACCCGACTTCGCCCGCGTGCAGCTCGTCAACCTCGACCGGCTTGGGCGTGAGCACGCCGAGAGTTTCCACGTCAAAAATCCGGCCGTTCGACCACAGGCGAATCTTCTGGCCTTTGTGCAGGCGTCCTTCGAAGACTCGCACCAGCACGATCACCCCGCGATAAGGATCGAACCAGGAATCGAAGATCAGCGCCTGCAGATGGTGCTCCGAACTTCCTTTTGGCGGAGGAATGCGCTTCACGATCGCTTCGAGCACATCGGGCACGCCCTGCCCGGTTTTCGCGCTGATGAGCAAAGCATCGCTGGCATCAAGTCCCACTGCGCCTTCAATCATCTCTTTCGTACGCGGAATATCGGCGCTGGGCAGATCAATCTTGTTGATGACTGGAATGATCTCCAGCCCGTGATTTATCGCGAGATAAGAATTCGCCAGCGTTTGCGCTTCCACGCCCTGCGACGCATCGACCACGAGCAGCGCGCCTTCACACGAAGCCAGCGACCGCGAAACTTCGTAAGAAAAATCCACGTGTCCCGGCGTGTCGATCAGATTCAACTGATAGGTCTCGCCATCTTTAGCGGTGTACATCAGCCGAACTGCATGGGCCTTGATAGTAATGCCGCGCTCGCGTTCCAGGTCCATCGAATCGAGAACCTGCGCCTCCATCTCGCGGGCGGTCAGTGCTCCCGTCAGCTCCAGCAGACGGTCGGCAAGCGTCGATTTCCCGTGATCGATATGCGCCACGACCGAGAAGTTGCGGATATGCGAGGGATCCATAAGGAGAGCAGGTAAGTATTGATTTTATCAGGCTGAGACGAGCGAACTTGATGGGGAGAACAGCAGGTTCCGTAAGCCTAAGCGCCGCGGAATGAAAGCTGCCTAAGTCTTAGTGAGACTCTGACACTGCAGGTCCGAGCCGCTGTTTTACATGCTCCACCAACACTGCAAAGCGGGCATCATTGTGCAGTGGCTCGAGCAGAGGGTCTCTCGCCATCTCCATCGCGATACGCGGGGCAAGACCGTGGTCAACAGCGCTCTTAAGGAGAGAGAGTGCTTCATCCCTCCGCCCATTGCGCGCGAGCACAGTCGCCAGGTCATATTTTGTTGACGCGGCTTCGGGCTGATTCGGGCCCATGACGCGGTCCTCAACTTCGAGTGCGTGCCGCAGGGACTGCTCCGCGTCCGCGTCATGATGCTCGTCGCGCTGAAAGGCGCCGAGGTTTAACATGCCGTGAATCGTCGAAAGACTTTCTGCGCCGTCGACTTTCAATTGCAGGGCCAGCGCCTCACGTTGCAGCTTCTCTGCTTCGGCAGGCCTGCCAGTCTCGGCCAGCATGATCGCCTGATTGTCCATGGTAATCAGCGTCGCATGTGCTTCCGGTCCAAGAATCCGTTTTTCTCTTTCCAAGACGTCGCTGCCGAGTTTGACTCCTTCAGCACACTTTCCTTCCTGACATAAAGTAAACGCCAGCTCGCTGATACTAGCCATCGTGTCCGGATCATTCTCGCCGAACACGCGTTCTTGGGTAGCGACGAGATTTCGTTCAAGATTTTCGGCGTCCGGTATGCGGCCCTGCTGAAGCAACGACCAGGCCAGATCGTGCATGGTCCTCAGCGTCTCACGACTCTCGTTTTGTCCAATCGAAGCGCTCGCCTCAACTCCCCGCTCAAACACCGATTGCGCGCGCGAGTACAGACCCTGGTACATATAGGCCCTTCCGATCACATACATCAGGCTGGCTTTCAACTCTGGATCTTTGGCCAACCCACTGTCGATGTTCTTCTCTGCCTTATCGAGAAGCTCTCGGGCAGTAACGGAGCCTCCGAGCCTCTCGTTGGGATCGGACGTTTTGAAAATCCCGGTCATGAAATCGGCGATGCGATCGGCCCGGTCACGTTCGCGGGTAATGCGGCGCAATTGAATGCTTTGGAACACGCCGAACGAAATCAACAACGTGGCAATCGAAGCACCTACTGCTACGGCAATCCGGTGCCGCCGGACATATTTCCCCAGGCGGTATGACACGCTTGCTGGACGTGCGGTGACCGGTTCGTGCTGCAGGTGGCGACGTAAGTCTTGTGCAAGATCAGAAGCCGTAGAGTAGCGCCGTACACGATCCTTCTCGACCGCCTTCATCGTGATCCAGTCCAGATCACCGCGCAGCTGGCTGACGAGTTGCTTTGGTTCGGTTCCGCGAGCGACGGCGTTATCCAACGACGTCTTCTGGTCGCTACTAACCTTTGTGCTGGGTCGGGGCGGGTCTTGTTCGCGTAAGATGCGCAGCATTTCCGGAAGCGACTTATTCAATTGGGATGGTTCGAAGGGAAGTCTGCCGGTCAGCAGCACATATAAGATGACGCCAAGCGAGTAAACATCAGTCCGTGTATCCACGTCTTGTGCAGTTAAGCCGGCTTGCTCTGGGCTCATATAGCCTGGGGTTCCGACGAAACCACCTGCGCGGGTGTAGAGCGATTGGACGTCCGAAGCTGAGTCCAGAGTTTTTGCCAAACCGAAGTCGATGATCCGCGGAACTGGTTTTCCATCCACTTCGGTGACGAGAATGTTTGCCGGCTTTAGATCACGGTGAATGATCGCCTTCTGATGGGCGTGCTGCACCCCTTCGCAAACTTTGATGAATAGCTCGAGCCGTTCGCGAATCTTGAGTGTCTTCTCGTCGCAATAGTCTGTGATGGGCACGCCAGGCACGTATTCCATCACGAAGTAGGGCTGCCCCTGTGGCGTTGCGCCTGCGTCAAAGACTTTGGCGATCGATGGATGATCCATCACGGCGAGCGACTGCCGTTCCGCCTGAAAGCGGCGCAGCAGGGCATCGTCGTACATACCCCAGCGAATGAGTTTTAGTGCGACCTGACGGTGAATGGGCGAAGTCTGCTCCGCCAGCCAGACCTGGCCCATTCCGCCCTCGCCAATTTTGCTCAGCAATTGGTAAGGACCAATGGACCGGGGACTTGGAATTTCGAGAGAAGGAAGCTCTAACGGATTTTGTAGTAGCGCACTCGGAGCATCATGCTCTTTCAACAACGATTCAACTTCTTCCCGCAATAAGGCATCATTGCCGCAGGCATCACGCAAGAAGGAGGCACGTTCATTGGGACTATGTTCGAGAGCCGCCCCAAACAGCTGTTTAATTCTTGCCCATTGTGACGTTGTTTCCAATTTCTCCCCTTTTGATCTGTCGCGATAGCCACGCCCGAGCCATACTCCAGTCGCGTTTTACGGTCGCGGCCGAGATGCCAAGAAGTGCAGCAGTCTCTTCAACTGTCAGGCCCGCGAAAAAACGAAGTTCCACGACCCGTCCCTGCTGGGGATCGCGTTCGCTCAGGCGAGTCAAGGCATTGTCGAGCGCGAGCACATCGAAATCGTGGCTCTTTGCGGGTCCAAAGTCGCCTTCCAGCCTAATTGTGCAATCGGCGCCGCGCTTGGCTGCGCGGTAACGGCGAGCGTAATCAACAAGAATTTGGCGCATTAGCGTGGCGGCGATGGCTACGAAGTGCTTGCGATTCTCAGTCTGAAAGGGCCCTTGCTCAACGAGGCGCAGATAAGCCTCGTTAATCAACGCGGTTGTTTGAAGCGTATGGCCGGAGCGCTCTCCGCGCAGATGCCGATGCGCCAACGCGTGCAGCTCGTTGTAGACAAGAGAAACCAAGGACTCGAGGGCACGTTGATCGCCGGCATTCCAATTGGCAAGCAGTTGTTGGACGGTTTCCGACGGCAGCTCCGGCATGGCACTCCAGCAAGCCTCGCGGGATCGCTGAAACGATAGCCGCCCGCCTGGGGCAAGTCAACCGGAAATAAAAACAAGGTGATGTCACGCGGCTTGTGTAAATAGCTTGAGGGTGCGGGTTTTCCATTCCAGGGTAAAACGCTGGAAAATGGAGTAGATGATTCGATCCACGCTTTTCACGTTCACAAAGCACACCA
>Ga0070741_10011247_pt1 | contig 16590 bp, 11 predicted proteins | sample Coa_R1_4_FD_66440 | JGI IMG/M metagenome (GOLD analysis project Ga0070741, IMG submission 66440) | Surface soil microbial communities from Centralia Pennsylvania, which are recovering from an underground coalmine fire - Coalmine... | ecosystem: Environmental > Terrestrial > Soil > Unclassified ...
GAGCGGCCGCCTTTACCGTCGTTGCCAAACTTAAGGCCCCAGAGACCGTCGATCACAATAGGCCCGCCGTTCACGTCGCGCAGGAGACCTTGCAAGTCACCGTCGGCTTCGAAGGCCATGATCGTGCCGCTGCCGAAATTGCCCACCAGCAATTTGTCTTCTTTAGCGCCGAACCCGCTCGGGGCAATGGCCAATCCCCAAGGCGAATTGATCTCATGCAGGTGTCCGCCGGCGGCCGAGCCGGTAGCGAATCGGTGGAACTTGCCTGTCATCGGATCCAAGATATCAATCAGGCCATGGCCACGCCCTGGCACATCGTCGTGCTTGGCCTCGTTTTGTTTGGCGAACGTGACGAACACCATTCCGTTGAGATTTTGGACATTGAAGGGCGCGTAGCCTTTCGGCGCACGCATATCCTTGAGCTGTCCGAACATGACCAGGTTTGTGTCGAACTCGTCCAACGTTCCATTGGCAAAGTTGGCTGCAAGAAGCGTCGGGCCGTGCATCGTCGTTGTCAGAGCGATTCCCTTGTAAACGGCCGACCCGCCGGGAACCAGAACTTCGGCGCTCGTGCCGAGGCTGCCTCGCCAGCCTGAGATCGTTCCATCCTCACTGGCGAAAATGAATATATCGCCCTTGAAACTTCCCGTGCCATCGAACAGCTGGCCGGTCGGTGTGCCCTCTCCTGGAATGGCTACTTCCAGGCCTTGCTTGGCAACTTGCACGACTCCACTCGAATCATAGGTCACGGCGTAGAGCGTCGATAGGCCGCTGCCGTTGTCGCTGACCCAAAACGGAGTGGCCGGCCCGGCCGAGATTCCCCAGGCGTTCACCAGATTTGTATCCTGGAGCAAGGCCATGCCTGCTTGGTCGGATACCAGGTTGGTTTGGACATAGCGGCCTCCGCCGTCTTCGTCCGCCAGGGCCAGCAGCGGTGCGCAAGCGACCGCCACCAGGCCGGCGGTCAAGCGCAGACCTCGCCGGTTGTTGGTTCTCTTCTCAGTCTTGATCGGGTTTCTGCCAATATAGTCTTTCATGCTGAACCTCATGTTTAGTTTGTTGCCAGTCTTGCGTCGAGCCCGCCACAGCCGGGGCCAAATGTGTTGGGTTTGCTCCCAACTGCACATTGACCTCGAGGACTCAATCCAGGACTGAACGAGCTTCGTATTGTAAGAGTCACAAGCGGGTGGTTTGTTCCCCCAAAATCCCTAAGAGCGTGTTTTAAAAATTTGGTTTGGAGTCCCGCCTTTAGGCGGCCCGGCGCCAAACCGCCTGAGGGCGGGACTCCAAACCCAGGTGCCCACGCCCCTGCCGAGGTTTTAAAACACGCTCTAAGAGCGTGTTCTATTAATAATCTTGGCGGCGAGACGCCGCCAAAACCCGCCGGCCAGAGGCCCGCGCTACGTAGCGCAGGCGTTTTCGCCTGCGGGTTCCGGCGGCGTCTCGCCGCCGGAATCGCGCCGCGGACCCATTTTTTAAGACACCCTGTAAACGCGTTTTGTCCCCTCCCTCAGCCTGCCCTCTGAGGCAGCCTTCGTCCGGCGGGATTTCTTTCCGCAGGCAACACGCCCCCGGGGGACGCCGGCATTCCCGGTGGCGGCGTGGGCGTGGACCTACTTGCTCTGCCAAAATCGTCAGTTACGTTTTTGCAGGCGCGAGTTATTGCCAGTTCCATCGTACGTAGGGAGACTCAAAATATGATTCGAAAACTTAAGTCCGGGTATCGTCTTTACTCTCGCAAGCGGAATCCAACCACAGGCAAACGCCGGAATTTGGGTACGTTTCGGACGCTCGGAGCGGCGAGACGGCACGAGCGCGCGGTGCAATTTTTTAAACGGCGGGGCTGAACTGCATCCAAATGAAAGAAAGAGCGAAGAAATATTGGTCGGGAGAGGTGATTTGAGGTCTTCGCAGGTCGTTTGGTTCTAAAAGCGGTGCATAACGCCGCGCTCAAAAATGCTCGCGTGCTGCCCAAGAGGCTTCGAGGGAGAACTTAGTGCGCCGCCGCGTCTTCGGCCCTCGCAGGAGGTGGATTCGTCTCCACCTGGGTCAAGGGACTGCCCGCAGCCGTCGGTTGGAGGACCGGGCTGCCCGTCCCGTTTGCCAATACGGCTGCGTCCGAGCCGGCCATTTCTTCGGACAGGATGGTCACCGCGATCCGCCGGTTCTTGGCGCGGCCTTCCACGGTGGCATTGTCCGCGATCGGGCGGAACTCGCCGTAGCCAAGCGCGCCAAGCCGCCGTGGATCTACTCCGCCTTTTTCTGTGAGGAATCGCACCGCTGCGGTCGCCCGCGCGGTGGACAACTCCCAATTGGTGGCAAAACGGCCGCGGCCTGAGCGGATAGGCACGTTGTCGGTATGGCCGACCACATGGACTTGCAAATTCGTATGCTGCTGCAACAACGCGGCCACTTTGCGTAAGACCGCCGCGCCATCGGGTTTCAGTTCTGCTTCGCCTGAATCGAACAACACGCGATCGAGAATATTGACCGTCAGTTTGCCCTGAAGCCGCGAGATGGTTACATCTTTGGATTCCAAAGCCGCGCGCATTTCGTCTTCCAGGCTTTGACGTTTCTGCAGCGCCGCCTCTTTTTCCTGTTCGAGCTGGTGGATTTGGTCGGTAGCAGCGCCAAGTTGATCCCGCAAGCTTGCGCTTTCAGCCGAGCTCTTGCTGAGGGCCTCTCGCGCCTGCGCCAATTCCGCCTGGCCCTGCTCCAGCCGCATCTTCTTGTCGTACGACGAAAATGCCAGCAGGCCCAGGAGCAGGGCGATGGTCAGAATACTGGCGATGGTCCACGTTTCTTTCGGCATACACGTTTCTGCTTCGCAATGTATCCGACCGCGGACCGGCTCGGAAAGAGGATTTGGTTTCTGTGGTCGCCGTGGATTGACGCCCTGGGCTAAGCTGGCGCTCTTGATGCAAAGCCGCACCCGGCGCCAGCTATTCGCCCAGGGCTCCTCCTGAGTTTTCGCGCGCCAGAGCTTCCCCACCTCTTTGTTCCGTATCCCACCAAGGCCCTTAAGCTTGTCGGCGCAGCGAAACGCGAACGCCCATCTTTATAGCCGCCGCGGGCGGGACTGTCAGTCGGGCGCAGCCCGCAACTTTTAGTAAGGCACTGCCTTACAAGAAGTGAGGCTGCTTTTGTTCCTGGTGTGTCCAGGCAATGGCCGAGCGCAGCAGTTCCCTTGGATGGTCGAGCTTGAGCTTCTCGCAAATCCTATGGCGGTAGGTTTCAACGGTCTTGACCCCGATGTGCAGTTGGCTGGCAATCTGGCGCGTATTTAGTCCGCGCCCGGTCAGTTCAAACACTTGCAGTTCACGTTCGGCCAGAGAATCGATGGGCTCGGCCGCCTGATTGGGTCCGGCGTTGGCAAGACGACTCAGAATTTGCGAGGCCACGGGTTCGCTCAAAAAGATCTGACCGTCGAGTACCCGGCGGATTGCGCATAGTATGCTGCGGGTGGCTTCCTGCTTGGTGATGTAGCCGCGTGCGCCGGCACGCAACACGCGTTCGGCATAGAGCGATTCATCATGCATTGAGACCACGAGCATCAGCAACCCAGGCCAGCGCGAATGGATATCTTTGATGAGCTCGACACCATCGGAGTTCCTAAGCGTGAGATCCACAATTACCAGCTTTGGTTGCCGCGCTTTGATCGTTTCAATCGCCTCGGAGCGGTCTTCGGCTTCAGCGCACACTACCAGGTCCGGTTCACGGTTGATGACCTCCGTCAGCCGCTCCCGGACCATGGGATGGTCGTCCACCAGCAGGATGCGGATTCGTTTAACCTTCTTTCGCGTGGAATTGGAATTCTCCGACATAAATCCGGTTCTAATCAAAACGCCCGGGCACGCAACAGCAGAGTCGCGTGCCGCAGGTCGTACCCGGGCTGCAACAGAGCATTCCCCCCATGGTCCTGGCCCGGTACTCCATGATGTGCAGACCCATGCCGGCTGACTGTTTCAATTTACCTGGCGCGATGCCAATGCCGTCATCCTCAACGGAGAGCCTCAGTCGGTTGTCCTCCGTGCCGAGGCGCACAACAATGGATTTAGCGAGGCTATGTTTAAGGGCATTGTTCAGCGCTTCCTGGGCAATACGGTAAAAATGGGTCGCGACCTGTTTGGGCTTTATGGCGGGTATCTCCCCTAATTCGAAACGGCACGATATTGTAGACCGTTGCGAGGTAGTGCGCGCCAACTCTTCCAGAGCGGAGGGCAGGCCGTCGCTTTCAAGGCGAATCGGGAACAGGCCGCGCGCCAGTTTTCGCGATTCGGTTATCGCCTGATCGAGCAAGTTCGCTATGCGTTCTGCCGTGCGCGCTTCCTTCCGACCCGTCCCGGAGAGTTGCGTGACTAGTGAGTTGGCGTCAAAGGCGAGACTGACCAACTGCTGGCACAAACCATCGTGGATCTCTTGCCCGAGGCGAGCCTGTTCGTGGTCACTGATTTCCAGGATTTGGCGTTCGAGACGGCGGCGTTCGGTAACGTTGACTGCCACCCCGGTATAGCCGCAGACCGTGCCGTCGCTCTGCCGTTCTGGTGAGTACCACGTCTCAAAAGTCACCGCCCCAATCTTAACCAGGCCGCTGAATTCGTCCCCGGCCAGGGCACGTCGCATGTGGCTGGCCATCTCAGGGGCTTGTCCGTAAGCTTCCAAAACGCTACGTCCTACATTGATGCCTGTTTTCACTCCGATCGCGCGGAGACCCCGCCCATCTTCGAACGTGATGATTCCCTTGCGATCCACCGCGAATACTATAATGGGCACTCCCGCCACAATGGCCCTTAACCGCGATAAGGCTTCGCCGAGTTGCGTCGAGGTCGCCAGGTGCTTCCCAGTTTCCGCCTGCAATTGGAGAGTCCGGGCCGTCACTAGCTCCTGCAGGTGCCGATTCAAGCGCGTGATCTCCGCCGTCAGCCACCCAGCCGCGGCGAACAGCAAAAATCGAGTCGAACTGTTCCATACCAAAAGACCCCAGCTGAACGAGTTCCGGTCCGAGCCGCTGCTTTCGTGAATTCCCATCAATGCCGCTGAAACGGCCGAAACCAGGATCGCCGGCCGCGTTCCAGCGCCGTAACCGACAAAGGCCACCCCCAGCAGGTAGAAAATGGTAAAACTCATTTCCTCGGGTGTGGTGTAGTCCAGAAACCCAAGTAGAATTTCGTAGAGCAACCCCAGGGAGGTGAGAGCGAGAGGTGATGAACGCCGCACTCGCTGATTGGCCGAGTGCATCAGTTTCTTCATTCTATACGCTGCTTATCATAAGTGGAATAAAAGATAAAGGCGATTTATTGGAGCATCTCAAGGCGATCCTCCCACTTGGCGTGAGATGCGGACGAAGCGACAAGCTTATGTCCTGTAAAACGATGGGAAGGTGGTGGCTTTTTTGGCCTTCTGAGTATCTGAAGCCGAGTTCAAAGGGAGAGTCTACTTAGCTGAAGAGGGCCATGCTGTTGAAATGCTCCGCCTTAATTAAGCGTCGTTGGATTATGTTCGCGGAGGAATGTCGACCTCGGTGAAGTTGCATCGGCCATTTGGAATAAGTTCGATTTCACGGCCAAGTCCCTCCTGAGGAAAGTTTCATGGCCTCACTGGCCGGCAATGCGAAAATATCCCTGCCATTTATCGAGGGGAAAGGTTGCGCTTCTGGCAGAACTAGTGACGCCGGCAATCCAATCTCCGGATGTGAGGTTCGTGCAGGTTTCGATGCGGAACGGCGGCACACCTCCAGTCCAGGAAAGCGTAGTGCTAAGGCCGTCGAAAGTAAGGCTCACGACAATTGGGGGTTCGCGAATGACGGTCAGCCCGGTGTTAAATGTGGTCGCGCCACCGGAATTGACCCAGCAGGTTCCCGCGGCCAGGACAGTAAGAATGTTAGTGCCCGGTTTCAATGGGAGAGCGGCTATGGACCAGTTAGTGGTCCCGAGTGCTGTGCCGCCACCTCCCAGGCTGTTGGTCCAGGTTACACGAGTAACATTGGTATAGAGATTTGTGGCCAGGCCGCTGAGCGACAGGCGGTCGGCCGCGGTGGAAAACGGTGAAATCCGCGCAGGAACCAGCAGCTTGACTGATGGCGGCAATACGGACGGTTGCCCTCTTCGCTGGGCCATCACCCAGTCAACCAGTGGCGGAGTGGCATAAGCTTGCGTCCAAATGCCGTGCCCGCCGTAGATGTATTCGGTGTAAATCGGTGTGCCACCGGCTTCGCGCATGGCCTTAATCATGGCCCGACCACCGGCAATGTCGACCGTGGGATCGTCCTGGGCATGGAAGTACCAAACGGCCAGTTGATTATATGCCGGGACATAAGGCGTAAGGGAATAGCCACAGACTCCGACTGCGGCGGCAAAGGTGTTGGGGTAGCTCACAATCATGGCCCAGGTACCATACCCGCCGAGGGAAACGCCGGTCAGGTATAAGCGGTCGGGGTCCACATTGAACTCAGCCTGAACTTGTTGCAGCATCCCCCACACGAGATGTTGAATGGCAGGTGTGAACCAGGAATTGCCCACAGGGCACTGCGGCGCAATCAACAGGCAGGGATGCTTGACCTGGTTGGTTGGGGCGATGAAGACCAGCGGGCTTGGGTCTAGTAGCGGCAGTCGATTATCTGTGCCAAGCCCTCCCGAGCCATGCAGGTACATCACGAGCGGATAGCTGGCTGTCGCAACGTAGTTGGAAGGTACCCAGAGTCGATAGGGCAGGGTATTGCCGGCCGGATCAACGTAAACCCGCGCCGCCAGGGAATCCACAGTTTGACCGTGAGCGATTGCCCCGGCCAGGAGGAGACCACTGAGACCGCGTAGAAAAAGCCCGTTGAGTTTCATAGCTCTGATGTTCCGCGCGCTCCATTTCAGGGACCGGCGGTGCGGTAAAAGACGCAGCCTGGAGGCGGCTGCTTATCTTCGAACTGGGCCCTTCCCCGCGGTCCGAGAACAAAGGTGTTCAAGGTGCTCCATGGTCCCGAGAGCGAAGCCGCTCGTTGCATCGTGTAGGTTCTTCCGGGAATACCCGAGAACTGAACTTGGAACCCACCGGCTGTCGGGCTTGGCGGCAGCAAGAATGCCGGTGGAATAAGATTGAAAACGGTGCCATCACCCTGCGTGCCGCCGGTGCAGGTTGTGCCGTAAAGCGTGCCGTCATTGGCCAGTAATAAGGGGCTAAGTGGAGTGGCTCCGTCGCTCTTCTCGTGCGCGAAGCTGGTTACGACGGCATAGCCCGTGCCATCGGGATTCAATCGAAAAATGGTGCCCTGATTGTAAGCGCCACCCGCGCTGGTCGCGCCGTAGAGCACCCCGTCGGTCGTTTGCACCAATGCCGCGTACGGCTCTGCGCCATCGACCATGGCACGGCCAAAGCTCAGAACCGTGGCGCAACTGCCATCGTCCGGGTTGAGCTTGAATACTGTGCCCAGGCCAAAAGTTCCCCCCAGCGTCGTGGTCCCATACAAGGCGCCATCCAGCGCCTGGACCAACGCCGCCGCGGGAAGGGCTCCATCTCCGTTGGTGCCGGTAAAGCGCTTGAGCACGGCATAGCCGCTGCCATCAAGGTTCATCGTGAAGACCGTCCCCAGATGTTCGGTGGTTCCACCGGAATAAGTCGTTCCATACAGCGCGCCGTTCGCGCCTTGTACCAGCGCGGCCATCGGAGTTGCTCCATCGCCATTAGTACCGCTGAAACGATGAAGCGTCCCATAGCTGGTCCCGGTGGGGTTGATGCGGAACAGCGTGCCATTTTGTTGACTGCTGCCTCCCCTATAAGTGCTTCCATACAGGACGCCGTTGGTGGCCGAGAGCAGCGCGGCGTACGGGGTGCTCCCGTCGCTTCCCCCGGCGAAGTTCTTGAGCACGCGGAAAGCGCTGCCGTCCGGTTCGAGCGTGAACACCGTGCCGCAAGAATCACTGCCACCGAACATGGCGGTCCCGTAGAGAGCCCCGTTGCTGCCCCAGACCAGGCCGCCATAGGGATTGACACCATCGGTGGCTGCGGCGGCAAAGCTTTTCAGCACCGAATAATTGCTGCCATCCGGGCTCACTCGGAATACCGCTCCCACGCCAGCACTTCCACCGAAAAAGGCCGTCCCGTAAAGCATTCCGTTAGTGTCCTGCACGACACCTGAGTACGAGTAGACTCCGTCCCTCACGGAACCAGTGAAGGTTTTGATGTCGGTAAAACCGCTCCCGTCGGGGCTCAGTTTAAACACCGCCCCTGAGACCCCACTACCCTCGGCCTCCACCGTCCCGTAAAGAAATCCATCACGGCCAACCAGGAGGCTGGCGCGCGGCGATGCGCCATCCATTCCGGTGAACGATTTGAGCAGCTTAAAGCCGGTTGCGTCCGGGTTGATTTGGTAAATCCCACCCAGGCTTTTCGGACCGCCGCTCCAGACCGTACCATAAAGCAGACCATTGGGAGCTTGCACCAGTCCAGCGTACGGCGAGGCGCCGTCCGCAATGCCGTAAAAAATTTTGATCACCGCGTAACCGCTTCCGTCAGGGTTGATCCGAAACACCGTCCCTTGTCCACTGGTCCCGCCGTGCAGCGTCGTCCCATACAAAGCGCCGTTGGTAGCTTGGATCAGTGCCGAATAAGGTTCCGCTCCCTCCCCGAGTTCCGCTCCGAAACTCTTGAGCACGGCATAGCTGCTGCCGTCAGGGGCCAGGGTGAAAATCGTTCCATTGCCGATGGCTCCGCCCGTTTGGGTCGTGCCGTAGAAGGCGCCGTCCTTGCCCAGGAGCAACGCTCCGCGCGGATGAGCCCCATCGCCTTGTGTGCCGGTGAAGCTCTTCAGCACCGTGTAACCGTTGCCGTCGAGGGCCAGGCCGAAAACCACGCCCAGGTCGCTCGCGCCACCACTGTACGTGGTGCCATAAAGCATCCCATTGGTGGTTTGAACCAGGGCACCGCAAGGATTGGCTCCCTCCGCTCCGGCAAAGCTCCTCAGCAAGGCGTAACCCGTGCCGTCCGGATTCAATCGAAACAGGGTTCCGCGATTGCTGGCCCCACCGCTGCACGTCGCTCCATAAAGGGCCCCGTTCGTTGCTCGCACCAGTCCTGAGCCAGGGTGGGCCCCGTCGCCAGCGCCGCCCTGAAAACTCCATAATATCCGATAACCGGTCGCGTCAGGATTCAGCTTAAAGACCGCGCCCAGATTACTTGCTCCGCCACTGTAGGCAGTCCCGTACAAAGCGCCGTCCTCTCCCTGAATCAATTCACAACGTGGATTGCTGCTGTCCGGTTCCAGGTCGCCGAACGAATGCAAGGTCCGGCACATGTCCTGGCCGCCGAGGAGCGGAGCAACGCCGGCCAAAAAAAGGATGACGTCAAGCGTGAAGATGAGGGCTGGAAACCGGGTTGGCCTGAGTGACCCTCCCATAATGATAAGCAGGGTAAATCTACAGTAACTTCTGGTCAATAATTATTTATTGTATGAAATTCCGGGTTGATATGCAGAATCGAGCGGACGCGACGCTTCAGGCGCAGGAGGAGATGCACAAGCGCGCCGACTCACTGATGACGTCCAGGCGGGCGAGGCGCGCTATCTGCGCGCAGTCTTCCGGGCGCTGCCGCATAAATACGGCGTTCCGGCGTTTCGGAAGATCGGCCGATGAATGGCGCCTTGCGCCGCCTGTGGACCGAACGACCGGGCACTGTACCGGAGCAATCCAAAACGCGCGCGCGAGCTGGGGCGCGACCGGGTTCGTTGTCGCGACGGTTGTCAGGCTGGTAGATTGGCCGTAAGGTGAAGCGTGATTGCATTGTTGGATTATGGCTCCGGAAACCTGAGAAGTGTTCACAAGGCGCTGCTCAAGGTGGGCGCGAGCGTGCAGGTAGTGACCGGACCGTCGGAATTAAGCGATGCCGACGCCGCAGTGCTGCCAGGCGTGGGCGCCTTCGACGACTGCATGCAAGCCCTGCAGAAACAGGCATTGCTCGAGGGCACTCGACAGTTCATACGGTCCGGTAAACCATTTCTCGGCATCTGCGTCGGATATCAGGCCTTGTTCCAGCGCAGCGAGGAATTCAATAGTCGACAGAGCGGTTTGGGCATTTTCCCGGGAAGTGTCGTACGCTTTGCCGAGCGACCGGGGTTTAAGATTCCTCAGATCGGATGGAACCAGTTGGAACAAATTCGGACAGACTGCCCGCTGTTCCAAGACGTGCCGGAGGGGGCGTACGCTTATTTCGTGCATAGCTTTTTCCCCAAACCCGAGGATGCCTCGCTGGCGGCCTGTCGCACAACCTACGGAGAGAGTTTTGCTTCGGCCATTTGGCGGGATAACGTCTTTGCGACCCAATTTCACCCCGAGAAAAGTCAGCGGGTCGGACTGCAACTGCTAAGCAACTTTGTCAACCTCGCGCAGCGCAATTCAAAAACGGATGGACACGGACGAACACTGTTAAAATGAGCGGATTGGCATCAACTTGGCTGCCTTGCGCTCGGCTCCAAATGCCCGTGCCAAGCCAGGGCAAACGCATCTAAATCCCTTGAAAAGAGCGCCCTGAGGTAGGGACATCGCGCTGCGATGTCCCCGCCCGCGTTTAGCGGGCGGAACCAATGCGAGAGGAGTTACGTTCACATCCAACGTTGCCGCCGCTAACGCGGCGCGGACGGCGCAGCGCGCCATCCCTACCGCCAGAATTAGATGCGTTTGCCCTGGGTGCCCAGGCGCCGCGACTTGACTGTGGCTAAAACGTGCTATGTTCCCTGTGGTTAGTTGGCAACTTCAAACAGGGCATCATTGGTTTACAGCTGAATATCGAAATTGGAAATATTATGGCATACGAATTACCTCCTCTTCCGTACCCGAAAGATGCGCTCGAACCGCATATCGACGCGCAAACGATGGAAATTCATCACGACAAACATCACGGCGCGTACGTCACCAACGTCAATAAAGCCATTGCCGGCAAAGCCGACCTCGAGAAGAAGTCGGTCGAGGATCTGATTTCAAACCTGGACGCTGTGCCGGCGGATATCCGCAACGTCGTCCGCAATAATGGCGGTGGACATGCGAATCACTCCATGTTCTGGAAGTTGCTTGCTCCCAAAGCCGGCGGCGCTCCTTCGGGCAAGCTCGGCGACGATCTCAAAAGCGCCTTCGGCAGCTTCGAGGCCTTTAAAGAGAAATTTGAAGCTGGTGGTGCCGGGCGCTTCGGCAGCGGTTGGGTGTGGCTCGTGGTCCATCATGGCAAACTTGAAATCGTGTCGACCGCCAACCAGGACAATCCGATCATGGGCAAGGCTGTCAGCGGCGCGGAAGGAATTCCTGTGCTCGGTTGCGACGTTTGGGAACACGCCTATTATCTCAAGTACCAGAATCGCCGCGCCGAATATTTGAAGGCGTTTTGGAACGTGGTCAACTGGCCGGAAGTGGCCAGGCACTACGAGGCCGCCCACAAATAGAAATGCGCACCAGGCGCTGAGTCAGCCTGGAATCCACACTCAGCACTAGGGAAGGGCTTTGGCCAGTGCCGGTTCCAGGGCCTCTCCTCTTAAGTCTCGACCAATAATCTTCCCTTCACCATCGAGGAGGAAAGTCGCTGGAATGCTCTGGATGCCATATTTCTGGGCCAACTTGTTGCCCCAGCCTTTGCCATCGAAGTACTGCTGCCAGGTCATATTCTTGTCCTTGATGAAACTTTTAAGCCTTTCCTGGTCCTGGTCCAGGCTGATGCCAATGATTTCAAAGCCTTTGTCATGATGCTTTTCGTAGGCCTTCTGGACATTGGGCAGTTCCATCACGCACGGCCGGCACCAGGTAGCCCAGAAATCAATCAGCACGACTTTCCCTTTAAAATTTGAGGGTGATAACGGTTTGCCTTCCAGATCTTTCTCGGCGAAGTCCGGGAATTTGGCGCCCGCCACCAAGGTCCGCTGGATTTCCTTTGCCGCTTCCTCTTGCTTGATATTGGCCAGAATCCCATCCGCATTTTTTCCGGCCTTGGTGTCGGGGTAATCCCTTTTGAGGTCCTCGACCAGCGCGGTTCCTTTTTTGCTGTCATCGAAAACCTCCAGATACAGCATGGCCTTCATGAGGACGATCTGGGCGGTGTCGTCCGTCTTCTCGGCTTTGTGCTTCTCGATCAGCGTGTCGAATTCCTTCAGCTCCGGCCCGAGATCGGCCTCGGTCTTCTTGCCTTCGTGAAGTTTATCCTGGATTTTCGAGACGAGCGCTTTGAGCTCATTGGCTGCGGTATTGGTTTCTTGAGCGGGCGCTACCGGCGAGCTGCCGAGCAGGCCCAGCGCACTCAGGACGACCAGGAGACGGATTTTCATGAAAATTGCTTAAAGAATTGTTAAATGCGGCAAACCCACCGGGCCAACGTCGCGTGTCGGCGCGGGGGAGTCAATCACGATTTCTGGCTGGCTCGGGCCCAGGTGTCTTTCAAAGTAATGGTCCGGTTGAACACGAGCTTTCCCGGCCGGCTGTCTTTGTCCAAAGTGAAGTAAGCCAGACGCTCGAATTGGTAGCGCTGCTCGGCCACAGCCTGAGCCAGGGATGGCTCGCATTTGGCCACGCGCACTTCGAGCGAATGCGGATTTAGATGCTGCTTGAAGTCGCCCGAAGCATCGGGTTCGGGCACCGTAAAGAGCCGGTCGTACAAGCGAACTTCGGCGTCAGCCGCCTGGGCCGCGCTGACCCAGTGAATCGTTCCCTTTACTTTTCGCGCAGAGGTCGGCCCGCCGGTCTTGCTGGCCAAATCCGCGGTGCAGCGCAGTTCGACCACCTGCCCTTGCGCGTCCTTAATCACTTCATCGCATTTGATGATGTAGGCGTACTTAAGCCGCACCTCGCCTCCCGGGCGCAGGCGGAAATATTTCGGCGGAGGCGTCTCCATAAAATCATCGCTTTCAATGAAGAGCTCGCGGCTGAAAGGAATTTTGCGCGAACCTGCCGAGGCATCTTCCGGATTATTGATAGCGTCGAGCTCCTCGATTCTCTCTGCCGGGTAATTGGAAATAATGACTTTGATCGGCCGCAAGACCGCCATTCGGCGCAACGCCAGGCGGTTCAGGTCCTCGCGAATAGCAAACTCGAGAACTGCCACGTCCGTCAGCGCGTTGTATTTGGTGATCCCGATATTATAGGCAAAGTCACGCAGAGCCTGGGGCGTGACCCCGCGCCGGCGCAGGCCGCTGATCGTGGGCATGCGCGGGTCGTCCCAGCCCGAAACGAGCCCTTCGTTGACCAGTTGCATCAGCTTGCGTTTGCTCATCACCGTGTAGCCAAGGCTCAGCCGCGCGAATTCGTACTGATGGGGCAGGGGCCGGGCCAAATCCAGATTCTGCAGGATCCAATCATAGAGCGGCCGATGGACTTCGAACTCCAGCGTGCAAATCGAATGCGTGATCCCCTCAACATAGTCACTCAGACAATGCGCAAAGTCATACATCGGGTAAATGCACCATTGGTCGCCCGTGTGATGGTGTTCAGCGTGTCGAATCCGGTACAACACCGGGTCCCGCAGCCAGATGTTCGGTGAGGCCATGTCGATTTTGGCGCGCAGCGTTCGCGCGCCATCCGGAAACTCACCGCTCTTCATGCGCGTAAACAGCTCCAGGTTCTCCTCGATCGAGCGGGTCCGAAAAGGACTTTCCTTGCCCGGCCGATCCGGGGCGCCGCGGTACTGGTCGGTTTGCTCCGCGGAAAGATCATCGACGTACGCCAGTCCTTTAGTGATCAGTTGGCGAGCGTACAAATAGAGCTGCTCGAAATAGTCCGAAGCGTAGAAAGGTTCCAGGGTGGGAGACTTGCCTGGGCCCGCCACCGGGGGCAGAACGAAGTCCGTTTTTTCCGCGACCACCTGCTGGGTCGGGCGCTCCCCGCGTGTTTTAAGACCAAGCCGTTCATCGGCCCATCCGCTGATCAGCCACCGCACGTCCTCGGTTATGGAGTCGACATACTCGACATCTTCCTTGGTGGGGTTGGTGTCATCCATGCGCAGGTTGCAGATCCCGCCAAATTCGCGCGCAATGCCGAAATTGAGGCAAATGGACTTGGCATGGCCGATGTGCAGGTAACCATTGGGCTCGGGCGGAAAGCGTGTATGAATCTGCGGGTATTTGCCCTCCCGAACATGCTGCGCCACGATCTCACGAATGAAATCGGACGGAGCGGCTGCGCCGGACTCCACTGGAGCGGATAAAGAAGGATTGGCCATAGAAAGAAAATCAACGCGCCTGCTTGCGTCAGGCTATTTGGGCTTCAATTGCGGAAACAAAATCACATCCCGGATGCTTTCCTGGCCCAGCAGCATCATGCAGAGCCGGTCAATCCCCAAGCCCATGCCCCCGGCGGGCGGCATGCCATGTTCCAGGGCCACCAGGAAATCCTCATCGAGTTTTTGCTGTTCGCCGCCGGCCTGGTGTTCCAGCCGCTCTCGCTGCTCGATGGGATCATTCTGCTCGGTGTATGCGGGCGCGATTTCCTGCCCATTGATGCAACACTCAAACACCTCAACTGTGTCCGGATCTTCCGGCGAGAGTTTGGCTAATGGAATGAGCTGTTTTGGCGCGTGGGTCACAAACGTTGGATGGATCAACGTCGGCTCGATCAGTTTCTCGAACACCGCCTGCGTGATTTCGAAATCCTCGTGTTGCGGCGAAATCTCGGCGCCCAGGCTGATCGCCCGCTCGCGTCGGGTCTGCGGCGTTAGCTCAAACCAATCGACTCCCGCCCGCTCACGCAGCAAATCCTTGTACTTGATGCGCCGCCAGGGCGGTGTCAGGTCGATGCTCTTGATCTCCTGTCCGGTGGCATCCTTGTGCTGAATGATCAACGTGCCGAGCACGGCTTGGGCAACCTGGCAGACCATCGATTGCACCAGTTCCATCATGCTTTCGTAATCGCCATAGGCTTGATAGGCCTCCAGCATCGTGAACTCGGGGTTGTGTTTGCGCGAGAGGCCTTCATTACGAAAGTTGCGCCCGATCTCATACACTTTATCCAGGCCCCCGACTAAGAGCCGTTTCAGATACAGTTCCAGCGCAATGCGCAAATAGAAATTGCAGCCCAGCGCATTGTGATGCGTGATAAACGGCGCGGCCGCCGCTCCACCCGGAATCGCCTGCATCATCGGGGTCTCCACCTCCACAAAACCGCGCCCGTGCAGGAATTTGCGAATTTCCCACACAATCTGGCTGCGTTTCAGGAATACTTCCTTTACTTCGGGATTAGCGATGAGATCCAGATACCGTTGGCGGTAGCGGATTTCGGTGTCGGCCAGGCCGTGCCATTTTTCCGGGGGTGGGCGCAGCGCTTTGGCCAGGATCACAAAAGACGTCAACCGGATGGAAATCTCGCCCGTCTTCGTCGTAAACAATGTGCCGGTTACCCCGATGAAGTCGCCCAGGTCTAGATGCCGGAAAACGCCGAATTGCTCATCGCCCAGGATGTTTTTTTGGGCATAAACCTGCAGCCGCCCGCTCTGATCTCGCACGTCGATAAACATGCTCTTGCCCATGTCCCGATGCGCTGTCACGCGCCCGGCTACCGAGACCTGCCGCTCCTCGACATAATTCGTCCGCGCTTCGGCGCAGCTCTCCTTGGGAGTGAATTTGCTTCTGAACGGATCCCGTCCCTGAGCGCGCAAAGCCTCCAGCTTTGTGCGCCGTTGCTCGATCAACGAATTGGTCTCGTCCATAGCGAATGCCGTGGTAATAAACACGGAAACGTCGGCAATGTCCAAGGCGAAAAGGGGTGGCCGCCTCCGGCGCGCGGACTTCCAGTCCGCAGCGATCCGCGAACCGAACCTGGCCCGGGCACGGTCTGTCGTCAGCGGGTGTTCGTCCGTTGCTGCGGGCAGAATGCCCGCGCGCCGGCGCGCGGACTTCCAGTCCGCAGCGATGCCCGAACCGAATTTGGTCAAGGCATGGCCTGTCGTCAGCAGGTGTTCGTCCGTTGCTGCGGGCAGAAATGCCCGCGCGCCGACGCGCGGACTTCCAGTCCGCAGCGATGCCCGAACCGAATTTGGTCAGGGCATGGCCTGTCGTCAGCAGGTGTTCGTCCGTTGCTGCGGGCAGAATGCCCGCGCGCCGGCGCGCGGACTTCCAGTCCGCAGCGACGCCCGAACCGAATTTGGTCAGGGCATGGCCTGTCGTCAGCAGGTGTTCGTCCGTTGCTGCGGGCAGAATGCCCGCGCGCCGGCGCGCGGACTTCCAGTCCGCAGCGATGCCCGAACTGAATCTGGCCAGGGCATCGCCTGTCGTCAGCGGGTGTTCGTCCGTTGCTGCGGGCAGAATGCCCACGCGCGGAAACTAAACCTTAATTTTGGAACCGCGCGGCGCGGCCGCTTCAACTGTCACGGGGGCATCCGGCGCGAAGTTCAGCCGGTTAATTACGGGAGCAGGGCGGGGTGGCTGCACTTGTAAGGCGGGCAGTTCGATCCCGAAGAGCGCGCCGCCTAAAGGCGATTCATCGCAATAAATCCGGCCATGATGCTCGACCAGATAGGTGTGAGCGACCGACAAACCCAGGCCCGTGCCGATGCCGGCCGGTTTGGTGGTAAAGAATGGCTCGAAGATTTTGGTGCGCAGGTGGGCCGGGACTCCCGGTCCGCTGTCCTCGACCAGTGCAACGA
>Ga0070741_10011248_pt1 | contig 16590 bp, 7 predicted proteins | sample Coa_R1_4_FD_66440 | JGI IMG/M metagenome (GOLD analysis project Ga0070741, IMG submission 66440) | Surface soil microbial communities from Centralia Pennsylvania, which are recovering from an underground coalmine fire - Coalmine... | ecosystem: Environmental > Terrestrial > Soil > Unclassified ...
GAGAAGAACGGTTTTGACCAGTAGCGTTGTGAACGGCATAGAAACTCCATCGCAAGACTTAATGTCGTTCAAGCTCGGGCACTGCAGGCCATGACTGACGATTTTTTTAATCGAGCTTGAACGCTCCTTTAGTTTGCACCTTGCACGTTGGTATAGAGTCAAGAGGTTTTTCCAGGAGGGCATAAAAAAAGTGGCGCAGACATTCAGTCTGCGCCCGCTGAGATAAGTTCTGACAATAGAAACGGTGATTACAAAACAGCGCAGACTGAATGTCTGCGCCACTTTTGCGGATTTAGCCCATAAACCCGATATCATGCACACTAAAGTTTGACAGCGACTGGAATAACCCAAGCACCTGCTGATCAGTCGCGCCAAACCATTTTGCCAATGTTGCGCCATACTGCGACAACGACGTATTGGGCAGCATCACGCCGCGTGTGTCCGCGAAATCGCTGTTCGTCGCATTGAAGTTCGCATAATTGGTCATTTTCGGGAACGTGCCATAGATTCGGCCACCAGCAACAGCGCCACCCAGAATCAGGTGATGGTTGCCCCATCCGTGATCCGTTCCTGTTGCATTCGGCTGCAACGTACGGCCAAAGTCGGACAGCGTGAAAGTCGTTACCTGACTGTCTAAACCGAGTTGAGTCGTTGCCGCGTAGAACGCATCCAGCGCCTGGCTAACCTGGATCAACAGATCCCACTGCTGCCACGATTGGCCGCTGTGCGTGTCAAAACCGCCAAGACTGCAGAAAAAGACCTGGCGGCCGACATTTAGTTGCGAATTGAGGCTGATAATATTCGCTATGTCCTGAAGCTGCGAGCCAAGCGATGTTTGCGGAAAAGGCTTCGTCCAGGTGACAGTGCTCGCTGCATTCTTCAGCAGTGGATTGAGAGCAACAGCACTGATCATCGACTGATTGGCCGCGTTGATCATTGAGTTGCCACTGTCGGCGTTAATGATTTGCTGCTGAGCCGTGGCTCGCGCTTGAGCCGCGGTCGGCGGATAGATCGTCAGTGCATTCTGGGTCAGATCGTCGCCAGGTTGGAGCGCTATGCCCTTAACGGTTGCTCCGGCGCAAAAGATCGCTGGAGCATTCATCGCGATTGAAACGGGGAATGTAGTTCCAGCGTTGCTGGCTTGCATTGTATCCAGTGTGCGACCGCCCCAGCCTGTGCTGCCGCTGGCGTCGGTGACGCCAGTCTGCATCTGGGTGACCTGATCAGAGTGTGACCTGAGATTGGTCGGCAGTGGGAATCCAGGATTCGACAGGTTCTGGAATGTAGTTGGCTGAACCAGACCTCCAACGTTTGCCAGGATCGCCATCTTTCCTTGATTGTATAACGCCTGCATTTCAGGCAATCCATAATGCAATCCGAATGTACCTAGCGTAGGATCAGTGATCGGCAATAACTGATTCGACGATATTGCCAAGGCGCCGCGCGCCGCCAAATACGCGGAATATTGAGCGCTGTTGAGCGGTACAACTACGTTGTGACCATCGTTGCCTCCGGCCAGAAACAGACAGACGAGAGCTTTATAATCCTGCACAGGCGCTGCCGATGCCAGTTTGAACTGCCCAAGACCGGCCAGCATCCCGAATGTTGCACCAAGCTTTATAAAACCGCGTCTTGAGATTGTGTTATTAGTTTTCATCTTGTTCTCCTCTATTCTTGGCCGTTATCGTTGAATCAGATGCTCGCCCGATGTCACGGTCATATAGATGGCCGTCATCACGCGCTGATTGTTGTCATACATTGCAGGAAGAGCATTGGCGATTGCGGTTCTTGTCGTCTGCGACATCCTGCCATAGAGGAGAGCATTGTCCACGGCGTTGATCAGCGCCGTCGAGTTGCCGGCGATGTTAACGTATGGCTGTAAAATGGGATTTATTGGCCACGGATTGTAGATCAGCGAATAAAAGAAGTTCGCGCGATTCGCCGCGTCGCTTGCGGAATAGATCTGGAACTCCGGACCATGCAGACCACCGCTGTTCGGAATTACATAGAGGGGCGAATAATGACCGAACACTGACGGCGCATCCAGTATCCCTTCATTCATGTTGTAGAAGAGATAAGCGAAGTTCGACGCGCTGCCCAGGTTAATGTTGAATGCTCGCGCGAATGCGATGATGTGCTGCATCGGTGTGCGGAGCCGGCCGAAATTCGCAGGAGGCGTGTCATTGCGCGCTTCCTGATCCATAATGATGGCCTGGATGACGGCCTTCAGATCGCCGCGAACTCCGTTGGTGTTGTTGAATGCGTCGGCTACCCGCGAAACGTATGCAGGGCTGGGATTGCTGGTTACCAGAGCTCTGATCAATCGAGTAGCAATGAACGGTCCGACATTCGGATGGTTGAAGACAATATCAAGCGCCGAATCCAGATCCTGCTGAATCGTCTGCCCCGCCGGGATTGTCTGACCCAAAACTGTTTTAGCAGAGGTAATATGTCGGCCTGGCGCAGGAATCATCGGACCGGGATAGTAATTGTAATTGCCTCCTGGTCCGCTGGTGTTTGTCGCGTTTGAGTAGGTCCAGCCCGTCAACGCTCTCGCTAGTTGCTGGACATCGGTTTGGCTGTATGTCGGAATAGGATTGCCAAACTGATCCAGTTTCTGCGATCCATCATTGTTAAGTTGATAAAGGCCGATGCTGAACAACTGCATCAACTCGCGCGGATAGTTCTCGTTCGGAGCAACACCACCGCCGCTGTTAACCAGATCGAGGTAATTGCCCATCGAGGCGTCCAGTGTCAGCTCCTTCAGCAATGTTCTATAATTGCCAAACGAGTTACGGCTGAGCAGTTGAAGCCACGGCACTAACATATCGCCGTTCGTGTTCTTGTTCATTGCAATGACAGTGATTTCACTCAGGGCATAAATCATGCGCTGTCGCAATTGATCCTGACCGTTCTCTGCATTGCCAAAGAAAGCATCGATCGCATCAGAGCGCTGTGCTGTTGAAAGGTTGGGCCAGGAAGATTCAGGTGCAGTGAACTGCTCGTCCAGAAAACCCTGCATTCCTATCTGCCGAACGTGCGCCATCAACGCCGGAGTGGGACCGAACGTTGTCTGATCCAGGAATCGCCCGTAAGTGATCGCCATCGGATCCTTAACGGTTATAGTTGCCGAACCTTTGGTTGTGTTATCAGCCTGACTGATCGCGGTGATTGTCGCGAAGCCAGCGGTTGGAATTGCCGCCGGAGCAGTATATAGACCCGTAGCCGAAATCAAACCATTAGCGGGATCGCCTCCAGTGATGCCGTTAACCTGCCAGGTGACCGCCTGATTTGCATTTCCTGTAACGGTCGCGGCGAATTGCTGTGTTCCGCTAACCGGTACCGTTGTGGATGTGGGAGAGACCGCAACGGAAATCGGTATAATAACGTTAATAACAAGTGCGGGTGATGATGTCAGTCCCCCAGGATTTTTAACAGTTATATTGCTGCTTCCCGCTGGGGTTGCGATTCCTGTTGCAGTCAGTTTGGACGCGGATACAAAACTGGTCGTTAATGGGCTGCCATTCCACAGGACCTGCGCTCCGTTTTGGAAATTCCCACCGTTAACTGTGATGGTAAACGCACCGCCCATAACCAGCGAATTCGGTACTACGCTGGTCGTGGTTGGAGTTACCGGTTGCGGCGGAGGTGGAGGCGGCGTCCCGCTTCCCATAAATATCTTCGCCGTTACATAAACCGAAGGGGAGTCGACGCTGGTGGCTATAACAAACGCATTTGAACTGCCTGCCCAGGCAACCGACGGTGCCGTGTAAATTCCGTTAGCGTCGATCGTTCCTATCTTGGTTGCCGGAACACCAGATGGAGGGTACAACGACCAGGTTACCTTGTTGGTCGCTCCTCCCGTAACGGTAGCTTTGAATTGTTTGATGCTGGACGGAGGTAAAGTAACGCTCTGTGGATCGATGCTTATGACAACGCCGAACGGCGAATAACCTGCAGCATGAGATTCAGTGTTCGGTACCACCAGCCGATAAGCCGCGGCCGTTAGCAACACCAGAACGATGAAGCGCAACGTGCGAAAAGGACTCTGTCTGTTCTTCATTTCCTGAATGTATCCTGTTAATTCTAAATAATTTTTCCAGAGGGCTGTCAGGGTAAACGTCACCTGCGGTGAAAGAAATTGCAGGTGAACACGCGGGCATTCGATTGCTTCTTAGATAGATGACGCCGAAAGCGCCGGGATATTAGCAGACAATATCAAATAAAAAAGAAATGTTGGAAAACCCCGGTTTTCGTCAGGTTTGAGCCGGGGTCGATTGCAATGTCGATCGGAAATTGGCCGGTTGCCAGCGCCTGAATCAATGGCGGCTGCTGCCCAGTTGTCTGACACCCAAAAGCTGAATTGGCGCAAAAGTATAGTTCTCCAGCTTGAACTTATCGCCGGTCAGTCCCTTGATTTTCGCGGCGTAGACAAGTGAACCAGTGCCCTCTTCTTTGCCATCTTTACCTTTTTTAAGATTCAGTTCCATCACGCCAAATGGGTACTCAGTGGATTGCGTATCGTAATACTCTTCCCAAAACTTCATCGGTCGATCAGCAACTGCATAGATTTGCCTTCCTTCAGCCGTAGGTTTCGAGATAATTATCCTGAAATCATAAAAACTAACCGTGCCTACCCGTTCGATTCGACCAAGCGACTTCATTTTCCCTAGCGTTTTCAAAAGAGCATCCGGACCGCTGTCTGTCAGAATGTTCTGCAACCGCTGCAGATCCTGGTCTGTCGAATAATCATTTATGATTATCGTTACGTTCCTTGTCTGTTCGGATACAGGCAGATCGGCCAAGGCGGAAAAAGTCTCTTTGGCTCCGTCACTGGAGTTCAGAGACTTGTTCGTATCAGACGAGCTCGCCTGTGTGCCAACACACAACACGAAAGTCGACAACAGGCAAAGAATTATTATTGATTTAACCCTCATTGGGACCTCCTATGGATTCCATTCCTGTCTATAAGTGTACTCTCAGGGCAAATTTCCTGCGAGTAACAGGTTCATCCGGCAGCGTCGATTAACGAGCTATATATTGATATGGCAGGCCTTAGGTCGTATTTCCGGCCAAATCGCCAAGAATTATTCAGATTACAACATTCATTTAATCTGTAACAAATGCCGATGAAAGCAATGAGGAGAGCAATAGAAGTATGTTTATGAGGTCAGGAGGAGGCGTCTTTGCTGCGCCTTCCGGTTACGACGGCTTACGGTCGTCTATGAGGTTATCATTCTGAATCGCCCTATGCGTTTTACTCGAATATGAGGCACCGCAAATCACCCAGATCGATTCTCGTTTTTGTCTGGTCATTTCTAACCATCACGTTACTGCTTTGCAGTTCGACAGTCTTAGGATTGGATCCGCACAAGGCCATCACGCAATATGGCCATGACTTCTGGCAAACAAGCAGCGGATTGCCGCAAAACTCAGTTAATGCCTTGCTTCAAACTCGTGACGGGTATATTTGGCTGGGGACGCAGGAAGGACTGGTTCGTTTTGATGGCGTTCACTTTTCGGTATTTGATCCAAAGAATGCTCCGGGACTGGGGCACAAATATATCCTTTCATTATTCGAGGACAATCAGGGCAGTTTGTGGGTCGGCACTAACGGGGGAGGGCTCAGCAGATTAAAAGACGGAAAATTTACGAACTATTCAACGAAGGTAGGTTTGCCTAACCCCATAATAAGGTCAATCTGCGGGAGCAGAGATGGCAGCATCTGGGTCGCTACTGGTGGCGGCGGTCTGGCGAGATTTAAGGATGGACAGTTCGGCAATTTCAGCGTCAAGGATGGTCTTCCGACTAACGATGTGCTCGTGGTCTTTGAAGACTCGACCGGAGCACTTTGGGCCGGCACTGAGGGCGGCGGTTTAAGCGTTTTTCGTGATGGCCGATTTGTGAATCTCGAAGTAGGACTCTCGACGGCTGTTCTGGCGCTCACGGAAGACAAAAAGGGCAATCTGTGGATCGGCACGCGAGGGGAAGGATTAACAAAATACAAAAACGGCAATGCGACCACCTACCGGATGAAAGACGGATTGACCAGCGATACCGTAATGGCAATTTACGAAGACAGAGATGAAAGTCTTTGGGTTGCCACCAACGGCGGCGGTCTTGACCGATTCCGGGACGGTACTTTTACCTCGTTTACAACCAAAGAAGGTTTGTCCAGCGACATTGCTTCGGCTCTATGGGAAGACAAAGAAGGCAGTCTTTGGATTGGAACTAACGGAGGCGGACTCAATCGATTAAAGGACGGAAAGTTCCTCACTTATACAACACGCGAAGGACTAGCCCATAACCGTGTCAGGCCAATCTATCAAACCAGGGACGGCAGCATCTGGATCGGCACGGAAAGCGGAGGATTGAGCCAGTTAAAGGACGGGCAATTTAAGAATTACTCAGTAATCGACGGTCTTGCTTCCAATGAGCTGCGCGCCATAGTCGAGGCCCGGGATGGCAGCGTCTGGATCGGAACCAGCGACGGATTGAACAGGTTCAAGGACGGCAAATTCACGACTTACACGACCAAAGACGGACTCGTTAACAACTTTGTAAGGGCGCTTTACGAAGATGACTCGGGCAACCTGTGGATCGGGACGAATGGCGGACTGAACGTCCTGAAAAATGGCGTGTTCACTTCTTACAACACAAAAGACGGCTCGCCTAATAATTACGTCAGAGTTATCTATGAAACCAAAGATAAAACCGTTTGGGTCGGCACCAATGGCGGATTGAATAAATTCAGGAATGGACAGTTAATTCCATATAAGAATCAGGAACAACTGTCCACAATGCTGGTCCTTGCGCTGTACGAGGATAGGGATGGAGTTCTGTGGATAGGCACAAACGGTGGGGGGCTCTTCCGACTCAAGGACGATACTCTGTCGGTCTTCAAATCCGACGGTGGCCTGTTTGATGAAACTCAATTTGTGATTCTGGGAGACGATCAGGACAACCTTTGGATGAGCTGCAACCGCGGAGTTTTTCGTGTCAGTCGGAAAGAATTGAACGACTACGCAGATGGCAGGATTAAATCCGTGACATCGGTCAGTTACGGCGCCGCAGACGGCATGAAAAGTGGCGAATGCGATCACGCATCTCCGGGTGGATTCAAGACGAGCGACGGAAAGCTGTGGTTCGCAACAATAAAAGGCGTAGCGGCAATCGATCCTTCTCGGATAACTTTGAATAAATTGTTGACTCCTGTCAGCATCGAGCAGGTCGTTGTCGAAAACAAAGACGTTGCCCTGGGTAATACAATTAATTTACCTCCAGCCAGCAAAACTTTTGAATTCCACTATGCAGGGCTGAGCCTATTAGCGCCGGAGAAAGTTCGCTTCAAATACATGCTCGAGGGTTTCGACAAGGATTGGGTTGATGCCGGAACCAGACGCGTTGCTTATTACACAAACATACCGCCAGGTAATTACCGATTCAAAGTTATTGCAAGCAATGACGACGGGATGTGGAACGAAACCGGAGCTTCGATAAATTTCTATCTCGCTCCGCATTTCTATCAAACATATTGGTTCTATGCCGTTTGCCTTCTCGTGATAATTTTGGTCTGCACTGGTCTTATCCGAATTCGCATTGAACAGATAAGAGTGCAGCAGAAAGCACTTGAAATTCGCGTTGACGAACGAACCAAAGAATTGCAGCAGGAAGTCAGCGAACGCGAGAGAGTCGAAGTCGCCCTGCGTGTTGCGGAACAGAAATATCGAAGCATTTTCAAGGAAGCGATTGTCGGAATCTTCCAATCCACGCCCGAAGGACGGTTCCTGAACGTGAATCCGGCCTTGGCGCGGATGTACGGCTACGAGTCACCGGAAGAGATGATCGCAACCTGCATCAGTATTGATCGTGATATCTATGTCGATCCTGGCAGGCGCGAAGAGTTTGTGCGTCTGATGGATTCAAAGGGAATAGTTGAGCATTTCGAGTTCCAGGTCCGCCGCAAAGATGGAAGCGTAACCTGGTTTTCGGAAAATGCTCGTGCCGTGCGGAACAACGACGGGTCTATCAGTTGTTACATCGGCACGGTCGAGGATGTTACTGTTAGAAAAAAGGCCGGCGAAGAGATGCAGCGCGCCAAAGAAGCGGCTGAGGCGGCAACGCGCGCCAAGAGCGAATTCCTGGCCAATATGAGCCACGAAATTCGCACGCCGATGAACGCTGTGATTGGAATGACCGGTCTGCTGCTCGAATCGGACTTGACTGATGAACAGCGCGATTTCGTTGAAACGATCCGTACGGGCGGGGATTCGTTGCTAAGCGTTATAAATGACATTCTGGATTTTTCGAAGATCGAATCCGGCAAGCTGGATCTGGAATACAGGTCGTTCTATCTCAGTGACTGCATAGAGGAAGCTATCGATCTTTTATCGGCAAAAGCGGCCGACAAAGGTCTGGAGCTTGGATATCTGCTGGATAAGAACGTTCCGCAAAGCATCCTCTCTGACGTCACCAGACTGCGCCAGATATTGGTTAATCTGCTGAGCAATGCAGTCAAATTTACCGAAGAAGGCGAAGTTGTATTAACCGCCGAGGCAAACCGTCTTTCAGGCAACCAGATCGAATTGCATTTTGCTATGCGAGACACAGGCATCGGCATCCCTTCGGATAAGATGGACAGATTATTCCGATCGTTCAGTCAGGTTGATAGCTCGACGACTCGCAACTACGGCGGTACCGGTCTTGGACTCACGATAAGCAAGAGGTTGAGCGAGCTGATGGGCGGACGAATGTGGGTTGAAAGCGAAGAGCATGTCGGATCAACGTTCCACTTCACAATCATTGCGACTCCGTCAGAAGACCAACTCCGGCTTGATTACGATTCGACTCAGCCTTTGCTGGCAGGTAAAAGGGTCCTGGTCGTCGACGATAATCAGACGAATCGGAAAATTATCACGCTGCAGGCAGAATCGTGGGGAATGACGGTTCGCGCTTTCGCATCTGGCAGAGAAGCATTGGAATGCATCAGGCAGGGCGAATCATTCGATTTAGCGATACTTGACCTGTGTATGCCGGAGATGGACGGAATAATGCTCGCGGCGGAGCTGCGAAAGCTTCCAGGCTCCCAGACTCTTCCATTGGTGATGCTCTCTTCTGGTCTTGGGGGCCGAAATGTTGCGACCGAACACGGAGACCTTTTTGCAGCGTTCATGCCAAAACCGCTCAAGCCGTCTCAGATATTCCAGATACTGACTGAAGTAATTGCCGGAGCGCCGATTAAGCAAAATCAGAATTCAGCGAAGAGCAAACCCGATAATCAAATGGGCGAACGCGCTCCCCTGCGAATACTTCTGGCCGAAGATAATGTAGTCAATCAGAAGGTCGCGTTGCGAATGTTACAGCGACTTGGCTATAAGGCGGACGTGGCAGTCAACGGTCAGGAAGTTTTGCAATTCTTAGAGCAGAAAGCTTATGACTTGATCTTTATGGATGTTCAGATGCCGGTGATGGACGGACTGGACGCAACCAGAGAGATCTGCCGCCGTTTTGTCGATAGGCAACGCCCGCGCATAGCCGCCATGACCGCGAACGCAATGCGATCGGATCGCGAAGACTGCTTTGCGGCAGGGATGGACGATTACATAACCAAACCGATCCAGCTCGACGAGCTCCAGCGAGTTTTGGAACAACACGCCAGACCATTGACCGCGAATAACCAGAATCAGCCACAAATCTACGGAAATTGAACGATTGGATTTATCAAGTTCGCAAGGCGCGAACCGGGTCCATTCTGATTGCGCGATACGCCGGGATGCTGGTTGCCAACAACGCCACGAATATCAGCAGAGCTGAAACGCCCGCGAATGTGGCTGGATCAGTTGCCTGAACTCCCCATAGAAAGTCCGCCAGAAGCCGCGTTATTGCTAACGCCACCATAATGCCTATGCCGATTCCTAATGCTGTGAGTCGAGCTCCCTGAGATAACACCAGGCCGAATACATTTTTTCGTTGTGCGCCCAATGCCATCCGGATTCCAATCTCGTTAGTACGCTGTGCAACCGAATAACTCATGACGCCGTAAAGCCCGATCGATGCCAGTAAAAGGGCCACAAGTCCCAGGACGCTTAACAGGCTTGCTGAAATCTTTTGAACGAAGAGAGAAGTCGTTATTGTGTCGTTCATCGAGCTGGTTTCGAAAACAGGAACTGAAGTATCCGCGGCTCGCGCTTCGCGTCGCAACGTTGTAATCGCGTCATCAACCGAACCTGAAGTACGAACGAAAAACGCGAGGCCCATCTCTGGACGGAAAATCTGATGTATCGGGACATAGAAATAGGATGTCCGAGTCTCTGTAAGGCGATAGACCTTGCTATCTTGAACGACGCCCACAATGGTGAACCATTTACCCCACCCTTGAACTCGACGTCCTACTGCATTTTGATCGGAAACAAACCGTCGCACGAACTCCTGATTAACGATCATCACTGGTGAATTATTCACGTCGTCGTGCAGATTAAAATCGCGGCCTTCGAGAATAGGAATTTTCATCAAATCGAAGTACCCGGGTGAAATCAGTGACCGGTAAATCTTCATGTCTTCGTTCGGTGATGGAACATAGCCTTGAATCTCTAAATCCTCCCACGAACCGGCCGACACGCTCAGCGGAACATAATCTGAATAGCCAACATTTGTAATGCCGGGTTGCTGCTCCAGCTTGGTGCTCAGACGCCGGTAAAACGAATCAGCCTGCTGGGCGTTGTAATTGGCGGCCGATAGATCGAGTTTAGCCATTGCGACGTGTTCCGGATCGAATCCGGGTTTTATCTCGCTGACGTGTCGAAAGCTGGTCACCAGCAGTCCCGCGCCGATCAAAGCAACAAGAGCCAGAGCTATTTCTGACACAACAAAAAGTTGCCGTAACCTGCCGGACTCTATACTCGACACAACGCGGTTTGTTTCTTTCAGCATCCCATTGACACTTCCACTGGCAGCGTGAAGAGCAGGAGTGATTCCTGCCAGCACAGTAACCACTAACGAAAGCCCAATAGCGAACAATAACACTTCAGCATCGATGGGAGCTGTGGTCATACCCGGTGTCGATGATTTCGGAAGGATCCATTCTAAAGAGCCGCTTAACCAATACGCCGCAGCAAGTCCCGCAATCGAGCCGGCGACTGCAATGACTGACGATTCCGTCAGCACTTGCCTGATCAAGCGCGAACGTGAAGCCCCCAAAGCGAGCCGAATGCTGAACTCACTGCGCCGAGAGATAGATCGAGCGAGCAACAGATTCGCAAGGTTCGCACAGACAAGGAGGAGAACTACGCCGCTGGCCGCCATGAGGATAGTGAGGGGAGCCAGAAGAGAATCCTGAATTCCGTAATGCGATTTCCACATTGGCAGCAGAGTCGCAGTCAGACCCTGATTCGTATCTGCGTTCTCTCTTGCCAGGTCATCCGCGCGTGATTGAACTTCTGCGCGAGCCTGTTCGAGTGTGACTCCAGGTGCAAGTCGGGCCAGCACTCGAAATGTACGCCATTTGCGGTCGACCAGTGCCGAATCCCCAGTCGAAGTTAACTGGCCAAACATCGATACGGGCACCCACATATCAAGAGTCAATCCCGCCATGGAACCGCGGAATGTTTTCGGCGCAACACCAACTACCGTATAGGGAAAATGATTAATCCGAATAGTTGAACCAATAATGTTTGGGTCAGAGTGATAATGGCTCGCCCAAAACGAATGACTGATTACGACCAGCGCATGCGCGTTTTGTTCGTAATCGACTTCTTCACTAGAAAAAAATCTGCCGAACTCAGGACTCACTCGTAACATATCAAAGAAATTTCCTGACACAGCCTCAGACCACACTCGCTCAATAGTCCCATCGTCTCCAACTGCCAGCGGCATCGGCTTTGTCGCGGACATCGATTCGACAAGCTTGCAGTTCTTGCGCAGATCGCGGAAATCCAGATAGGAGGTCGGTTTCCAATTCCCATCGGCAGTGAGAGTTTCCATAGTCACGACCCGCTCGGGAGAACCCACTCCAGGAAGCGGGTTAAGAAGGACTGCCCGAATCCAACTGTAAACCGTAGTGCTCGCGCCAATTCCAATGGTCAGCGTTAGAATGGCGACTGCAGTAAAGCCGGGATTTTTTCGCAGCATCCGACCGGCAAAGGAAAAATCCTGATAGAGCTCGTCAAAGATGCGCAGACCGCGCGACTGGCGACATTGCTCCTGAGCGACTTCAATGCCGCCAAATTCAATTCGCGCTCGGCGTTCTGCCTCTTCAGGATCAACGCCCGACTTCACCAGATCGGCTGAGTAGGCTTCCATGTGGAAGCGCATCTCTTGATCCATCCGCTTTTCCAGGCGTTCCCGGTGAAAAATGGCATTCAGTAAGGAACGAATTTTTGAAATCAATCGCCACCTCTTCAGTCGTATCTCAACGCCACCAGCGGATCGGCTTTCGAGGCCCGACGCGCGGGAATGAAACACGCGAACAATGCCACTGCCGCCAATAAGAGAGAGACTGCCATATAAGAGAGCAAATCTTTTGTGCCGACACTGTAGAGGAACGATTCCATGAATCGGGTAGCTCCCAGAGCTCCGACGATTCCGATCACAATGCCGATCCCGACCAGCAGCATGCCTTGGCCGAGCACCATCTTGAGAATGTCCCGTTTTTGAGCGCCCAGCGCCATTCGGATCCCGATCTCCTGTGTTCGCTGCGCAGTCACATAAGAGATTACGCCGTAAAGACCGACGCAGGCCAGTATCACTGCGATCCCGGCAAATGAAGCGAACAGAATCGAATAGAATCTTGGCTGAGCGACGGATTTCATAATTCCTTCGTCAAGCGTCTGTTTGAGGTATAGGTCCTCGTCTCCGGCCAGATCGTTCAACACCTTCTGAATCGGTTTCGCGTATTCATTCGCGTCCGATTTGGTTCGCGCAACGACCGACGCCGTGTACCAGGGAACCTGACTCTCAGCCAGATAGATCGACGGCGGCGTAGTTTCGGCCAGGCTTTCTCGCTTGGTATCGCCGACTACACCGACAATTTGAAATGTGAGCGGCGTACCAAGATAGAGAATTTCGATCTCGCGATTAAGCGCCTTTTCGTTAGATCCGAAATATCGTCGCGCCAGAGCCTCGTTTACCAGAGCAACCTTCGGAGTGTTCAATTTATCGGTCTCGGCGATATCGCGGCCGGCCTTCAAAGGAATATTCAGGGTTTTCAGGAAATCCGTGCTGATCGAATCGGTGTCGGTGCGAACTTTGTCGCTTGGATCCAGCGATTCGCCTTTAACCGAGAACGGAAAACTGATCGGATTACCGACTAACGGCGGCGAAGTGACAAGTGCAGCGGATTCAATTCCCGGAATCTGTCGAATGCGTTCGATGTACTTGTCATAGAAACCGACCATATCGCTCCACGATCGCTGCGATGGAGGAAAAGCATTCGCAGAAAAAACATTATGCGAGTTGAACCCCAGATCCTGATGCGTCAGCATGTAAAAACTTCGAGCAAGCAGCCCCGCACATACGAGAAGTACAAGCGAGAGAGACAGCTCCGCTACAATCAGGAAATTCCTGGCGCGGGCGTGACGTCTGCCGCCCGACGTTTGCGAGCCGCCATCTTTCAATGCCGTAACCACATCCGACTTGGTGGAAAGCAGTCCCGAGATTATGCCGCATACGCATCCCGCAAGAATTGAAGCGGACAGCGTAAACAACAGCACTCGCCAATCAATCCCAAGCTCTGCCACACGCGGAAGATTGACAGGTTTGAATTCACGAACGGCTTTAATAATCCAATAGGTTGTTATTACGCCAATGGCTCCGCCTGCGAGCGTAAGGATCACGCTTTCGGTCAGCACCTGTCGGACAATACGCCCACGCGTCGCCCCAAGCGCGGATCGAATGCCGATCTCTCGCCGTCTTGCGCTTGCGCGCGCCAGCAACAGGTTAGCAACATTGGCGCAGGCAACCAGCAACACACAACATCCGGCGGCGAAAACAATAAGCAGCGCATAGCGAACATCGGGTCCGGTAACGACCTCGGCTAAGTCTGTGACAACGATCGACCATCCCTTATTGGTTGTCGGGTAATCCTGGGCAAGCCGCGCCGCGATTACGTTCATCTCGTTCTGAGCCTGTGCCCTTGTTGTGCCAGGCTTAAGGCGACCGATCACGCGAGTGTAACGGTCACTTCGATCCTGAAACTGAGTATTATTGATTGAAAGGGGTATCCACAGCTCAGCGTAGTCATATCCCGTCGGCGAATGGAAACTCTCCGGCATCACTCCGATTACTGTGGTCGGTTGTTTACTGAGACTGAGTGTTTGACCAATAATGTGGGGATCTCCGCCAAATTTGCGTTGCCACAATCCATAACTCAATATCGCCGTTGGAGGCGCGTTTGGCTCCATATCTGCCGCAACGAACGTGCGACCCAAAATTGGTTTAACGCCCAGGGCCGGGAAGAACCCTCCGTCCACGCTGAACGCCTGCCACACTTCGTTCTGGTCGTTTGTTTTTCTGTATTTAACAGTCAGATAAAAATAAGTCGAAACAGCCTCGAATGATTTCTGTTGTTTTACAAGCTCGAGATAATTGGCCGGAGAAAACAATGGCACAGCAGAACCGTGAGTCGGGTTTACTTCGCCGATATTCATGATTCGCTCTGGTTCATTAAATGCCAGGGGCTTGAGAATAACGGAATTCAGGACGCTGAAGACGGTGCTGTTTACTCCGATGCCGAGCGCGATTGTGATGATGGCCACAAGAGTGAAGCCGGGATTCTTGCGCAACATCCGGATGCTATACCCAATATCCTGCCGCAAGTCATCGAATCTCTGCACACCTTTGGCCTGTCGACATTGCTCCTGGGCGACCTCAACCCCGCCAAACTCGATGCGGGAAAGCCGTTCAGCCTCGCGGCGTGACATGCCTGACCGGATCAGATCCTCAGTATGCTTTTCCAGATGAAAGCGCATCTCCTGGTCCATTCGGTCTTCAAAGCGATTTCTTTTAAACAGGGCATTTACTAAAGAACGAAGTTTTGGGAACACATCACACCTCTTCGGAGGTTGCATCCATGGCCGCGGCGATTGCGGATACCAGTCGATTCCACCCGGCTGCCTCTTCGCGAAGGCGCTTGCGACCGGAAGGAGTCAGTTTGTAAAACTTGGCCTTGCGCTTGTTTTCGCTCTCGCCCCATTCGGAGGATATCAGTCCCTGATGTTCTAACCGGTACAACGCCGGATAGAGCGATCCCTGTGGAATATCCAGCGCATCGCGCGAAATCTGTTTGATTCGCAGCAAAACGCCGTATCCGTGAAGCGGTCCAAGCGACACAGCCTTTAGTATCAGCATGTCCAAAGTGCCAGGAAGCAAATCGGAATTTTTATCCATGCGCGGCTCTCCTAGATAAACTGGGAGAATAATAACCCGCCTCTCCTAGTCTGTCAAGGAGAACGTTTGTGGCGCATTCGTCTCGATTGCGCCATGCAGTAAAGCGCGCGTGTATTTTTGACCTCACACTTAGGGGGTAGGCGCAATCGGGACGAATGCGCCACAAAAAATCCTGCAATTTATTCACCATCAATCCGTCATGTACTTGAAGCATTAATAAAGGTGACGAATATGAAGTTTCTGACAATTGTTCTAGGACTGATTTTAATCGGCTTTGCCGCAGCGCAGACGGATCAAATGACTTTCGAAAAATTAAAACAGGAAGCAGATAAGCTCTACAACGAAAAGTCCTATGGTCTGGCACTCGATCGCTATACCGAAGCCAGCAAGATGCAGATGCCTGCGGCAGAGGCGCGATGGGTTAAGTTCCGAATAGCCGATTGTTTGTGGCGCTCGCAATCAGCGACCAATACATGGGATCAGTCGAAATATGACCAGGCGCAGGCTCAGATCGAGGCTGTGATCAAGGACACAGATTCGCTTCCCGAAAAAGATCGTGTCTGGGCAGAGGCCAATCAGTCGCTAGGTGATTTCTGGTGGCTGCGACGAAACGTCAGAAACTGGGGACAGGCGTGGCCATTTTATGAAAAGGCACTCGACTGGTGGGGCGGATCGGCAGACCTCGATGTTGCCAGAGATCGTTACTTGAAGCTGATATGGAATATGACGGAAGCGCCCACCGGTGACGGTTACTATTACTACGGCTATTACGGAAACATTTTGCCGCTCAACGTAGTCGATAACGGCTTAAAGATCGCAAAGAGCGACGACGATTTATCGCACCTTCATTACCTGATGGCAATGACTCTTGAGCGTCAAGGCGGCTATTCGGAACAGCAAAGCCGAATCCCCGACGAATTCGAAGCGTCGCTGAAAATAGGCAAGAAAAGCGACTGGTATCAGGATGCGCTTTTCCAGTATGCCAACTTTATGGAGAACACCGGAAAGATAATTCTTCAGGAAGACGGCCAATGGCATAACCAGCCTGATCTCAACAAAGCCCTGGAACTTTATCGCCAACTAATATCCGAATACAGGAAAGGCGAAACGCGTTATTACGATCAGGCGCAAAATCAAATAAAGAACATTACGACCCCGACTGTCGGCGCCTATGTGACTAATATCTTCCTTCCCGATTCAGAAATGCAA
>Ga0070741_10011249_pt1 | contig 16590 bp, 11 predicted proteins | sample Coa_R1_4_FD_66440 | JGI IMG/M metagenome (GOLD analysis project Ga0070741, IMG submission 66440) | Surface soil microbial communities from Centralia Pennsylvania, which are recovering from an underground coalmine fire - Coalmine... | ecosystem: Environmental > Terrestrial > Soil > Unclassified ...
AGGGAGGCGACGAGGCTCGACGGCCTGCGCCAATCATGCCACGCTCAAAGCTGCTCCCGCTCCGCGCCGCGGTTGACGCCGCGCCGCCGGCGCCGCGATGATGCGGCGGCTCTGCGACCGACGATCGCGCCTCCGCGGCTCGTGGCCCCGTCGCTGCCGGACCTCGAGCCTCTGCTCGAGCGAGCGTCCCGCTGGCGCCCGTGGGAGGCGCGCGCGGGCGCGCTCGCTCTGCGCCTCCGCCTCGATCCCGCCGTCGCCGCCGCGCACCGCGAGCTCCTCGCCCGGTTCCTGCCGGACGTGGCGCGCGGCCGGCCGGAGCGCCGCTGCGAGCTGTCGCTCGTCGCCGACTCGTCCGTCCTCGACGCCCTCGGCGTAGGGCTCGGGCGCCTGCCTGCGACCGGCGTCGCCGAGCCGGTGCCGGGCTGCCGCTACCGCGTCGTGGAGGGCGGCGGCGTCCGCTGGCTGCTCGCGCATCCGGAGAACAGCCGCCCGCCCGGGCGAGTCGTCTTCGCCCGCGCCGGCACGCGCGTCCTCGCCGTCGTCGAGGACGCGGCGCCGCCGCTCCCGGGACGGCGGCTCCTCCACGCCGTCCGCGAGCTCGTCGTGCGGCCGGCCGAGAACGCGGGCGGGGCGGTCCTGCACGCGGGCGGGGCGGTGCTCCCGGGCGGCGCGGCTGTCGCCGTCGTCGGCGACAGCGGAGCGGGCAAGACCTCCACCGTCGTCCGGCTGCTCGCGCGCTTCCGCGCGGGCTACCTCGCGAACGACCAGCTGCTCGTGACGCCCGGCGAGCCGCCGCGGGCGACGCTGGTGCCGATGCCCGTGCGCCTCGGCCGCGGCACCGTCGAGGCGACGCCGGCGCTCGACGCCCACGTCGCGCGCGAGCCGCCGTGCCTGCCGCAGGACGCGGGCGGCGCGGCCGGGCTGCCGGCGGCGTTCGCCGCGCAGGCGAAGCTCGAGCTGACGCCGTCCGAGCTCGTCGCGGCGCTCGGGACGCGGAGCCACGCCGACGCCGCGCTCGCGCTCGTGCTCTTCCCCCGGCTTCGCGAGGGCTCCGGCCCGGCTGCCCTGCGCCGCTGCACGCCCGCCGACGCGCTCGCCCGCCTGCGCCGCGCCGTGATGTCGACGGAGAACGTGCGCCCGTGGCTCGTTCCGTGGCGTGGAGGATCCTCCGCCGTCGCGAGCCGCGCCGACGCGCTCTGCCGGGAGCTCGCGGCGCGGCTCCCCGCGGTCGAGCTCTCGTTCGGCACCCGGACCGACCCCTACGACCTCGACCGGGCGCTCGGGGAGGCGGCGGCTACGGCGCTGGACGCCGCAGCTCGCTGACGAGGTCGCCGAACCCGAGCGCGCCGAAGCCGGGCGCCCAGCACTGCGACTGCCGCTCGACCACGAGCCCCGCGCCGCGCGCCGCGCGCTCGAACGAGCGTCCGGAGACGTCCGAGCGCCAGCCGTCGTCGCAGCCGTCGAGGCCGATCGAGAGGAAGCGGTAGAGCAGCGTCCCGTGCCGCCCGAGGCGGCGCAGGCCGCGGAGCGGGAGCGCCCGGTGGCGGCGCCCCGCGTGGTGGACGACGGCGCGCCCGCCGGGCCTGAGCACGCGGTGGATCTCGGCCAGGTACGACGCGATCACGTCGATCGACATGTGCACGAAGGCGTCGTACGACCAGACGAAGTCGATCGCGCCGTCGAGGCCGGCCGGCAGCGTGCGGCCGTCGGTGACGTGGTAGGAGACGTTCTCCGACGACGCGAAGCGCTGGCGGCAGAACTCGACGCAGCTCGGGCTGAGGTCGACGAGCCAGACCCGGCGGCAGCAGCCGAGGAGCTCGGCCGACCAGCGGCCGTGCCCCGGGCCGATCTCGAGCACGTCCGCGCCCGCGGCGCCCGGCCGCAGCAGCGAGTCGACGAGCGAGCGCCTCCACGCCTCGTAATCCTGGCCGCAGCGCCTCGCCTGGTCGCGCCACTCCTCGCCGTGCAGCGTCCACGGGTGCTCGACGTCCCAGACCCGGAGGTTGCTCTCGATCGAGTTGTCCCGGAGCGCGCGCGTCGCGGGCCCGACGCGGCCCTCCTCGACCGCCGAGCGGAGCGCCGTCAGCCGCTTGCCCATGGCACGCCCGTAGTATCCCGAGCCGGCGACGGCCGCGCCGCCCGGTCGCGGCTCGGCCGGTCGGTTGACAGACGTTGACAGGAGGCGGACGGTGGCGTTTAGTAGCACCGTCCAGGCCCTGGCGGCGCCCGGGCGCCCGACCGTCCTCGGGAACGGAGCCCAGCCCGTAGTGACTCGCGTGCAGCAGGCGAAGACGGACAGCGCCGGGAGCGGCAGCCCGGCCGGTCGCGGCGGCCGGACGAGGAGGACGCGGCGCTCCCGCCTGCGCTCGCTCCTGCGCGCGCTCGCCGTGCACGTCGAGACGTGGCGTCCCGACCGGCTCGGCTACGTCGGCCTCGTCGGCGTCGCCGGGGCGCTCGTCGCCTCTCCGCACCACGTCTCCGGCTGGACGCTCGCCGGCGCATGGGCGGCGCCGACTCTCGGCTGGGTCGCGGCGCTCTACGGCGGCGACTACCTCGACCGGCGGCTCGACGCGGTCGCGAAGCCGGCGCGCCCGCTCCCGTCCGGGCGGATGTCGCCGGCGGCCGCGCTCGCCGGGGCGGCGATTGCCGCGGCCGCCGGGATCGCGATCGCCGCCCTGCTCTCGCCGCTCGACCTCGCGATCGTCGCGGCAGTCGCCTGCCTCGCGGCCTCCTACAGCGCCTTCCTGAAGCGGCGAGGCCTCCTCGGCAACGTCGCCCGCGGCGCGACGACGGCGCTCGCGCTCGTCTTCGGCGCGCTCGCGGCGGCGGAGCGGGTGCCGCCGGCGACGCTGCTCCTCGTCGGCGCGGTCTGGGCGCACGACACCGCCTCGAACCTCGTCGGGGCGCTGCGCGACGCGGACGGCGACCGGGAGGGCGGCTACCGCACCGTGCCGGTCCGCCACGGGCCGGTCGCAACGCGCCGGGCCGTCGTCGCGCTCTACGCGCTCGCCGTCGCGCTCGCGGGTGCGTTCCCGCTCGCGGCGAGCCTCGGCGCGCACGCGCTGCCGTACGCGCTCCTCGTCGGAGCGGCCGCGGCGGGCGGCGCGGTCGCCCTCTACGCACTCGCGGCGCCGACGCCCGAGGCCGCCGGCCGCGCCCACCGCGTGATCGTCGTCGAGCGGCTCGTCCTCGCCTGCGCGTTCGTCGCCGCGGGCGGCTCGGCGGCGGGAGCGCTCGGCGCGCTCGCGGCGACGGCCGCCGCAGCCGTCGCGCTCCAGCTGCACGGGCGCCGCCGCGCCGCGCCGGCGGCGACTCCGGCCCCGGCCGTCGACCTCGAGGCGATCCGCCGCTACGTCGACTCGCAGCTGCGCGCGCTGGCGGCGGCGTCCGGCGGCCGCGCGGCCGTCGCCGGCGGCTGGCGGCGGAGGATCAGGATCGACCTGCGCGAGCCGGACGGCTCCGTCTTCCTCGTCGCCGACGAGGACGGGATCGAGCGGGTCGACGAGGCCGCCTACGGCCGGAGCGCGCTCCCGCCGGTCCGGATCGCGACGACCGGAGCGACCTTCTACGAGATCTTCCTCGCGGCACGGACGAGCCCGCGGCGCGCCTACCTGACGGGCAGGGTGACGATCGAGGCGCCGCCGCGCGACATGCTCCGGCTGAACGCGCTGTTCAACGAGTTCCGGCGGCTCGTCCCCGCCTCCGGCGGGCGGCTCGAGGTCGTCGAGCGCGCCCGCGACGCGGGCGAGGAGGAACGCCGCGCGGCGACGGTCGTGATCGCCGACACGACGCTGCGCGACGGCGAGCAGATGCCGGGAGTCGCGTTCGGCCTCGAAGACAAGGTGGAGCTCGCGCGCCGGCTCGACGCCGCCGGCGTCCCGCTGCTCGAGGTGGGCTACCCCGTCGTCTCGCGCTCCGAGGCCGCGGCGGTGCGAGCGATCGTCTCGCTCGGGCTCGGCGCCGTCGTGCAGGTGGTCGCGCGGCCGCTCCGCGCGGACGTCGAGGCGGCGCTCGAGACGGGGGCGGAGAGCGTCGCCGTCTTCGTCGGGACCTCGGACTCGCACGTCGAGGGCAAGCTGCGGACGACGCGCGACGCGCTCCTCGCGCAGGTCGCCGACGCGGTCGCGCTGGTGAAGGCGGAGGGACGGCAGGCGGTGTTCGCCGCCGAGGACGCGACGCGCTCCCCGCGCGACTTACTGCTCGAGGCGCTGCGTGCCGCGGCCGCCGCGGGCGCGGACGCGGTCGGGCTCGCCGACACGGTCGGGGTCGGCACCCCGGAGGGGATCGCCGAGCTCGTCCGCGCTGCCGCGGGCGCGGTCGACGTGCCGATCGCCGTCCACTGCCACGACGACCTCGGGCTCGCGACCGCCAACTCGATCGCCGGCCTGCTGGCCGGCGCGTCGGCGGTGCAATGCTCCGTGCTCGGGATCGGCGAGCGCGCCGGCAACGCCGCGCTCGAGGAGGTCGCGCTCGCGCTCGAGGTCGCCCACGGGGTGCCGACCGGCCTCGACCTGACGCGGCTCCGGGACCTGGCCGCCTTCGTCGCGCGCCTCGTCGGGCAGCCGATCCCCGCGAGCAAGGCGGTCGTCGGCGCGAACGCCTTCGTCCACGAGAGCGGCCTCCACGTCGACGGCGTCGCCCGCGACCCCCGCACCTACGAGCCGTACCCGCCCGAGCTCGTCGGCGCCTCGCGCCGGTTCGTGCTCGGCAAGCACTCCGGCCGCCGCGCGATCGCCGAGGCGCTCGGCCGGAACCGGGTGACGGCGGAGCGCGAGCTCGTCGACAGGCTGCTCCCGCACGTGAAGGCCGCGGGCGAGGCGCACGTCGGGCTCGACGACGCGCAGCTCGTCACGCTGGCGCGCGAGCTCGCCCGCGCGGGCGGCGAGTCGTGACCGCGCACGCAGCCGTCGAGGCGCCCGCCGCGCCGCTCGCGTGGCTCGACCGCTACCTCGAGCGAGCCCGCGACGGCGAGCTCGACGCGCCGCCGTCGGCGTTCTGGATCGTCACCCGTGCGTGCAACCTCCGCTGCTCGTACTGCTTCGCCTCGGCGGGGAGACGCGACCCGGACGAGCTGACGACCGCGGAGGCGGTGCGCGTCCTCGACGACTTCGCCGAGAACGGCGTCGTCCACGTCACGTTCCTCGGCGGCGAGCCGCTCGGGCGCAGGGACATCTTCGAGCTGATCGACCACGCGACCGACCTCGGGATCTACGTCGCGATCCTGACGAACGGCCTGCTCACCGACCGGCGGACGGTCGCACGGCTCGCCGACGTCGGCTGCGAGGGGCTCGGCGTGAGCCTCGACAGCGACGACCCGGCGGTGCACGACGCGGTCCGCGGCACGGCCGGCTCGCACGCGGGGGCGCTGCGGTCGATTCGCGAGGCGATCGACCGCGGGATGCGGACGAGCATCCGCGTCGTCACGACCGAGCGGAGCGCGCCGGCCGTGCCGCGGCTGTTCGAGTGGGCGCTCGCGGAGGGGGTGGACGAGTTCATCCTGCTGCCGCTCTTCGCGGTCGGCCGCGCGGCGGGGACGCCGGACGACCGGCGCGCGGACGTCGCGAGCAAGGAGCTCTTCTTCCGCTCGCTGGCGAGGCTGCGCGAGCTCGGCGCGACGCACGGCGTGGACGTCCCGCACCAGACGATCGGCTGCATCCAGCCGATCGACCTGACGCCGCCGGAGAGCGCGGCGCACCACGTCGGCTACCGGCTCGGCTTCGAGCGGAGCAGCGGCTGCAAGGTCGGCCGCTTCACCGTCAGCGTGCAGCCGAACGGCGACGTCTACCCGTGCCCGTTCGTCCACCACCGGATCGGCAGCCTGCGCTCGCAGGGAATCCGCGAGATCTGGCAGGCGCCGCTCCTCCGGCTCGCGCGGCGCGAGCAGCTCGGCTGCCTCGCGCGGTCGATGATCCACACGGGGCGGCCGGACGTGCCCGACCCGACCGACGCGGCTGCCGGATGACCTCCTGCGACGCCATCGCGGAGGAGCTGCGGGCCGCGCTCGACGTCTATCGCGCGGGCAAGCCCGCGAGGAGCCCGGTGACGGTGCTCTACGAGCTGTCGGACGGCGACGGGTTCCGCAGCTACCACACGCGGATCGCCGGCGACGAGTCGCGGTTCGCCGAGGGCGCGCTCGACTACGCGGAGTGCGACGTCGTGATCCGGACGACGCCCGAGGCGCTGCACCGGATCCTCGCGGGCGAGCTCGCGGGGCGCGAGGCGGTGATGAGCGGCGCGCTCGACATCCGCAAGGTCCCGTCGATGCAGAAGCTGATGGTGCTCCGGGCGCTGTTCTCGCGCTACACGAAGGCCCGGCGGCGGCAGGCGAGCGGCGACTGCGTAGTCGCCGGCGAGGCGCCGGCCGACGGCGCGGGCGGCCTCGCGGCGCGCTGACCGGGCGGAGCGCGAGGGCGGTGCTCGCGGGCCCGGAGGTCGCCGCCGGCGTCGAGGCCGCGGTCGAGCGAGCGGCCGACCGCGCGCTCGAGCTGCAGCGGCCGGACGGCTCCTGGGTCGACGAGCTTCCCTCCGCGGCCGTCGCGACCGGCGCCGCCGCGCTCGCCCTGCACGCCTGCGACGGGGACGCCGCGTCGCGGTACGTCGACGAGGCGTGCGCGTGGCTGCGCGGCGCGCAGAGCGCCGACGGGAGCTGGGGCGACGCGACCGGCGCCGAGGGGACGCTGAACGCGACGGCCGTCGCGGTCGCGGCGCTCGCGGCCCTCGGCGGCTCGCGGAGCCGCGCCGCCGTGGAGGCAGGCCGGGCGTGGCTCGAGGGGAGCGGGGGAGAGCCCGCGCTCGAGGACCGGACGCGCTGCACGATGAGCGCCGTCTGCCTCGGCTTCCTGGCGGCGGCCGGGCTCTACCCGGCGGAGCGCTGCCGCAGGATCCCGGTCGAGCTCGTGCTCCTGCCGCCGCGGCTGCGGCGGCGGCTCAGCTTCACGCTCCCGGGCGTGCTCGCGTGGGGGGTGCTGCACGCGCGCACCCGGCCGGTCGGGCCATGGCGCCGGGGGCTCGCCTCGCTCGCCGAGCCGCGCGCGCTCGCCTGGCTCGAGCGCCTGCAGGCCTTCGACGGGTTCGCCGGCGGCTTCGAGGAGTCGCCGCTGATGGCCGCGATCGTCTGCTACGGCCTCGCCCGCGCCGGGGCGGCGCCCGCCATCGTCGGGCGCTGCCGCAGCTTCCTGCTCGCGACGCGCCGCGACGACGGGTCGTGGGCCGTGAACCGCGACCTCGAACTCTCGGCGACGGCGACGCTCCTGATCGGCCTCGACGAGGCCGGGCGAGGCGGCGATCCCCGGCCGCAGGCCGCGCGGCGCTGGATCGAGTCGGCGCAGCGGCGGGAGCCCTTCTTCGTCACCGGCGCTCCCGCCGGCGGCTGGGGCTGGTCGCTGCCGTCCGGCTGGCCGAACGCGGACGACACCTGCTCCGCGATCCTCGCGCTGACGCGGCTCGGCGTGCCGCCGGAGGCGCCGCCGGTCGCCGCGGGCGTCCGCTTCCTGCGGTCGCGGCAGGGGCGAGGCGGCGGCTTCGGCTGCTTCCTACGCGGCGCCAGGCTCTCGCTCGACGCCCCATGCCCGGTCTTCACGGCGCACGCGCTCGAGGCGCTGGCGGCGGCCGGGGCGCGGCCGGGGGACGCGGCGGTCGATGCGGGGCTGCGCTTCCTCGCGCGCGCGCAGCGACCGGACGGCGCCGTCCCCGCGCTCTGGTACCGCGGCTGGACGGCGGGAACGGCGGCTGCGCTCTGCGCGCTCGCGACGCTCGGCCGGCGCGACGACCCCGTCGCCCGCCGCTGCCTCGGCTGGCTCCTCGCGCGCCAGCGCGGCGACGGCTCCTGGGGGGCCGGCGACGGCGGCGACGGCGACGCGACGGTCGAGGAGACGTCGTGGGCGCTCGCAGCGCTCCTCGCCGCCGGCGTGCCGCCGGGCGACGCGCCGGCGAGCGACGCCGCGCGCTGGCTCGTCGACCGGCAGCGTCCCGCCGGCGACTGGCCGCCCTCGCTCGTCGGCGTCTACTTCCCGTCGCTCCTCTACCACGACGACGTGCTCGCCGCCGGCTGGGCGCTCCGAGCGCTCGGCAGCTACCGGCGCGCGCTCGCCGAGCAGGGAGAGACGCCGTGAGCCGCAGCGACTACGACGTCGTCGTCTGCGGCGGGGGCGTCGGCGGCCTCACGCTCGCCGCGGCGCTCGGCCGGCTGTCGCTGCGCGTGCTCGTGCTCGAGAAGCATCCGCGCCCCGTCGAGGTCTACAAGGGCGAGCTGCTGCAGCCGCGCTCGCTCGAGATCCTCGCGGAGCTCGGCGCGCTCGACGCGCTCCGGCGGACGGACGGGGTGCGCGCGCACGTCCTCGAGTGCCGCACGGCCGACGGCGAGCTGATCGGCGGGCTCGACTACCGGCCGCTCGGCGGGTCGTTCAACCACGTGCTCCTGCACGACTACCGCGCCATCCTCGCGGCGGTCGGCGCGGCGGCCGGGCCTTCGGTCGAGATCCGCGAGGGCGCTCGCGTCGAGGAGCTCCTGCGCGACCGCGCCGGCCGCGTCGCCGGCGTGCGCGTGCGCTCGCGGCGGCAGACGGAGGAGGTCGCGGCCGGCCTGATCGTCGGCGCCGACGGCCGGCTGTCGGTCGTGCGCAGGCTGGCGGGGATCAAGGCCGTGACGGCGCCGTATCCGCACCGGCTCGTCGCCTTCGACGTCGAGGGCGCGCCGCCGCTCGGCCCGCGCGTGACGGCGTACCTGACGCCGACGGGCCTGCGGGCGCTCTATCCGCTGCCGAACGGCCGCGCGCGCCTCTACGTGCAGGTCGCAAGCGGCGCGTTCGGCCCGATCCGCCGCGCAGGCGTCGAGCGCTGGCTCGCAGGCGTCGTCCGCTCGACGCCCGCGCTCCGCCCGCTCGAGGAGCGTCTGCTCGCGAGCGCCGCGCGCGTCCAGCTCCTGTCGGCCTGGCGCGGCAGCGCGCGGGCGCTCGCGGCGCCCGGCGTGGCGCTGATCGGCGACGCCGCGCACTCGGTGCACCCGATGGCCGGGCAGGGGATGAACTCCGCGATCGCGGACGCGTGGCTCCTGCACGAGGCGATCCGCGAGAGCATCGCCGGCGGCGGCGGCGCCGACGGCGACGGCGACGGCTTCCCCGGCGTCGCCGACCGCGCGGCGCGCGAGTACGAGGCGCGGCGGCTGCCGGAGGTCGAGTACGTCCTCCGCCTCAGCCACCACGTCGCGCTCCTGTTCACGGCGACGGCGCCCCTGCAGCGCGGCCTCGCGCGCTGGATGCTGCGCCGCAACGGCATGAACCGGCGCCTCCAGTTCATCCTCACCTACAACATGTCGGGCTTCGGCGTCCGCCGGTTCACCCGGCGCGACCGGCTCTACCAGCTCGGGCTCCTCCGCGACCCGAACGCGCGCCTGCAGGTGCTCTGAGTGTCGTGAAGGAGGCCTCCCGCGGCGGCACGCTCCGGCGTGTCGTCACGGCCGGATTGACGCGCCGCGGCGGCGTCCCGTACGCTCGCGCGACCGGATGCGGGTCCTGATCACCACGCTGCCGGACGCGGGCTGCTTCTCGTCGCTGCTCCCGGTCGCCGAGGCGCTCGTCCGCGAGGGGCACGACGTCGCCGTCGCCGCGAGCCCGACGTTCGCGCCCGGCGTCGAGGCGCGAGGGCTCGAGCACCTGCCCGCGGGGATCGACTGGACGACGTCCGACCCCCGCTACATCCAGACGATGCTCGAGCGGGCGGGCTCGTCCGACCTGACGCGGCTGACGGGCGCCGAGCCGCTGTCGTGGCTGCCGTGGGCGGCCGAGTTCCTCTGCGGCGTCGCCGCGCGCGCGATGGTCCCGGACCTGATCCGGCTGGCGCGCGAGTGGCGCGCGGACCTCGTCCTCCGCGACTCAGTCGAGCTCGCCGGCTGCGTGGCCGCGGAGGCGCTCGGCCTGCCGCACGCGTCCGCGACGACGACCGCGGACTCCGCGCTCGACCTCCGCCCGTACGTGGCGGAGCCGCTCGAGCGGCTGCGGCGCGACTGCGGGCTCGGTTCCGACCCGGACGGCGCGATGGCCTATCGCTACCTGCACCTCTCGCTGATCCCGCCCTCGTTCGACGGCCCCGGCGCCGCGCTGCCGCCGACGATCCACCACGTGCGCTACGAGAGCGCCGCGGCCGGCGGCGAGGAGCTCCCCGGGTGGGTGGACTCCCTCGGCGAGCGGCCACTCGCCCTCGTCAACCTCGGGATGGTCTTCCACCGCATCCCCGGCCTCTTCGGACAGATCCTCGACGCGCTCGCCGGCGAGCCGCTCGACGTCGTCGTCGCCACCGGGTCCGCGGAGACCGCGCAGGCGCTGGAGCCGGCGCCGCCGAACGTCCGCGTCACGCCGTGGATCCCGTTCGGCCTCCTGCTGCCGCGCTGCGACCTCTTCGTCACGCACGGGGGCATGGCCAGCATGCGCGAGGCGTTCAGGTGCGGGGTGCCGCTCGTCGTGCTGCCCGTGTTCGGCGACCAGGTCTACAGCGGCGTCCGCTGCCGAGCGCTCGGCCTCGGCCCGGTCGTGACGCCCGACCGGCGCGACCCGGCCGAGATCGCCGAGGCGATCCGTTCGGCCCTCCGGGAGCCCTCGTACCGCGAGCGCGCGCGGGCGCTGCAGGCCGAGCTCGAGTCGCTGCCGCCGATCGAGCACGCCGTGCGCCTCCTCGAGCGCCTGGCGGCGGAGCGGCAGCCGCTCCTCGCTGCGGACGCTCCCCGCGTCACACCGGCGGCGGCTCGATGACGTCGAGCAGCGGCCCGAGCTGCCAGCCCCAGTCGCGGCGGCGGCTCGTGCGCCGCGGGTCGGCGACTCGCAGCACCTCGTCCGGGACATCGGCGCCGAAGGCGCGCCGCACGAACGCGAGCGGGTAGTAGAGCGCGGCGCCCAGGCGGTGGTCGGCCGCCGCCCGCAGCACGGGCTCCCAGTCTGGCGAGCCGGCGAGGAGCGGGAGCACGTACGCCACCTCGCGCAGCGACCGCTTCCCGAGCGCGAGCTCGCTGTACCAGCGGCTCACCGTCAGCCAGAGGAGGTCGCCGGCGCCCATCGAGAGGCCGGCCCCGCAGGTGCCGGGAGCCGCGCCCGCGAAGAAGCGCTCCCCGCCGACGTTCGCCGCGACGGCCTCGTGGACGTCGATCCCGACGCCGATCGACCACGCGCCGTCGCCGCCGGCCTCCGGCCACGCCGGCAGGTGCACGCCGTTGCCGGCGACGAGCGCCGCCTCCTCGGCCGACACCTCGACCGGCTGGACGCGCAGCAGCTGCGCGAGCTCGTAGTGGCCGGCCTCCTGCCGCCAGACCTCGGCCTCGCTCCACCAGCGAGCGCCACCTGCCTCCGGGTCCTGGAAGCCGTGGCGGTAGCCGAGCTCGAAGAGCGTCCGCCGCGCCGCCTCGGCCCTCCCGCGCCGCACGAGCACGTCCACGTCGGTCATTCCGCCGAGCGCGCGGCCGTCGAAGTAGCGCGTGTGGAACTCGGCGCCCTTGAAGACGATCGCCTCGACGCCTGCCTGCTCGAGCGCCGTCAGCGCCTCGACGAGCGCGGCGCGCTGCGCCTGCCAGAGCCGGTTGTAGAGGCTCTGGAGCGGGTTGCCGTCCAGCAGCGCGTCGATGCGCCGGCGGAGGAGCCAGGCGAAGCCGGCCGACCCGGGCGGCGCCGGCTCGGGCGGTCCGTCGAGCCCCCGCCCGGCGAGCCGGCCGAGCAGCTGCAGGCCGCGGCGCGCGTCGGTGGGGAGCGCGCTGCGCTCGCTCGCCTCCATCCCGGCTTCGTCGCGGCGGATGGCCGGCGGCGGCGGACCGGGCAGCCGCGCCCGCCGCCGGCCGCGCTCGCTAAGGCTCCCTCGCCTCGACCTCGCCGATCGCCACGGCGACCGAGCCGTGCGGGCCCGTCCCGCCGCCGCCGTTCCGTTCGCTCGCGATCGCCCGCTGCTTCTCGTGGACGTCCTGGGCGACGGAGAAGGCGTACACCGGCATCATCTGCACCGTCCGGCGCCCGGTGACGAGGCCGTGGCGGTGGACGAGGTCGCGCGCGGTCGCGGCGCCGCCCGCGCCTCCCGCTCCGTGACCGACTGCGCCGGCGGCGTGGCTTGCGGCGGCCGGCGCGGCGTGACCGGCGGCGTGACCGCCGGCGGCGCCCGCAGGCATCCGGAACGACTCGGGCGCGAACGCGTTCCGCGCGTGCTGCTCGGACTCCATCACCAGGAAGGTCCGGAAGCCGGTCTCGGTCGGGACGCAGATGTGCGCGAGCGTCCCCTCCGGCAGCGCGCCCTTCAGCTCCAGCCCCGCCTTGTGATAGCTCTGGAGCAGCTGCTTGGGGTCGCCAGTCGCGTCGTACACCATCAGGACGGCCATCGGTGCCTCCTCGCTCGCTTGCCAGCGGTCGCGAGCGGCTGCCGGGGAGACAGGCACGCGCCCGATGGCCTGAGATCGGGCGCGACGTCGGCGCGTCCAGCGCGCGGGACAACAGCGCTGAACCGGCGCGTCGCGGCTGCGTAACGCACAGCGGGGTATTCCTACACCAGCACCTGACCCGAGTCAATCGCGCCGCCAAGGCAGACTTCGGCGGTGACCGGCGGCCTCCAGGTCGCCTCGCCCGGCCCGGGCGAGCTGCTCGAGCGCGAGGCGGCGCTCGCCCTGCTCGAGTCCGCGCTCGGCGAGGCCGAGGCCGGGTCCGGCCGTCTCGTCCTCGTCGCGGGGGAGGCGGGGGTGGGGAAGACGGCGCTCCTGCGCCGCTTCTGCGCGGCTCGAAGCGAGCGGACGAGGACGCTCTGGGGCTTCTGCGAGCCGCTGCGGACGCCGCGACCGCTCGGGCCGCTGCTCGACGTCGCGGGCGCGGTCGGCGGGACGCTCGAGCGGCTCGCGCTCGCCGGCGCGCGGCCGCACGAGGTCGCGGCGGCCCTGCTCGACGAGCTCCGCCGCGACGGGCCGACGGTGCTGGTGCTCGAGGACGTGCACTGGGCGGACGAGGCGACGCTCGACGTGCTGACGATGCTCGCGACCCGGGTCGAGTCGGCGCCGGCGCTCGTGCTCGCGAGCTACCGCGACGACCAGCTCGAGCGCGACGACCGGCTCCGCCTCGTCCTCGGCGAGCTCGTCCGGCGGCCGGCGCGGCTGAAGCTCGACCCGCTCTCGCCGGACGCGGTCGCCGGCCTCGCCAGGCCGCACGGCGTCGACCCGGGGACGCTCTACCGCCGGACGGGCGGCAACCCGTTCTTCGTCGTCGAGGCGCTCGCCGCGACCGGAGAGGCGATCCCGCAGACGGTTCGCGACGCCGTCCTCGCGCGGGCCGCCCGCCTCTCGCCGCGGGCGCGCGGGCTGCTCGACGCGCTCGCGATCGTGCCCGGCCACGTCGAGTCGCCGCTCGTCGAGGCGCTCGCCGCCTCGCTCGCCGATCGCGTCGAGGAGTGCCTCGCGTCCGGGATCCTCGTCGCGGGCGAGACGTACGTCGCGTTTCGTCACGAGCTCGCGCGGCTGGCGATCGAGGAGGCGCTGCCGCCGACCCGGCGGGCGGCGCTCAACCGCGCCGCGCTCGAGGCGATCGCAGCGGGGGACGGCGACCCGGCGCGCCTCGCCCACCACGCGTCGGCGGCGGGCGACGTGGACGCCGTCCTGCGCTGGGCGCCGCTCGCAGGCGAGCGCGCCGCGGCCTCGGGCGCGCACCGCGACGCGGCGGCGCAGTACGAGCGGGCGCTGCGGGTCGCCGACGCGCTGCCGCTCGAGGCGCGCGCGGAGCTGCTGCAGCGCCGCGCCGACGCCTGCTGGATGAGCGCGCAGTTCGACGACGCGATCGCTGCCCAGCAGGCGGCGCTCGACTGCCGCCGGCAGCTCGGCGACCGGCTGGAGGAGGGCGACGCGCTGCGGCTGCTCTCGCGGCTGCACTTCTTCGCCGGCCACGGCGACGCCGGCGAGCCGATCGCGCTCGAGGCGGTCGAGGCGCTCGAGCGCCTGCCCGCCGGCCGCGAGCTCGCGATGGCCTACGGGAACCTGTCGCAGCGACGGATGTCGGTCGAGGACGCCGAGGAGGCCGCCGCCTGGGGACGGCGGGCGCTCGCGCTCGCGCGGCGGCTCGGCGACGCCGAGTCGACCGTCTACGCGCTGACGAACCTCGGCGCGACCGAGCTCCAGAGGGGTGCCCGCGGCGGTCAGCAGAAGCTGGAGCGGGCGCTCGTGCTCGCGCAGCAGCACGGCCTCGAGGACCACGCCGGCCGGATCTTCAGCAACCTCGTCATGTGGAACCTGAGGCACCGCCGGCTCGACCTCGCCGGTGCCGACCTCGAGGCGCGGCTCGAGTTCTGCCGCGAGCGCGGGCTCGACACCTGGCGCCTGTACCTGCTCGCCTCGCGCGCGCGGCTCGAGCTCGCGGCCGGCCGCTTCTCCGAGGCGGTCGAGTCGGCGGCGGCTGTCCTCCGCGACCCGCGGAGCGCCTGGGTGGCGCGAGCCTCCGCGCTCGTCGCCGTCGGCGTCGTCCGCGCGCGGCGAGGCGAGGCCGGAGCGTCGGAGCCGCTCTCCGAGGCGGAGAGCCTCGCCGGCTCGGCGGGCGAGCTCGTCGAGTCGGCGGCGGTCGCCGCCGCCTGCGCGGAGGCCGCCTGGCTGGTGGGCGAGGTCGAGGCCGTCGAGGAGCTCACGAGCTCGACGCTCGCGCGCGCCCGGGATCGCCGGGCGGCGTGGCTCGTCGGCGAGCTTGCGTACTGGCGGCGGCAGGCGGGCCTGCGCGACGAGCTCCCTGTCGTCGAGCTCGGGGGGCCCTACCGGCTCGCGCTCGCCGGCGAGTGGACGAAGGCGGCGGCGCGCTGGCGCCGGCTCGGCTGCCCCTACGAGGCGGCGCTCGCGCTCGCGGAAACAGACGATCGGACGCTCGCGCTGCAGGCGCTCGCGGAGCTCGAGGCGCTCGGCGCCGTGGCCGCGGTCGAGGCGGTCTCGCGCCGGCTGCGCAGGCGCGGCGTGGCCGCCGTCCCGCGCGGCCCGCGCGCGTCGACGCTCGCGAACCCGGCCGGGCTGACCGCCCGCGAGCTCGAGGTGCTGGCGCTCGTCGCGGAGGGGCTCCGCAACGCCGAGATCGCCGCCCGGCTCGTCGTCTCGGTGAAGACCGTCGACCACCACGTCGGCGCGATCCTGCGCAAGCTCGGCGTCCGCAGCCGAGCCGAAGCCGCTGCCGCGGCCGTCCGCGGGGGCTTTGCGGAGGGAGCGGCGCCAAGATAGGTGCCGCTGGCCGCCAATCTGGGTGGCAATCCCGATGCCGGTTCCGGCGGCTCTTCGTAGCGTCGAGCCACTCGATCGTCGAACCAAAGGAGGATGGTGTGAGGATCTCCGGGCTGATCCCGAGAACGACCGTGGCCTGCTGCGCCCTGATCGTCGCGGCGGCGGGGGCCGCTGCCGCCGGAGCGATGATCCCCGACCCGTCGCCCCGCGCGCCCGCGCCGGCGCGCCCGGTCGCGGCCCGCCTAGCCGTGCAGCCGGCCCTCGTCGGCCAGCTCGCGCTCGCCCGCGCGGCGACCGCGAAGTACGTCGCCGACCTCGGCCGGGCGAAGGCCGACGGCTACCGGATCATCACGCGGATGCTGCCGAGCATGGGCTACCACTTCATGAACCCGGCGGTGAAGGGCTTCGACGTCCGCAAGCCGCCGATCCTCGTCTACGAGCACCGCGGCTCGAGCTGGCAGCTCGGGGCGCTCGAGTGGGTCTTCACGTCGAAGCCGGCCCGGCCGCCGCTGCCGGGGGCGACCTACGGGGCGTTCGGCGCCGGCTGCCACTACGGCGACGGCACGTTCGTCCCGGCGCAGACGCAGGCCGCCTGCCCGAAGACGGCGCCCGCCACGCACGCCGCGTTCGAGTTCTGGCACCCGGTGCTCGTGACGATGCACGTGTGGCTCTGGTACCCGAACCCGAGCGGGCTCTTCGCGAGCACGAACCCGCTCGTCGCCGCGTACGACAGGGGCTGAGGCCCGGACACGGCGAGAGGAGGAGGCTGCGAGCGACGGCGACTAGCGTGGGGGCATGCGCCCGGTCGCCGTCGCCGCCGCCGTCGCCACCCTCGCGGCGCTCGCCGTCCCCGCGGCGGCCCGGGCGCACAGCGGCAAGGTCGTCGTCGCGCTCGACTACCGCGCGTCGGTCGCGAGCGCGCCGCCCGGGCTCCGCGCCTCGGTCGTCGACGGCGACCGCAAGCTCCGGCTCGCGGTGCCGCGGGGAGCGAAGGTGGTCGTGCTGGGGGCTGCCGGCGAGCCGTTCCTGCGCTTCGCCGCCGGCCGCGTCGAGGTCAACGAGCGCTCGGTGACGGCGATCTCGACGAAGCTCGCCGCCGCCGGGCGCCGCGTCTTCGACGCGTCGGCGCCGCCTCGCTGGCGCCGACTCCGCGACGGGCGAGCGTACGCCTGGCACGAGAGCAGGCTCGCGCCGCGGATCGCGCCGGGGACGAGCGGGCGCTGGACGGTCGGCGTCGTCGTCGACGGGCGCCGCGGCCAGCTCGCCGGCCCGGTCCACCGCTACCGGCGCCTGCCGCTCTGGCCGTGGCTCGCGGCCGGCGGCGCGATCCTCGTCGCCGCCGTGTCGTGCCTGCGGGTCTGCGGCGGCGCGCTCGCCCGCGGCGCCGCGCTCGCGCTTGG
>Ga0070741_10011250_pt1 | contig 16590 bp, 17 predicted proteins | sample Coa_R1_4_FD_66440 | JGI IMG/M metagenome (GOLD analysis project Ga0070741, IMG submission 66440) | Surface soil microbial communities from Centralia Pennsylvania, which are recovering from an underground coalmine fire - Coalmine... | ecosystem: Environmental > Terrestrial > Soil > Unclassified ...
CTGATCGTGCCGGCCCTGATGCTGGCGACCGGCATGTCGATCATGAACGCGGTCTCATCCTCGCTGGTCGCGGTCACCGCCTTCGGCATGACCACCGCGCTGAGCTATGCCTGGTCGGGCCTGGTCTCATGGGGGCTGGCTGCGCTGTTTGTCGTCGGCGGCATCGCCGGCGGACTGGCCGGCACGCGCTCGGCCCGCCATTTGTCGGAGCGGCGCGGCGCGCTGAATATCGTGTTCGCCGCTGTCATTATCGCGGTGGCGATCTATATGTTGGCGCGTAACTTGTCGTCATTGTGAACGTAACTGGCTTTAGGCCCCGTTGGGACGCAAACATGCGCAGATTGGACGATTTCACCCGCCGCGACACGCTGGCCCTGCTGGGCGCGAGCGCGGCGATGCTCGCCATGCCGCGCTCCGCGTCTGCGGAGCCGACCGAGGCGGCGGTGCTACGCGACCCCGATAACCCCGTGCTCGGCAATCCCAATGGCGACATCACCGTCGTCGAATGGTTCGACTTCAACTGTCCCTATTGCCGCAAGATCGAGCCCGAACTGCGCCAGGTCGTGCAGGACGACGGCAAGGTTCGCCTGGTGCTGAAGGACTGGCCGATCCTCGGGCCGGTATCGGTCACCGCATCGCGCATGGCGCTGGCGTGCAAATATCAGAACAAATACGACAAGGCGCATGACGCCATGATCGGCGTCAGCTCGAAGCTGACCGAGCCCCGCATCTATGAATTGCTCGCGGGCGCCGGCGTCGATGTCGACCGCGCCAAGGCCGACCTTGCCGCCAACGCCAAGGCCATCGACGGCATGCTGGCACGCAACAACGCAACGGCAGAGGGCCTTGGCTTCCGCGGCACGCCATCCTTCATCGTCGGCAAATTCCGCGTCCCGGGCGTGCTGACCATGGACCAGTTCGAACTGGTGATTGCCGACGCGCGCAAGGCGAAAGCGGGTAACTGAGTGGCCAAGACAACCTATCAAAGCAAAAGCGCCTTCGCCGCCGCGAAGGCGCTTTCGGGTACGCATCGAAGCAATGTTGCCTCGGAGCGACCTTACCTCGACGAGATCCTGATCCAGTCGTCGTGAGCGCGCGTCTTCAATGCCCTCCAGTCCGCCGACGCGACATCCCAGTTCACGATGGTGCGGTTGGTCGCCGCAACCTGGCCGTTGGCAACGCTCGAGGTCTGCATCGAATCATAGACATAGACGCCGCAAACCAGCAGCAGCGCGCCGAGAATCATTCCCAAAAACGTCTGCATGACGAATCCCTCCGGTGACGGCCATCAACGCGGGGCGGGGAGGGATGGTTCCGCGGCACGCCAGGAACTGCGGCAGCATGGAAAATGGCCGCAAAATCTGCTATAAATAGTGCCGATGAAGAGCGACATTTCTGCGGATGTTATTGCTGGATTCGGCCGGAAATACCTGTGGTGGGAGCCGGCTGACGGGCGCGCGCATTCCGAGGACCGGATCATCGCGCTGACGATGAATCTTGGGACATATGACGACATCCTTCTACTTGAGCAAACCGTGGGGCGCGCCCATCTGATAGAGGTCATGCTCGGCGCCGCACCCGGCTGGATCAATGATCGTTCATGGGAATTTTGGCGCGGACGCTTGTCCTTTGCCACCGGCGCGGCCATCCCGGTCGAACCTCCGCGACGGGTGTTCGATGCTGCAACGTCTTGATCCGAAGCTCTCTGTCTTGCCTGCGCCTCAACGCGAAATTTGGCCCAGTTTGGCGCCAGCCGCCGGGTTGAACCTCGTTCTTTACAGGGGCACCGCTGTGGCACTCCATCTCGGACATCGCATCTCGCTGGATTTCGATTTTTTCCGGTCCGAACCGCTCGACAAGGATCGAGTGCGCAGCGAGTTTCAATTTGTCAATCATGCTGCAATCCTGCAGGACACGCCTGACACGCTGGTCGTGCTTGCAGATGTGCCTTCGGGGTCTGTCAAAGTCTCGTTCTTTGGCGGGATATCGTTCGGTCGCATCAACGATCCACTCGAAACTTCGGACGGCAAGCTGTTAGTTGCCTCTCTCGAAGGTCTGTTGGCGACAAAACTCAAAGCCATCCTCGATCGAGCCGAGGCAAAGGACTATATCGATATCGCCGGGATGATTTCCGCCGGCACAGCCTTGCCTGTTGGGTTGAGCGCCTTCAAGAAAATGTTCAAAGGAGAACCCGCGCAGGCGTTGCGTTCGATCGGATACTTCGAAGACGGCGATCTGAGCGCTCTCAGCTCTGCCGATCGAAAAATTCTGCGTGATGCACGAGATGGTGTAGGTAGACTTCCCGATGTGAAGCTCAAGCCCGGCTTGTCAGCGAGAGGATAATAGCCACCGCACGATTTCAGCGTTCATCTCGCGCGGGTAGCAATGGCTGAGATCTTCGATCTCGCGGTAAGTCATTTCTGCGCCGGCGACGGACAACAGATTGCTGGTCTGGCGCGCGACCTGCACCGGAAACATCCAGTCGAGCCGACCGTGCACGAGGAAGACCGGAAGCCCCCGCAGCCGATCGGCGTCGGCCATTTCCGCCATCAGCGGATGAAAGGTGGCGGCGACCGGCGCCAGGTGCGTAAACGGCGAAGCGCGATCGAGGCCGCTGACCCAGCAGAACGTGCCGCCGTCGCTCAAGCCCGTCATCAGCATCCGCCTGGAATCGACATTGTATTTGCCGCGCACCGTTTCGAGGATGCGCATCAGATTCGGCGTGTCGGTGTCCTCGCCCATCAAGGCCCAGGTCGGACCGGTCGCGGTCGGCGCGATCAGGATGGCACTGAGGCTGCGGGCATCGCGCAGCCAGCTCCAGAGGAAATTGCGCCCATTGCCGCTGCCGCCATGCAGCGCCATCACCAACGGCCAGGCGCGGTCGGGCGTGTAATATTCGGGTATATAGAGCGAAAAGCCGCCGCGGCTGCCTGGCTCGTTGTGGTCGTGGAAGACGCCGGTGTTTTCGCCGGCCGGCGCTTCGAGCCGTGCTTTGAGGTGACTATCGTCGCGCAGCGCCGGGTCGACGAAGAAGTCGCTGACCGGCGGAAATTTGGCCGCGAGCGGATAAAGCGCTTCCTGTGCGCGCGGCGCGTAACGCAACGCGCGAAACACCGCGATCAGATCGCCATTGCCGCGTTCCACCTCGCGCAGGCCGGCGAACGCCGCAAGTGTAGCATCGCAGGCGGTCTCGATCGATTGTCGCACCTCGGCAAAACCGGTCGGCCATTTGGCAAGTTGCGCCCGCACCGACCGCAACGTCTCGTCAGGCGTGCCGGCGGCCTGCATGACGCGGCCGAAATCCGGCGGATTGAGATGCCGCGCGATGAAGGACAACGCTTCCAGAGATTGCAGCAGCGGCGGCAGCACGGCCACGATGTCGTCCACCACGGCCTCGCTCATCGCATGACTTTCGGTTCGACTGAAATATCAGTGCACCCGCGGTCCCTTGAGCAGCTTGGCGCGGTCGGTCGAGGCCAGCGTGACATCGAAGGTGACGCCCTCATGATGCACGGTGAGCGGCACGTCGACGCCGGCCGGGCCCAGTGCCCAAAGCTTGCGATAGAAGCCGGCCTGGCTCGTCACCTTCTCGCCCTTGACGGCAAGGATCACGTCGCCGGCTTTCAGCTCCGCGCGCGCCGCCGGCCCGTTGCCGGAGATGCCGATCACCACGACACGGTTGTCGACCTCGGTCGAATACATGCCGAGCCACGGACGCGCCGGTCTGTTGACCTTGCCGAAGCGGCGCAGATCGGTGAGCACGGGTTTTAGCAGATCGATCGGCACGATCATGTTGACATGCTCGGCCTTGCCGCCGCGTTCGCGCTCGAGCTGCAACGAGCCGATGCCGATCAACTCGCCGTTGCCGGCGATCATGCCGGCGCCGCCCCAGTTCGGATGCGCCGGATAGGTGAAGATCGCCTCATCGAGCAGATATTCCCAATAGCCGGCGAACTCCTGCTTGGCCGCGATCTGGCTTGCCACCGAGCGCGTGCGGCCGCCGGCGCCACCGATGATGACACGATCGCCGACTTCCGCCAATGCAGAGGAGCCGAGGGGAATCGGGTCGATGTTCAACCGTCCAAGCGCTTGTACCAACCCGAAGCCGGTCTGGGCATCGAAGCCGAGCGCATGGCCTTCCATCACGCGGCCATCGGACAGATGCAGCCAGACCTGCTCGGCTTCGGTGATCAGATAGCCGATGGTCAGAATCAGCCCGTCATCGATCACGACGCCGTTGCCGCCGCGCTCCGTTCCCAGAGTTTCTGCCGTGAAGGCGTCCGCGGGGACGAAGGAATGGAGCCCGACCACGGACGACAACACCTGATCGAGGTCGAAATTGTAGTCGCCTGCGCGCGGCACTCTCAAATCGCTCATCGATGGCATCGCGGCTCTCCTGTTGGTTCGGCGCAAATCGGCGCGCAGGATGGCCGGCTTCCGGAGTCGGTCAATCCCGAAGCGGCAACGACGTGATGTTAGCATTTTTGCCGGCGTATGCGCCAGTTCCGTAGCGCAGTGCTGCACATGGAATTGATTTCGGTCAGCCTGTTTTGGCGCGCGGCCCTGCCGGAAAAATCCGGAACGCGCGGTTCTCCTTCAGCCATGCCGCGCGTTCGTCGCGCAGCAAGGTGCGGCGGACTTTCCCTGAATCGTCGCGCGGCGCGACCGCAACCGCCTCGAAGCTTTCCGGGTGCTTGTAGCGGCTGAGCCGGTCGGCGAGAAAGGCGCCCATGCCGTCGGCGACCGTCTGCGCCTCCTCGCCCTCGTTGAGCTCGAGGATCGCGTGGATGCGCTGCCCAAGCTCCGGATCGGGCAGGCCGACGACGACGCATTGGCGCACGTCAGGATGCGCGCAGACTGCGGCCTCCACTTCGGCGGGATAGATGTTGGCGCCGCCGCGCAGGATCATGTCGGCGAGGCGATCGCCGAGATAGAGATACCCGTCGGCGTCGAGGCGTCCGATATCGCCGAGTGACTCCCAGCCGTCGGCGCGCCGCTTTGGCTCGGCGCCGAGATAATGATAGGTGCTGCCTGCGCCGTCATTGGGCAGGAAATAAATCTCGCCGGTTTCTCCTGTCGGCACTTCGTTGCCGTCCTCGCCGATGATGCGCAGCCGCGAAGTGTCGCCGATCTTGCCGACCGAGCCCTTGTGCGCGAGCCATTCCACGCCGGTGATGATGGTGGCGCCCTGGCGCTCGGTGCCGCCATAGAGCTCGTAGATGCGTTCGGGTCCGAGCCATGCGATCCAGTTTTCCTTCAGCCATGGCGGCATCGGTGCGGCCATATGGAACACGATCTTCAGGCTTGAGACGTCATAGCTGTTGCGCACGCCTTCCGGCAGCGCCCAGATGCGATGCATCATGGTCGGCACGAAGTTGACCCATTGAATGCGGTCGCGCGCGATCAGGCGCAGTGCCTCCTCGGCGTCGAACTTCACCATGCCGGTGAGCCGGCCGCCGGCGAACAGCGCAAGATGCGACACGATGAACGGCGCGTTGTGATAGAGCGGGCCCGGATTGAGCAGCACCGTGCCGGGCGTGACGCCGAGCATCTGATCGGCCGCGGTGTCGACCACCGCGGGCTGGTGATCGAGGATCACCTTGGGCCGCCCGGTCGAGCCGCCGCTGGTCATGGCCTTCCAGTAGCGCGACACGGGACCAGCGATCGGCTCGTCCGAGAAGCCTTCGGGCACGAAAGCCGCCGGCAACGAATTGTCCGCGTTCCAGTCGGCCTCGCCGCCGACGACGAGCGAGGGTTGAAGGATCTCCAGCACGGCCGCGGCTTCGCCGCGCGGCAATCGCCATGACAGCGAGGTCGGCGTTGCGCCGCATTTCCACACCGCGAACGACGTCTCGAAGAATTCGTTGCTGTTCGGCAGGCCGATCGCGACGAAGTCGCCGGGCTTGACGCCCTTGGCCATGAACGCGCGGGCGCGGCGGTTGGCGTTGCGCTCGAGTTGCCACCAGGTCAACGTTGCGCTGCCATGGCTAATGGCGATCGTGTCGGCGGACTTGCGTTCGGCATACCAGCGCGGCACGTCGGCCATCGGAATCTGCATGCGGGCGTTCCTGTTTGGCGCTTGAGTGCGCTTCTGTATGTGGCATGCCGCCACGCGCGCAGTTCACCAACAGGAGCAAGGCCGAGTCAAGGCGATCAACCGCCTTACGGATCGAGCTCGGTGTCCCAGTAGAGATAGTCGAGCCAGCTGTCGTGCAGATAGTTCGGCGGGAACAGCCGGCCGTTGCGATGCAGCTGGTGCACGGTCGGCGCGAACGGCGCTTGCCGCGGAAACATCTTCGCCTGCTGCGGCGTCATGTTGCCCTTCTTCAAATTGCAGGGCGAGCAGGCCGCGACCACGTTTTCCCAGGTGGTATGGCCGCCTTTGCTGCGCGGGATGATGTGATCGAAGGTGAGGTCGTCGCTCGCCGAGCAATATTGGCAGATGAAGCGATCGCGCAGGAAGACGTTGAACCGGGTGAAGGCGGGATGCGTGGTCGGCTTGACGAAGGCCTTCAGCGACACGACGCTGGGCAGCTGGATCTCGAAGGAGGGACTTCGGACCGCCCGGTCGTAGTGCTCGACGATGTTCACGCGGTCGAGAAACACCGCCTTGATCGCGTCCTGCCAGGACCAGAGCGACAGCGGGTAATAACTCAGCGGCCGGAAATCCGCATTCAACACAAGCACCGGCCAACCGCCTTGCGAGACATGTGCGTTCAAATAACGCTCCTGGCTCCCATCCGCTGCGAAGCAGCACGTATTGACATACTACATGCAGCGTGACGGGATTGTGAAGAGGTTAGAAGACCTTATCCCGCAGGCACGACCCGCGCGCAACACGCATGTCGGGCTTGCCGGGGGCATACGAATCAGCGGGGAGGGAGCGCGGATGCGCAAGGCGTTTGGGCTGATTGTGGCGGTGCTGGCCGTGTTTGGTGCAGGCGGCGTGACGCGCGCGGACGACTATCCGTCGCGGCCGATCGCCATGATCGTGCCGTTTCCGGCCGGCGGCGCGACCGACACGCTGGCGCGGTTCCTTGCGGAGAACATGCGGGCAAAATTGGGGCAGCCGATCGTGATCGAGAATGTCGGCGGCGCGGCCGGCAGCATCGGGGTCACACGCGCTGTGCGCTCGGCGCCTGACGGCTACACGCTGTCGATCGGCACCTCGACCACGCACATGCTGACGGGCGGGCTCTACAAGCTGCCGTTCGACCTGTTGAAGGATCTGGAGCCGATCATCCTGATCGGCAGCGAGCCGCTGTTGATCGTCGGCAAGAAGAGTTTTCCCGCCGACGATTTGAAGGGGTTGATCGCCTGGCTCAGGGCCAATCCCGGCAAGGCCTCGGTCGGCATCGCCGGCGTCGGCGCCACCGGGCAACTCGCCGGCATCTCGTTCCAGAAGGCGACCGGCACCAAGTACGAGTTCGTGCCCTATCGCGGCAATGGGCCGGCGATGCAGGACCTGCTTGCCGAGCAGATCGATTTCATGATGGAGCCGGCCTCGAACTTCAAGGCGCTGCTCGGCACCGGCAATGTCAAGCCGTTCGCGATCACCGGCCGGGCGCGGCTGCCGTCCTCGCCGAACATCCCGACCGCAGATGAGGCCGGCGTGCCCGGCTTCTTCGCCTCGCTCTGGTACGGGCTGTGGGCGCCCAAGGGCACGCCAAAGGACATTACCGCCAAGCTGAACGCGACCATGACGCAGGTGCTGTTCGATCCCAAGATGCGCGAGCGCTTCGCCGAGCTCGGCATAGCGATCGCGCCGGTCGACCAGCAGACGCCGGATGCGTTGCGCGCGTTTCAGAAGGCGGAAGCGGACCGCTGGTGGCCGATCATCAAGGCGGCGAACATCAAGGTGGAGTGACGTGAGCGTGGCCGTCCGCGTCGTCATTGCGAGCGGAGCGAAGCAATCCACCTGTCCGCTTGTGGCGCCATGGATTGCTTCGTCGCTCCGCTCCTCGCAATGACGGCCGCTAAACCTTCTCCAGCTTCTGCAGACACCGGCTCGCGCGCACCTCCGGCGGCATCGGCGTGTCCGGAAAACTCGTCTTCCAGTTGGTGACGCCGACCTCGCCGACATAGATGTCGCCCTTCGAATCCAGCGCGACGCCGTGTGGCGCGAGGAATTTGCCGACCTCGATACCGGGACCATGTTCGCCGCCGAGCCGCGCGATGCGCTTGCCCCTGGCGTCGACGAAGGTCAATCGCGGGCCGAGGTTGGGCACTTTCAAGTTCACGGGCATGCCGGGCCCGAGCTCGCCAACGATGAAGGTCGGCTGCTTGCCGCCGCAACAGCACAGCGCGCAGGGCCGATGCAGGTTGTTCCACTGCGCCTCGTATTTGCCGTTGCCGTCGAACACCTGCACGCGGTGATTTTCGCGGTCGGCGACATAGACCCAGCCGTCGGCGTCGGTGGCGATATTGTGCACGATGTTGAACTGGCCAGGATCAGAGCCCGGCTCGCCCCAGGTTTTCAGCAGCTTGCCGTCGGGCGAATATTTGTGCACGCAGGCATTGCCGTAGCCGTCGGAGACGTAGATTTCGCCCTTCGGCGACAGCGCGGTATGGGTGCAGCGGTGGAACGGCTCGCCGCTCATATACGGCGCAGGCTTGTTCGGAATGCCGATGGTGAGCAGCACCTTGCCGTCGGCGGAGCATTTGCGCACGGTGTGGTCGCCGTCGTCGGTGCAATAGAGATTGTCGTCGGCATCGATGTGCAGGCCGTGCGCGCGCTTGAACAGGCCTTCGCCCCAGCTCTTGAGGAAATTGCCGTCGCGGTCGAACATGATCATCGGGTGCTCGCCGCGATTGAAGACGTAGATACGGTCCTTGCTGTCGACGCCGACCGAGGCGACATCGGTGAGCTGCCAGCCGTCCGGCAGCTTCGCCCAGTTCTCCACCACGCGGTAACGATGCTCGCCGGTGCCGAGGATGTTTTTCATGCGTGCCTCCCTGTCGTCGTCATTCCGGGACATCGCTTTGCGGTGCCCCGGAATGACGAGTGTCTATTTGATCAGCCTTTCCTCGATCGCCTTGATCTGCAGCGCGAGATAGCGCGAATTGATCCGGCATTGCGCAAGGCTGCCGGCGATGAAGTACAGCCCCGGCTGCTTCGTGCGCACATACATGTTGCGCAACTCCTGGCCGTCGCCGAACCCCCAGATCGGGCCGACGCGCTTGGTGACGGCCTCGCCGAACAGTTTCCGAACCAGCTCCTCCTGCGGCCGGTAGCCGGTGGCGAGCACGATCAGGTCGGCCGGCACGGCCTCGCCGTTCTTCATTCGCGCGCCCTCAGTGGTGAAGGTATCGATGTCGGCGAATTGTCTGAGCTTGATCGCGCCAGAGGCGACAAGATCGGAGCAGCCGACATTGAAATAATAGCCGCCGCCTCGCGTCAGATATTTGAACTGCCAGCCGGTGTTGTCCTCGCCATAGTCGAGCTTGAAGCCGATCTGCGCAAGCCGATCGAGCAGCGGCCCGTCAAGTTGCTTCGACTGCTCGGTGATCATCTGATGGCTGCGCCGCGCCAGCTTGAGCGGCATCGAGGTCGCGATCAGATCGTTGTCGTCGAGCGTACCCTCGTTGTAGGCGGCGTAGGCGAGTTGCGCGGACGGCTCGATGTTGGTGATCAGGGTCGGCGAGCGCTGCACCAGCGTCACCTCGGCGCCGCTCGAATGAAGGTCCTGCGCGATGTCGTGGCCGCTGTTGCCGGTACCGATGACGAGCGTGCGCTTGCCATGCCAGTCTTCGCCGTCGTCATAGCGGCTGGAATGCACGACCTGGCCGGCGAAATTCTTCAGCGACGGGATATCGGGAATGTTCGGAATGCCGCTGACGCCGGTCGCCATCACGATATGGCGCGGGTGCATTTCGCGCGTCACGCCATCGCGGCGCAACGTCACGTTCCAGCGCGACCGCGCGTCATCGTATGTGGCGCCGACGAACTCGGTGCCGGTCCAGTAGTTCAGTTCCATGGCGTCGACATAGGCTTCGAACCAGTTGGCGAGCTTGTCCTTGGGAATGTAGGTCGGCCAGTTCGGCGGGAACGGCATGTAGGGCAGGTGATTGACCTGCACCTGGTTGTGCAGGGTCAGGGCGTGATAGCGCTTGCGCCAGTTATCCCCGATGCGCGGCCAGCGATCGACGATCAAGGCGTCGACCTGCAGCTGCTTCAGCCGCGCCGCGGCAGACAAGCCCGCATGCCCGCCGCCGACCACCAGCACGGTCGGGTCGCGATCGGCATAAGCGTTCGACGCGTTGCGCTGGTCGAGCCAGTTCGGTCCGCGGAAATCCCGCGAATAGGCCTGTCCGCGCGGACGGGTCGCGCCCTCCTGCTCCTCAAAACCTTTCAGTTCCTCGAGCGCAGTCAGCAAGGTCCACGCCTTCAGCCGGCCGCCGTCATCGGCATCCGGGATCAGCCGCAGGATGCCGTGGCCGCGTCCAACCGCGGTTTCGAACTTGAATATCGCCTCGATCGAATTGGTGCCGGCGCGCGTCACCCGGCGCGGCGCCGCGCGATCGGGATCGATCTGGAAATTCGTCGGCTTGGTGCGTGGCACGAGCGCCTTCAATTCGGCAAGAATCGCGTCCGCGCCGTTCAGGGTTTGCAAGGTCCAGCTGAAGGCGAGCACGTCGCGCCAGTAGCTGTCCGGATGAAACAGGTGCGTCAGCGCGGTCGCGTCGATATCCGACAGCGCGGCCTCGAGCTGCGCGAGCCAGTGCTCGGCGGTCACCGCAATGTCGTCGGTCTTGTCGAGCATGAGCGGCCTCCCTGTCGCAACGCTATACCCTTTGGGTTGGCGCAGAAAGCGGGCTATCGGCGCGGCGAGAGCATGTGCCTTTGTCCCTGCGGAATAGGTCGGCTGTATCGCGATGCCTACGCGCCGGCCGCGATCACGCCTTCGCGCTTCTTCAGCGCGCGATAATAGCTCCACCAGAGGTGCGCGGCCGCGCCGCGCAGCGGACGCCAGGGTTCCGCGATCGGCGCCATCTGCTTGGCGTTCGGCCGCGCCTTCAGTCCGAGGCCGAGCTTGACGCCTTCCTGCACGGCAAGATCGCCGGCCGGCCAGGCATCGCCATGGCCGAGGCAGAACAGCAGATAGACGTCCGCGGTCCAGGGACCGATGCCGTGCAGCGCCGTCAGCGTGTGATGTGCGGCGTCGGCATCCTCCTCGGCCAGCACGTCGAGGTTGACGCGTTCGGCGGCGATCTCGCGTGCCAGAGATTTCAGTGTCTTGATCTTGGCGGCCGACAGGCCCAGCCGTCCCAACCGGTCGGCGCGGGCGCGGCGCACCGCATGCTGGTCGAACGGATCGAACGCCTTGGTCAGCCGGCCCCAGATCGCCGCCGCGCTCGCGGTCGAGAGCTGCTGTCCGGTGACGATATGGGCGAGCCCGACAAAGCCCGGTTCGCGCCGGCGCAAGGCCGGCATGCCCGTGACGTCGAGGATCGGCTTCAGCCGCGCGTCCTGCTTCACCAGCACGCGGATGGCGTCTTCGAGGTCGGCCTGGGTGTTGAGGTGAACGGTCATTGCGAAGTGTAACTCTCTCCAATCGTCATGGCCGGCCTTGCCGGCTTCGCTAAAGCTTCGCCGGCCGCTTATGCTGTGGGCCCGGCGAAGCCCCTGGCGGAGACGGGACCCGCGTATCCATCTTCTATCGTAACAGCGTCTTGAAGGATGGATTGCCGGGTCAAGCCCGGCAATGACGAGTGTATCTCAGACAATGCCACCCGTTTTCCGTTTTGCGCCGAGCCCGAACGGTTACCTGCATCTCGGCCACGCCTGCTCGGCGCTGCTCAACCATGACCTGGCGCAGCGCGCGGGCGGGCGTTTGCTGCTGCGGATCGAGGACATCGATCCGGCGCGGTGCCGACCTGAATACGAGGCCGCCATCTACGAAGACCTCGGCTGGCTCGGCATTGCCTGGGAGACGCCGGTGCGGCGGCAATCGGAACATCTTGCGGATTATCGGCGCGCGCTGGAGACGCTGTCGGCGCAAGGCCTGGTCTATCCGTCCTTCGAAAGCCGCGCCGAGATCGCGAAACTGGTTGCGGCGCGCGAGGCCAGCGGCCCGTGGCCGCGCGATCCCGATGGCGCGCCGCTCTATCCCGGCGTGGCAAAACAGCTTTCTTCCGAAGAACGGGCGCGGCTGATCGCGTCAGGCGCGCCCTATGCGCTGCGGCTCGACATGGAAGCGGCGATCGCGCGCGTCGGCGACCTCGCCTGGACTGAACTGGGCGAAGGCCCCGACGGCGAGACCGGTGTCATCCCGGCCCAACCAGAGGCCTGGGGCGACGTCATTCTCGCGCGCAAGGAGACGCCGACGAGCTATCACCTCGCGGTCGTGGTCGATGACGCGCTGCAGGGCGTGACCGACGTCATCCGCGGCCAGGACCTGTTCCATGCCACCGGCGTGCACCGACTGCTGCAGCGCCTGCTTGGCCTGGGCGAGCCGGCCTATCGCCACCATCGCCTGATTCGCGATGAGGCCGGCCACAAGCTCGCCAAATCCACGGCGTCGACGGGCCTGCGCGAACTTCGCGCCGCGGGGATGACGCCCGCCGCGGCGCGCAGAGCGGCCGGATTCTAGATTCCCCTGTGTACGCGAGCGCGCCGCCGAGACTCCGGATGGTCCTCATGGCAAGCTGCGGCGGGCAGGGGTTTGAGTAGCATGGCGTTGAAGTCGCGCGATCCGCGCAACAAGCGCGTGCGGAAACGGCGGTCGGCGAAGAGGCCGGCCGTCGGCAAGCCCGCGCGCAAGCCGGCTGCCGGGTCCGGCATGGTCGAGGAGGCGCTGGCGGTGTTCGCGCATGAGGTGCGCACGCCGCTGACCGGCATCCTCGCGATCAGCGATCTCCTGGCAACCTCCGAGCTCGCCGAGCGCGAGCGGCGCTGGGTCGACACCATCAAGGCCGGCGCCGAGCATCTGGCGAGCCTCGCCACCCTGTTCGTCGATGCGGCCAGGGATCGCCACGGCGGCAGCGCGATCCGCGAGGACCTGTTCGACCTGCGCGCCCTGGCGCGCAGCGCCGGCGACTCGCTGGCCGGCCGCGCGGCGGCCAAGGGGTTGCAGGCCGAGGTCGCGATTTCCGATCGATTGCCGGGGCTGGTCGTCGGCGATCCGATCCGGCTACGCGCCGCGCTGGAGAACCTGATCGACAATGCCGTGAAGTTCACCGAAACGGGGCATGTCGCGCTCGGGGCCGTACCGGCGCGCGCGAAAAAGGGCAAGGTCGGCGTCGCCTTTGCGATTTCCGACAGCGGCATCGGCATGAGTCTAAAGGAGATCAGGCGCCTGTTCCGGCCGTTCTCGCAGGCCAATGTCTCTATCGCCTCACGCTTCGGCGGCGCTGGGCTTGGCCTTTCCTCGGTCAAGCAGATCGCGCGCGGCATGGGCGGCGACATCAAGGTCGCGTCCCGACGCGGCGGCGGTACCACCTTCACACTCACGGTGGCCCTGGTCATCGCCAAGGCAATGCAAGTCGAAGGAGCCGACGAGGCGTTGACCGCGGTGGCAATCCCGCCGCTGCGCGTACTCGGCGTCGAGGACAATCCGTTCGGCCGCGTCGTGCTCAACACCATCCTGAACGAGCTCGGCCATCAGGCCGAATTCGTCGGCCGCGGCGAGGCCGCCGTCGAGCGCATCGCGCAAGGAGCGTTCGATGCCGTGCTGATGGACATGGTGCTGCCGGGCATCGACGGCATCGAGGCCATCAGGCGCATCCGCGCGCTCAGGTCACCCTTCGGGCGCATCCCGATCATCGGCGTGTCCGGCCGCGACGACGACGAGGCGGCCTCGCGCGCCGCCGGCGCCGATGCTTTCCTGCTCAAGCCTGTGTCTCCGCGGGCTCTCGCGACTGCGCTGCTTGCAGCTGTTCGCGGCGCGCGGTCTGCGACTTGATGATCGCGGCGTTGAGCTCGCCGCCGAACACGAAGATCGCGGCGATGAAATACAAAAACACCAGCGCGATGATGACCGAGGCGAGCCCCGCATACATGGTGACGTAGTTGTTGGCGAAGCGCGCCAGATATTGTCCGAACACGATGCCCGACACCAGCGAGGCGACCATGGTGAAGACGATACCGGGCAGGATCTGCAGGAAGCTGCGCCGGCCGGCCGGCAGCCAGGCGTGCAGGATGAAGAGCGCGACGATCAGCGCGGTGATGGTGATGCCGTAGCGCGACAGGTTGAGCACCTGCTCGTTGCTCTCGACTTCCAGCGGGAGATGGCGCCGGACCGCCTCGATGATCAACGGCCCGAGCACGATCAGGAACGCCATCGCGAGCGAAGAGAAGGCGGCGAGCAGCGTGTAGCCGATCGATTCCAGCCGTAGCCAGTACCAGCGTCGCGGCTCGACCACGGCATAGGCGCGGTTGAGCGCGACCCGCAGCGCCTCGACGCCGTTGGAGGCGAAGTACACGGCGAGCAATGCGCCGATAGTGAGGATGTCGCCGCGCGTGGTGGTGAGCACGTCATGAACCTCGCTCGACAGCGCGTCGGCAACCTGGCGCGGCCAGGTCTGCAGGAACAGCGAGGCCGCCTGGTCGGCCAGCTCCTTGGAGCCGAAGAAGAAGCCGGCGAGCGAGGTCAGCACGATCAGGAACGGGAACAGCGCCATCAGCGTCGACAGCGCGATGTGGCTGGCGATCGCCCAGCCGTCATCGGCCAGGAAGGTGTAAAACGCATCCATGCTGACGTGGTAGACGTAGCGAACGACCTTCACGGGACACCCTGGCAACCGGCCCTCATGAGCCGGATTACGGCCTGATATTACTGGAAAAAATGCCTGAAAGCACCGATGGCGGCCCACTGTGCACGGTGTTATGTAGCGCGGATGGATTTTTTCCTCGGGAAGATCATATTGCCGATCGCGGTCGGCGCGGTCGCGTTCGTGCTGTTGCTCGGCCTCATCAACATGATGAAGGGAGGCTCGCCCAACACCTCGCAGAAGCTGATGCGGCTGCGGGTGCTGCTGCAGTTCATTGCGATCTGCATCACCATGCTCGCGGTCTGGGCGATGGGGCGTTAGGCGTTAATCCCTCATCCTGAGGAGCGGCGTCTTCGCCGCGTCTCGAAGGATGAGGCCACTTCCGGGCCTCATGGTTCGAGACGCGCTTCGCGCTCCTCACCATGAGGGGACAGAGCAGAAGGCAAGGGGACGAACATGGTCGTGCTCAATCGCATCTACACCCGCACCGGCGATGACGGCACCACCGCGCTCGGCTCTGGCGAGCGCCGTCCCAAATATGATCTGCGCGTTGCCGCCTACGGCACCGTCGACGAGACCAATGCCGCGATCGGCGTGGTGCGCCTGCATCTTGGCGAGGCCCCCGCGCTCGATACCATGCTCGGCATGATCCAGAACGATCTGTTCGACCTCGGCGCCGATCTCGCTGTCCCTGCGCGCGAGGGCAAGGCGGAGCGCCTGCGCGTGCTCGCAAGCCAGGTCGAGCGGCTGGAGCGCGACATCGACAAGCTCAACGAGAAGCTCGCGCCGCTGACCTCCTTCGTGCTGCCCGGCGGCACGCCTGCCGCCGCCTACCTGCATCTGTCGCGCACCATCTGCCGCCGGGCGGAACGCATGCTGGTGGAACTCGCGGCCAAGCCCGACGAGCCCGTCAGCGACGCCGCGATCCAGTATCTGAACCGCCTGTCGGATTTCCTGTTCGTGGCCTCCAGGACCGCCAATCACAATGGCGCCGGCGACGTGCTCTGGGTCCCCGGCAAGAACCGGTAGGCGGAGGCGGTATGTTTGGCTCGCGAAGCCGACTTTTTGGCCCGCAGGCGCGTTGACCGGGCAGGAAGGGCGCTCTAGGTTCCGCGCGAAAGCTTTATCAAGTGCCCCAAAATTCAAGCGAAAGAGGATCATGAAGGTTCTGGTGCCGGTCAAGCGGGTGGTCGATTACAACGTCAAGGTTCGCGTCAAGAGCGATGGAACCGGCGTCGAGCTCGCCAATGTCAAGATGTCGATGAATCCCTTCGACGAAATCGCCGTCGAGGAGGCGCTTCGGCTCAAGGAAGCAGGCAAGGCGACCGAGGTCGTTGTGGTGTCGATCGGCCCGGCGCAGGCCTCCGAGACCATCCGCACGGGTCTTGCGATGGGCGCCGACCGCGGCATCCTGGTCAAGGCCGACGGCAATGTCGAACCGCTGGCGGTCGCGAAGATCCTCAAAAAGGTCGCCGACGAGGAGCAGCCGGGCCTCATCATTCTCGGCAAGCAGGCGATCGACGACGATTCCAACCAGACCGGCCAGATGCTGGCCGCGCTGCTCGGCTGGTCGCAGGCGACCTTCGCCTCCAAGCTCGAGGTCGACGGAAGCGATTTCAAGGTGACGCGCGAGGTCGATGGCGGCCTGCAGACCGTCAAGCTGAAGGGACCGGCGATCGTCACGACCGATCTGCGTCTCAACGAGCCGCGCTACGCGTCGCTGCCCAACATCATGAAGGCGAAGAAGAAGCCGATCGCGGACAAGACCACAGCCGACTATGGCGTCGACATCGCGCCGCATCTCGAAATCCTCAAGACATCGGAACCTCCGGGCCGCAAGGGCGGCGTCAAGGTCAAGGACGTCGCCGAGCTGGTGTC
>Ga0070741_10011251_pt1 | contig 16589 bp, 12 predicted proteins | sample Coa_R1_4_FD_66440 | JGI IMG/M metagenome (GOLD analysis project Ga0070741, IMG submission 66440) | Surface soil microbial communities from Centralia Pennsylvania, which are recovering from an underground coalmine fire - Coalmine... | ecosystem: Environmental > Terrestrial > Soil > Unclassified ...
GGACGACGCTACCCGCAACCGGATCAAACAGCTGAACGATCGGGCGACCGAACAGCAATCCATGTTCGACCGCAACATCGCGGACGATCAGAAGAGCGTAGAGGCGGAGCTCGGCGAATTGGACGGCCTGCCGCAGGATTTCATCGACAACCACAAGCCGGGAGCCGACGGCAAGATTCACATCAGCACCAATTATCCGGATGCGTTCCCGGTGCTCACCTTTGCCAAGAGCGACGCCCTGCGGCGGCGGCTTTATCTCGCCTATCTGAACCGCGCCTATCCGAAAAATCAGGAGGTGTTGTCCAGCCTTCTGAAAACGCGTTACGAGATTGCCACGCTCCTGGGCTACTCGAACTGGGCTGACTACAACGCTGCCGACAAAATGATCTTGAAGGGCCAGAGCATCGGAGACTTCATCAAGAGCGTGAACGATGCCGCGCGGCCGCTTGCCGATCGCGAATTCAAAATGATGCTGGCCGAGAAGCAGAAGACCAGCCCCGGCGCGAAAGAAATCTGGGACTACGAATCGGGCTACATAGCAGAGCAACTCCGGCGCTCGCAATACAACTTCGACTCCCAGTCAGTGCGGCCCTATTTTCCCTTCCGGCAGGTGAAGCAAGGGATCCTCGATGCAGCCGGCGACCTGTTCCACCTCAGCTTCCAACAGGAGGCGAACGTGCCCTCCTGGGACCCGGCGGTAGAAACGTGGATCGCGTTAGATAGAGGCAAGCCCATCGGACGCTTCTATCTCGACCTGCATCCGCGGCCGGGAAAATTCAGCCACGCGGAGATGGTGGCGGTGCTGGACGGCATTCGCGGCCGGCAACTGCCCGAAGCAGTTCTGGTGTGCAATTTCCCCGCGCCCTCCGCCAGCGATCCTGGCCTGATGACCTACGACGATGTGGAGGTCTTCTTCCACGAATTTGGCCATCTCATGCACCACATTCTGGGCGGACAACAGCAGTGGGCCGGGATCAGCGGCATCAGCATGGAATCGGATTTCGGCGAAGCCCCCTCGCAGATGCTGGAAGAGTGGCTGCGCAGCCCGCAGGTCCTCGCCAAATTCGCCCGCCACTACCAAACCGGCGACCCGATCCCGTCCGAACTGGTGTCCCGGATGAACCGCGCATCTGCCTTCGGGCGCGCCGCCTGGGTCTGCCGGCAAAATGACTACACCGCCATCTCGTACGATATTTACAAAGGCAAGCCGGAGGATGTGGACCTGGATGCGGTCACCCGCAACGCCGAGCAGCAATACACCTATCTGACGCCGCTGCCCGGAACTCACATGTGGGCATCCTTCGGACACCTCGGCGGCTATTCCTCCGCCTACTACACTTATCTTTGGGACAAGGTAATCGCGGAGGATTTCTTCCTGCAGTTTGACCATAAAAACCTGCTGGCGGGAGACGCCCCCGCGCGTTACCGCCGGCTGGTGCTCGAGCCTGGAGGGTCAAGGTCAGCCAATGACCTGGTCAAGGACTTTCTGGGCCGCCCGCAGAACATGATCGCCCTGCAGAAGTGGATGGAAGAGGAATTCCGGAGCACAGCCGAACCCGCACAGCCCGCCGGAAACTAAAGCCGAAGCAGATCATGCCCCGGCGGCCCCCGCGGCCGCCGGGCAAGGCCCAGGCCCTTGGTTCCCCGGTCCCCGCCTTGCCGCTCCTTCCCGCACGTTGTAGCATCAAAAGGTTTGGGCATTCATAGCAATCGAGCAAGGAGACCTTATGGCAACCGATACCTTGGCCACTCCCGCGAGCCTCAGCGCAAGCCAGACGCGGGTGTTCAAGAACTTCATTGACGGCGAGTGGGTAGAGTCCTCGACCGGGGAAACGTTCGAAAACCGCAATCCCGCCGATACCCGCGAGCTGGTCGGCATCTTCCAGAAGTCCGGAAAAGAGGACGTAAACGCGGCGGTGGAAGCCGCCCAACGCGCCTTCAAGAAATGGCGCCTGGTTCCCGCTCCCCGCCGCGCCGAAATCGTATTTCGCGCGGCCGAAATTCTCATTGAACGCAAAGAAGACTATGCCCGTGATATGACCCGGGAAATGGGCAAGGTACTGGCCGAGACTCGGGGCGATGTGCAAGAGGCCATCGACGCGGGATATTACAACGCGGGCGAAGGTCGGCGCCTGTTCGGGCCCACCGTTCCCTCGGAAATGCCCAACAAGTTCGCCATGGCCGTGCGCCAGCCCCTGGGCGTCTGCGGGATGATCACGCCGTGGAATTTTCCCATGGCGATCTCATCGTGGAAGCTGTTGCCCGCCGTGGTCTGCGGCAACACCTGCGTGATCAAACCCGCGCAAGATACGCCGCTGTCCACCTTCAATCTAGTTCGCGCGCTAACTGACGCGGGCCTGCCTAAGGGTGTGATCAACATCGTGACCGGATTCGGAGCGGAGGTGGGCACCCCGCTCGCCGAGCATCCCGAGGTCCGTGCCATCTCGCTCACCGGGTCATCGGCGGTCGGACGCATCGTCGGGAGGATTGCGGCGCAGAGCTTCAAGCACTGCTCACTCGAACTAGGCGGCAAGAATCCCATGATTGTTCTAGACGACGCCAATCTCGACCTTGCGATCGAGGGCGCGCTCTGGGGAGCCTTCGGGACGACCGGCCAGCGCTGCACCGCGACCAGCCGCATCATCGTGCAAAAGGGCGTGCATCGCGAGTTCGTGGATCGGCTGGTGGAGCGCGCCAGGAAGCTCAAAGTTGGCAACGGCCTCGATGAAACCGTGCAGATGGGCCCGGCCATTAACCAGAAACAGCTGGAGACCGATCTCAACTACGTCGAAATCGGCAAGAACGAAGGAGCCCGGATGTTGTGCGGCGGGCATCGCCTCGACCAGGGCGAGCACCAGTACGGCTGGTTCATGGAGCCGACGGTCTTTGTCGATGTCGATCCGAAGATGCGCATCGCGCAGGAAGAAATTTTCGGCCCAGTGGTCTCCGTCATTGCCTGCGACGGCATGGAAGACGCCATTGAGATTGCCAACGGCATCGAGTACGGACTGTCGTCGGCAATCTATACCAAGGACGTCAACAAGGCGTTCTCCGCCATCCGCGACCTGTATGCGGGCATCACCTACATCAACGCGCCCACGATCGGCGCCGAGGTGCACCTGCCCTTTGGCGGCACCAAGGCTACCGGCAACGGACACCGCGAAGGCGGAATCGGAGCCATCGACTTTTACACCGAGTGGAAGTCGGTGTACGTCGATTACTCCGACAAGTTGCAGAAGGCGCAGATCGACCGGCCGGAGTAAAGGTTCAACTCTCCTGCACTTCTGTAGAGACGCAGCTTGCTATGGTTGTGGCCGGGAAGACGTAGCAAGCTACGTCTCTACAACATCCGATTCTGGAGGCGCTGAGTTAGCTTTCTCCTTACCAAGGGGCGGCCGTAGCGGTTAGAATTTGACTATGCCGCTGACTCAAGCCCGCGAGATCTGCTCCGCTTCACGCCTCAGCAACGTTCGCTACGCGATTCGGGACCTGGCCTGCGTGGCCGACGAGGTAACGAAGCACGGGCACAAGGTCCTCCCGCTGAATATAGGCGATCCCTTGAGCTTTGATTTCAAGACTCCCGCTCACATCATCGAAGCGGTTCATAAGGCGATGCGGGACGGCAAAAACGGCTACGCGCCGTCGGAGGGGGTCGGGGAGGCGCTGGAAGCGCTCCGCGGCGAGGCGGCGCGCAAGGGAATCACGACGGTGCGGGATGTCTTCGTAACGTCAGGGGTAAGCGAGACGGTGGACGTGTGCCTCTCGGCGCTGGTGAATCCGGGCGAAGACTTTCTGACTCCCAGCCCGGACTACCCGCTCTACTCCGCGGTGCTGTGCAAACTCGGCAATCGCCTGAACGCCTACTACCTGAACGAAGAAGACGGCTGGCAGCCGGAACTGGCCGACATCGAGCGCAAGATCACCCCGCGCACCCGCGGCATTGTCATCATCAATCCAAATAATCCAACCGGGTCACTGTGCACGGCGCGAATGCTGGAGCAGGTCGCCGAACTCGCGCGCCGCCACAACCTGATCGTCTTCTCCGATGAAATCTACGACAAGCTGATCCTGGATGGAACGCCGCATATCGCTTTCGCCTCGGTTGCGCCCGACGTCCCCTGCGTGACCTTCGGAGGCATGTCGAAAAACTATCTCGTTCCCGGGTGGCGTATCGGCTGGGGAATTGTCTCCGGCGATGCGGGGGCGGTGAAGAGTTATACCGAAGGGGTACACCGCCTGCTGCGGGCGCGCCTGTGCGCGAACCATCCCGAGCAATATGCAATCAAAGCCGCGCTCGAGGGACCGCAGGAGCACCTCATCGAAGTGCAGAGCAAGTTGCGGGCGCGCCGCGATCTCACGCAGAAATGGTGCGAAGCCACGCCGCGCGTAAGTTGCGTCGCCCCGCGGGGCGCATTTTATGCATACCCGCGCCTCGACATCCCTGAAAGCGACGAAGTTTTCGTGAAGGAACTGATCCGCCAGAAGCACGTCATGGTGGTTCACGGCTCCGGCTTTGGCCAGAAACCGGGAACGCAGCACTTCCGCATCGTATTCCTTCCGGACGAGCAGACCCTCAGCCGAGCATACGCCGGCATCGCCGACTTTATCGGCGAGCGCTACGGAAACTCCTGACCCCTGTGATCGACATTCACTCGCACATCCTCCCGGAAGTCGACGACGGTCCCAAATCCTGGGAGGCATGCGTGAGCATGTGCCGCACGGCAGCGGAAGATGGCATCACCCACATGGTTGCCACCCCGCACGCCAACGATCGCTATCACTATGACCGCGATTACCTGCAGGGCCTGGTCGAGCATCTGCAAAAGCTGGTAGGCGATTCTCCCCGGATCAGCCTGGGGTGCGATTTCCATCTCTCCTACGATAACGTGCAGGACGCTCTTGCCCATCCCTCGCGCTACGTGATCGGCGAGACGCGCTATCTGCTGGTGGAGTTCAGCAACTACAGCATCCCCCAGCAGATGACCGATTCTTTTCGCAAGTTGTGGGACAACGGAATGACCGTGATCGTCACTCATCCCGAGCGCAACCCGATCCTGCGGGAAAATCCACAGCGCATTGCGGAATGGGCGGAACAAGGATGCGTAATCCAGGTCACCGGCTCGGCGCTGACCGGCTTCTGGGGTGAACGAAGCCGCCGCGTCGCCCGCTGGCTGCTCGATCACCAGGCCGTACACGTGCTCGCCACTGACGCGCATGATACGCAGAAGCGCGTCCCCATTCTGTCCACCGCCCGCGATGCCGCCGCCGCCATCTGCGGAGAAGAGATCGCTGAGGCTCTCGTAGAATCCAATCCCCGCGCCATTATCAACAACGAACCGCTGCCCTATTTCCCGGGGCCGATCACTGCGGGACAACGAAGCGGCAGTTGAGCATTTCGGCATCGTGTTTTTCAGAAAACGGGTAGACGGATCGTCGGCAGATCAGATTCGGAGAGGCGCAACTACGAATTTGCTGGCTGCAAGACGCAGCAAGCTGCGTCTCTACGGGCTGGCAAGACGCAATAAGCTGCGTCTCTACGGGCTGAAGAGATTACTGCGGACGGGTGGTATCGCTGGACACTGGAGTGGAACTGTTAGCGCCGGCCTGTGGAGGATTCGTGGCGGTTGGCGCGCTGTGCGAAGTTGTCGGGATGGGATCAGCCTTGGGTGGATCCGGGACGGTGGTCATGGCGCTTTCTGGATTCAGAAGATGATCGTTGCTCGGGCCGAGGCCCAGTTTGATGAGCGCTCGCGAGTCAGGCACGGTCTTGTTTTGCCACCCGTGATCGGCCTGATACCGGCGCATAGCTTCTTCACTGGCGGCATCCCACTTGCCGGTGGCTTCCCCCCTCAGATAGTGCTCGCGAATCAGGGCTGTCTGGATGGCCTGCGCGCGCTCAGCATCGATCTTCTGTTGTCCGCGCACGCGCGACGATTTTTTGCGGCGCCTGGAGGAAACCGAGTGCGCCTTGGCCGCGGTGGAATGCTTCCTGGGTTGCGCAGAACTGGCAGTGGAGCCTGACTTAGCCGCTTCGTCGCGGGCACTCACCGGCACCGTCAAAACGCCCGCCAAAAGCGCTGCAAACGCCGCAACGACCGCTACGTTCCGAATTCTGGCGGTGAGAATCACTGGTCGGCGACCTTAGACCCCTTCCACAAAAAATTAAAGCCCAACGAATCCCGGGACTGTATTTGAACTACCAGCACAGTACCAGTTTCCGCTGGGCCGGATCGCATTACGGAAGTGTACCGGCCAGGAAGATGGTTCCATCCTGACGGGACGAGCCGCGCTGGCGGACCAGGAACACCACGTCCTGACCGCTCTTCATACTGGACTCGATCCGTGCAAAGTCCTCTTCGCTGTTGACCGGCTGTTTATTTACTTCCAGGATGATGTCGCCGCGCGCGAGATTGACGTCCTCGGCGAAGGATCCCGGCTTCACATCCTGCACGATCACGCCGCGGCCGGAAGGAATATCGAGCCGGTCCGCCATATCCGGCGTCACCTTGCGGACGGTCACGCCAAACTTGCTCGCCTTGGGAGCGTTCTCATCCTCGTTGCCCTGATCCTCGCCGAGGCGCTGGGCGAAGAGCTTGGCGCGATCGGCAATGGTGACCGCCGTTTCCTGAGGCTTGCCGTTACGCAGGAAACCCAGATTCACCTTGGAACCGGGCTTGCGGGAAGCGATATCGGCCACAAGTTCCGAACCCTTGCTGACCTTCTTGCCATCCACGGTGGTAATCGTGTCCCCTACTTTCAATCCTGCCTGGTCGGCGGGGCTGCCGGCTACCACGCTGGAAACCGTAACTCCACTGCCGGCTCCATACACGCGGGCAATGGCCGGGTTCTCCACCGCGTCGAACATGATTCCGATCGAGCCACGCGAGACTTTGTGCTCCGGACCGGTTAACTGGTTGTACACATCCACCACGGTTTTAGAAGGCAACGCGAAGCCGATCCCCGCGTAGGCATTGGTTTCGCTGAGAATGGCCGTGTTAATCCCGATAACTTCTCCGTTCAGATTTACCAGCGGGCCCCCGGAGTTACCGGGATTGATGGCCGCGTCAGTCTGAATAAACGTCTGGAACTGGCGCCCGGGCACGATGTCGCGGCCTTTGGCGGAGACGATGCCGGCAGTCACGGTTCCAGCCTGACCGAACGGACTGCCAATGGCCAGAACCCAATCTCCAACCTGAATGCCGTCGGAGTTGCCCATCTTCGCGGTGGGAAGAGGATGTTCCACCTCCACCTTGATGACGGCGAGATCGGTCTCCTGGTCGGTCCCAATCACTTTGGCATCGTGCTGCACGCCGGGAGGATCGTCCTGGAAACGCACGCGGATACGATCGGCCTTTTCCACCACGTGGCGGTTCGTCAAAATGTAGCCTTTGGGATCCACTACCACTCCCGACCCCAGGGAGCGTTCCCGGATTGCGCCACCGTCGGGGCCGCCGGGGCCGGCACCTTGCCCGCCGGGGCCGCCGAAGAAGCGGTTGAAGAAGTCTTCCATGTTGCCGTTATCGTCGTCGTCCTGACCGCCGGGAGATGCTCCGCGGCGCCGGTGCACATTCTTGATCGTCGATTCGGTATTGATATTGACGACGCTGGGCTCGAGTTGCTTCGCAATCTGCGAGAACGTGTTGGACATCTGCTGCGGCGAGGGCATGGTGAGCGGCGTCGCATCGCTCTTCTGCTGCCCCTCTTTCCCTTTAACGCCCTGGGAAATAACCGTGCCGATGAGAATGCCGAGTGCCAGAGTTGCCAGAATACTCAGCGTGTAGGCCGCGCGATGAGCCTTCATGCGCATCCATATTGCGCCCATAATGTTCACTTCCTCCGAACTTGTAAACCGCTATTAGTATACCTATTTACGCGACGCGACCGGAGTTGCGCATGCTGCGTTGAGGCGACACCGCGACTGAATTGCTCTTGCTGGTTAGACGCACAAATGCGCCAAACCGTTTTATCGCATGTGAACCAGAAGGTGCACGATGCCAGGGGGCATGCTGGGCACGGGATCTCTCTAAATCATTCACCTGGCGCGGGAAAGATCACTTTTCCTGGAAAACCGTTTTGCCTCCCACCACGGTTCGCAGCACTTTGGCGCCCAGGATTCGTTCTGCCGGTATCGCCGTCACATCCCGATCCAGGACAACAAAATCGGCCAGCATGCCCGCCGCCAGCCTGCCTTTCTCCTTCTCCTCGAATTCGGCAAAGGCTGATCCGCTGGTGTAGGCGGCAATTGCCTGATCCATCGTCAAACGCTGCTCCGGGAAGTACTGTTGCTTGCCGTCTTCACTCTTTCGGGTCACCGCGGCATAAAGCCCGCGGAACGGCGTCACGGGCTCCACCGGGTAGTCCGTGCCGAAAGCGAGCGTCACGCCTTTATTCAAGAAGGCAAGCCATGCGTAGGAAGTTGCAGCCCGTTTCGGTCCGAGTCGGGCCTGGGCCCAGCGCATATCCGTCAGCAGGTGGTTGGGCTGCATTGAGGCAATCGCTTTGAGCTGTTTGAACTGCGCAATCTGCGCGGGGGTCGTCACCTGTGCGTGTTCGATGCGCAACCGCAGGTCGTCGCCGCCGTTCGCGGCCTTAACGTGCGCGTCTTTCGCGGCCTGCCCGGCTTCCGCAAAGGCATCCAGCGCCAACTGCACGCCTTTATCCCCGATTGCGTGGAAACCGATCTGAAAGCCCGCCAACACGCGCTCCCTGGTCATGTCGTTGAGCTTGGCAGGGTCGTATCGCGGCAGGCCGGAATTTCTGGCGTCATCGGCATAGGGCTCCAGCATCGCCGCGGTATGCGACCCCAGGGATCCGTCCATGAAGCCTTTGAGCATCCCGGTGTGCAGCATCAGATCGGACTGGGGATGCGACTCGCGCTTGCGCCGCAACTCCTCCATCGAGTCGTCAAACGGCAGCCATTCCGTGATGCGTGCCGTAAGCTTTCCTTCTTTTTCCAGCTCCTCCAAGATTTGAAAGCTCTCCCAGGCGGGCGAGTAATCCTGTGCCGAGGTCACCCCGTGTTGCGCCAGATCTGCCAACGCGAGTTGCAGAGCCTCGCGGCGCTGATCGTGATTGGGCTTGGGGACTACATTCAGCACCGCTGCCTGTGCCGTCTCGCGCAGAATGCCGGTCGGCTCCCCGGCTTCATTCCGGTCAATGTGCCCACCCTGAGGATCGCGGCTGGCGAGGTTCACACTGCCCAGCTGCAAAGCGCGCGTGTTCGCTACCGCGATGTGCCCGTCAATCCGCACCAGAAATACGGGATGGCCGTTGGAAACTTCATCAAGATCCCAGCGGGTTGGAGTGACCTTCACCGGCCAGAGAGTCTCGTCCCATCCTGAGCCGAGAATCCACTCCCCCGCCTTCGAGTGTTCCACTTTGTTGCGCAAGCGCTCGCGGAGTTCGTCCAATGACTTCGCGCCGGTGAGATCGACACTGAGCTTTGTCATTCCCGCGTCGTCCAGATGAAGGTGGGCATCATTGAAGCCAGGCATCACAAAATGCCCCTCCAGATCGACGAGCTGCGTCTGCTCCCCTTTGAAGTTTTGCAAATCCGCCATCTTGCCTATGGCCAGGATGCGGCCCCCGCGAACCGCGATGGCGTCTGCGCGGAGAATGGAATTGAAGGCGCCTTCCGCCGGAACGCCCGTGTAGACGTTGCCGTGCATGAAGATGGTCTCGGCCTTCGGCCTGGATTCATCCGCGGCCGGCATTTGCGCAAGAGTCATGACTGCGGTCGCGATCCAGAATATAAACACTCCGCCCTGGCTCGCTCTTCCCCATAGATTCATTCCCCCACCCCCGCCAGCGCCAGCATGGTCAGCAGAATTCTCTTCAGCGCCAGCTCGCGTCCGTTGGAATCGAACCACTCCTGCAGCGTATGGGCCCCGCCGCCGGAACCGCCGCCACCGATCGCCACCGCTTCCAGTCCCAGCGACAAGGGAACATTCGCATCCGTGGACGCGCGCTGCACGTGGGCGGCATTGGACAACTGCGCGTCGACGGCCCGCACCGCCTGCAAGATGCGCGCTCCCGCCTGCAGCTCTCCCGCGGGACGATTGCCGATCACCATGACTTCGCAAGTCACACCCGACGGCCGTCTCTGGACGGGCGAGCGCATCTCGGCAGCCAGGGTCTCATCCTCCACCGCCCGGTTCAGAGCGCGGCGCAGCGCCTGCTCCAGCCGCTCCATCTCGGCCATCGATGTCGAACGAATATCCACCTTCATGCTCGCCGATTCAGGAATGGAATTCACCGAAGTCCCGCCGCGGATCACGCCGATGTTGAAGGTGGTCTTGGGAATGGAAGGAACGGTTGTGGCGGTAAAAGTTTCGATTGCGCGGGAGAGAATCACAATGGGATTGGGCGCTCCAAAATCGCTCCAGGAGTGTCCGCCCGGCCCCCGCACGATCACTTCGAAGCGCCGGCTGCCTAAGGCCTCGGCCACAATCGTGTCGGAGCCCGCGCCATCGAGCACCAGCGTGTAGGCGATGCAATCCTTCCAGCGCGGAGTGGAAAAGATGTGCCGCATCCCGCGCAGGTCGCCTTCGCCTTCTTCCCCCACATTGCCGATAAAAACAAAAGGCAACGCATGCCGGATGCGAACCGCGCGCAACAGGGCGGCGATGGCCAGCATGGCCACTACCCCCGCGCCATTGTCGGAGACTCCCGGCCCGTAGATACGGCTCCCCTGCTGGCGGATGTTCAGGGGAGTATTGGCCGGAAACACGGTATCAATGTGGGCGCTCAGTGCGACATAGCGCCGCCCGAATCCGGGATGGGTGCCAAAGACGTTTCCCACATCATCGATGCGGACATCGTCCAGCCCAATTTCACGGAACCGTTCCTGCAGCCAGGCGCCGCGCGCCGACTCCCCAAAGGGAGGCGCGGCAATGCGGGCCATTTCCATCTGCCAGTGCAGAAACTGCGGCTCCTGGGTGCGGAACCAGTTATAAGCCGAACGCACCTCGGGCGACGCGGACAGGCGAGCCACTTCCTGCTGCAACGAAGGCGCGAGTTCCGGCAGATCGGGGCGCGGGGGATTCGGGCTCATGAAAGTTTCTGGGTTAGTGTACAGCCTGGTGCGAGCAGCGGGGATTACCGAAGATGGGTAGCCTGGCGAATGGACGGCGCGCAAGAAGTAGTGCAAAAGGTCGATGGCAGACTGGCACTAACGCCCGGAGCGGCTTCCACACTGCAGTCGCTCAGAAACCACTGAAATTCCGGCAAGGGAGTTCCCCGCCCACCACGGCGTGCCCAAGCCCTTAGCTTTCGGCCATGCCGGATCAGGAATTCGTGGGGCTTGGGGCACGCGGGGTGGCGGACAGAGCATTTCTCAAGCGCCTTGGTCTGTGAAGGCAGGGTGCGGACCCTTACTTGAGGCTCTTGACGTAGTGGGCCACCGCCTTGATCTGGTCTCCCGTCAGGCTGGTCATGGCTTTCTTGTGCGGCATCTTCCTTGCTTCCTCGCCCTTACTCAGCATCAGGACGATGTCGTCCTCGCCCAGTTTGGTGGTTTTCAGTGAAGGTCCGATTTTGCCTTCCGCGGTTGGACCATGGCAGGCCGCGCATTTGGACTTATAAACGGACTCCCCCTCCTGCGACCAGCTCAGGGATGCGAAAAGAACCGGAATGGCGAGCAGCGCGATGAGCCTTATAAAACGCATCTGCAATCCTCCTATCGTGAGTTGTACCTCGGAGCTTCGATGCGGTTTCGAGGTACCGTGGTTTTACAGTCATTGCCATTATCGACAAAAGAGGAGTTCTTTTTCGAGATCGCTTGCGATCAGGCGGCGTTCCTGCAGAGCAAAAGCATTTGCGCATCGGCCCACGGTCTGCGCTGCAAAGAGCTCGCGCGCCGGCTTACCGAGTGGATTCTCCGAGCCCGGCAAACCGGCGCGAGACGTATAATCGGACTTCAGCCGTGCGCCTCCTTTTTGATATTTTCGGGCAGACCCTGCGAACACTTTGGGCGCACAAATTGCGCTCCTTCCTCACCATGTTCGGGATCGCCTGGGGCGTGGGTTCCTTGCTGCTGCTGGTCGGGCTGGGCGAAGGTTTCCGCTCGGGCAACCGCAAGCAGTTCGACTCCATCGGCGAAAATGTGATGTTCATCTGGTCGGGACGCGCGCCCGTGATGCAGGGCAGCTTCACCGCGCTCCGGCAGTACTACCTGACCTATCGCGACTTTCAGGACATCGTGACCGAATGTCCGAGCGTGGCCGCCGCCGCCCCAGCCATTTCCCGCGGCGATATCCGGGCGGTCAGCGATTTCTATCAGGCCAGCGGCCAGATCGCCGGCGTGCCGGCGAATTTCAATCAGATCCGGTACCTGCCCATCAACGAAGGCCGTTGGATCAACGATCTGGATGACATTCAGAAGCGGACTGTGATCGTCATTGGCGACGAAGTGCGGCGCACCCTGTTTCCCGGGCGGCCGGCCATCGGGGCGACCATCCTGCTTAACGGCGTGCGCTTCACCGTGATCGGCACTCTGCAGAAGGTTGGGCATGGCGACAATATGAACATGAATCTGCGCAGCTTCGTTCCCTTCCACGCCATGCAGAATTATTTCCGGCCGCTCAATGCCGGAATCGCTACCGATACCATCTCCTTTATCAATTACCAGCCCAGATCGCGCGCCCTGCACGAAACCGCCAAGCAGGAGGTCCACAAAATCATCGCCCGCAATCACGGCTTCGATGCCGGCAATCCCGATTCGTTTGACGAGTGGGACACGGTAAAGACCGTCGACCAGATCGGCAAAATCTTCGATGCCATGAACATGTTTCTGGGGAGCGTGGGTCTGGTCACGCTGGCTCTGGGAGCGATCGGGATCATCAATATCATGTTGGTCGCAGTGGCAGACCGGACGCGCGAGATTGGCTTGCGTAAGGCGGTTGGCGCCACCCGGGCGAGCATCATGTTTCAGTTCTTTGTCGAAGGAGCGTTTCTGACCGTGCTGAGCGGCGGTGTCGGGATTGGCGGAGCCGCCGGACTCATGGCGCTGCTTTCGGGCGTGGATCTGGGCGGCGGATTCGATCCCCCCAAGCTGGTTGCCTCAACCGCCGCGTTGGCCGTGACTTCTCTCGGGTTGGCCGGGGTGGCGGCCGGACTCTACCCTGCCCGCCGCGCTGCCCTGCTTGAGCCGGTGGAGGCCCTCCGCAAGGAATAGCTATGCATCGAGATCTTCTCAAGCAGGCTTATTACGCAATGCGCCACGACCTGCGCAAGACCCTGCTTACTATGGCCGGGATGGCCTGGGGCATTGCAACGGTCGTGCTCCTTCTGTCGTATGGCAACGGATTCGGGAAGGCCATTGAGGTGATCTTCCAAAGTTTCGGGGCCACCGCGGTCGGCGTATTCCCGGGACGCACCTCGCAGCAGGCCGGAGGCAACAAGGCCGGGGTACAGGTGCGATTCACTAACGACGACATTGAACTGCTGCGCAATAACCTTCCCCTCTGCCGGCACGTGGTCCGCATGCTGCAGAAGGAGTCCACGGTTCAGAACAACAACCGCGCGTTCACCTTCCCCGTGATGGGCCTGGACCCCTCCATCCAGGCGATCTGGAATCTGGATATATCCGAAGGACGCTTTTTGAACGACCAGGACAATATGCAGCACGGGCTCTATGCGGTGATTGCATCGCAAGCCCGCGACAAGCTGTTTTCCGGGATGCCCGCGCTGGGCGAGTCGATCCGGATTGATGGAGTGACCTTCGAGGTGGTGGGCGTGGGGGCGCCTCGCATGCAGGAGGGCGACAACGACAATAATCGGATCATTTACATCCCCTACACCTCGGCCGATGTGATCAAGGACAATCACTACCTTGACGGCATCTGGCTGGATTCGGCGGGCCTCGATCACACCAAGATGGACAAGACGATCCGCGACACGCTGGCGACGGCGCATGGATTCAAGCCCGACGATCAGCGCGCGGTGTTCGTCTTCGACGCCCAGAAACAGCTTTCTCAGTTTGGCATCATCACCATGGCTCTGAAAGTTCTGCTGGCCTTCATCGGAACGGTCACCCTGGGCATCGGCGGAGTGGGCTTGATGAACATCATGCTTGTCTCCGTGACCCAGCGAACCCGCGAGATTGGAGTCGAAAAAGCGCTAGGCGCGCGGCGGCGCCATATCCTGTTCCAGTTTCTTGCCGAGGCCATGGTCATCACCGCGGCTGGAGGCATGTTGGGAATCCTGTTGTCCTACGCGGTGTCGATCGTGGCGGGACGCATTACCTTCTATAGCGCTCTCGCCCAGCACGCGGAGGCCGCGGACATTCGCCTGATTGTCTCGCCCATGATCTTAGTTGTCGCCACAGCCATTCTCGCCGTGGTGGGCGTGGTAAGCGGGATGGTTCCCGCCATGCGCGCCGCCAACCTCGATCCCATCGAAGCATTGCGCTACGAATAAGCACGGGCGCTGGGCCGCAGAGGCCGAAGTGAATCCCTTATAATCGTCGGTCACAGAGAGAGGCCACCTTGCCGTTCGACGACCTTCGCCAGTGGATCGCCGCGCTCGACCGCGCCGGCCAACTGAAGCGCATCCAGACCGAAGTTGACCCCATCCTAGAAGTCGCCGAGATCACTGACCGGGTTTCCAAGATGCACATGAGGGGCGAACCATCGGCTGTCCGCGAATCGCGGCTGCCTGGCGGACCGGCACTCCTGTTCCACAACCTCAAGGGCCACCCCGGCTCCCAGCTTCTCATCAACCAGTTCGGCTCGGAAGAGCGGATGAAGCTGGCCATGGGCGTGAATTCCTACGATGAAATCGCGGCCCGCATCCGCATGTTCATGGATGTGAAATCTCCCCAGGGATTTCTCGATAAACTGAAGATGCTGCCGCTGCTGACGGAGGCGGGAAAGTTTTTCCCGCGCACCATAAACACCGGACCCTGCAAAGAAGTGATCCAGCGGGACAATTTCTCCCTGCTAGACTTTCCCATCCTGCAATGCTGGCCTCAGGATGCGGGACGGTTCATCACGCTGCCTTGCGTGACCACGCGCGATCCCAATTCCGGCAAGCGCAACCTCGGCATGTACCGCATGCAGGTCTACGATGAGCGTACGACGGGCATGCACTGGCAGAGGCAGAAGGTTGCTGCCGAGCATTATCGCGAGGCCATGCGGCGCAGCGCAGCGGGCGGGGACGCGGGAGCCGGTTCGGCGGCCCGCACGGCGGTGGACATCATGGCGCGCAGCTCCGGAGGCAGCGTCCTGGCCGAAGGCGGCCGTCCTGCCGGCAAGATGGAAGTGGCCGTCGCCATTGGCACGGACCCGGCCGTGACCTTCTCAGCGATCGTGCCTGCCCCTCCCGAGATCGAGGAATATCTCATCGCCGGTTTCCTTCGCGGCGCGCCCGTCGATCTGGTCAAATGCGAGACGGTTGACCTGGAAGTTCCTGCCGGCAGTGAGATCGTTCTGGAAGGCTACGTCAATCTCGACGAACTCCGCAGCGAGGGCCCTTTCGGCGATCACACCGGCTTCTACTCCCTGGAAGATCTTTATCCGGTCTTCCACATCACCTGCATCACCCATCGGAAGAACCCGGTTTACGCGACCACCATCGTCGGCAAACCGCCGCAGGAAGACGCTTACATGGGGAAGGCGGTGGAAAGGATATTTTTACCCCTGATGAAGCTCACCATCCCCGAACTGCGCGACATCAATCTGCCGGTCGAGGGCGTGTTCCACAACCTTATGATCGTCTCCATCAGGAAGTCTTATCCGGGACAAGCCCGGAAGGTGATGAACGCCATCTGGTCGCTGGGACAGGCGATGTTTACAAAATGCATTGTAGTGGTAGATGAAGACGTGGACGTGCAGGATCTGGGCGAGGTAACCCTAAAAGCTCTCAATCACATTGACCCGGAGCGTGACATACAGTTCACTCTCGGCCCGGTGGATTCCCTGGACCATGCCAGCCGCCTGCCCAATTTCGGCTCGAAGATGGGGATTGATGCTACCCGCAAGTGGCCCAGCGAAGGCTTCACCCGGCCCTGGCCGGACGAAATTGTCATGGACGCAAAGACCAGGACCCTGGTCGACGCTAAATGGAAAACTCTGGCGAAGGAATTGGGGCTGGAATGAGACGCTGCAGTTCGTCTACTTCTTTGCGCCGGTGAGCAGGGCCAGCAGGGCATCCATGTCGCTCTTGGCGGCGCGCTCGCGGTCGGATAGATCCACGCCCCAGAACTTGTCCTGCGGCTCAGCACATTCCACTCCGATTTGCAGTTCCTTGGAGTCGAGCTGCTTGATCCACTTGATCTGGAACTTGGCGCGGCGCGATCCGCGCTGCAGCTCCAGCGTGCTGCCCACCTGCAATTGCCCGCGCAGGCCGCCCAGACGCGCGCCTACGCCCGTGATGTCCACGGTGTAGGCCAGGTGGGTTTTCTCGTCGAGCGAGATCTTTACCGGCAGCACCATTTTTCGGCGTTGGGATTTACGGCGTTCCAGCATCAGGCGCGATTATCGTGCCTCGAGTGCTGGCGGGAAAGTTACCGGAGTCACGGGGGCTGGGAAGCGGCGGGCCGGTTTTCGGCCTTGATTCTGATGGACTCCCACGCTTAGCAGGCGCTCTTG
>Ga0070741_10011252_pt1 | contig 16589 bp, 12 predicted proteins | sample Coa_R1_4_FD_66440 | JGI IMG/M metagenome (GOLD analysis project Ga0070741, IMG submission 66440) | Surface soil microbial communities from Centralia Pennsylvania, which are recovering from an underground coalmine fire - Coalmine... | ecosystem: Environmental > Terrestrial > Soil > Unclassified ...
GGCGCTGTCGGATCTGCTCAAAGACTACCAGATCTTACTGATCAGTGGCAGCAAGCTCTACGACGAAACGCGTGAGCTGTCCGAGAGCAAGCTGGCAGGCCTGGATGAAGCCATAAAACAGCGCTTCCATCTGGTTCCATACCTCTCGGAGGAGATGCCGCTCGCCTTGCAGGCGGCTGAACTGGTTCTCTGTCGTGCGGGTGCATCAACGCTAAGCGAGCTGGCAGTATTAGGTAAACCGAGCATTCTGGTACCTTTGCCGCCAGCAATAGGCAGCTCACCACAGGAGGCAAATGCTGATACGTTTGCTAGAAAACAAGCAGCCGAAGTAATTCGGGATGTAGACCTGAAACCCGAGGTGCTGATAGAGCGTGTTAGCTTTATTATAACCTCTCCTGATCGCTTACTCGCTATGGCCTCAGCAGTGCGCGAATTTGCGAAGCCAGATGCGACGCGAGAAATCGTCGAAACACTTATCAAATTGGCAAATGTGCCGCTGGTGGACACATCGAAGCAAGAGGGCATAGAAGTTTGAAGAACTCACATCTGCATTTCATGGGTATTGGCGGTCAGGGCATTTCGGCGGTGGCCCAAATGGCGCGTATTGCTGGAGGGACTGTGACTGGCTGCGATCAGCAGACATCGGCAACGGTGCGGGCTGTGGAGCAAGCGGGCATTCCGGTACAGATCGGCCACAGCGTCGATCACCTTGCCGGAGTTGATACGCTTGTGATCAGTCCGGCGATCCCGGCTCTGAATCCGCAGAACCCGGAACTGCTGGCGGCGCAGCAATGCGGTATCCGTGTCATCACCTGGCAAGAGCTGCTCGGCGAGTTGATGCGCGGGAAATGCTTGCTCTCCGTCTGCGGCGTGCACGGCAAGGGTACAACAACAGCCATGCTGTCACTGATGCTGGTCGATGCTGGTCTTGACCCAACCTGTGAGATTGGTGCTGTGGTCCCGCGCTTCGGTGCGAACTATCGGCTGGGCAAGAGCCAGTACTTTGTGAACGAGGCTGACGAGTTCAATCACAATTTCTGGCACTATCACCCACGCCTGGCAGTGGTGACCTCGATAGAGTTCGAGCACCCGGAGTTCTTTGCAGACTACGAAGCATTTCTGGGAGCATTTGAACACTTTATTCGCGGGATGGATATGCAGGGCGACTGGTCTTTGCCGCCGACCCTGATCTTAAACGCCGATAGCCCGGGTTGTTTGGAGCTTCGCGCTCGCTTGCACGATTGGCCTGGTCAGATTGTAACCTATGGGCTATCTGATGAGGTTAATACTTATAGTGCTTATGATGTCAAACTGCTGGGAGAGACAAGTTTTCGGGTGAAGACGCGTGGGGATAGGCCATTCCCGCAAGAGCGTGTTATTCGCCTGCAATTGCCGGGAGCGTACAGCATACAAAATGCGCTGGCAGCCCTTACCGCTGCTCATGTGCTGGGTATCGATGCCGACACGATCATCAAGACGCTGGAAGATTTCGCAGGCACTCGGAGGCGTTTTGAGATCCGCCATCAGGGGGCGTTGTACAGTAATGGGCGTATGCTCGACGATGTTATGGTGGTTGACGATTATGCGCATCATCCAACCGCTATAGAGGTTACGCTGGAGGCAGCACGCCAGCGCTATCCTGAGCGGCGGCTGGTCGCTCTCTACCAACCGCATATGTATAGTCGCACAAAAACCTTTTTTGAGCAGTTCTTACAGGCCTTTGACAAAGCGGATATCGCCATCATCGCTGATATCTTTCCTGCGCGTGAACGCGATACCGGACTCGTCCATTCGCGCGATCTTGTGCAGGCTCTTGCGCAGCGTCCGCATTTCGCTTCAAATAAAGCTGAGGCTATGTATGGAGGAAGCGTACAGGCCAGCGCGCAATTGTTAAGTAAGACACTGCAATCTGGAGATCTTTTAGTGATAATGGGGGCGGGAGATATTTATACCGTCACCGAAATGCTGTTGCAAGATGTTGTTGCAAAGTAACTACTGACCGGCTCTAAGAGGTAAACCGATGACATTCGACGCTGAGACCACTATAGATGCGATCTACGCAACGCTACACGCCCACTTTGGCGAGCGTGCGCGGCGCAACGAGCCACTCTCTCGCCATTGTACCTTTGGCGTGGGTGGTCCTGCCGACATATGGGTCTCGCTCGAAACGTCAGAGGAACTCATAGGCCTGGTCACGCTGTGTATGGAGCGGCAATGGCCCTTGCTCATTGCAGGCAATGGCACCAATGTTCTCTACGCCGATGCCGGAGTGCGCGGTATCGTCGCACGTATAGCCCTCAATAGCTATAAAGTTGAGGATCGTGGAGATAACACGGCATTGTTGGTAGCAGGTGCGGGAGTCAGTTGGCCGCGTCTGCTGAACGAACTTGCCGTTGCTGGCTGGGGTGGATTGGAGTTTGGTCCGGGAATACCCGGGACGTTGGGAGGTGGTGTGATCAGTAACGCAGGTGTACATGGACATGATCTAGGACAGGTATTGGAGTGGGTTGATGTTGTAGATGCTCGTCAGTCAGGGGAACGACCCGGAGCGCCCAGAGTTGTGCGTTACCAGCATGCGGACCTTGAGCTGGCCTACCGGCACAGCCGTTTCCGTGCGCAGAGGCGCGTACAGTTTGACGAGCAGGGATATCCAATAGCAGCTCCCAGAAAGTTGATCGAACCAACGGAAATTATTATGCAAGTGGGTGTGAAGCTTCATTATGCAGATCCGCAGCAATTGCGTATGACCATTGATGAACATAAGCAATATCGTAAGAGGACACAACCTCCTCAGCAGAGCGCGGGTTCTGTCTTCAAGAATCCTGAGGGGGATTATGCTGGTCGGTTGATTGAAGCAGCGGGTCTCAAAGGCATGACCTATGGGAAAGCACAAATTTCTGAACGTCACGCTAATTTTATTGTAAACACTGGAGGAGCTAGCGCTGCTGATGTGGCGGCGCTCATTCGGGAAGCCCATAACCGCGTACGCGAACGGTTTGGCGTCAATCTTGAACTAGAAGTTGAATTGCGCGGCGAGTGGAAGGTATCAGTAGCATGACAGAGAATAAAAAAATACGCGAGCAAATGGCATTACATACATATAAACAGCAAATAGCAGTAGAAGTAACGAAAAAACCACGCCCTGCGAATGCACGAGGATTTCACGATGCGCCCACGGAGCCAACCCGGCAAGAGCCTCGTGAGATGTTTCACAGCAGTCGTACGGTCACGACTGTACCAGAAGTTGATCCATCGACAGCATGGCAGACATTCGCACAGCGTCGTCGTGCTCGTAGCAGGACAAGACCTGTGCCACGTGTACTCGCGCAAACCGGCATGCGCGCATCCAGCGGCTCTATCAAAGCCGTGCGGCGTCCTTTGCCTCCGCGCCACTCTCCCGTACCCGTGCGCAGTGGGCAACAACGTATGCGTCGTAGCTTCTTGTGGAAGATCCTGGGCGCACTGACCTTCTGCCTCTGTGCGTTCCTGCTGACAGGCTTTGCTTTTACCAACAATGCCTTTAGCATTGCGCAGGTAAACGTTGTAGGCACGCGTAACGATGCGCTGATACATTCTATTCAACGCATGGGTATGCAAGGTCAAAATATCTTTTTACTCAATGTTGCAGCATTCAAAGGGCGCATTGAAGCGTCGCCATTGGTGGCATCTGCCACGCTGAGCAAACAGTGGCCCAATCAGCTCATAGTTAACGTGGTAGAGCGTGCGCCTGTCGTACTCTGGCAGACGCCGCAGGGTACGTATAGCGTCGATAGCGCGGGAATGATCATTGCGCCCCTTGGGGCTAGTGACAGCGGTACTAGCCTGGGTACCGTTGTCGATATCACGAACCAGGGAAAACAGAATGGGCAGGTAGCAAAAGCGGGGCAAGCCTTTCGTCCAGGTGCGCGTTTAGACCAGGCAACCGTAGATTTTGCGGCCAATGTGTTTAATCGTTTACCTATAGTAACAGGGATGACTCTTTTTAAACTGCATTACGATGGTACAATGTATGCTAGTACGACTGATGAGTTCGGCAAGGCTGGTAGCAGAGGTTCGTTTGTTGTTGAAAGTTCAGATGGTTGGAAAGCCTACCTTGGGGGTGCCTATGACGCTAACCCCCTGGACAATAAACTTATTGAACTGCAACAGATTCTCAATCTCGCGCAGAAGGAACAACTCCGTCTGGCAACCATCGACCTGCGCTACGGCCTGCGTCCTGTGTATACGTTGAAATAATTGTAATGCTTTTAAAAGAGAACATGGCTGATCTCAATTATTGTGTTCGTAGTGCGTCTCACAAGAGTACCGCCCAATAGGAGCGTCTATCGTGCAAGAGCGGGTGATCGTCGGAATCGACGTTGGAACAACAAAAATCTGTGTCCTGGTTGGCGAGTTGGATCGCGACGGGAAGCTGAACATTGTTGGTGTAGGCACCTGTCCTTCTGCCGGTTTAAGACGGGGCGTGGTGGTGAACATTGAAGAGACTGTCACTTCAATTGCTGCGGCGCTAGATCGTGCAGAACGCCTTTCAGGTAAGAAAATTTATACGGCCTATGTGGGTATAGCGGGTAGTCACATCGATTCGGAAAATAGCAAAGGCTTTGTCGCCATTTCTCCTAAGCATCGTGATATCGAGGAAAACGACATCACCCGTGCTATTGAGGTCGCGCGTGCTATTGCCATCCCCGCGAACCGCGAAATCATCCATGTTATTCCACGCGGCTATGTCGTAGATGGACAGGAGGGTATCAAGAATCCTATTGGCATGTCAGGCTTCCGTCTGGAGGTGGAGACGCATATCATTACAGGTGCTGTGTCCTCTATCTACAATCTGGTCAAGTGCGTCAACAAGCTTCATATCGAGATCGAAAACCTCGTTCTGGAGCCTCTGGCTTCCGGTGAGGCGGTGTTGGAAGATGGCGAGACGGATCTTGGTGTGGCGCTGGTCGATATCGGTGGTGGCACCACTGATATTGCTATCTACAGCGATGGGGCTATCTGGCATACAGCCGTTTTACCCATCGGTGGCAACCTGATCACCAGCGATATCGCTATTGGCCTGCGCCTGCCTATGGGGGTTGCGGAAGAACTCAAGGTAACCTATGGACATTGCGATCCATCCACCATCGACGACGATGACATGATTGATCTGTCACAATTTATGTCTGATTGTGATGACCTTGTACCGCGCAAACTGCTGGCTGAGATTGTCCAGGCGCGTGTAGAAGAGCTATTCACGCTAGTTCATGAAGAAATCAAAAAATCTGGTTATGATGGATTGCTGCCAGCGGGTATCGTGGTTACGGGTGGGACTGCAGAATTGCCGGGTATTCTGGAAATGTCGGGGCAGATTCTCGATCTACCGGCGCGTATTGGCTCGCCGCTGGGCCTACATGGCCTGGCCGATTCAATCAGCAGACCAGCTTATGCGACTGCTGTGGGTCTGCTGCTGTGGGGATTGCGTCGTACCTCGCTCCTGATTGAAGAAGAGGAGATTGAGGAAGAAGATGATAGTTTTGTGTCACGTTTTGGCCGCTGGCTGCGTGCATTTATTCCTTAAACGAAGTTTCAAATCTGTAGTTGTATCTGAGCTTCTCGTTCGTTACTATAGATGAGAGACTCGAAAGGGGGCCACGAAAATGTTACCAATGGGAAATCATCAACTTGAAGGCTTCGCCCAGATCCGTGTGATCGGTGTGGGGGGAGGAGGCAGTAATGCGGTGAATCGCATGATTCAGGCCAATATGATGGGCATCGAATTTATCGCCATCAACACCGATGCCCAGGCCTTGCTGCTTACGGATGCACCACATCATATTCGCATCGGCGACAAGCTCACTCGTGGCCTCGGAGCAGGGGGAAACCCCAGCGTTGGAATGAAGGCCGCTGAGGAGAACGCTGAAGAAATTTATGAGGCGCTCAAAGGCTCCGATATGGTATTCATCACCGCTGGTATGGGTGGCGGAACCGGCACCGGGGCCAGTCCAGTCGTTGCGCAGATCGCGCGTGAGGTGGGAGCGCTTACCGTTGGTGTTGTCACCAAGCCCTTCACTTTTGAAGGCAAGAAGCGCTTGCTTGCCGCTGAGGAAGGCATCAATAACCTGAAGCAGCATGTGGATACGCTAATCACGGTTCCCAATGATCGCCTCTTGCAGGTTGCCGATAAGCGTACCCCGCTTTCAGAAGCTTTCAGGCTGGCCGATGATGTTCTGCGTCAAGGCATTCAAGGCATCAGTGATCTGATCACTGTGCCTGGCCTGATCAACCTGGACTTCGCTGATGTGAAAACGATCATGTCAGCAGCTGGCTCTGCGCTTATGGCTATCGGTGAGGCCAGCGGCGAGACGCGTGCTATCGATGCGGCTCAGATTGCCATCGCCAGTCCTCTGCTGGATATCGATATTAGCGGAGCGCGTGGTGTGCTTTTCAACATCACTGGTGGCATGGATATGACCCTGTTCGAGGTCAACGAGGCTGCCGATATCATTAGCCGTGCTGCGCATCCAGAGGCGAATATTATCTTTGGGGCTGTGCAAGATCCCAACTTCGATGGGCGTGTGAAGATCACTGTAATCGCTACAGGCTTTGACAATGTGCAGCAGCCACAGCCTGCTGGTCGTTCGGTCGGAGCACCTGCGTATCCATCTTCTGCGCACTCATACACGCAGGCACGTCCAGAATATGATCGCAGTCGGCTCTCGGTGAGTGGCATGAACAATAACACGCCACAACAGCGCCCACCGCAGTCGCAGCCATATGGAATGCCGCCGGTCACGCCATCATCGGTCAATGTCTCGAATCGTCCAACGGGACCATTGCCTGCTGCACCGGCACCTGCGCGCAGTCAACCACAGTATGGGCAACCAGCTCAGCCTGCGACCCCGCTGGTATCTGATACGACCGGGCGTCAACGCGCTATTACGCCACCGCAGCTTGCGCCGCGGGACGCACTGCCGATTAGCAACACCAGCGAAGAAGACGAGGACTTCGAGGAAGACGAGCAGGTTATGGAGAATCCGCACAGGAATCTGCCTGTACCTGAGCCGGAGGCCCAACCCTTGCAGCGGCCAGGAGGGCAACCGCGCCACGTTCGTCGCATTGATCGTGGCGCAGGCGCTGATGCATTGCGTAACCGCAACTCACCCTCTGGCGATGTCATCGACATCCCGGCCTTCTTACGCAAGCGCTAATCAGCACGCCTGGCGCACACAAAAAATTTGCTCTTTTCTTTTTTCCGAGCTCAGCTCGGAAAAAAGAAAAGAGCAAATTTTTTGTGTGCGCCAGGCGTGCTGATTAGCCGCCAACTTTGTTGCGAGTTCTTCCCAGGTTACCAGGAATATCTGTATTAAGGCCGATATGATTGACAACAACGGTAACTCCAGGGATACCGATCATCTCACGTTCCAGCGCATACTTCATTTTCTTATCCGGTACCTCTCCATACAGGTGCAGGATATAGTTCTCAGCAAGGATCGAGAGATCCTTTGCTCCCTCCAGTTTGCCACTGGCCTGCATCTTCTCAAGGCGTGCGTTAGCGAGGTCCAGGATTTCGTCCTCAGCAACGATGAAGTTTCTCACTTCGTGTACACCCGGTATCTGACGCACCGCGTCCTCAAGCACAGTCCGCTGTGCTGACAACTCGACCTTGCCGTAGAGTGCCATAACGCCATCGCCCTCAGGCTCCACTTTGACGGGATGGGCGCTCCAGGCTCGGCTTCCTATCGTCACCATGCTTTCGACCACCTCTCTTGCCCGCTCCAGGGTCTCCTGAGGTGATAAAGTTACCGTGTATTTATTGGCATGCTCTTCCTCATGGTGAGATGCCATAGGATCTTCTAGTGCCCAACCCAGAATACCAACAAGTATGAAGGGAGCCGCAACGATTGTGAGCCAGGGACTATCGGGAATGAACAGCAGCCCAATAAATGCGACCGCAATAGCAACGCTTAAAATAAGCGGCCACAGACTGGGGCTGGGTAGATGGATATGATGTTCTTCTTCTATCTCCTGCTCTGTTCCCAGAGCCTGATCCAGCTCATTCGCTGTGAGATTAGCACTTTGAAGAGAAGTTTCCATACGCTCTCCGCTCTCCTCCGAGATTTATGTACAATTCAGTGAAGACTCTCAAATGAGTTCCTGAATAGATGTCCTACGTTAAAGCATACCAAATATAAGACTTTCATGCAAGCTGTTAGGGTGACCCACTTCTGCAGCGCTCTTGAGGAGATTTTGCAACCAGATTTTGCCTGGAGGGCAAAATCTGGTTGCAAAATCTCCTCAAGCAAAGGTCTTATAGTGCAGCACCGCCGTTGGTGCCATGTAGACGCAGTCACCGTTGCTCAACGCCAGTCGCTCAATGCGCTTCCCCTGGTAAACCAGTCCATTCAAGCTTTCCGCGTCTTCAATGACCCATCTTCCCCGCTCCCAGTGCAGTTTTGCATGTAGTCGTGAGACCCGCGAAGAGGGTACTGATACATCATTATGTGAAAGGCGACCAATCGTCAGCAGTGGATGCGTATGGGACAAACATTGTCGCCCCACGATCTTCCCGTCCACTTCAATCAGCACAAACGCGTGCTGAGTGCCCTTGCTCATTGGTTGGGTTCTTGGGTCGTCGAACGCTAGAGGCATGGTTGGGCTATCAACAAGAGAGGCCAGCTGCCGTGGCCTGCTGACAGGAGGCGCAAAGGCCGAACGAATGAGCGACTTATTATCAGCGTGTTCAGCGCTATAGCGCCCTTGTTCGGTAAGCAGGCGCGCAAACACTCTTCCCAGCCGTTTCAGTTCTTGATAGGAACCTTGCTCCACAATGTGCCCATTTTTGAGGACAATAATCTCATCCACATTTCCCAGTGTGTTAAGTCGATGTGAAATCATGAGCACGGTACGCCCCGCTACCAATGTATCCAGGGCGTGCATAACCTCTGCCTCTGCTTCTACATCCAGGCTCGCCGTCGGCTCATCCAGGATCAGGATAGGTGCGTCACGTAGGATGGCTCGGGCAATCGCCAGGCGCTGGCGTTGGCCGCCGGAGAAGTTCTTTCCCTGCTCGCTCACCTTTGTCTCGTAGCCATATGGCAAATTCATAATCGTCTCATGGATGTGTGCCTTTTGCGCTGCTGCGATAATATCTGTGTCGCTTGCTCCTGGGCGTCCTATCTCGATATTATCACGAATAGTGCCCTCAAAGAGAACGGAATCCTGGAGTACCATACTCACATTTTGTCGCAGCAGCGCAAGTGGATACATACGATTATCCATCCCATCAATTTTGACATGGCCTTGCTGCACCTCATAGAAACGTGGAATGAGCTTGACCAGCGTCGTTTTCCCTCCACCGGAGAGACCAACCAGGGCTACTTTCTTCCCCGCCTGGATATGCAGATTGATGCCTTGCAATACAGGTCGACCTTTAGTATAGCCAAAGACGACGTTCTCAAAGTTTATCTCGCCCCGCAACTTCTGAGGACCAAAATAGGGGGTTCTATACTCCAGCACTTCTGGAGCTTGATCAAGAACCTCCTGGATTCGTTCAGCGCCAGCTGCCGCATTAGTGGCGACCGCCGTTAATTTGGAGATATCGCGTATAGGCTGATATAGCAGCTTGAGGCAGCTCAGGAACACGGCCAGATCTCCGATAGTCAGGCTCTTTGCTGGAATAGAGAGAGACAATAGCCTGAATTCATGACCTCCCGCGATAAAGGCCCCAAGACTCACAATAATGGTAGTACCGAGGGCCACCAGAACGTTCACAATTGGCGTAAACTGTGCCTGAAGGCTGCCTGCACGCATTCCGGCTTCATGGTTCGAGTCGACGTAGCGTGTGAAGCGCAGAGCCTCACGCTCCTCACGCGTGAATGCCTTGATTACTGTGATAGCCCCGATGTCCTCTGCGGCTACATTAGCAACCTGCCCTACCGTCACTGTTGTTTGGCGTGCTGCTGCCTTGATTGCTGTGGTATAGCGATAGATCACAGTAGCGAGAATGGGAACAACGACAATAGCCAGCAAGGTGAAACGAGCACTGAGAACAATCATGACGATAATGACGCCTAAGATGGTTAAGGTTCCTGCAAAGAGATCGACCAGACCATCAATCACAAGTTTTTCAATGTTTGCAATGTCCCCGGTGATGCGCTGCACGAGGTCGCCTTTCTTCTGCTGCCCGTGCCAATCGAGCGATAAGCGTTGTAAGTGCTCAAATAGCTTGATACGCAGCGAGAAGGAGAGATGTTGTGCCATGAAAGAGGCAATGTAGAGCTGAATGTAGGACAGGGCCGCACTCAGTATGCCACACAGGATTAGTATCAGAGCAGAGAGAAAGATGAGGCTGATAAGAGTATGAGTATGACCCTTTATAGGCTCCAGGCCGCTACCAAGCTGATCAAAGATGCTCAGGGGACCATCCAGAAAGGCAGGAGTACTGCCCTTCTGGATTTTGTCGGAAATGAACTTGAACGGTAGGGTAGCCAGCAGATCAGCTCCAACCTGCACAATTGCCATGATGACTGCAATGAGCACAAGGTAACGATATCCTTTAAAATTGCGATACAGAAAGTGAAGAAGACTGAACATAAGAATCCCCGTATCTAAGCAGCTACAATTGTCTTCCGGCCACAAGGAATATGTCTAGCAGATCCTGCAAGTCCTGGATAATAAAGTCAGGTCGTATATGGCCAAGGAGAAATTGATGCCAATAGTCGGAGTGATTGAGAATATCTGCCAGAGTAGTATCAAACATGCCCTGTGGCAGTGGTTCTGCTGGTAGCTCATCCTTTCGCACCTCACATGGCGTTGCATGCTCAGCGTTATAGCGTTCAAGACAGATCCCATGTTTCGCCAGATGCTCCTTTACCATCTGGGCCACCATCGCTTTAGGTTTCCACACTGTGAGCATTCCCAGGTGTTGCGGGCCAACGACATCAGCAGGCAGCGAATCTCCCACCATGATGGCCTCTTCAGCAGGGATACCGTGTGCGCGCAGCGCGTATTGATAGATCTCAGGTGCAGGCTTACGTAATAGGAGGTCGGCTGAGATAGCCATTTTCTGAGGATCAAAGTATTTGAGCATTCCGAGGTCCTGCATGCCTTCAATAAATGGTTTTCCTCCCCATAAGCGGTTGGTCACCACACCCAATTGGAAACCCCGATCCTGTAATGTCGCTAGAGTTGGAAGCGTATCGTCAAAGGGGATACGCGACGGATCTACAGGGATGCGCAGAGCCTCGAAAAGTGCGTTACTCAAGCGCCTATCAACGTCAATATTGCAACGAAGTAGAGCCTGTTGAAGGGCCTGTGGACCATCAGGTTCGAGATCTGGAGCGTTATGGACCTGCTGACGAAACTGCTCATTCAAAGCCTTGCGTAGCCAATGGCCCAGCGTCTCATCATCTGAGCAAGATAAAGACCCAGGAGAGAAGGCTTGACGAAGGAGTGCCCCCGCATGCCGATTGGCGCAGGCCTCCAGCTGGGGCCAGGCACACTTGTTACGATACCATACAGTGCCGCCGAGATCAAAGAGGATGCAACGAACAGTCCGTCCAGCCAGAAGCGGCGGGATGACATGCGTCATAAGTATTTCCCTTTCTTCAAACGTTGTAGTGATTAACTTTGCTTATCGCTCTATCCATAATGATCAGTTTTATTTATGACATATAAGATCCAGTAAACACTATATAGACGTAGCTTCGAAAGATATTTATCGATTAAATATACATTAAAAATATTGTTGAGCGTATGCTGAGAATTCACTATCTATTTATATCTATGCTTCAGTATGTAATTAATGAAAATTCGCTATCCCCTGTTGAGTACATTGGAGAAGAACTCACAGGAAAATAGCTTCTTTCAGCAACTGCCGCAGGCAGTTGCTGAAAGAAGCTATTTTCCTGTGAGTTCCCGTCACGGGTGGGGATTCAGTGTGATCGAAAAGTAGCGAGAGTCGAGAGTGAATTTTGTCAGTGCAGAGAGTAATGAAGCAACTCTTCTTCAAATTCTTGCCAGACTATGCGCTCTGCCTCTGGCCTGATAAGATGCTGATTGTTTTGACTCGCCTGGATCATAAGCTGGGTGACTCGATAATGAAAGTCTTTGAGCAAAGTGTTCTGGATATCCAGGTTGGGCATGATCCCTAACTCTATATTGTTCAGATTGTAGAACTCGGAGCGCTCAAACGCCATCACCAGCAAGTTCACATAGTCCTGGACTAGATCCCGGCGTGCTTGCGTAAAATACTCAGGTTGTGAACTAAGAAGGCAGAAGCTACCAGCTGTACGATCTGCGAGCAAGATAGGATAGGCGGCAATGCTCTCTGACTCTGGTCCCGCGCAATGGGTAGGGAACAGCCGTTGTTTCTCCTCGTGATTCTGTACAACAATCGGATGACTTGTGAGGACCGAATGCCCTGGCTGGGATTCGGCCCCAAAGAATTCGGTGCGGATCTCTATCTGAGAATGCCAGGGTCCAGTGCCGCGTGCGAACGTCTTGCGCAGGCTGCGCACCTTCTGCCCCTGTGAGGGAGGAACGCATTGCGCCACGATAACTGCCATCCCAAATTGTTGAGGATCAAGATGAGCCAGAATCTGTTGCAATATCAAAAGACAAACCGAAGCAGCCCGCAGTTGCGACGGACTGGTCGTATGCGCGTTAAGTATGCGTGCATAAAATGCCGAAGGAATCTCCTGCACATCGTTTTCTGTTCCAAGAAGTTCGACAAAAAACTGTGGAAATTCTTTCGCGATTAATTTAGCAAGTTGTTGGCGATGTTGTGGTAAAGCATCGAGCAGTGGGCGTAGATTGTCTTGTCGAGGATTCGATCTACCTGTTACCCAGCGTGTCAAGGTCACCGAGTTAATGCTCATTGCATCTGCGATCCGTTGCCGCTCCTGTGGATCGTTCGTTAGTCTACCTAGCAATTCTCGCCATGTTTGTATTTCTTCCATTTTCTGCTGTTTGTTCTAGGATAATTTGTAAAAGAGTATCTTGCCGTATGTTTACTGTAAAAATATTCGCGTGATTCGCCTGAGATTATACTTAGTAAAGAATAACTCATATCATATTCTTTGTCTAGCCATATTGACGCGTTTATGCATTAAGATTTCATATAGAAAGCGTTTATCGCATGCTCGTGCTGCGTGCTCGCAAGAACATATAAGACCTCAAAAAACCGGGCGGTGTCCGGTTTTTTGAGGTCTTATATGTTCTTGCGAGCACGCAGCACGAGCATGCCCTTTCTACTCTTTTAGCAATGTTTTAAGATTGTTTGCCAGTTGAGTGGGAATAAAATCGTTGCCGAGATAGACACGTTCGCGACCCTGTTTATCGATCACGTAGATCGCCAGGCTGTGGTCGACTGTTTGCTGTTGCGCCTGCGCGTAGATGCTGTAATCTGACCAGATAGGCGCGAGTTTTTGCTCCGTCCCGATCAGGAAATGCCAGTAGTTTTGCATCCCATGTGCCTTTGAGAAATCGAGTGCAGACTGCATAGTGTCGCGTTTAGGATCGGTGCTCACTGCCAGCACCGCGACGTTCTGTGCATCGTTACCAAGGTCCAGTATAGTCGAATGCAGTTTCTCGGCAGTCAAGGGACATACATCGGGGCAGTGCGTATAGAGGAATGTCAAAACAACCGGTTTCCCCTTGAACTGTGCCAGTGAAACCTGCTTACCATACTGGTCGGTCAGGACGAAGTCGGGAGCAGGCTGACCCCCAAGGTCGCTCCCTTGTAAACCAGAACTACTTGCTGCGGTATCGCTCGGGATTGACGGTGAAGAAGTTGTTGTATTCTTATGTTGCAGCAGCGTGACCAGGATGACGACCAGAATGGCCAATGTAATTACTGAGAGCCGCGAGGCCAATCGCCAGTTTATATGAATGTTCATTATTCTTCTCGCATAACCAGTCTCTTCTGCTTGATTGCTACCAGGGAAGGACGCGATCCAGTACCATTACTGCGAAAATAGCCGCCAGGTAACAGTTGGAATACCAGAAGAGCGTACGCGCCCAATGCTTGGTCTTATCCCGCAAGAGGCGAATCGACATATAGACCAGGATGCCGCCAAGCACCAGCGCCGCAACCAGATAAAAGTAACCCATTGTGTGCATTACAAACAGGATCATCGTGACGGCCAGCAGCAATAAGGAGTATAGGAAAATCTGTCGACGCGTCTCATCCTCGCCCATGACGACAGGCATCATAGGCACACGAGCTTTCTCATAGTCCTTTTGAATGAGTAGTGACAGCGCCCAGAAGTGTGGTGGCGTCCAATAGAAGATAATCGCGAAGAGCCAGATCGCCGGAAGCGATATGTTATTGGTGACCGCTGCCCAGCCGACCAGCACGGGTACGGCTCCTGCTGCTCCGCCGATCACAATATTCTGTGCCGTGCTGCGTTTGAGACCCATCGTATAGACAATGACGTAGAAAAGGATCGCTGAGCAGGCCAGAATTGCACTGAGCAAGTTAACAAAGGTTGACAGGATGACAAAAGACGCGATGCCAATGATGATGCCAAAGACCAGGGCTTGACGGGGCTGCACCTTACCCGCAGGCAATGCGCGGCGCTGCGTGCGACCCATAATCTGGTCAATGTCACGATCAAGATAGCAATTTAGGCTGTTGGCGCTACCGGCAGCCAGCGCACCGCCCACGAGCGTTGCTAGCACGAGACCCAGCGATGGAAGTCCACGATAGGCAATCGCCATTGCCGCTACGGTTGTTCCAAGCAAGAGGACCGTAACATGTGGTTTCATCAAATCTATATAGTTGGAGATCGTCTGCCTGACAGGACCCAGCTCTTTCTGAGATCCTTTGTGCGCAGCGTACTCGGCCTCTTCTGCATGTATCGACTTCATACTAAAAATAGGCTCCTCTGGATAATATTTCGACGCATACTATTGTCGTTGCCTCCCCTGATACTACCCTTGCAATCACGGGGTGTCACCTTACAATTGCCTGAACGATAGGAAGTATCGCGCCTGTGGCCCTCTGAACAAAGTTTTCTTGGGAGGCAGGCGCGAAGCTGCCAATTGAGAGTTGAAAGACTATGCTATAGTATGTAGCAAGGAAATTTCTGGAAAGGTCATTACCTATGCGTCCCGATGTCGGGTTGAATTTCTGGCTTACACAGTGGAATTGGCAGCCAACCATCGTTTTTGGTACCATCATTGCAATCGCCCTCTACATCTACGCCATCGGGCCATTGCGCGAGAAGTATTTTCCTGGCGAACAGGTGAAGATGAGTCAGGCGACTGCATTTCTGCTTGGCATAATGTTTATCTTTCTCTCGCTGTTCTCGCCTCTGGACAAGCTGGGCGATGACTACCTGTTCAGTGCACACATGGTACAGCACCTGTTCCTTACTATAGTAGGTCCTCCGCTGATCGTGGCTGGTCTTCCGGCATGGCTGGTACAACCACTGTTGTGTAATCGCGTCATCTTCGCGATTGGCCGGTTTCTGACTCGGCCCCTGGTAGCGTTTTTGCTGTACAATGCGAATTTCTGGATCTGGCACGCGCCGTCCCTCTACGATGCGACTCTGTACAATGACACCTTGCATATTTTTGAGCATCTAACATATATTGCTCTTGGTGTGATCTACTGGTGGCCCGTTTTCAGCCCACTCAAAGAGGGTTGGCCGCGCCTCTCAATAGGTGGGCAGGTGCTTTATATCTTCCTGGGAGGTATGCCGACGGTAGCGCTAGGAGCTGGCTTGACTTTCACCTCGCCATTGTACGCTCCTTATATCTATGCGCCGCGCGTCTGGGGCATTTCACCCTCGGTGGATCAGCAATTAGGTGGACTGATCATGTGGGTCCCGGCAAATATCGCGTACATCGTCGTTGCCAGCGTGCTCTTCCTGCGCTGGATGCTTGCGCAGGACGCGAAACAGCGAGCAGAGGAAGCGCGCATATACGCCGATGAAGATGCCGTAGATGACGAACTGGATGTAGTGAAGCATACACCATAATGGCAAAATCTCATCCCGCTCCAGGAGCGGGATGAGATTTTGCCATTATGGTGTGAAGAAATGCTTCACTATATCCACGTTCAGGAGCTTGTAAGGTGGCATTCAGGAACTGCAAGTCTTTTGTCAGGCCCCGTCGTTACACTACAGCAGTAAAGTGGAAAGAGTGTCGCCTGAGATATGACATCATAGTCCATCGTCAAAAACCAGTCGGTTCCAGTAGTCAGTATCCAATAAAACCAGCCTTTCAGGTTTATCTGTGATGCTGGTACTGACTGGAAAACCGGCTGGAAAATCTAAATAAGTTGAGATTTGGAGATTTAGACGTGAGGATGCCTGTATTTAGAAGGACAAAGCGCTGGCTCTTATTGCTCACTGGCCTGCTCTTGTCCTCAATCTTGTTAGCCGCATGCGGTGAAAACTCGCCCTCCATTCTGGACACGCATGGTCCTGTTGCGGCGAATGAAAGCTTTGTCTTCTGGGTTATCCTGGCAATAGCCTCGATCATTTTTGTGTTTGTTGAAGGATGGTTGATCTTCGCGATTGTGCGTTATCGTGGGCGTCCCGATTCTCCCAATCCGAGGCAGATCCACGGCAACATGAAGATCGAGATCATCTGGACGG
>Ga0070741_10011253_pt1 | contig 16588 bp, 13 predicted proteins | sample Coa_R1_4_FD_66440 | JGI IMG/M metagenome (GOLD analysis project Ga0070741, IMG submission 66440) | Surface soil microbial communities from Centralia Pennsylvania, which are recovering from an underground coalmine fire - Coalmine... | ecosystem: Environmental > Terrestrial > Soil > Unclassified ...
CAAGCATCAAACGACTGCCACGCCCAGGCACAAGGGGTGCTCACCCACTAGCACCATCCGAGACAGCAACAATCCCGGCAACCCGTCAACCTCAAACCCCCGGGGATACCCCAGGGCGCGGTGCGATAAGAGATGCGTTGCGTGTTCGGGGGGGTGCCCCCCGGTCGTCGCCCGGCCGGGAGCCCGGGTCTCGTTCCCGGCCCGGCATGTTGGCATCGGATTCGCCGGCGAGTCTGCGCTTGCGAGCTCGAGCCCTTCCCGGCGACGGGATGAGGTGCTGCCGGCTCGACGGGAGCTAAAGGGGCGGCGCAGGCGGTCCGGCGAGCCGGGGCCATCCTTCGAGGGTTCTCAAGCCGCGAGGGACACGCGCCGCCCCGAACGAGATCGTACCCCTCCGCCAACACCAGGCGTAGTGATCTCTTGTGGGTCGAGGTGGCTCATTCAAGCCGCAAAAGACAGAAATCATAAAAATATTGACAAATACTCTTGCTGCTTGTTAGTCTCCCGATCGGTTCTCAAGCCGACCCTCTAGGAAGGGGGACACGATGAGTAGCAACACCCGTAGGCGCCAGCCGCGCGTTCAGTACGACGGCCGCTCGTATGGCTCCGGCCGGCCGGATCGCAAGCCGGAGCGGAAGGGCCCGAACGTCAGGCAGGAGGCGGCCGAGCAGGCTTTGAACGAGGTGCTCGAGCTGTTCGCGGATCCGGACCGGCTGCCGGCCGCGATCGCCGAGACGCTGATCGCACGCCAGGAGGGCAGCTCGCCGATGGTGAACTGGTCGCTTCCGAATCAGCTCTTGTGTGTGCTGGCAGGGTCGCTCGATTGCCGGGGGATCCGGCAGTGGAACGAGGCCGGCCGTCAGGTTCGCAAGGGCGCCCGGTGCGTCAGGATCCTGGCGCCGCGCACCCGCAAGATCCGCGAGCAGGATCCGAGCTCGGGTGAGGAGTCGGAGCGAGTCGTCACCGTCGGTTTCCTCGGGATCCCGGTCTTCCGGGTCGAGGACACGGAAGGGGCGCCGCTCGAGGTTCCGTCCTACGAGCCCGCGTCGTTCCCGCCGCTGTACGAGGCGGCCGAGCGGCTGGGCGTTCGTGTCGACTACGCGCCGGGCGGCGCCGGCGCTCGTTTCCGCGGTGCCTACCAGCCCAGCCAGCAGCGGATCGTGCTGCTGACACACGACGCGGTCACGTTCCTGCACGAGCTAGCCCACGCCGCCCACGACCGCGTCCTGCGCGCCCGCGGCGCGGCTTTGACCGGCGGTCAGGTCGCATCGCAAGAAGTCGTCGCGGAGGTTGTCGCCGCGACCCTCTGCAAGCTGTACGGGCTGGACGGGTACCTCGCCGGCTGCCGGACGTATGTCGAGCACTACGCGGAGAGGACGGGCGCCGCGAAAGCCGCTCTGCGGGTGCTCGCCGACGTCCAAGCCGTTCTGCTCGAGATCCTCGAGGCCGCAACCGAGCCGGCAGCCACGGCGGCCGAGCTCGTCGCCGCCTGATCCGCGATGGCGACCAACCGAACATCGAATCAGGAGGGGGCGGCTTCGCGCCGCCCCCTCCGAGCGATCGGGTACCTGCGCGTCTCGACCGAACTCCAGGCCGACAAGGGGATGGGCCTCGACGTGCAACGCCAGCGCGTCCGCGAGCACGCCGTAGCGAAGGGGTGGGAGCTCGTCGACGTCGTCCAGGAGGCAGCGAGCGGCGGCGTCCAGGCCGGCGAGCTGTTTTCGTGGGAGCACCGGCCTGTGCTGCTCGGGCTGCTCGAGCGGGCCCGCGCCGGCGACTACGACGTGCTGCTCGTCGCCCGGCTCGACCGACTGTCCAGGGACTACGCGACGCTGACCGTCCTCGAGCGGATGCTTCAACAGCACGGCGTCGAGGTCGTCTCGACAGCGGAGGAGAACGGGGACGGGCCAGTGGCCGAGTACCTGCGCGGCAACCTCGCATTGATCGCGCAGCTCGAGCGGGCGATGATCCGCGAACGCCTCCAAGCGGGCAAGGCGGCGAAGAAACGGCTCGGCCGGCACGTCCACGGCCGCGTCCCGTACGGCTACGGGTCGACCAGCGGCGTGCTCGAGCCGGTGCCGGAGCAGGCCGAGATCGTGCGCCGGATCTTCGCCGACGTCCGCGACGGCTACACAGCCGGGAAGGTCGCCCGCGACCTCACCCGCGAAGGGATCCCGGGCCCGACAGGCGGCGCCTGGAACGACGTGACCGTCCGCTGGATGCTCGCCAACACCGCGTACGCCGGCGAACGAAATGGTGTCAAGAGAGCGCACCCGGCGATCGTCAGCCGGCGGCTCTTCAACGCCGCCAACGAGGCGCTCGCCGCGCGACGCAAGTCCGACTAACCCTCAACCGACATCCGGGGCGGCCTCATTTGGAGGGTCGCCCCGGCGCGCTCGGCCAGCTCGACGAACAGGCAGCGCCGCACGGCGGCGAACGAGCAAGTTCGGGGAACTCCGAACTTGCTCCGCTTGCCAAGCTCGACAAGGACGCGCGGGCTGCGTGGCGGCGTCTCGGCCGGGTCGCTGACGTGTCAGCCCCTCGCATCCGTTCTTCTCCGGCAGAGCGGCTCCCCTCGCCCGCGTCCGGGCGGGCGTTCGTGCGCGCGATGGCCGCCGCTCGGGAGTCACGGAAAGTTGCTCGCGGGGCGTAGCGGGGTGGCAACGGTGGCGACGGGTGGCAACGTTTTGAAGTAGTTACGCGAGAAGGTTTTTCTTAGGGATGACTTGAAATCGTTGCCACGGGTTGCCACCTTTTGCTTGGTTGAGCCGTTTTGGTTGCCACCATTGGTGGTCATTTCCGGGCTTGTTCGTCGTCGAGAGTGCCCGTTTGGTGTAGTCGGAGGCCTTGCCAGAGGCTGCCTCGTTTGCGGTTGTCTGAGCGGTGGTAGCCGGCGTTTTTGAGCTTCTCCGCGAGCGTGTTCCGGTTGAGCGTTGGGGCGCCGTTGTCGGGCGCCCATTTCGTGTACGTGGCGAGGATGTCGCCGGCCTTCGCGGCAGCTTCGGGGTCGTCGATGGTGCATTCGGCGAGGAACTCGGAGAAGGTGTTCTCGGACTCGCGGTATTCGCGGGTGGCGAGTTTGACGGCGTCGGGTGGTTGTAGTCCGTTCTGGTGGTAGCTGACTGCGCCGGCGACGATCCAGGAGAGGATGCCGTCGCGTTCGGCGCGGAGCTTGCGGTCGATCTCTGGGTCCTGTTCGGCTTCCGGGATGGTGACTTCGAAGGGGATCAGCTTTATGCGCCGCCAGATGGCGTGGCCGTCGTCTTCGACTCGGGGGAGGTGGTTGGTGCCGAGCCAGATGGTGTGCGTCGGGTTGAACTCGATCTCGTGCTCACCTTTCCGGCTGGCGCGGATCCGGTCGCCGCCGGTGATCCACTTGACGGCTTCGACGGCGAGTTTGGCGTTCTCGGGGAATTCGCTGATCGCGACCAGGCGGCGGCCGCGGAGGTTGGCGAGGTCTTCCTGGTGGCCGCTTCGCCGGGTCTGCATCAGGAGGCTGAGCGGGCCGGCGTGGGCGTAGTCGGGGCCGAGCGTGTCCATGAGGGCACCGACGGTTTTGCTTTTTCCGTTGTCGCCGGTGCCGATGAGGATGATGAGCAGGTGGTCGCGTACTTCGCCGATCGCTGAGAGGCCGGCCGCCCGTTGGAGGAAGCCGCGGACGTTCGGGTCGGGGAGGCAGCGCTCGAGATGCCGCTCCCAGGTGGGGGCGGTCGCGTCGGGGTTGTAGACGGCGGGTGCGATCCGGGTGAGGAGGTCGTCGCGGCGGTGTTCGCGGAGTTGGCCGGTGCGAAGGTCGACGGTGCCGTTTTGGCAGTTGAGCAGCCAGGGGTCGGTGTCGAGCTCGCCCGGGTCGATCTCGATCGGCAGCTCGCTCTGCGCGAGTGTGATCCCGGCAGCGAGCTTCGCGGCCGATTCACACTTGGGGGCCCAGCCCGCCCAGAACTTCCGCTCCCACACCTCCTCGGCCGCTGCGGCGCGCGAGTACATCGATACCGCGGTGTTTTTCGCCTTCCTCATCACGGCGCCGCCGCTGTCGGGCTTGAAGCGTCTACCGTCGAAGTAGAGCCAGCCGATTCCGGGCGCGTAGCGGAGGTCGTTGCCGTGCTGCCGGACGATCAGCTTCGCGAACTGGAGGTCGGTCTGGCGGAGCTCGCCGGCACCGTCCGCGTCGTCGCGATCGCCGTCGTCTAGGTCGTCATCGGCGCGGTCGTGGTGGTCTTCGTCGTCATCGTCGAAGCCGGCGGGTTCCTGCTGGCGGCTCGAGTGCGGTGGCGCCGCCCGGTCGCGCGGGCTGTAGTACTCGGTGCAGATAGCGAGCGCCGCGTCGATCGTCATCGCGCCGTAGGTCGTGTCGCCGCGCCGTTCGTCCCACTTAGGACGGTAGAGACCGGAGGATCTGACCAGCCGGTCGATGCGATCGGGGTCGCCTTGCGTCCAGAACGCGAGATAAGTGCAGAGGGCGGCTTCGGCTCTGCTGTCGTCGTGGTCGTAGCTGCTGGTGTCTCCCCCGTAGAGCCGGTCGAAGTCGCTGCCGTTCTTGGCGTTGCGGGCAAGCTCGAGCAGCTGCTCGTCGTCGATGTCGAGCGGCGGCGGCGACGTCGGGTCGACACGGCGGCGAGGGGGTTTCTCCGGTCGGCGCATCCCTGCCGCTTCGAGAAACCCCTCGAGAAGGGACTCATCCGTCGCCTCAGTCAGATTCGTGCAGTCCTCGAAGACGTTGCCCGTGATCGTGAAAAAACGTGCGTGGTCGTACGCCTCGATGCCGCCGTTCTCCTTGTTGCCGACCCTGTTCTTCGCCCACTCGGGCAGCCGACCGCGGCCGATCACGCGCAGTCCGCAGCGGGACGGCGAGAGCTCGATGTACGAGTACGCGGCGAATCCGGCGATCCAGTCGACAACGTCAGGGCAGGCCGGGAAGTCGACCCTGATGCGTCCCTTCTCGTCGAGGACGTTGTCGAAGTCGAGCCCGTACCAACCATCACCGGCCGTGAACCCGAGCCCTCCAGGGCCGCTCCGCTGGTACTTGGCGAGCGCCGTGGGGAAGTCACTCCACGTCTTGGGGTTGGTCGAGCTGGCCTTAAGACCATGCACTCCGTACGGGATTTTGGTCGGCCGGCCGCTTGAGTCGAGCTCCTCCCTCCACAGCAGCCAGCGGCGGGCGGCCTGCATCATCTCCGGGATGCGGCTGTAATCGAACCGGCCGGCGTCCATCACGAACCCGGGGTGTTCGGCTTCGTCGCTGCGCTGGCCGCCTCGAGGTCAGCCGCGAGCTGGCGGAGCTCGAGCAGATTCATGGTTCCCGGGTCGCGGTCAAGCCGTGCTTTCAGGTCGCCGGGGATGAGCCGGGCGGTGAGGCCGCGCTGTCGATCCGCTTTGAGGAGCGAAACGATCCTGGCGCAAAGCTCGCAGGCTTCAGCGGAGACGCCGTACGCGCCTTCCATGTCGGCGAGCCGGCACTCGGCCACCCGCTTGAACCGGCCGGGCGCAACCTCGATCTGGTCGTTGAGCGAGTACATCGCGTTTACGACTCCGGAGGTCAGAGCGCCCCGTCGATCGTGCAGCGGAACGGGATGTCGTCGTCAGCTGCGCTGACAGGGCCGGCCACGCCGCCGTCGCTGGCGAGGATCTCCGCGGCGGTCGCCGGCTGCCGATCAAGGAACGTGACCTTGAACGCCCAATAGGAGTTCCCGCTGCCGCTCGTGCGTTGCTCTGGTTCCCGTTCGATCCGGATCTGCTCGCCCGACTCGAAGTCCGTCGTGCCGCGGCGGGCGAGCTCGTCTCGAAACCTTGAACGCAACGCGGTTGCGGTGAGCCAGATCGACCGCGGCTCGCCGCCGATGTTTAGGTAGATGACCGGGACGGGGCCGTACTTGCTGGGGGCCGACGTAACGCCGGTGTAGACGCCTTCGACGGTGAGTCCGTCCTCATCGAAGCGCCATGACCGGGGGTACCCGGTCTCAGTGTTTGTTGCCATGGTTGGGGCTCCTCTTTGCCGAGCGGTGGTAGGCTCGGCCTGTTCGGGTTGTGGTTTCCGCGAGCCGGGTCTGCGGCCTGGCTCGCGGCCTTAGAAGGGCGGACACAGCGTCCACCGCCCGGAAGTTCGACTACTTCAAGGGGTGCACCGTCGAGCCATGCCCGGATTTCCTCTTCGAGGAAGAGGCAGCGGCGTTGGCCGGCGGGGCGGCGGTGCGGGATGCGGTAGGTCCGCGTGAGCTCGTGGACGCTGCGTATAGATGAGCGCAGCAACCGTGCGACTTCTTCGACGACGAGGAACCCTGGCATCCCGCGGAAACGCTAAGGGTGCGCAGGGGGGGGATTGCGGGACGTAGCGCCCCTCAAGAGGGGGGGGGTTTACGGGACAGACTTGTTTTGGGGCGCGAATCGCCGTACGCGCAAAAACCGATGCACGCGATTCTTGTACCGCTCGTCTCCAAAGACACGCTGCGCGATCTCACGTACCGGCAAGCCTTGCCGGCCCAGAAGCAGCATCTCTTGCTGTTGCTCCGGTGTAGCTGCGGGTGGACGGCCGCCTCGTAAAGCTCGACCCGCCTCTATTCCCGCCTCAGCTCCCATGTGGCCATAGGCGGCGCCGAGGTGGCCATAGTACTTTGTCGTCCCGAACCGGCGGTGCGCCCATCTGCCTCTCCAGCGAAAATCATTGTGCAGCTGCGATTTGGGGCTTTCAGCCATCTTCTGCGCGACCTGGTTCAGCTCGTCTTCGGTAAGAAGCCAGATGCCGCCCGGGCCGCTGCCTTCGACTCGACGACCGAGTTTGAAAGCGCGAACATGATGCAAGACCGTGTGCGGTGCCCGGTTGAGGCGCCGCGCGCACTCTCGAAGCGTGAAAAGACCGTGCTCGGCTTTGAGCGCCTCAAGGTCCGCGTAGAAGGCGTCATGTGGCCGCAAGCCTCGTTCGAACTTGTCGAGAACACCGCAGGTCGCAGAGCAGTACTTGATCGGATGCCCACGTACCCAACAGTGTTCAGTGCTGGTCTGAGATGCGCGATTCACGCGTCGATTACAGACGCGGCGATGGCATTGTCCCGGTGGAACATCGCAGGCCTGATCGCTGCAGCCTGGGCTGCCGCAGGCGCCGGCGACGCTCAGTAGCCGATCTCTCACATGCTGGAAGTGCTGCTCGTGTCGCTCCTTACGGAACGCTGTTGCAGGCTCGCTTTGGAGTTCGCATTTCTTCGAGCAGAAGTACTGTCCGCTGAGTGTTGCACCGTGACTTCTCCATCGTCTGAACGGAGTCCCGCAGCCGTCGCATGTCAGAATCAGCTGTCCTGGTGGCCGGCTGCGCCGCTCATCGTTCCACCTTGTCAGCGCAGCTGCCGGGATTCGATATGGGGGACGTGGCGACGGATCACCGATGTCGAGCGTGCCTTTGTAGATGGCGCGAAGTATGGTCGATTTCTGGACACCAACTTTCTGCGCCGCCTCGATGCACGTGAGCCACGTTCGTGCTTCAGCGTCCGCGAACAACTCGTCGAGTGAGGCGTCGAATAGGGAAGCCAGCGCCACTTGGAGTTCGGGAGACGCCCGCAGTTCGCCCTTCTCGATCTTCGACAGGAGAACGGCGCTGCACCCAATGTCGGCAGCAAGCGATCGCGCTGACACCCGCCGTGATCTGCGAGCAGCCTCGAGGGCCGGCAGGGCACGACGGTAGCCGGGCTTTGGTCTGGACGAGCGGATAGACGGCTTGTGCGCCTCGCGGGTTGGCACATCGTGGAGTTTAGAAGCGTCGGTAGACGGCGCGGTCTAGACGCCGAACTGGCCGGCCATCTCAGCGATCTGCCGCTTCCGCTCCGCACGCTCGAAGTGACCGTAGATCTCCGTTGTCACCGCGAGGCTTGAGTGACCCAGGTGGCGGCTCAACCAGGTCAGCGATCGGCCTGTCTCGAGCGCTCGCTTCGCGAAGGTGTGCCGAAAGCTGTGGAACGTGCGGTTCTCACCCGTCGGCCCGAGACGCGGAATGCCGGCAGCTTCCATCGCCGGGTACAGCTTCCTGTTACGGATATTTGACGTGTTCAGGTAGCCGCGGGTGGTGTTCGGGAACACGAGCGCGGCGTCACCAGGTCTGCCTGACTCGCCCCACCACTCGCCCAGCAACTCGACGACATCTCGCGAGAGGTCGACGTCGCGGCGCTGCCCCATCTTCGGCTCCGTCACCGTGTCCAGTGTGAAACTGCGGCGGACCCGGATCACGGCGGCGCCTAGGTCCACGTCGCCCCAGGTGAGCGCGACGAGTTCGCCTTGCCGCATTCCCGTCTTGAGCGCTGTCAGAAGCAGCGTCCGGTAGAGCGGGTCGTGAACGTGAGCGAACAGTTGCGGGAGCTCGGCCTGCTCAAAGTAAGCAGCCTCCTTCCGCTCCGGCCGTGGCCGCTCGCCATGCGGAAGATCACGGACCGGGTTGCGCGGCAGGTGACCATGCCGCACGGCGGACTCAAGGCAGGTCGCGAGCGCGCGGACGTGCTTGTTTCGCGTCGATGAGGAGAGCCCTTCGTTGCGCATCATCTGGTTCAGCTCGCCGATGTGCAGCGGACGGAGCTGTCGCAGCAGCCGGTTGCCGAACGCGCGCTTGGCCCACTCGACCGAGGACGCGTACTCCTTCCTGGTCGTCGCCTTTTGGCGGTCGAGTAGCCGCAACCACACGTCGCCCCACTCGGCGAACGTCAGCCGGGACGGCGTCAGGTAGGCGCCCTCGTGGAGCTCGACGGCGCGCTTGTCACGCATCGCCTCTGCCTGCCTGCGGTTCTTGCCGATCCGCTCCCGAACCAGGCGGCCCTCATCACGGAGCACGACGTAGAACGAGGGGCGGCACGTGCAGCCCGACTTCGCGCCCGTTCGGTTGGCGGGCGTCCAAATGCCACCCAACGCGCAGTTCCTCGAGTGCCTTGCCTGGACGCTCGCCATGACTCGCGGATCGTATGCCCTGCGTGTACGTCTGCGTGTACGCGGTAGCCGCCGGATGCTGCAAACCGACGCATCTCGCTGCGATGGCCAAACCGGTTGCTTGCAGGTAGTTTCGTCCGAGTGGAGTTAGCCGCCGTCTAGGCAAGCGAACTTCTAAGCCGCGGGTCGGGGGTTCGAATCCCTCCAGGCGCATGCCCCCGTTTTCCAGGGGTAATCGGGCGAACCGATGTTCCTAATTCAAACCCTGACTCGGCGAGAGGCCGCGGCAGGAGCAGTTCGACACCTCTTCCGCGAGAACGCTCTTCTGCGAAGTTGTTGGAAATGTCACAATCGCGTCTACTCGATGACCACCCGATCAAGATCGTCCGGGTGAAGCGGTCTTCCAGTTCGTGAGTAAGGGCGCTACCGTGGGCGAATGCTTCGCCGTCTCCGTGAAGCCTTCAGGCCGAAGCCGGCGCTCGCCCTCCAGATCCGTGCGCTTGAGGAGATGCTCGTCCTGACGCCAACCGCCTTCGAACTCGCCGTCTGTGACCTGTTGACTGAGATGGGCTTTGGGCACGTCAAGCGGGTTGGCGGCGCTGGTGATCTGAGCGTGGATATCGTGGCGAGGGACGAGAAAGGGCGGAGCGTCGCCGTCCAGTGCAAGCGCTACGTGCCTGGAAACCGCGTCGGTTCGCGCGATGTGCAGCAGTTCATTGGCATGACCGTCACCCACCATAAGACGGACCGGAAGCTGTACGTCACCACCTCCGGGTTCACTGCCGCAGCCGCAGAGCTCGGACGCAAGCACGGCGTCGAATTGATCGATGGTGACCGGCTCACGCGGCTGCTGCTTGAGCACCGAGGTGTTCCGCCGCCACCGGAACCCTCAGATGCGCAGCCGAACATCACTGAGCTTCTCGATCTCGCCGCTGCCGGCGTCATCGACCTCGACAGGATCGACTTCCAGCTTGATCCGAGCGTGCTCGCGGAGCTGCCGGCTACTTCAGATGAGGAGCTGGAAGCGCTTCAGCTCCTCAACGAGGAGGAGGCCCGCGCCGCCGGGCTTCCGTTCGCGTCCGCGAAGTTCAACCCAGCCGCCGGAAGTGCGCCACCGATCGATTGCTGGCGCTGTGGGGGCACGCTGAGCTGGGACTTCAACTTCGGCGGCTATCACTGTCCAGGCTGCGGGCGCCGCGTCGCGTACGACGGAACCGACTTCCGCGTAATCAACTCAGGCGACGCTTCTAGCTCGCCGACACCGCCGACCAAGCAAGCTTCGAGGCCCGTCGTACCCGAGCCGCCGGTTCTTCCGTTCACCCGTCCAGACGGCTCGCACGGACTGATGGCGCCGCCGCTCGAGCCGCTGAAGACATGCGAGAACTGCGGCAACGCAATGGAGACAGTGTGGTCGCTACCCGGCTACCACTGTTGGTCATGCGGCCGCGGCGAGATGTATCTCGACGCGACGACGCTTCAGGTACTAACGCGGGGCGCTCGGCAGTAGCCGTGCTCGCAGGTTCGAGCGTGGAGACGGCGCAGGACGATCTGACACTGGTCGAGCGCGGCCACCGCGACGGACGCCCAATCTCTAATGTTCAATTCCTTCATGTCCATAGATGAACGGCTGCTCAACCGCCTCGATGAACTGATCCAGAAAGCCGATCAGGTTCTTGCAACACACGAGCCGAACCCACCGAATGTGATCGGCTTTCCGACCCTGGATGCTGAGGCGTTCAGGGGATGGCAGACGCAGTCTCTTGCATTCTTGAGCAACGTGGTCGGCGTCGACCACGTGTACACCGAAAGCTTTCGGAGCAACGTCGACCAGGGCTTCCAGGGTAGCGTAGAAGCAGGGAAGGGAATCCTCGCTGCTGCGCGCGAGGACGTCGCGCTCGGCTACCTCTCGCGCGTCAAAGCACTCGTTGCGGCTGAGCTGTTCTCAGACTTCGTCGAGATGAGCGAACACCTTCTCGACGCAGGCTACAAGGATCCGGCCGCCTCGCTCGTCGGCGCCGTTCTAGAGAACGGGCTTCGGCAGATTGCCACCGAGCACGGGATCAAGCTGAAGGCCAAGGAAGATCTCAGTTCGCTGAACTCGAAGTGTGCCCAGGCGGATGTGTACAGCCGCCTTACGCAGAAGAAGCTTCAGGTCTGGACGGATGTGCGGAACCATGCCGACCACGGCGAGTTCAATCGATACGCCGAGTCGGACGTGCGCGACATGCTCGCCGGCGTGACCGACTTCCTCGGTACGCACCTCAAGTGAAGGACTCGTGGGCGGCGTCGCTCTCACACGTCCGCGATGGGCTGCCGTGGCGGGCGAAGCTCCAAAATCCTCCTTTCTTTGGACCGCAAGGCGCCTTGCGATTCCGATTCGCAAGTCGCCAGATGCTCTACCGCGCATCTGCGTCCGGCTCGGGCTAATGGTTAGGAGCTGACTTCGGGCCCGCCCGAGGCGTTGATCGCTACAGGTTCCAGGCCGTCAGCCATGAGACAATGGAGGAGGTTCGGGCAGTCGAGTCAGTCTTTCCGAAGGGTTCGAAAGAAGTCTCAGGAGGGGCAAATGGCCGTCGGTCGGCGTGCCGACTCTTGTACAAAGTGCCACGAAGGGGTACGCTCAGGCGGTGGGTCGAGCGGTTGCGGCGGCGGCTGCCGGAGTAGTGGGTCGTGCTGATCGGCGCGGTTGCCGCGGCGCCGCCGCCCGCGACGCTGCCCCCTTACGTGACGGAAAACGGTGCCAGCTTTCGGGTCAATGCGAACGCCCACTGGCGTCCCGTGCGCCAGTTCATCCCCGACACGCGTTATCCGGACCCGATCGCCGCGGTCTGGACGAAGACTTGCCCGCACGGCGAGCAGACCGCGACGTTCACACGGACGATCACGATCCCGGGCCCGCCGGCGGACGCGATGTTCCAGGTCAACCCGCTCTGGGGCAGCGCGTCGGCCTCGCCGGGCGCGAATTCCAACCCGATCGACTGGGCCGAGCTCAAGGTGAACGGCCACCTGCTCCTGCACCGCCGGTTGACCAGCACGTTCTTCACGGCGCAGCTGGACGACAAGACGGTGCGGCACGCGTTCCGGTTCGGCGCGAACGACGTCGAGGTGCGCGTGCACCGGCGGGCGCTGGCGGCGGCGGTCAAGAGCTGCAACGTCGGCGGGAAGGACTTCCTCCACGACCCGACGCACCTGGGAGTGCAGTTTGCTCTCTGGGGCGATTTCGCCGCGGATCTCAGCTTCGAGCCGAAGCCGAAGGCCGTCTACAAGAAGTTCCCCGGCGGGGTGGAGAGCATCACCGCAGAGGGCATCATCACCTTTTCGAACGCGGGGCCTTCCGGTGTTGCCAACGGAAAGCTGAACCTGAACGCGGGCGCGCAGCTGCTGGCCGTCCGGAACGCGGGCGACTGCACGACCGCGCCGGACACCAAAGAATCGACGGGGCCCCTTGGAGACACCTTCTTAATCGGCAGGGCGAGATCTCGATTCACTGCGACGTGCGCGATTTCGCTCCGGGCACGCGCCGGACGGTGACCATCACCGTGGGTAGGAAGGCGAACGTGACCACGGACTTCACCGCGGTCACGATGACGGTCGGCTGGTCGATCTATCCCGCCGGCCCCAACGACCCCGACATTACGGACAATCAGGGCACCGAGGAACTCGTCTTCTGCGGGAAGCTCTCGACGCTCGAGGGCTGCAAGACCGCGAACTGACGGAGCGACGCGCTGGCCATGGCCAGTTGCGCGCGAGGAGATGGCGGAGGGCGCTCGTCGGCGCAGTCGGGTTCCGGCATTGGTACCGGTTAAATGCCAGCCGTACCTCGGGAACCTCCCGTTCAGGGTGAACGGCGGAGACGGCCCTCGGCAACGCGAACGCGAAATCACTGATGGCCGCGCCGGCGCGCGGCGTGGCCCGGCTCGCTCACTAAATGCTCGAGAAGCTTGCGACTGGCGGACAACAACCCGAGTTCAAAGCGGTAATCCGATCACTCTCGCGGACACGTGTGGTCGGATCTCTCTGCAAACAGGAACCTTTCAGTAGGCTCGGGCAGGTTCGAACGAAGTCTCAGGAGGGGCACCAATACGTATCAAACCACACAAATCTCTTGAGGTAGAGGTATTCCGATCGGCACAGTTCACAAATTCTTTTTTGACATAGATATGGAATATAGGACGTAACTCATGAAACAATCTCAACTTCCTGGGTCCCGAAATATTTCGAGAGCGAATAAAGTACGACTTATAGCTAAGAAGAATGAAGGAGCGGTCGTCGGCTTCATTGAAGCCGTAATCGGAGCCTGAGTTCGACAAGGAAAGACATCATTAGAGACGTAAGTCATCTAGTTCAGAGAGGCATTCAGTGGGAACTAGCTTCGGGGGTAGTCGACGTCTATAACGATTTGAAGTCACGAGGCAAAATCAAAAGCGACTATGATCAAACAGACCAGTGCAGACAACAAGCGTCGTATTTATTTGACGCTATAAAGAGTGATGGAGCTATAGACGAAAAGAAGTTTAACGCAATTAGGAATCTATTTATTGATTCCACAAAAGAAGAATTAACCGATCGCAACGATTCTCTACCAACTCTATTGATGCAGTTCTGTAGGAGGCTAGAAAACGGAGAAAATTCTTCTGGAGACTGCATATCAGCTAAATCGAGAGGCAATCACCAGTAATACGAAAGAAGTGCTCTACTCAGCAAGTGACCGCCATGCGTGGGCTGATCTTATAGCTGAACGATCAGGCCTCGCTATAAGAGACTTGGTCTATAAATATGAGCAAAGCCTTATAGAAAAAGGGCTTCTAAACCAAAGGACGCCTGGTGGTTCAGTTATCGCCGACACAAACTATCATTTATCAGGGATAGGGTTCAAACTATGCGAGTCTTTATCCAAAAGTCCGAAGTAGAAAGTCAGCCATCAACAGTGAAAGTCTGAAGCTGGCCTCGAACGCCGGCGAATAGGCGGTCCCGGGCGATCGGCCGGTTGTCCCTCCATGATCCTAAAGAGTCGTATCAGTTGTGACGAAGGGTTCGAAAGAAGTATCAGGAGGTGCGTCGAGAAGACTCCTGCAAAACGGGGGTTTCTCGCCGATAGGATGGGTCGGTCGATCGCTCAGGAAGCCTGGGTGGCAACTGAAGTGGCAACCGGCCGCGAGGTGTCCCAGCGGCGGCGGCGTCTGCGGCGGCAACCATCGCGTCGGGGCGGTGCCGCATCGACCGCGACTGACTTACCTGCATCGGGCGTCGCCGTCTGGCAGACCCGTCGCCGCCTGGTCATTCCGTCATGCGCTTTTCCCGACGTCGGACCGGCTGCCGTGGAAACAGGCCCGCGGCGCGATCGCGGCGTTAGCTACGTTGGCCCGCGTGTCAGTTCCCGATGAGGGGGCGATCGCAGCGGAGCAACAGCTCCTCAACGAGCCGCTGTACCAGGATCTGCGCCCGGTAGTCGTCGGGTTCGCCGATCGGCTGCAACGAGCGGCCGCGACCGAGGAGTGGGTCTCCCTCCACCGCGACCTGTTGATCGAGTTTGGAGCGCGTCAGGACGCCGCCGACCAGGCGCTGCCGCAGATGCGACAGCAGATGCGGCGTGAGATCCGCGAGCTCGCCCGACGGACTCCGAAGCCGCTCGATGAGATCCGCGCGCGGCAGGCAGTCCTCGAGCGTGTCGGCCGTCAGGAGCTGGTGGCGCGCGCGAGCCAGCACACGTTGCGGCAGGTCGGTGACGGAATCGCCTGGCGGGCTCTGCACTATGACCGCCGCGCCTTCACCGTCCTCGGCGAGGAGGAACGCGTCGGTCGCCTCGCGCGAGGCGTGGGCCGCGAGGCAGAGCTTGCCGAGCTCGCGCGGCTCTGGGAAGAGGAGGGCGTTTTCGCGATCCACAACGACCTCACCAACTGTCTTCGCCACGGCGACTTGACCGCGCTACGCCAGCGTGACGGTGAGATCGACGTCACGTTGATCGAGGTCAAGGCGGGGCCGCGACCGGGCGACACGCCACAGTTACAGCGCCTCGCGCGTGCAACGGAGCTACTGCGCGAAGGTCGGCACGTGAACGAGACCGGCGCAGTGCGCATCACTGTCGTTCCGGCCGCCTACGAGACGTACCTCGACTTCCTCACGGGTCTGATCGGCGAGGCGCGCGACACCGGCTACGCCTGGGCTCGGCCGCACGAGTGCCTGCTCGTGGGCGCCGCCGATTACCGCGTCTGGGGTTACGAGAGTGGCGAGTACAACGCGCGCTCCGACAGCGAGCGGCGACGGATCGCGTGGGGTGCCGAGGAGCCGGAGACGCTCGCTTGGACGGCCTCGATGCGGCGTATGCGCGACCGCGGCTGGAGCTTCAGCTCGCTGGCGCCGTACACGATCTTCCCGTTGCCGGCCGAAGATGTGGCAGATCTGGTCATGGGCTTCGTCGATCTGGCATACGGCCTTCACCTGCCGAGACTCGAGCGGGCACTCGGACGGGACGGGATCACCGCGCACGTCCGACGGGCCGGAGCGGGCGAGGCGGTCTTCCTCGAGGCTGCGCGACGTGACGTCCGCGTGATCGTGCCCGCCCATTTGCGTGAGCAGATGATGGTGGAGCTGATGTCGCCGGACGCGCTGTTCGCGCTTGTCGATCACGTGCTGACGCTGAACGAGGAACGCCCTGAGGAGGCGCAAGACGGCCGCGTGGTCGTTTTCGCCGACGAAGCGAGCGTTTGGGAGCGCAGCGCGACCCATCGTTGAGAGGTGGTCCGCCGTGTGCCCGACGATGGTTGGGCGCTGCGACATTGACGTCGGCTTTGCAAGCTCATGATCGCAAGCCCGCCGGTCGCGTCGGCGTCCAGGGGCGCCACTCAAGAGCCGTCAGCGCCGCCAACGCCAGCTGCGCCACGGTCAGCCGCTTCGCCTCGAGCTCGAACCGGCCATGCAAGCACACAGCCGCACGCTCGAACCGGGCGAAGTCCTTGGCGGCGAGCAGCACGGCCACGCCGTCGCGTTCCTGCGGCGCTGGCGGAACGGGCGCGGCCTTTGCGGCCTCTGCGCCACCCGCCTGTGAGCTAGTTTCGAGCCGTGCTTCCGAACACCGATGGGCGCGCCCGCTCCGGTCGCGCTTGAGCGAAAGTGCCGCGGCGGCCGCCGGGAGGTCTAGCCGGCGGCCGCGCGGCGCTGGATCAGAGAACGACGACGAAGAAGGCGGAATCAACCGGCTGACCGTCGGGATCCCACGTCACGACGCCCTGGGAATGGTTATCCGAGCTGTACACGAACATCGTGGCGGTGACGAGGGTCTGTGTTCGCGGCTGAACGAACATGAATCGGTTCGTGATGTCGAGCTCGTTGCCGAAGCCGATCACATACTCGCCGACACCCAGCCTCTGATAGCTGAACTGACAATCGTCGCTCGTCGCGTAGGGCTTGTCGACCGTGCCGTTGAAGCACTGCCGGATAGGGTCGGACGGCAGGTTCGGATCGACGAACAGGAGCGCCTTCACAAGCCCGTTGGTGCCTGGGTATTGCTCCGCATCCCCGTCGAGGAACAGAGCCAAGCCTTGCTCGTTCTTGCCGTACAGCCCGTAGCCGTCGACCGATGCCGATGAGCCTTCGACGCCGGCATGCTCGCTTTGGCCGTAGACGCCGACGGAGCCTTCGCCCCAGACGCCGAATCCGCCGACGTCGTTGTGGCCCGAGACTCCGGCCGTTAAGT
>Ga0070741_10011254_pt1 | contig 16586 bp, 17 predicted proteins | sample Coa_R1_4_FD_66440 | JGI IMG/M metagenome (GOLD analysis project Ga0070741, IMG submission 66440) | Surface soil microbial communities from Centralia Pennsylvania, which are recovering from an underground coalmine fire - Coalmine... | ecosystem: Environmental > Terrestrial > Soil > Unclassified ...
GGCCGTTACTCGGTCGACTTCGACGCAGCGTGGCTTGGCAATGGCTGCTCGCCGAACCCGGCGGTCACCAACGGCACCACGAACCCGATCGGACCGGCGCCGAACGTTACGCCGTAACCTCAGTCTTCATCGATCCTCAGAAAAGCCGCCGGGCAACCGGCGGCTTTTCGTTTTACAGGATGATCGTGTAGCCGAGCGTCGTCAGATCCGGCATGCGATCGAGATAGACATGCCCGTCGGTGTGATCGATCTCATGTTGAAAGATCCGCGCGGCGAAGCCTTCCATGACGACTTCCGCTTCGTTCCCCTCGTGATCGATCCCTTTGAGCCGCACCTTTCGATGCCGCGGCACTTCGCCGCCGAGAAACGGGACGCTGAGGCATCCTTCCCAGTCGGTGATTTTCGCCTCGCCCACCGGTTCGTAGGTCGCGTTGAAGAACACGCCGGCGCCGAGCTGCTGCACATTCCGCCGCTTCGCCGCGCGCTCGGGAACCTCGAACACGAAGATCCGTAGCGGGAGATGCACTTGCGGTCCGGCGAGACCTACGCCGTCGTACGCGTGCATCGTCTCGATCATGTCGTCGATGAGCGAACGAAACTTCCCAGCCCTGATATCCCCGATCTCGACATCGGCCGCGCGCTCGCGCAGCACCGGATGTCCCAGCCGCGCCACTTTGAGAATCGACACTCAACCCTCCGCAGGAAGCGGCAGGCGCCGCATTGCGAGTGCGAGACAGAATCCCGCCGCCGTCAACACTGCACCGCCGAAGAATGCACCTTGTGCTTTCGCCATGTCGTAGAGAGAACCCATCACGATCGGGCCGAGGAATCGAGCCAGGGAGCCGACCGCGGCCGCGATACCGAGCATGCTTCCTGTCTCTTCCGGCCTGGTCACTCGCGTCACCATCGACGTCAGCGACGGGTAGCAGAGTCCCTGCCCGATCGCGAAAAAGAACGCGACCACGTACAGCAGCGGGACGCGATAGATGCCCGGCGCCAGCACGAGTCCGATCGTGAAGGAGGCGGTGCCGATCGCGACGAGCGTTCGCTCGCCGAATGCGCGCGCCATCCGTCCGATGAGCCCGCCCTGAATCATCGCCACGATCACTCCCATGAAGAGGAAGAACCACGCCAGTTGCTTCGGCGTGAAGTGAAAGCGATCGCGCGCATGCAGGGTGACGCTGACTTCCATTCCTGCCACCGAGAGCAGCGTCAGAAACAGCGTCGCGATGATGAGGGCGAGAATCTTCTGATGTCCGACTTCGGACCAGATCCTCTTGTCGAACTGAGGAGGAATCGCGCTGCGCACCGGCGCACCGGGAGCTTTCGACTCGCCGAGCGCGACGAGCGCGATCACCAGGGCGACGAAGGATGTACCGGACGCCATCAGTCCCGGCAGCAGATTGCCTGCGAGTCCATGACTGGTTCCGACGTACGCGAGCATACCGGCCAGCGGCGGCCCGAGGATGAAACCCATCCCGAATGCGGCGCCGATCAGCCCCATCCCTTTCGCGCGGTTCTCCGGCGTGGTCGAGTCGGCGATGTAGGCCTGCGCCGTCCCGATGTTCGCGCCGCCGGCGCCTGCGATGACACGCGAGAGAAACAGCATCCTGTAGCTGCGCGAGAACGCGAACAGCAGGTAGCCGACACACGAGGTGGTGACGCTGATCAGGATGACCGGCCGCCGGCCGATGTGATCCGACCAGCGTCCCCAGACGGGAGCGAAGAAGAACTGCATGATCGAGTAGATCCCGACCACCGCTCCGACCGCGGCTCCCGTCGCGCCGTACTCGCGCGCGTAGAACGAGAGGAATGGAATCACCATCCCGAACCCGATCAGGTCGATGAAGACAGTCAGAAAGAGAACGAGAAGCGATGTGCGTCGGAGCATCGGCGGGTGCAAGATAGCAGATTAGGCAACAGCCAGCAGGCGGCCGGCAGCAGGCACCGGCCGGCGGGAAACGATCCATCGGTCTGTGATGGAACACTAACGCTTCGTTGCACCACAGGCCGGCCAGCGGCGTCCCGGGCATCCCATCCTGCTGTCTGCTTCACACGCATCACATCCCGCTGTCGCCTGCCTGCTGCCGGCTGCCTCCGTGCGTCACATCCGGCCATGTCAGCGAATCACAGGTGGCCGTCATCGCGTGCGCTAAAACCTCTCAGCGGAGGGCCAAGAGCTCATGAAAAAAACCATGCTGATCACGTTGTTGTTTTCCATTGTGTTCGCCTCGGTCGCCTTCGCGGCGGAAGATGGCGGCGCTCTCTTCAAATCGAAATGCGCCGCATGCCACGGAGCCGACGGCAAGAAGATGGCCAAGGCCGACCTCACCGGCGCCGCAGTTCAGAAGATGTCGGACGCCGATCTCGTGAAGTTCATCGGCGAGAACCCGAAGCACAACTTCACGAAAAAAGGTCTGACCGAAGACCAGATCAAAGCCGTCGTGACGTTCATCCGCTCCATCGCGGCGAAGTAGCTCCCTCACGCGTCGTGGAGCGGGTTGAAGGATCCGCTCCACATCCGATTCGCTCTGCCGCCCGTACTTGGAGGCGTGAAGCGAATCGCCGTCATCGTCGCCCTCGCCGCGCAGGCATCCATCGCGCGAGCCCACGACTTCTGGATCGAGCCGTCGACATTCCGGCCGTCCACGGGGCAGCTCATCACCGCCTCGCTTCGCGTCGGCCAGGAGTTCATCGGCGATCCAGTTCCCCGCAATACGCAGTTCATCGACTCCTTCACCTTCCGCCAGGCGAGCGGCGAAAAGGAAGTCGTCGGCATGGAGAATCGCGATCCCGCCGGCTACCTGCGCGTCGACTCCCCGGGGCTCACGGTCATCGGCTACCGCAGCAAGGCGAATCCGCTCTCTCTCGACGCCGCAAAGTTCGAACAGTTCCTCAAACAGGAAGGGCTCGAGCGCATCAGCGCGATCCGCGCGCAGCGGCACGAGACGGCGAAGCCTGACCGCGAGAACTTCTATCGCTTCGCCAAAGCGGTCCTCCGCAACGGCGACGGCAAAGGTGCTCGATTCGACCAGCCATTCGGCTATCGCTTCGAGATCGTGCCCGAAACCGATCCGACCTCGAACGCGCCGCTCCGCGTCCGCCTTCTGTTCGAAGGGAAGCCTCTGGAAGGCGCACTCGTCATCGCGATGCACCGCGACGATCCCACGGCACGGATCCAGATGCGGAGCGACAAATCCGGACGTGTGAAACTCGATCTTCCGAAGAACGGCGTCTGGCTCGTGAAGTCGGTGCAGATGGTCGCCGCACCGGCCGGATCAAATGCGGACTGGGAGAGCATGTGGGCATCGCTCACCTTCGAGCGCTGACCGGCGGTGCGCTCCTGCTGCTGCTCGCATCGGCAGCGGCCGCGCACGAGATCGGCACGACGCAGGTCACGGCCCGCTTCAATCGCGATCACACGTACGAGATCGATGTCGTCACCGGTCCGGCGTCCCTGCTGACGAAGATCGAGCATCGCCGCATCAACCCCGCGCCGAATCTGCAGCCCCTGCTCCAGCTTCACGAGAAGGAGCTTGCCGGCGCCGCGGAGATTCGCTTCGGCGGACGGCGCGTGCAGCCGGAAGTCACCGTCCTGCCAAACGACACGATTCGCTTTCATGGGGAGATCCCGAGGAACGCCGGGCCCTTCACGTGGCGCTGGGGCCTCACGTTCAGCTCTTACGCACTTACGATCGGACCACAACAGCAGTGGCTCGATGCGGACGCGACGTCCTCCCCCTACCCGCTCTCGCGCGAGCTGCTTCCTCCCTCGCGCACCGATGTCATCCGCCAGTACCTCGTGCTCGGTTTCACGCACATCGTTCCCGGCGGCCTCGATCACATTCTCTTCGTCCTCGGCATCTTTCTGCTGTCGACGAAACTGCGGCCGGTGCTGACGCAGGTCACGGCTTTCACCATCGCGCACTCGATCACGCTCGGCATGACGATCTACGGACTCGTCTCCGTGTCGCCGCGCATCGTGGAGCCGATGATCGCGCTGTCGATCGCTTACGTGGCGATCGAGAACATCACGACGTCCCACCTCAAGCCGTGGCGTGTCGCGATCGTCTTCGGGTTCGGCCTGCTGCACGGAATGGGATTCGCCGGCGTGCTCAAAGAGCTCGGCCTTCCCCGCTCCGAGTTCCTTACCGCATTGATCACATTCAACGCAGGCGTGGAACTGGGGCAGCTCGCCGTGATCGGCAGCGCGTTCCTGCTGATCGCATGCTGGGCGCGCACGCGCCCCTGGTATCGTCCCCGCTTCGTCGTACCGGCCTCGGCCGTCATCGCCGCAACCGGCATTTTCTGGACGGTGCAGCGTCTGATATAGATGCGGGACAAGCGCCATCGCTGTCCGAGGCGCCTGTCCTGCACATGCGCAAGCTCGTTCTCTTCGACATCGACGGAACTCTGATCACCGATCACGGCGCGGCGCGGCATGCGTTTGCCGCCGCACTGGCCGAGACGTATGCGTATGACGGCGATCTGTCCCGTTACGACTTCTCGGGGCGCACCGACCCGCAGATCGCGTTCATGATTCTTCGCGACGCAGGGTGGTCCGATGAGGACATCACCTCGCGATTGCCCGAGCTCTGGTCGCGCTATCTGCGCGACCTGGCTGCGAATGCCACTCCCGGGCGTGTGCAGTCGCTGCCCGGCATCCGCGCGCTTCTCGAGCTTCTCCAGCAGGAACCGCGCGTCACGCTCGCACTGCTCACCGGCAACATCGAGCCGGGCGCCCGCATCAAGCTGGGCGGCGCATCACTCAACGACTACTTTCCGTTCGGCGCCTTCGGCAGCGATTCGGCGAATCGCGAAGAGCTGCCGCCGATTGCCGTCGAGCGCGCGTCACGCATCGACGGCCATCGCTTCCGCGGCCGCGATGTCGTGATCATCGGCGATTCGATCTACGACGTCCGCTGCGGCACCCCGCATGACGCGACCACGATCGCCGTCGCGTCCGGCAAGACTCCCGCCGACAAGCTGATCGCCGAGAATCCGCATCACTTCTTCGAGAGCGCAGAGGACCTCGAGGCGATGATGCGCGCGATCATGGAGTGATCACGGCGTGATCACTTCTTCTTCGGAGGAAGGCTCACACGGCCTCCGACGCGCTCGTACTCGATGTAGCCGCTCCCCTTGTGCAGCACGGTGAAATCGCCGGTCACATCGGCCACGTGCACTGAGCCCGAGGCGTCGTCGGTAATCGTCACGCTCCCGTTCACGTTCTTCACATCGATGGATCCCGAGCCATCGGTGATGCGCACATTGCCATGGACGGTGTCGATCTCCATCGAGCCCGAGCCGTCGGTGATATCGAGACTGCCTGCGTTCGTGACGAACAGCGTTCCGCTCCCGTCATGAATCTCGACCATCACTTCGGAGGGAACTTTCACTTCGAGATCGAGCGATGCGGACTCCGGCACCTGCGCTTCGATTCGCAGCTCGGATCCGTTGCGCCGCGCCGTCACCTGCGTCCTGGCGAGCAGCGCATCGTCTTTCGCCGACGCCTTGCCGCTGGCGATGATTTCGCTCGCGCCGCTGCGCCCCGTCACGCGGAGCGAGCCGGTGGACGCGTTGATCACGACGCGCGTGACACCGCTGGCAGGCGCGGACGCCGTACGCGTCGCGCTCGGTGAAGACAGAAGAGCAACGGCAAACAACGCAGTAAGCATGCCCATACCTTACCCCATTCGGAACAGGCGCGACCTTCGCAATAGACCCCGAACGAAGCATGACGTTTTTCGTATCGAAGGAACTCGCAACCGGACCGATTCGCTTTGGAGTGTCGCCGCGCAAGCGGCTGGAGCAGATCGACGACGATCCGCAATTCAGCACCAGTCCCGACGGGACGTTCGTGCGCCGCCGCAAGGAATCGTTCTTCTTCGCCGGCGCGCGCAGGAAACCGGGAGAGGTGCAGGCGCCGAAACCGGATCACCGCAACAAGTACATCGCCTTGCTGCTCGCGCTGCCGAAGGGGCATCTCGCCACCATCGGCGCCGGCTTCCTGCTCGTCCTCATCGGTTTCGCCGTCGTGATCAACAAGGGCTCGCAGGGCTGGATCGAAGTCATCATCGGCCTGGCGATGATCATCGCACCCGCAGTGCTGATCACGCGGCAGCGGCGAATCGATCGTGAGCGCGAAGAGCGCGAGCGGGCGGAGCGCGAAGCGCGGGACAAGCGCAATCGCGAGCTGCTCGCGTCGTACGCCGCCGCGCTCGAGACGATGCAGTCGCAGCCCGGCGCCGAAACGATTGCCGCGGTCCGACGCGAGCGCGAACGGCTCGACCTGCCGTACGAGCTCTGGTCGCCGCTCGCGCGCAACGCGGTGCTCATGATCGCGCTTCAATCGCTGCAGTCCAACGATCTCCCCTCTCTGCTCGCGAACGCGTCCGAGGCGGCGGGGCTTTCCGCCGGCGATGCGAAGAGCGTGAGGGAGGATGTCGTGCGGACGCTGCTCTGGCACCTCCTCGTCGATGACCGGCTGGGAGCCCAACAGAAGGCTGCACTCGATGCGCTGCAGCAGCGCCTGACGGTCGGGCTGCAGGATCCCGCCGTCTCCGAATTCGAGAAGCTGCGCGGCATCACCCGCGAGACTCTCCCCCGCATCGAGTGCGAGATCCGCCTCGGATTTCACGAGTACTGCATCCACATCACCGGCGGCCTGATTCTCACCAACAAGCGCCTGATCCTGCCGTCGCAGAAACCGCCGGAGGTCGCGCTGCCGAAGATCGACGATCTCGAAGTGGACGCGGACACGAGCATGGTGACCATCAGGGCGGCCGGGCTCAAGAAGCCGCTGACGATGCGGCTCGAGGATCCGATCTTCACCGCGACGCTGATCGATCTCGCGCTCTCCTTGAACGAACGCCCGCGCGGCTTCGCGTGATCGTGCCGGCCGGAAACGGCAAGCCGCGTTGTCACAGTTTTCTTCGCGTCGCCGGGAGTCACCTTTCGGTACTCTTGCGCGCATGAAACGAGCGCTGGCCCTGCTCTTCTTCGCCCTCTCCCTTCACGCGCAGCTTCCGAGCTTCTCCGATCCGTCGGTCTCGCCCTCCGGCGAGGTCGCGTTCGCATCCGGGGGAGACATCTGGAGCGTGCCGCTGGCAGGCGGCGACGCGCGGCTCCTCGTCTCGCATTCGGCAACGGAGTCGCGTCCGCTTTGGTCGCCGGACGGTACACAGCTCGCGTTCGTCTCGACACGCACCGGCAACGGAGACATCTACGTTCTGAATCTAACCACCGGCGACACCCGCCGTGTCACCTGGGATGATGGAACCGACAAGCTCGACGCCTGGTCGCGCGATGGAAAGTGGCTCTACTTCAGTTCCACGAGCCGCGAGATCGGCGGGATGAACGACATCTGGCGCGTGGCCGCCGGCGGCGGTACGCCGATGCAGGTCAGCGCCGAACGGTACGTCAACGAATTCTTCGCCGCGCCTTCGCCGGATGGAACACATCTCGCGCTCACCGCGCGCGGCATCGGCTCCGGCCAGTGGTGGCGTCATGGGCACAGCCATATCGACGAGTCGCAGCTTTGGCTCCTCGATCTCTCGTCGATGAAATACGAGCCGCTCACCGCCGACGGTGCGCGCGAGCTGTGGCCGATGTGGTCCGCGGACGGAAAGCGGATCTGGTACGTATCGAATCGCGACGGCAACGAGAACATCTGGACGCTCACCCCCGGCGAAACGCCGAAGCAGATCACCAGCTTCAAGAGCGGCCGTCTCCTCTGGCCCTCGATTTCCTACGACGGCAGGACGATCGTCTTCGAGCGCGACTTCGCCATCTGGAAGCTCGACACCTCGAACGGCAGTGCCTCCCCGATCAGAATCAACCGCATCGGATCGCCAGCGACGACGGCGCTCGATCACCGCAAGCTGACCGATCGCTTCAGCTCCTTCGATCTCTCTCCCGATGGCAAGAAGGTCGCGTTCGTCGCGCGCGGCGACGTCTGGGCCGCAAGCGCGAAGGAAGGCGGCGACGCGATGCGCATCACGAGCACCGCCGCGGCGGAAGCCGAAGTCACCTGGAGTCCCGACAGCAAATCGATCGTCTACACCTCGGATCGAAGCGGCACGCCGCACCTCTATCAGTACGACTTCGCCACGGAGAAGGAGAGCGAGTTGACCAGCGGCGATTCGATCGACTCTTCGCCGCGATTCTCTCCCGACGGGAAATCGCTCGCCTTCCAGCGCGGCCGCACCAGAATCGCGGTGCTCGATCTCGCGTCGAAACAGGTTCGCGAGATCGCAACCGGGAGCTTCGACATGCCCCCGCTCGGGTCCGAGCGCGCCTTCGACTGGTCGCCTGACAGCAAGTGGATCGCGTTCCTCAACTACGACGCCCGCTACTTCCGCAACGCGTACGTCGTCAGCGCTGCAGGCGGCGATGCGAAGCCTGTCTCATTCATTGCCAACACGCAGAGCGATGCGATCAACTGGAGTCACGACGGCAAATTCCTCACGCTGACCACCGGCCAGCGCACGGAGCCTTCACGCATCGCGCGCATCGATCTGATCCCGCAGACGCCGAAGCTGAAGGAAGAGCAGTTCCGCGAGCTGTTCCAGACCAAAGCCGATGACAAGAAGGATGGCGACAAGAAGGATGAGAAGAAGACGCCGGAGGTGACGATCGAGTACGCCGGCATCCGCGACCGCCTGCGCCTCCTTCCCATCGCACTCGACGCCGGCGAGAGCGTCATCAGCCCTGACGGCAAATGGATTGCGTTCACAGCCAGCGTAGGCGACGACGAGAACGTCTACGTCTACTCGATCGACGAGCTGGCCGAGGCAGCGCCGCCGAAGCAGCTCAGCGCGACATCGGCGCACAAGCGCCAGTTGCGATTCTCGAGCGACAGCAAGGAAGTCTGGTATCTCGACGGCGGCAAGATCGCTTCTGCGACGATCGACCCGGCGAAGACGAAGACGCTCGCGGTCTCTGCGGAGACCGACGTCGAGTTCGTGCGCGAGCGGGACGAAGCGTTCCGGCAGGGCTGGACCTGGCTGCGCGACAACTTCTTCGATCCGAAGATGCACGGCGTCGATTGGAACGCGATGCGCGAGATCTATGCGCCGCGCGTCGAAGCCGCCGCGACGCCGGACGAGTTCCGCCGGCTGATGAATCTGATGATCGGTGAGCTCAACGCGTCGCACACCGGCGCGAATCCGCCCTCCGGCTGGGCGCAGATGATCACCGGCCGCATCGGCGTCCGCTTCGACCGCGCGGCCTTCGAGAAAGACGGCACGCTCAGGATCAGCGAAGTGCTTCCGCTCTCCCCCGCCGATGTGGCGAAGCTCAAAGCGGGCGACATCATCACCGCCGTCGATCACACGCCGGTCGCAGGCAACAACTTCGACCGGCTTCTCACCTACAAGACCGGCAAGCGCACGATCATCACCGTCGCTCCGAGCCGCGATGTCGTCCTCCAGCCTGTCTCCGCCGCCGATGAGAAGCAGCTCACCTACCGCCAGTGGGTGAACGCCAACCGCGATTACGTCGACCGCATCAGCAATCACCGCCTCGGTTACGTGCACATGATCGACATGGGCTCCGAGTCACTCGCGCAGCTCTACATGGATCTCGATGCCGCGACGCGCACGCGCGACGGCGTAGTGATCGACGTTCGCAACAACAACGGCGGATTCGTCAACGCCTACGCCATCGACGTCCTCTCGCGGCGCAATTACCTGAACATGGCATTCCGCGACCAGCCCACCGCGCCGGCGCGCTCCATCCTCGGCCAGCGATCGCTCGAGAAGCCGACGATCCTCGTGACCAATCGACACTCGCTCTCCGACGCCGAGGACTTCACCGAGGGGTTCCGCGCGCTCGGAATCGGCAAGGTCGTCGGAGAGCCGACTGCCGGGTGGATCATCTACACTTCGGATGTTCCGCTCATCGACGGCACGAACCTGCGACTTCCCTTCATTCGCATCACCGACGCGAAGGGCGAGGACATGGAGATGCATCCGCGGCCGGTGGACGTCTTCGCGCAGCGTCCGATCGGCGAGGGACTCGATGGCAAAGACACACAGCTCGATGTCGCGGTGAAGACGCTGCTCGAACAGTTGAAATGAAACGGCGAAGAGTGCACCGCATCACGTTCGCAATCGCAGGCGCCTACAACCTGCTGTGGGGAGCCTTCACCATGGCGTTCCCGCAGTGGCTCTTCGATTTCGCTCACATGCCGCGCGCGAACTATCCCGAGATCTTCGCCTGCCTCGGCATGGTGGTGGGCGTCTACGGAATTCTCTACTGGCAGGTGACGCGCGATCCGGAGCGAGGCTTCTGGATCGCCGCGGTCGGATTGCTCGGGAAGGTGCTCGGCCCAATCGGACTCGCGCGTCTGCTCATCACCGGCGCATGGCCGATGCGCACCGCCGTCCTCTGCCTGACGAACGATTTCATCTGGTGGATTCCGTTCGCGCTGTACTTATGGGACGTAAGCAGGCAACCGGCATCCGTGAGCAGACAAGAGGCCTGATCGCATTTCCTATCACTTCCCCTGCTTGACGAGATCCCGCGCTTCATCGAGCTGCCGGTCGATCGCTTCCTGCCGCTGCACGATGTCGCCCGGAGGCGCTGAGCCGCTGCGGATGCTCGAGTCGAGATCGCTCACCAGGCCGCGCAGATCCTGCAGCGCGCTCTGGATCTTCCGGCACGACTCCGACACGCAGGCGCATTGGCCCTGCGCGTTGGCGATCTTCGAGTCGATGTCGCTGCGGAAGATCGACCACGCGTCCACGTCGTAGGGCGGATTCGTGAAGCGCCCGATGCCGCTTCCCCACGCCTGCGAGGCGCTGTTCGCCGCGCCGATACACGAGTTGCTCACGAATCCCGGCTGTGTCGCCGGTGCGGCCGTATCGCCGGGCTTGTTCAGAAATTTCTGGACGCCGAATTTCCAGACGAGAAAGAGGACCGCGGCAAAAATCGCGAGCTTCAGAATGCGTTCCATCACTTACTCCATCAGGCCGCGGATTTCATCGAGATGTCCGAGATCGTGCTCGATCCACCGCTCGAGCAGGTCACGAAGCGTGACGCGTCCAACGCCCTCGAGCTCTCCGCAGCGGTCGAGCATCGCATCGGGTGTAGCGCGCAGCAGCCGGACCGACTCCACACGCGAGCTCTCGAATGCGGCGAGCTCCGGCTCGATCGGCAAAGTCGCGTATCTGCGCTCGATCGCGAGCTTGTCGCCGGGAACGTCGGCCAGCGCGGGATTCTCCTCTTCCAGCACGCGCCGGATCCGTACGGCGTAGCCGAGGATGTCGATGTCGCGGAGATGGGCAATGTTCTCGCGAATCGAAAAGAAGTCGCCGTTTTTCCGATCGATGTCGCGCGCTGCGGCGACGAGCTCGCGCACGAGGCGCGGAGTCTTCTCCAGCGTATCGGCGTAGCGATTCATCTGCAGCTCACTCGGTTGCGGCCTTCGCTCTTCGACAGATAGAGCAATTCATCGGCACGGCCGAGCAGCGCGTCTGCGGATTCCGAGGGCGTCCCCGAAGCGCAGACGCCGAACGACGCGGTGAAGCGGATCGAATAACCACCGATATCGAACGTGCGGTTCGCGATCGCACGGCGGATCTCCTCCGCCATGTCGCAGGCCCGCGCGATCGGCGTGTCAGGCAGCACGATGACGAACTCCTCGCCACCCATCCGGCCGAAGAGGTCGCCGGGACGAACGCAAGTATCGCGAATCAGCGCGGCACTTTCGCGCAAGACCTGATCGCCGGCCGCGTGGCCGAACTCGTCGTTCACCGCCTTGAATCCGTCGTAGTCGAATGCGATCACGCTCACCGGCTTCGACTCCGTCACGGTGTCGAGGACGAACGCCAGACGCGCGACGATGTAGGACTGGTTGTAGGTGCCTGTGAGCTGATCCGTGATGCCGCGCGAATGCAGCGATTCCGTGAATTCGACTTCGAGCAGGGAGTCGACGTAGCGGAGCACGCAGTTGCCGATGCGCAGCAGGTTGCCCGTCGACAACGTCATCGGAGTCTTGATGCGCGTTCCGTTGACGAGCGTGCCGTTCGTACTGGCGAGATCATGAATCGTGACCTCGTCGCCGACGCGGATGACCTCCGCGTGAATTCCGCTCACCGCGCGCTCGCGAAGCCGGATGTCGGACTCGGGACGCCGCCCGATGATCTGGCGCCCGGGCCGCAGGCGGAACACCTGCCCCGGCAGATCGCCGTGCAGGAGAACGAGCGCCGGCTCCTGGATCCGCGAGCGCTCGACCGGATCTGCTCCCGCGACCAGCGGATCGACAGTCACCTCGGCCGTGCTCTTCACAACCCGCAGGGTCGCATTCCGGGCCGCATTCTTGATCTTGTCGATCATGGACTTCGGTGTAGTTTAAACGAGATGGGGCCGTGGCCGCGCGGGTACGCGAGCCCGCGCCAAACTACGGCGCGAGCTCCGGGTTGTACATCGCCGCATACCCCAGCCGCTGCTTCTCGAAATTCCGCGGATAGGTCATCGTCACACCCTTTCCCGAGTGGTGCAGCTCTGCGTTGATGCCGTGCCAGTAGGTCGGCAGGTTCAATGTCTTGTAGCGCTCGACGACTTCGTCGCGCAGCTTCGGATCGAAGTGGACGCCGTACTTGTTCACGAGCTCCTTGATCGCCTCGTAATCGCCTTCGCCCTTGATGCGCATCAGCTCCGCGAGGAGCATCCCCACCCCTTGCCGCATCTTCTGGAAGTCAGCGATGTGCATGTAAGTCTTCCCATCCTTCTGCACGCGCTCGATCGCACCGGGGACCTTGTCCATGATGTATTCGACGATCATCTGGCGGTCGCGCTGGTGATCTTCCTCGAGCGTATCGCCCTTGCGATTGGAGCTGAGCTGCACGAGCGGCGCGCGCGCGGCCCCGTAGTACATCGCCTTCGCCACGCCTTCCGTGTTCGACACGACGCCCAGCTCTTTGAGGTGCGGATCCCAGACGTTCCACAGTCCCATCAGATCCGCTCGCGCTTCCTCGAGTGTCGAGTAGTACTCCTTCAGATACGTCGACGGGTCCTGCGTCAGCTTCGGGTTGACCTTGCCCGAGCCGTGGCCGACGATCTCGTGCAGCGCCGTCAGGAGGTCGCCCGCCTCCGCGCCGTACTTCTCGAGAATCTCCTCCTCTTCCTTGTCGTAGGAGAACTCGTGGCGCGAGCCGGGACCGCGTGCGTTGTTGAGCGCGCGCGTCGAGCCGGTGAAGAGGAAGGACTTCGTCCCGTGCTTCTCGCGGATCTCGTCTTCGTTCGGAAGGTTGTCGCCGACGATGCCCACCGGGAAGTCGCCGGTCTCGATCACCGTCTCGACGGCCTTGGCCAGAGGCGGCTTCACGCCGAGCTTCTTGTACTGCTCGGCCCAAGGCGCGTGATTCTCGAAGTACTGCGCGTTCTCCGCGATCTTGCGCATGAGCGGATCGAGCTTGCCGTCGATGACGGAGACGAAGCTCTGCGAGGTTCCCTTCGCACCGCGCGCGTCGCGATAGACCTCGATGAAGCCGTTCGCGAAATCGACCTTCTGATTATTGGCGACCCACTTGATGCCGAAGTCGATCCAGTCGCGGTATTCGCCCGTGCGATAGAACTTGATGAGCGCGTCGATCACTTCGGCCTGTCCCGGCTCGGCGTACTCTTTCGCCTTCTCGAGATAGCCGATCGCCTTCGCGAGGTACTTCGCGTCGCGGCCCGGCTTGATCTTGCCGTCCGGCGTGCCGGCGCGGAGGACTTCCTCCACGAGCTTGCCGTCCTTCTCTTTCACGAGGCGCGAGTTGAGCGGGTACAGCTCCTTGAAGCCCTCGACGTCCTTGAGAGTCACGTCGCGGCCATAGAAGTTGTTCGCACTCGCCTGGATGATGTCGAGCCCGCCGCGCGGATTCTTCGCGGTGAGCTGCGGCTCGAATTCCGGATCGAAGATCGTCGGCCGCAGCTCTTCGAGCTCGTGCTTCATCTGCGCCGCGGTGAGCTTCGCGCCCTTCGTCCGGCGCAGAGCCGCGAGCGCCGCCTTCTCCAGCGCCTCCGGCGTGAATCCCGGCACGAACTTCTGCGCCGTGACGTCGTTGTGATTGCCGTGATTCGCCCAGAAGAGCTTCGTGTAGTCGGCGATCTCCTTCCGCGTCTTCTCGTCGCCCGAGGGATGCGACGCGATCAGATCGAGGATGTACTTCTCGCGGAGCGCATTGCGCCCGAGCTGATCGTAGATGATCGGATCGATCGCGATCGAAGCGCGAGAGAGCCACCAGACGAGCTCCTTCTGGCGCGCGGTCAGCGTCTTGAACCCCTCTGCCTGAACCTCGACGAAACCATCGGCGCCCACGCGTTCCACGAGCGAGCTCTTCGGCTTTTCCGGTTCCGCGGCGAAGAGAGGAATGGCAATGAGGAGAGAGAGGAGAAGAGCAGAGAAGCGTCTCATAACCGGCGGAGGATAGCGCAATGTGGGCGTTTTCCGGAGGGCGCGGGGGTACTGGGTTACTGGGGCGCTGCGTTACCAGGGCGCCGGGTGACTCGGGTCCCATCTGGTGCATTGAGTTGTTAGAGTCCCGCATGCATCCGGTGTGACCCAGCGACCCAGAAACCCAGTACCCCCCACACCCACCGACTCCATTACACTCCCCTCGATGGACATCCGCATCGAAAGCTGGCTTCAACTGCAGGAGATGATCTTCGCGGATTCGTGGCAGCACGGCCTCGGGCGGCATCGGTCGAATTTCGTTTTCCGCGGCGTCCCGCGCATCACGCATGGCCTCGAGACGTCGCTCCAGACGGGAGGCTTCGAGGCGCATGAGCGCCGGCTCCTGACGAGCTTCCGCAAATATGCGATGCGCCATGCCGTCCATGGCGACTGGGTGTGGAACTGGCTGTCGCTCGCGAAGCATCACGGGCTCCCCACCCGCCTGCTCGACTGGACCTATTCGCCCTACGTCGCGATGCACTTCGCCACGCACAAGCCCGAGCAGTTCGATGTCGACGGCGCGATCTGGTGCGTCGATTACCGCGCCACGAACGAGCTGCTGCCGAAGCCGATGCGCGACCTTCTCGCCACCGACGACGCGAATATCTTCACGACGGAGATGCTGAACCGCGTGGCGACGACGCTCGAGGAATTCGACAACATGTCCAGCGATGACTTCGTTCTCTTCTTCGAGCCGCCATCGCTCGACGAGCGGATCGTCAATCAGTTCGCCCTCTTCTCGCTTCCCTCATCCGCGACTCTGCCGCTGGACGGTCTGCTGCAACGGCGGGACAACACCTATCGCCGGCTCGTCATCCCCGCGTCGCTGAAGTGGGAGATCCGCGACAAGCTCGATCAGGCGAACATCACGGAACGCGTGCTCTTCCCCGGCCTCGATGGTCTTTCGCAGTGGCTCAAGCGCTACTTCATGACGCGCACGTGAGCTCAGAGGACCAGTTCGTGGATCGCAGCCAGCGGAATCGTCAGGGTCACACCGGCCAGCTCGACCGCGCCATTTCGCGACTCGTAGTACGTCGAGCTCCAGCGCCCGTCCCGCAACGCGCGATGCTCGACGCTCACCGCATACTGATCGATCAGCAGATAGTCGCGAAGCGTCGGAATCTCCTGGTACGACTCCCCTTTCAGCCCCCGATCGTAGTCGCAGGTTGAAGCCGACAGCACCTCGGCAAGAACCAGCGGATTCGTGAGCGTCTCGAGCCGGTCCGTCGTCAGAACCGCCTGCCCGCAGATCAGCATCACGTCGGGATACGTGTAGAGGCCGCCCGGTGTCTTGAGACGGACGTCCGCGACGTAGGCCCGGCAGCGTGGACGCAGCGGATCGAACGCGTGGCTGAGGTTCTGTGAGATCTGATTGTGATCCCTGGTTCCACCCGCCATCGCGTAGATCTCGCCATCGAAGTATTCGTGGCGCACATCCGACATCTCTTCGATGTCGAAGTAGTCCTCGAGTGAGTAATGGCGCTTCGCGTGCTGCATCACGACGATGATACGTCGTCCGCCGTTGCTTTGCGCGCCACGAACATCCAGCTCATCAGCAGCCAGATCACGCCGCCGGTGATCGCGATGTCGGCGACGTTGAACACGCCCGTGTGCAGAGGGCCGAGCGCGAGATAGAGGAAGTCGCTCACCCGGCCGCCGCGCGCGACGCGATCGATGAGATTCCCGAAACCGCCGCCGAGGATGAAGGCCACGGCGATGGCGTCGCCGCGAGCCTCGATGCGATTCGTCATCAGCGCCCACAGCCCCGCGAGCAGCGCGACGGCCACGAGTCCGCTGAAGATCAACGACCGCGTCTGCTGCGGCAGCGTCGCGCCGAGGCTGAGAAACGCACCGCTGTTCTCCGCGTAGAGCAGCGACAGCACGCCATAGTGCTTCGGCGGCGCGTACGCGAGCGTCAGCCGCGCGAAATGCTTCGTGATCTGATCCGCGACGATCGTGACCGTCATGAGCGCAATGAGGGGAGCGCGTTTCATTCGAGCGCCGAACGGTAGCACAGGCATAGTGCTCTGTCCTCGAATTCGGCGCAATACCGCTGGTGGTGCTTGCGAGGCAAGATCAAGGAGCGAGGAGGAGGCGATGCGGGACATCGTTGACGACGAGCGACGCCGAGATTGCCTCG
>Ga0070741_10011255_pt1 | contig 16583 bp, 13 predicted proteins | sample Coa_R1_4_FD_66440 | JGI IMG/M metagenome (GOLD analysis project Ga0070741, IMG submission 66440) | Surface soil microbial communities from Centralia Pennsylvania, which are recovering from an underground coalmine fire - Coalmine... | ecosystem: Environmental > Terrestrial > Soil > Unclassified ...
GGAGATTGCCCTTAACCCGACCTTCGCCGCCGCCTACCTTTACCTTGGGACAACTCTGCGCAGACTGGGAAAGAACGCCGAAGCTCTGCCCTTCTTGGAGCAAGCCGTTACCCGCGACCCCAACTACACGCTGGCTTACAGTGAACTCGCCACGGCCCAGATGGAAGCCGGGAAACTCGAAGCTGCACTCCGGACTTTGCAGACCGGCGAGGAGCGGTTTCCGCAGGAGGCGGCATTTCCGGCTCAACTTGCAGGACTCCTGAGGCGCCTGGGCCGTACTGAAGAAGCCAAGCGCGAGGCGCAAAGAGCCACGAGCCTGAGCAAACAAGGCAATCCAATTCAGCATGGTATCGAGGCAGAAAGCGTCCCGATTGCTTCCCCACATGAAGACCGAAAGATCCCGGGCAAACCGGCAACGGCTGAGACCCTGCCGCCGGATCGTCAGGCCGCTGGCACCAGTCGTCGGATCAACCAAGACCTGACATCGGTTCGATCCCATGACATGCCGACTGAAACTCGAGCCGCGCTGAGTCCTGCGCTCCGGCCCCTGGCCCAATGCCTCGAACACTCCGACCTCAAATGCGCCACCCGAGCGATGGCTGCGATCCAGGGGCCGGTGAAAGAATCCGGAGACTACTTTGAGCTCGAGGCGCGCACCTTGGCCCTTGAGCGGCGACGGGATGAAGCTCTGGCGGCGATTGCCAAGGCGCTTCGGAAAGAACCCGGCCGGTACAGTTACTTGATGACCCAGGGGCAGATCTATCAGAGTTTCAATGACCAGGTCTCGGCCGTACGTTCCTTCTTGCTCGCCGACCGCGCGCGACCGCATTCCTCCGAGACGTTCTACTTCCTTGGGATGAGCTTCTTTTTCGTCGAGGAATACCCTCGAGCCGAAAAGCATTTCCTGCACGCGCTCGTTCTCGACCCGCAGAATCACCGCGCGACATTCATGCTGGGAGTGCTGAAGATGATTACGTTCAAGTTGCCGGAAGGGAAAGCCTACTTTGAGGAGGCCTTAAAGCAGCAACCCCAGAACCCTTTCTATCACCTTTACTACGGTATTCTGCTCAGCCGCATGGGCGACCTGGAAAATGGGATTGAGCAGGTTCGCACGGCCGAGAAGCTCGATCCCTCCTACGCCTTGACGCACTACAACCTGGGCCACTTGTAAGGAGAAGGGAGACTACCAGGCCGCAAAAGAGGAACTGGAAACCGCCGTCCGTCTGCGGCCCGGCCTCGCCGAGGCCTACTATCAGCTTGGGACGGTGTATCAGCGGTTGGGGAGAAAGGAGGATTCTCAAAAAGCCTACCAGCTATTCCAGACGGCCAGAGTGGAGGAAAAGCGGCAAGTGCTCGACCCGGTCGAATCAAACGTCCTTCGCCACGAACCCTGAATTCATCGGGCCGGCCTTTGATTGAGGGCAGGCCGCATCCCCTCGGGTCAACTCAGCCAGATGTCAGAATGTGAACCTCGTCTCCAGTTCGACACGGCGGTTGGCCGTGGAACTGGTGAAAGGGCCGCCCAGTGCTCTGGATTGTCCGAACAAAGGCGAGCTCAGATCGCCGATGGGCGGCGCGAGGTTTACGTTGTTAAAGACATTGTGCACGTCGAGGGTAATCTCAACGGTGTAACGCTTGTCGCCGACAGGGTGGAACATGCCGGGCGGCGGTCCGCCCGCGCCACTCAGCCCGCGTGGTCCAAGCCCGCCCCCGGGAGGGCCTCCGCGCCCACCTCCGCGCGGCCCACCCCCACCGCCCGGGAAGCTGCTCGCGGCACGTGCCTCGCCTTTGCCGAAGCTGAAGATTTTGGTCAAATGCATGTTCAGGCTGAAGCGGCCCGGGCCCCCCGCGTAATTGCGCGGAATAATGGTGGCGCCGGACAACGGAAGAGGATCAAAATTGCCGTATCTTGTGGTCACGACGCTGGGGCGCGAAGTATCGGTCGCGAAGGCTGGCCGATCGTTGAATATCGAGTCGCCGTTCAGGTCCGGCCCCGAAAAGATATTGAAGGGCTGACCGGAGGAAACAATCATAAACGGGCTGATGCGAAATCCGAGCGGCAGAGCGATCAAGCCGCCCGTGAAGAAGCGGTGGCGCACGTCAAACATAGCTCGCCCATATTCAGCTCTCATGTCGTACTGGTTGCCGGGAAAAGTGTTCGCGCCGTCAGTGTTACCTCTGGCCCGGTTGAGCATGTAAAAACCAAACAACGAAAACTTCGGGCTGATGCGCGCATTGAAATTGGCGATCAGTTGATTCTGATTAAAGAGCCCGCTCGACTCGTACTGGTAGATATTTTCCCGAGTTCCATAGGGTCGTATACCGCTCTGGGGATTGGCAGGGTCATACGTGCCCGGCAGGGGCGCATTGATATTCCGCGAGCGGAGAATGTGGAGGCCGTGCGAATTCGTATAGGTCACGGCCAGCGTGATGTTCTTGGGAAGCTGGCGCTCGATCCCCACCGCCGATTGCACAACGTAGGGCGCCACGAGATCCGGCGCGATGGTCCGGAGCGTCTGCGGAATGGTGTTGGGCGGCAGCGACCCAAGGGGAGGGATGTTGGGGAAGAAATCGGGATTCGCAACCAGGTATTGCCGCTGCGTGACGCCATTCAACCGCAACGCCTCGAGAGTCAGATCGGGTGAGAAGCGGTCGTAGAAAAGCCCGGCTCCGGCGCGCACCACGGTCCTGGGCTGCCCCGTCTGGCCGCGTCCCAGGCCCCAGGCGAGCCCCAGGCGGGGCGCGAAGTCCCGGTGGTCGCCAATCTGATTCTGCGTCTCGTAACGAAGACCGGCGCTCAGGCTGAAATTCGGCAGCACGCGCCAGTCGTCCTGCACGAAAAGACCCACATCGTATTGGTTGAAGCGCGCGACCGGATTTCCGGTGATGATGGAGAACTGACTTGCCCCGCCTCCCTGCGCGCGGATGGCCTCCGCTCCCAGGCCGTTCGCGAGTCCCATCAGCGTGGTGCGATAAGAGTCTATCGAGTCGAAGGTAAATGTGCCGTTGTAATTCTGCTCGGAGCTGTCCCACCAGGTAAGATTACGGAGCCGCCCGCCAAACTTGAGCAGGTGCTTGCCCATGGTCAGCGACGTCACGTTGTTGATCTCGTAGTGATCGTGGTTGGTGATGTTAGGACCCACGCTGATGCCGCCCGATGTGAAGGCACCGAGAACGGCAACCGTGGGTTCGAAGTTGTCGCCCGTCAGCTTGGTGCGCTGCCGCATGTACTGGAATCGCGTCTCGTTGACGGCGCGCGCACCCAGCACCGCGGTCTCCGTCACTTGGACCACGTGCTCATGGTTGCGGGTGTCGTAGCCCTGCGAGGGAAGCGAGAATTGCCCGATGCCATTATCGTCAGCGCCTCGTTGCAAGTAGCTGTAACGCGCCACGAGTGTGTTCTTGGGCGTCAACTGGTAATCGAGCCGCGGACTCACCGTGGTGCGCCAGGTCGGGTTCAGGATGGCAGCGCTATACGGAACGAGGTTGTAGTTCGGGTCATTCGGATCGACGATGACCGTGTTGACCACTGAAACCTCGTCGACGTTTCGCCGTTCGGCGTCCACGAAGAACGATGACTTCCTGCTCAGCGGGCCGCCCACGTTGCCGCCGAACTGCCGCGACTGGTAAGGCGGCTTTGTAGGTGCGAACGGATTGCGCGAATTGAATATGGAATTCCCGTACTCAAAGAATCCCTGGCCGTGGAACTTCTCACTGCCGGGCTTGGTGAAAATCTCAATGCGACCGAAGCCGAGCCGGTCGTATTCGGCTGCGAATGGGCTCTGGTTGACGCGAACTTCGCGGATCGACTCTTTGGGGGGAAGGCGGCCCTCCGTGAAGCCGTCGATGTAGATCTGGCCGCCGTTGGGCCCGGCAGCAGGCCCGGCCAACGCCATCAGCTCCTGCTCCAGGTCATCAGGATTGTCCGACAAAGTCTTGAGGTCGTCTCCCCTCATGACCAGCGCTCCGACGGTGCTCGTGGGGCTGACACTGACTTCCGCGCCTTCTCCTTTAACGGTGACCTTCTGGGTCTCCAGATGCACCGCGAGTTGCACGTCCACCACTTGAGTCTGGCCCCGTCGAACGACTACGCCGGGCTTCTCGAAGTTTGCAAACCCCTTGAGCTGAACCTGCACCGTGTAAGTGCCGGGCGAGAGGCCGCGGAAGACGTACCGCCCTTCCTCGTTGGTTTGAGTCTCGTGCTTACCGCCTGCGGGATCGATAAGAGTCACAGTCACAGCGGGGACTACTGCCCCCGAGGGATCCGTAACCTGGCCGCGCAGACTGACCTCATCCAATTGGGCAAAAGCGGCGGCGGGCGAAAAAAACTGGAGGAAAACAAAGATCAGCACCTGTCCAGATTTGCGTATTAGGCCGAACATCCCTTTCTCCCCTGGTATATCTCTCGCGAATATTCAGCATGAGGCACAAAGTAAACAAATGGAAACTCAGGACTGGAAGACCGGCGCACCGCAACCCCAAGTCAGCTATGAACCCAACTTTCGGTCCTCCCACGGAAATTTCGTTGGATTCTCAGCGCGTCTTGATGCAGCACCATGTCATCGTCGCCGGAATGTTGCAGGCGTCAGGCCGAGTGCTCTTGGTTGCTTAGCACGGTATCAAATGGCAACTGACGCAGCCAGACAAAAAGTCAAACGCAGCGCAACAGACTGCCGCTCACAAAGCCGAGACGATTCAGCGGGGATTTTGGTTTCGCCTGCGCCCGATTTTTCTACGAATTTTTTCGGACATTTTCTCCGCAGGATCACCGAAGGGCTTCGCGATCATGGCATTGAACCCAGCGGACATAGACCGGCAAGTTGGGGCAGTCGGCGACCTCACATGCCCGATTCAGAATCGCCGGCGGTCGTCACGAAGGGGAGGGTGCTTGATTCGTTCCAAAGTCTGGACGGCGGCCGGCCCTGGAGATGACTACTCTCCGATGATCTGCACCATGCAGGTACGTTCGAGAGGTCCGTCGTATTCCATGAAATAGATCGTCTGGCGTGAGCCGCGCACAATTTTGCTGTTCTCGATGGGGAAGGTGCAACTGATGCCGCCCAGGATGCTTTTGAGATGGGCGTCAGCGTTAAAACCCAGCCGCCCGTCAAAGTCGAGATAGCGGCGGTGATGGTAGTCCTCATCCTCAGGGAAAAGGCGTGAGAAGTGAGTGAGGATGTCCTCCTCCAGGCAGGGGATTCCCTCCGTCACCAACAACCCGGACGAAGTGTGCGCGGTCATCACGTTGAGCAATCCGTTCTTCACGCCGCTCTTCCGCACGATCTCTTCAACCGTGGCGGTAATGTCGATGGCCTCTTCGGACTTGCGCGATTGGATTTTGATTCGTTCGAGTTTGATGATCATATGCGGTTGTCACCACATCAAGCTGCCTGGACGTTCACGTCTCGGGATTCGAAAGGCCCAGGAGCCTTTCGGCGTTCCCACGGAGGATTTTGGCCATGCACCCTTCTGTCAGCGCGAGACTCTTGAGCGCGGCAACCATATTCTTGATCTCCACGCGCGGGTAGTTGGAGCCGAAGACGATCTTGTTTCTTAGGCTGCGTTCAATGACCGTAGTCGGAATCTGCTTTTGGAAGACAAATTGAAAAAACTCCTTCGGGCTGTCGTAATAAAGGCAGGAGGTGTCAAGGTGCACGTTCGCATATTTCAGCGCCAGGGCTGCCGCCTCCCAGACCCAGGGCCAGCCGAAATGCGCCAGCACGAAGTTCAGCGCCGGGAACCGGCATACAGCCCTCTCCAGAAGCAGTGGGTGGCTGCGCTCCAAGGGCGTCGCCGGCGCCCAACTCATGCCCGTGTGAACCAGCACGGGGATCCTCCAGGAAGATGCTGCTTCGAGAACCCCAAAGACCCTCGTATCATTCACGTCAAAATCCTGGAGCGCCGCATCCAGTTTGAGGCCTCGAAGGCCGAGTTTCATAACGGCGTGTTCGAGTTCCTTGACTGCCCCGTCCCTTAAGGGATCGACGCTCGCAAATCCGATAAATCTTCTGCTGAGGCCGCACAACTCAGCCACCTGCTCATTCGAGCTCACCGCATCCCGCCGCGACCGTCGACAGTCGATAGGAAGCAGAACGGCCTTCTCGATGCCGGCCGCGTCCATCTGAAGATGGAACGTCTCAAGCGGCTGAAAGTTGTTGCCAATCTGAAACACCTCCCGCGCCATGCGCTCGTAATTCGGGTACTTGGCGACGAACTCCTGAATGAGGACGGGGTGAGTGTGGAAATCAATCATCGCGCGTTTCCTTGTGACAAAAACGTTGGAAGAAGTCCTGGAAATGCCTGCGATCGCGAAAAGCCTCGGTACCGCCTGGACGCGTGGTGGATAGCGCCCCGGCGAGATTTCCGTACCGCAGGCAGGACCGAAGGTCGGCTCCGCGCACGAACTGATGCAGAAAACCTGCATCGAAACTATCCCCAGCGCCCACGGGGTCCACGGATTCAACCCTGATCGGCGAGAGCTTGATTTCTTCCTGGCCGCGACGCGCTAGGGCACCCTCCGACCCGCGCTTCACAACAACCAGCGGAACCGTCTCGCTGAGCTTCTCGATGGCCTCCTGAAGATCATCCGTGCCCGCCGTTTTCTTGGCTTCGCGCTCGTTGGGAAGAAACACATCCACGTATTGCAGGGTATCGTGAAGCATGCCATCCCAGCGGTCTTCCGGATCGTCATTGGTATCGAGCGATGTGGTGAGGCCCGCTTCTTTCATTCGCTGGAAGAGCTCCGATATGCGCGGCCGCAAGGCGCGGTGAAGGAAAAAGGAAGAGAGGTGAAAATGCTTTGCCTGCGCGAGATAATCCAGGTCAATATCCTCAAAGCACATCTCAAACATCGTCCCTGGATAGGTCAAGATGTTGCGGAAGCCGCCGTGGGGCAGAATGACGGTCAGGCCGGTTCCGGTGGCGCCAGATGCTTTCCGGACGTGGGAGACGTCCACCCCACTCTGGGCCAGCCGTTCGAGAGCGATGGCGCCGAGCGAATCGTCGGCGGTCCGCGAGATGAAACCCACCCTGCTTCCCAGCACCGAGAGGTTGTGCGCAAAGATGGCCGAGGAGCTGCCGAGGGTCAGGACAAGACGGTCGGCCAGAAGCTCCCTCTCCGGCTCCAACTCAGGCGGCAAGCCGTATAGGATCAAGTCGAGGTTCAGTTCACCGACGACGGTAACGTCAAACCGAGGCATGCTGGAAAGATCCGTTTTCACGGTCGTCACTGAGGACGACGGCACGGCTGAGATTCCGCGGCCAGTCGGGATTGTGTCCTTTCTTGAGGCCGGTGCACAGGCCAAGGATTTGACCGGCCAAAGTATAGGGCGCCAGTCGCGCGACTTCGGGCACGTCCAGATTAAGCTCGATCAGCAAATCGGCATTCTGGCGAACAACGGCATCCGCTTGGTTCGTTATAACAAGAGTGGTGGCCCCCAGTCCTTTGATCTCGCTCAGCACGTCGCGCTCCGCCCCATAGCCGGTTTCAGAGAGCAGGAAGGTCACCAGCGTCTCCGGGCCGACAATCGCCTTGGGCCCGTGCCGGAATTCGAGGGTGTGAAATACCTGCGCGTAGGAACAGGACATCTCCTTGATTTTGAGGTGGCTCTCCGACGCCACCCCCAAGAACGGTCCTTGGGCGAGAAATACGTAGTCCGCGAACTCATGCGCTTTAACAAATTCTTCGATCAGCGGTTTCATTGATTCAAGCGCCCGGTCCGCCATACCGGGCAGTCTGGCAAGCGCTGAGAGGAAGTCTTCATCCCCGGCCATGAATGCTGCCAGCGATTGGAGTCCGAGCAGCATGGAGGTGAAGGACCGCGTCATCACCGTGCTCTTCTCATCGGCCGGCAGCAGGTAAAGCGTGGACGAGGATATTGCCTCCAGAGGCTGGTGATTGGCGCAACTGATCGCAAGCGTCCGGATGTTCCGCCGCAGTTCCAGATATTCGGCCGCTCGCAGCACTTCCGACGTATGACCCGAGCGTGAGACCAGCACCGGCTGATAGGTCTCTGAGCCCGAAAGAATCAGGTCAGGAAAAAGGAGAACCTCGGAGGCGGGCGCTGCTTTGGCCCGTAACCGGGTCAGCGCCGTCCAGCTTGCCGCCGCGGATTGGGCAATGTAGTAACTCGATCCGCATCCGACAAAGAGCCAATCTGCCTGGGACTGAACCTGCTTGCGAATTCCCGCAAGCTGCTCCTTCATCAACCGGAAACATTGTTCCCAGCAAGCGGGCTGAGAAAGGATTTCATTTCGCGTATGATATCCAGGGGGATATTCAGAACCGTTCATGTTGAGTCCTTCCGGGTGTCGAATTGGGGCAATGCTTCCCACCTTGTGACGTCCGTCTCAGCAGATTTCCCCGAATCCGCCGCGCGAATGCGGGCTACACAAGCGTGATTTGGATGCCGGCTTCCTCCAAGGCGTGAAGATCGTTCTTTGAGATGTGGCTGTCAGTGATTGTCTGGTGAACGGCTCTTGGAGGGCAGATCAATGACAGGCTGCGGCGTCCGAACTTGCTCGAGTCACATACCACCACGGTGCGCCGGGCAATTTCTACCATTACGCGGTTGACTTTCGCCTCGAGCAGATTCGGCGTTGTCAATCCGAAATGAACGTCAAAACCATCGACGCCGAGGAAAAGGATATCGGCGCTCAGCCGTCGGAGGGTCTCCTCGGCGAGAGGGCCGACCAGAGAAAAGGAGTTCTCACGCAATGTCCCACCCGTGAGAATGACCTCGATGGACGTCCCCGCCAGTTCAGCAGCGATGTTCACTGCGTTTGTAATCACGGTCAGTTGCCGGAATCCCTTAAGTGCTCGTGCGATGGCGGTTGTCGTAGATCCGGAATCCAGGACGACCGACTCGCCTTCTTTGACAAGGGCCGCCGCGGCCTCACCAATGCGTTGCTTGTCCTTGCGATGAAGTTTCTCCTTCTCGCGAAGGCTCGGATCAAGCAGGGCGCCAGCCTGGGCTGTCAGGGCTCCCCCGTGGGTCCGATGGACCAGGCCCTGGGTGTGGAGAGTCTCCAGGTCCTTGCGAATCGTGACTTGGGAGGTTTGGAAGCGGCCCGCCAGGTCCTTGACCAGGACCCGGCCTTCCTGGTTCAGAATTTCCAAAATCGCTCGACGGCGCTCTTCACTGAGCATTGATAATCAGCAGGGAAAATCCCCCGGAAACCTCGTTACGCCCCGGTAATCGAAATTTCTTTCACTTACTTATTAATATGATTTCTTTCGATTGTCAAAGAATTTGATGAATGAACCAAGGCGAGCCGCACAGGCCCTCACAGTATGTAGGAACCCTGTTTCCGGTCGGACTCTTTGGGTGGGACCGCACGCGGCAAAACACCAGCCCGTGATGCTGGGACCTCTCAAATTGAAATCCCAGTATTTCTCTCTGCAAAACTCAACTGCCCATCGGCGGTTCCCCAACCACGAACAACCGAGTTTGAATCGCACACATTTGTTCCAATGGCTTGTCACTTTGCCGGGGGTGACCTGACTTGCCGGACATCGTTGATCAAATCCCAGAAGGCATGATAAAGGGCGTCCCGTTTTTCTAATACCGGGTTGATAGTTTCGCCCGTTGCGGAGCCCGCCGAGGCATCCGCGGGCCCCACCGCATTAATAACCGCTCTGGCTTCCACGCTGTAGACTAGTTCCTGGGAACCGGCAGCTACGACTTCCAGTACGACCTTTACGGCGTAAGGATTATCCGGGACCTCATCCGCTGCACCTTGCGGCACCACTGCTCTGACCACCTTAATTGGTACGAATTCCACCTTGGCAGCCGCATCATGACCAGCCTCTTGGCATTCTGGAACCAGCCTCCAGGGGAGCTTCGTCAGGAGATGCTTCGGCTTGCTTTCCGCATTCAGGAAGTCCTTTACGATTCGCCGGTCGAAGTCTGAAAGTCCTCGCGTGTCCATGCAATAACTCCGGATTCTTGCGAAGGCCTGTGGGTCACGGATATCCCCGGCCGGTAATTTGTCGCCAGCCGTGAGAGGTGGGGCAGTCGCCAGAAGCATCAGAAGCAATCCGGCGTTCATGGCGAGCTCCTTTGCGGAGGTGGCAAGGCCAACCACAGCATGAAGTCTGTGCCGTGTTTTTTCTTCTTGACGAACCCAAGCACAAGTGCAGTGCTGTGGATACTCGCTACTTGATTTTGACCAGCTCAACCACAAACGTCAGGGTCGAGTTCGGGGGAATTATGCCGGCCATGCCTTGCGAGCCGTAGGCAAGGTTGGGGGGAACAATCAACCTTCTCTTTCCGCCTACGCGCATTCCGGTAACGCCTTCGTCCCAGCCTTTGATCACTTCCCCTCGACCCAGCGTGAATTCGTAGGGACCCCGGCCCGCCGAGCTATCAAACATTTTGCCGTTCGTGAACCGCCCGACGTAATTGCAGGCTACTCGGTCGCCCGTTTTCGCTTCGGCGCCTTTGCCCACCACGATGTCCCGGTACTTGAGTCCGGAAGCCGTCGTAATGTATTGCGCGGCTGGTGCGGCAGGCCTGGTGGCTGTCGTCGCGGATTTCTTGGCCGGCGCGGTCTTGGCGGCAGGCTTTGGAGCCGTCTCCTGCGCAGCGAAAGCTTGGACCGCTAAGAGAGCCAGCAGAAAGATCATTGCAGTTGCGATTTTCATCTCGATTCCTCTCCAATAGGTTTCGCGCTATACCCTACCAGCGTGAAGAAGGGAATTCAACCAGCCCCTGTCAGACCGTGAGCGTTTATGGGGCTTCGATCGCTCTCAAATTCCCCACCGCCGCTTGCATTCGTCGAGGATTGCAGCCGTGCGGCTGGCGCCGACCCGCGTCACCCCGAGCGCGCGCACCGCGAGAAGCATATCCAAATCCCTCACCCCTCCAGCAGCCTTCACCTGCACGTGCGCGGGCGCGTGCTTGCGCATCAGCTTCAGGTCTTCGATTGTCGCGCCGCCCGTGCCGTAGCCCGTCGAGGTCTTCACCCAGTCCGCGCGAAGCTCGCCCGCAATTTCGCACAGCCTGATCTTGTGTTCGTCACGAAGGTAGCAGTTCTCGAAAATAACCTTGAGCTTCTTCCCGCGCTCGTGCGTGAGCTCAACCAGCACCTTGATCTCATTCCTCACGTAGTCCCAATCGCCACTGACCACTTTGCTGATGTTCACCACCATGTCCAGTTCCTCGCCGCCGTCCTCGAGGGCCTGACGCGCTTCGGCAACTTTGACCGCGGTGCTGTGACCGCCGTGCGGGAAGCCGATCGTCGTGCCCGGCTTGACCGTGCTGCCCCTCAGGATCTCGGCGCACCGCCTGAGGTAATAGGGCATGATACAAACGCTCGCCACGCTGTACGCCACCGCGAGCTCGCAGCCCTTCTCGAGTTCCCGGTCGGTGAGCGCCGGCTGAAGCAGAGAGTGGTCAATCATCTTGGCAATGTCGTTGTAGGTGAAATCCATGAGACTCTCCACGTGTAAGGTCCGGCTTGTTCACAGGCGGCGGGAAAACCCATCGGATCGTCATCCTGAGAAGGCGAACCGTCGAAAGATCTCTGCATTTGCTTAATTCCGGAGATGCGAGGATACTCCCCTTTGCTCAGAATAACAGTTTGGACGCCTTCTTTCGCAGCGTGTTGTGCCGTCGGTTTTCAACTCCTGATCTTTTCCACCACCGCCTCAGCGAACTCCGCGGTGGTGCTCTTTCCACCGAGGTCGGGCGTCCGCACGCGCCCCTCACCGGTGACAGCTTTGAGAGCCGTCATGATGCGCCCGGCCGCCACGCTTTCGCCGAGATGTTCCATCATCAGCGCCGCCGACCAGATGGCCGCGATGGGATTGGCAATTCCCTTCCCTTCGATGTCGGGAGCGCTTCCGTGCACGGGTTCAAAAACTGCGGGACCGAGCCGTTCCGTGGGATTCAAGTTGGCGCTCGCCGCAAGGCCCAGGCTCCCTTGCAGCGCTCCGCCCAGGTCCGTGAGGATATCGGCAAAAAGGTTCGACCCCACCACCACATCGAGACTCTCCGGGTGAGTAATCATCCTCGCCGCAAGCGCGTCAACGTGATAGTTGGCAACCGCCACGTCAGGGTAGTCGCGCGCCACCTCGCGCAGGACCTCGTCCCAGAGAACCATCGTATACTGCATGGCGTTCGACTTGGTCGCGCTCGCCAGGCGCTTCCTGGGACGCTTCCGCGCCTGCTCGAAGGCGTAACGCATCACGCGCTCGACGCCCTTGCGCGTGAAAATCGACTGCTGGATCGCCACCTCATCCGCAGTCCCACGCTTGAACCTGCCGCCCATCCCGCAGTATTCGCCTTCCGTGTTTTCGCGCACAAAGAGCATACATATGTCTCTGGCCTCGCGACGCCGCAGGGGAGACTCAAGGCCCGGCAGGATTTCCACCGGGCGCAGGTTGACGTAGAGGTCGAAGCCGAAGCGGATGCGCAGGAGAAGTTCGCGCAGCGAGATATGATCGGGAACGGTGGGATGCCCGATCGCCCCCAGCAGGACCGCGTCGAAGGGGCGCAACTGCTCGAGCCCATCCTCAGGCATCATTTTTCCCGTTCGCAAGTAGTCTTCACACCCCCAGTCGAACTTCTCGAACTCCAGCGTCAATTCTCGAGCCGTGGCAGCTTCAACCACCTGCACGGCGGCTGGCACCACTTCCTTGCCAATCCCATCCCCGGGGAGCAGTGCAATACGATAGTTCTTCGCGGTCATGTTGTACCTTTCAGTTCAGGAAGCCATACATCGCGCTCCTGGTGTCGATGCCGCTTTCTCGGATCGTGCCTCGCTATGTTACACCACGTTCAATGGTGTACAATCCCCTCCTTAATGCTCGGTGTTTTCCACGCGAGCCAGTCCGCACAGTTTCTGGAGGAGGCCGTTGGGCGGTTCGATCCTGAAAACGGTTTTGACCGACAGCCACTTTGGGGTGCCGATCGTGGTTCTGGCCCTTGGTCTGGTATTGCTGATGTTCATCCGTTAGCCCCGGTCGGGCACAAGAGTTCTGACAAATCCTTGCGGCACGCAGGTGGCTCTCGCAGGGCAGAGGAATCATTTGACATCAGAATCGCCAACGTCTTCTTCCACCCCGGGGCGATCTCTTCATGCCCTCGGTGTAATGTGCGGCCTTGCGGCAGGGGCCTGGCTGGGAGCGGCCGAAGCTCCTACCAAGCTGGTCGCGGCGGGCCTGTCCCCATTCGTCATCTCTCTCGCCATGGTGGCCGGGGTATTCGTCGCACGCTGGACACTGCCCACGGCACTCAAGGGCACCGGATATGTTTTCTCGGACCTGCGCGCCCGATGGCACCTGACGATCTGGGCAATCCTGGCGGGTGCGCTCTGGGCGGTTGCGAATACGCTCACGGTTTTCGCTATTCGCGACGTGGGACTCTCTATTGCCTTTCCGCTCTGGAACACCAACAGCCTGGTGGGCCTCTTTTGGGGCTGGTTGCTTTTCAACGAGCTGCGCCGCGCCGGCGCCGGCCAATGGGCCAGAGTGCTGGGAGGCGCGCTGGCGATCCTTTCCGGGGCTTGCGTACTGGCCTATGCGACTTCACATGAATCATTCGGGATCGCCCCAGGCCGAGCCGCGACGGGGATTCTTGCCGCGCTGGGCGCCGGCCTGCTCTGGGGGACCATGTATATTCCCTACCGCAAAGCCTACATCAGCGGCATGAACCCGCTTTCTTTCGTCACCGTATTCACGGTCGGGGAGCTCGGCACCATGTTCACGCTTGCCGTCGTCTTTCAAGGAGGATTTACGCCGCTCGCGCAGGACCTGGCGGACGCACGCCCGGCCCTCTTCTGGCTGTTTCTGGGGGGATTTTGCTGGGTGGTGGGCGACCTTTTTCAGCAATACGCGGCCAAGTATATCGGGATCGGACGAGGCATACCGCTTTCGAACACCAACCAGCTCTGGGGCCTTGCCTGGGGCGCTCTGGTTTTCGGCGAGCTGGCGGGCCGCACCGGCGCAACCCAAGTTCTGGTGGTGACTGGTTCGCTGGTCATGATTGCCGGCGCCGTGGCGATCAGTACGGCGGCGGCGCCCGCCTCCGAGCAGGCCTCCTGGCGGGCCGCGATGTCGCGCGAGTGTGCTCGATATCGCCTTGACCCTGCGAGCGTCGAAGCCGCAGTCAAAGGCGACGATCCGCTGCCATCGAAGGTGCTCGGGCGCCGCTGGTGGGACATCCCGATTGTGGCCGCCGCCGTCGGGGTTTTCATCTGGCTGGCTCGCGGTACGTCACGACCGCCGATGGCGATGAAATCCGCATGGGTGGTCTTGCTCACGCTCGCCATGCTCACCCTTCTCTTCGTTTGTGGCAGGCTGCTCTGGAAACGGACGCGTTTCTCATGATCGCGCGGTGACAAACACCTTTGGAGTGTCAAGGCCAGCCCGTTTCGGGTCATCATGAAATCCTTCCCTGTCGCCCTGAACTCCTTCGCTGTCATGCTGAACGGAGCGAAGCAGCTCTTTCATCGTTCCTCGGATGAACCCGCCGAGGAGTTCTTTTCATTTTACGCAAGGCAGGCCACGCGATGCGTTTCAGCAGTTCATTGAAGGAAAGTCGGAGTGCAGGAACCGCGGTGTCAGGCTCTCGATTTTTGGCGAGTCCGTTCAAACAACATCAAGGCCCCTTGCAGAAAGAAGCCTGTCAGAAATCCCCACATCAGATTCGTGGTCAGAAGCGATATGACGCCGACGCACAAGGCGATCAGCAGCATTGGCAGCTGTCTGATGATATCGCGCAGGTAGGTTGCATGCTGGACGCCGACATAGACCAGGAACACACCGAGCAACGCCGCAGGAATCAAGGTGAGAATGGTGACGGCCGACCTCCCGAACAAGGCCAGTAACAGGCAAAGGCCGCCGATGACGTAGCTCGATTTCGGCGTCCGCGCGCCAAAACGGTAGTGCGCCGTGATTCCACCCGAACCATGGCACATCGGGGACGCCAGGATCATGCTGCCAGCCAGATTCAGAGCCCCGATGCTCAAGCACAAGGCGCGCTCGGTGACGCGCCGGGCCTGCTCGCCATAGAGAATCCTTGCCGTGTTTTCGGTCGCGACCACGGAATTGCCGAAAGTCAACGCAAATTGCGGCACTACCAGAAGGCCCAGCACTCGCCCGACCTCGGCCCAAGCGGGGTGCAACATTTCAAGGGGCTGAGGCCCCCAGCCGAGTGCCCCGATGTGGCTGGTTCGGGCCAGGAGGCCAATCAGGCTTCCTGCCGCCAGCAGTACTAGAGCGGCCGGAAAGCGGCGCGAGCGCTCGAAGGCAAGAAGCAGAATTGCTCCCCCCAGTGCGATCTCCCAGTCAGCGACTGAAACTCCGGTGCTCAGGAGGACTTCCGACTTGTGTCCGAGCGTCAAGCGCAGGCCCTCGCGCGCGAGCAGCAGGCCCAAACCGAGCTGAATACCCCGCACAATCGGGAGCGTAAAAAGCCTCGCAAGCCATCGAGCAAGGTTCGTAGCACCGACCAGAAGCAGCAACAGCCCCATCAGCAACCCCGCACTGGCGATCGAGGAGGGCGGCAGAGCCAATGCCAAGGCTATAGCTGCAACCGCTTTGAACGGCTGAACCGCCATGGGGATGCGGAAATACCAGCCGGCCATGATGTAAGCGAGCCCTGCGGCCAGAAACACAGCCGTGGGGTTCATGTGGTTGAGGCTGATGAGCGCAATGGCGATAGGAAAAAGCACGCCGATATCGCCGAAAGCGCCAGCCACATCCAGGCGGGTGATCGGCCACGCGGAGACTTTTTCGCCTGTCGTGAGTGTCGCCGCCACAGGTTATGAGCTCCGTCCCGGAGGCCGGATGATCATTACCTCGGTCGCCTTGATCAGCGCCGCGGCACTCTCACCGACCTTCAACCGCAGGTCTTTCGAGGCATCCCGCGTGATGATGGCCGTGATGGACTGGCCGCCGATATCCAGAACCACTTTGGCCAGCAAACCCACCGTTTCGAGCGCGGTAATGCGGCCCACCAGTTGGTTTCGGCCGCTGATGATGTGCTCGAGGCCGGTTATTTCCGCAGACTCAAGCGGCGGATGGCGAGTTGATGCACCATCGTGCGCTCTTTCGCTGACCAGTCCTCCCGCTCGCCCCTGGAAGAGCAGGCGGTTGATTTCCGCCCGCGGGATTCGGTGGTGCCCGCCCGGCGTCTTCACCGTGTGAATTTTGCCCTTATAAATCCACTGCTTCAGAGTTGGATAGCTCACCCCGAGTTGTCGTGTCGCGTCCGGCAGCCTGACCAGGTCCATAGGCACGTCGCTCCTGAATAATATGATTTCAACGCAAAGAATATACGGATCAATGCAGATAAGCAAGGATCACGGTGGCGGTTGAAATTGTGGAGAAACAGCCGACAACCGCGGTCTTCATGCTCGCGGCGACTCACGTCCAGCTTCGCACGATTCCCGCGAAGGAGCCGCAAGTAGAATCTGAGCGGCATCCGCCATTTGGAGCTAAACTCGATCCGATGGCCCACATCAATTTTGAATTCAAAGCCCGATTCAGCGACGAGAAGCGCGTCCGCGCCGTTTTGAAAGAATTGCGAGCGCGCTTTCTCGGCACGGATCACCAGGTGGATACCTACTTCGCCGTT
>Ga0070741_10011256_pt1 | contig 16582 bp, 9 predicted proteins | sample Coa_R1_4_FD_66440 | JGI IMG/M metagenome (GOLD analysis project Ga0070741, IMG submission 66440) | Surface soil microbial communities from Centralia Pennsylvania, which are recovering from an underground coalmine fire - Coalmine... | ecosystem: Environmental > Terrestrial > Soil > Unclassified ...
CTGCACAGGCCGCGCCCGCGAGTGGGGTTGCTTTCGATCGGCGAAGAGGAGCATAAAGGCAACGAGACGACGCGCTCTGCCATGCCCATTTTGAAAGCCCTGCCGATCAACTTCATGGGCAACGTGGAAGGCCGCGACATCTACACCGGCAAAGCCGACGTGATCGTCTGCGATGGCTTCATCGGCAACGTGGCCCTGAAGGTGAGCGAGGGACTGGTGGACATGGTCAAACAGATGCTCCAGGAGTCGCTCGAAGCCACCATCACGCGCAAGATCGGATACGTGCTCTCGCGCGCGGCTTTCAGCGATTTCAAGAAGCGCGTCGACTACTCCGAATACGGCGGCGCCCCGCTGCTCGGTGTTCGCGGCGTCTGCATTATCTGCCACGGGCGCTCAAACGGGAATGCGATCAAGAATGCCATCCGCGTGGCGGCCGAATTTTCGAGCGGCAACATCAATCAACGAATCGAAGAAGAGCTGCGGCTGCTCTCGCCTGAAAAGGTCGTTTTTAAGGGAAACTAAATAGTAGTAGCGTAGTGCGAGGTGTCACGCCATGAAATGTGCGATCACTTTGCTCACCGGCTTGCTGGCCGCCTCTGTCCTTTCCGCGCAAAAGCCTGATCAGGTGCGGTGGTCTCTGGCCCTTGAGCCTGCCCGCGGCGCGCCTGGCTCGAAAGTTCTCGCGCATCTGACCGGCAACATCGATCCCGGATGGCATGTGTATTCGATGACGACCGGAGGAGCGATTCCCACGCGGATTACGCTGAAGCCCAATCCGGCCATCGCACGCGCGCGAATCTACCAGCCGACGCCGCGGCGGGCATTCGACAAGAACTTCGGCCTCGAGACGGAAACCTTCGAAAACTCCGTTGCCTTCCTGATTGAGCTCGAGCTTCGCCCCGATGCCCAGCCGGGGAATACCGAAGTTGCAGCCGAAGTTCGATATCAGACGTGCAATGACCGCCTGTGCATCCCGCCTGTTCGCCGTACGGCCGCGGCAAACTTGGATATCGACAAAGCAGCGCAGCAGGCCGCGGCGGCAGTTCCGCCCGGCTACGTAGAGTACACGGGCGGCCCGGCGAAGAGCAGTGCGGGCAGTCCCGCTTCCGGTCCTGAGCAGACACAGCAGGAAAGCCTGGCCGGTTTTCTTCTAGTCGCATTCGGATTTGGACTCGCAGCCATTTTCACACCGTGCGTTTTCCCGATGATTCCAATCACGATGTCGTACTTCCTGAACCGGCCGTCGGGATCGCGGCAGGAAAGCCTGTTACATTCCGTGCTATTTTGCGTTGGCATTGTGGTCCTGTTTTCGAGTCTCGGATTAATTGCGACAGCCATTTTGGGTCCGTTCGGCGTGGTTCAGCTCGGCTCGAATCCCTGGGTGAACGGCTTCATCGGTCTTATCTTTTTGATATTCGGCTTGAGCCTGCTTGGCGCATTTGAAATCACGATTCCATCGTCTGTACTGACGAAGCTGGACTCGGCATCGCGCCGCGGCGGCGTGATTGGCACTTTGCTCATGGGCTTGACGTTCTCGCTGGCCTCCTTTGCCTGCGTGGGACCGTTTGTGGGAACACTGCTCGGAGCTTCGGTCGCCGGCGGGGGCGCGCGTCCGCTTGCCGGCATGGTCTCATTCGCAACCGGGCTCGCGCTGCCGTTCTTTTTGCTGGCGCTTTTCCCTTCCTACCTGCAGCGCATGCCGAAGAGCGGAGGGTGGCTGGCGCGCGTGAAAGTGGTTATGGGCTTCGTAATTCTGGCCGCAATGTTGAAGTACATCAGCGCCCTGGATCAGGTGCTGCAGTGGGGCTTTCTCACGCGGGAGCGGTTTCTCGCCGCGTGGGTGGTTCTCTCGGCAATGGCCGGTCTGTACCTGCTCGGCTTTGTCCCGCTCGAAGGCATCAAACGCGAGGACCGCATGGGGCTCGGCCGCCTGCTCACCGCGATGTGCTTCCTGATCTTCTCCATCAGCCTTCTGCCGGGGATGTTCGGCGGGCGCCTCGGAGACTTGGAGGCCTACATCCCGCCGACATCCGGCGCTGGTGCGGCTTCGGCCGGCAGCACTCAATTGGTCTGGATGAAGAACCAATATCGCGAGGCGCTCGCGCGCGCCAAAAAGGAGGGCAAGCTTGTCTTTGTGAATTTTACCGGGTACGCTTGCACGAACTGCCACTGGATGAAGGCCAACATGTTCACGCGGCCCGAAATCGCCTCGGTGCTCGACAAGTTCGTTCTGGTGGATCTTTATACCGACGGCACCGATGAGGCGTCGCGAATCAACCAGGAACTGGAGCAGAGCAAGTTTTCAACGATCGCGATTCCCTACTACGCCATTCTCGATCCGGAGGAGCGAGTAATCGCCAGCTTCCCGGGGCTGACACGCGATCCCAAGGAGTACCTGGCATTTTTGGAGAAAGGCGCAGCGGGGGCTCCAGCCGCGGCTCCAGCGGTTGCCGGCGCCGCAGCGGCAGAGCTTACCGGGCTGCCGCTGACGGCGCTTGATGGCGCACGCTTCAACACGGCATCGCTTTCCGGCAAGGTTGTCGTACTGAACTTCTGGGCGACCTGGTGCGTTCCCTGCATTCAAGAGATCCCGAGCTTCAACCGAATGAATCGCCAACTGGAGAGCAAAGGTGTTGTATTCGTCGGTGTTTCGATGGATGAGGATGGCGCGCCATTGGTCAAATCTTTTTTGAAGAAGCACCCAATCCAGTACGCCGTAGCGCTGGGAAACGAACAAGTCGCGCAAAGTTTTCAGGTGAACCAGCTCCCGACAACAGTGGTGCTCGACCGATCTGGCAAACCCCAGAAGCGATTCGAAGGCTTCACCCCCGCCGAATCGCTCGAAGCCGCGGTCAATGAAGTGCTATAGAAACGGCGCGTCTCAATCGCTGTGGGGGACTTACAGTCCAGTCCTAAAAGTACAGCTTTAGCGCGAGCTGCAACTGGCGTGGCGTATTCAGCAGGTCTCCGTTGCTGGTCAGACGGCCGAAGTTCTGATCCTGCAGCGTCGTCGATCCGGTGCCGAAGCGCACGCGGTTCAGTGCATTGAACGCTTCCGCCCGGAAGTCCAATCGCAGCTGCTCTCGAATCGGGAAACTTTTCGCTATAGATAGGTTCTCGTTGTAACTCGGGAAGTACCGGACCTTCGGATTGAAGCGTGTTACGTTCCCAATTCCATTGTTCGCGGTTCCGCTGCCCTGCTGCGGAAACGGACCTGTACCAGCGGGCACAAAGAACGTATTGACTGAAGGATCGAAGCTGCCGCTTACCGGCGCCCGCCAGCCGTCATACGAGGTCACATAGGGCACGCTTCGTCCGCCAAACAGCGGCAGCGAGTAGGTGGTGCCGAGCGCGATCGGGGTGCCGCTCTGATAGATTTGAATCGAGCTGACCCGCCAATTCCCCAGAATCAGCGAGGCAACGCCGTGCGTCAGGAAGTGTTTGCCTCGCCCGAAAGGCAGCTCGTAAACAAGGCCCAGCTTAAAGTTGTGGGTCACGTCGAACTGCCCGATGGATTTCTCCAAACGCCTGTTGTACTGGTCAGCCGCCGACGAACAATTGAGTACCGTGCCCGGACAGCCGCTTCCAAGGCCTTGGGCCGGCCAGTAGCTGTCGGCATCCGTGAGCAGCTTCGAAAAAACGTACGACGTCTGGAACGTCAACCCATTGGTGTAGCGTTTTTCCAGACGAAGTATGAGCGCATGATAGGTGGAGTGGCCACTGTGATCGCCTCCGCCGCTTGCTGTGTCTATAGTGCTGTACTGCGGGAACGGGCGCAGGGCTTGCGCGACCGTTGCCCGGCTGCCCCACAAAGTTTGGAAGCCTGGCCAAGGCGGCGTGATTCCGGCAGCCACGGCAGCAGACGAATTGACCGGCTGAGTCAGCAGCGAAGCGCCGTACTTTGCCAGATATGCCGGATTCACCTGGTTATAGTTGAGCAGTCCGGCCTGCAGGTGAACGCCTAAGACCGCATTGTATGCCGTTTCTAACAGCAAGCTGGGGCTGAGCTGGCGCTGGACTGAGAAGTTCATATTCAGCATTTCCGGTGGACGCGTGGCTTCCCTCCCCTGCCACCATGGCATGCTGTCACCGTTCGAGTAGGAAGGATCGATAAATGGCGGCGGCGTCCAGGCCGGAAATCCCTGGTTCAGAATGAACGTGGGCTGGATTCCGTTGCTACCGTTGGTGGGAGCGTAAGTGAGTGTGAAGCCGCGCTGGTGAGTCGAGCCCGTGACAGTAGTGATTGTTCCATACGACACGGCGTAATTCGCGCGGATGACCGTCTTGTCATTCGCTGCGTACGCGAAACCAACGCGCGGCCCGAAGGCTTTGAAGTACGAGTCCGCCAAAGTGCGGGAGCCCTCGCGGCCAGGCCCCGAACCGGCGAAGATCAAGGCCCCGGGGATCCCGCCGGCGGCAGGGTTGGGACGGGTGGGAGAAAAATCGCTCCACCTGTCGTTCAGCCCGGTGGGAGGCAACTGCGTCTCCCAGCGGATTCCCAGATTCAACGTGAGCTTCCGCGTAACGCGCCAGTCGTCCTGAAAATAACCTGCGTAGTAGGCCCACTGCTGGCCGATAAACCGAATCGTGTCGATCTGCCCGCTGTCGGCGTATCCAAGCAGGAAGGATGCGAAGGGATTCCCTCCGGCAGTGGCAAAGTTGGTATCTCCGGCCCGGCCGGTTTCCCTGAAGCTGAAGCCGGCGCAGCCGGAGATGCACTGGCGGCCAAAGCCGTTGTAGTGCGTCAACTGGTACATGCCGCCGAACTTGAAGGCGTGATTGGTGCGGATCCAGGTAAAGTCGTCGTTGAAACCGTAGATCGTGTTCTCCGATCCGTTATCGGCGGCGCCGCCCCAGTCGCCATAGCCGTTGCTGAACGTGAAGCGGACCAGGTTGTCGTTGCAGTCGGGCACATTGCCCAGGCAGACCTTGTCCTTCCAGTTACCTATGTATTCCTGCGGCGGCTTGTGATCCTGCCGCCAGTTGTTGCCCCCGGCGTAAAAGTGGTTCAGCTTAGTCGGGCTGAAGGTATGGTCCCAACTCATGCGAAACACGTCGCTGAACTGTTTTAGGTCGTTGTAGTTCGTGTAAAGGCCGGGCAGCGTAGCAGGGCCGTTTGCTCCGGGGTTGAGGTACTCACGGTCATAACCGTAATAGCCGGAGATACGATCCCGCTCGGAAAAAATATGGTCGCCCTTGATGCTGAATTTATTAATGGGCGCGACCTGCGAGCCCGATGCCACCGTGTAGTTGTTATTCACGTAGCCGACCGTGCCGGGAGCAGCGCCGGTATTGGTGGTGAGAACGCCGCTGCTTTGAAAAACGCCGAGCGCTTTGACGGCGAAGGGATCAAAGAGGCTTTTGGGAATCTGATTATTCGGAAAGGGCTGCCGGACCACGCTGCCGCCGCTGGAGGTCTGGCTGGTGGGATCGTAGATGGGAATTACCTTGCCGGAAGAATCCACCCACTTACTGAAATCCCCGTTATACATTTCTGCCGTGGGGACCGTGGTGGTGAAGGCCGTCGCTCCTTGGCGATTGCGGAAGCCTTCATAAGCGAAAAAGAAAAACGATTTGTTCTTGCCGTTGTAAACCTTCGGAACAAAGATCGGACCTCCGACGCTGAAGCCGAAATCGTTCTGCTTGTAGATAGCGCGGGGAAGGCCGCTCCGGTTGCTGAAGAATCGGTTCGCGTCGAAGTCGTTGTTGCGGAGAAACTCGTAAGCGCTGCCGTGGAAATTGTTCGTGCCGGACTTTGAAGAAAATGTCATCACGCCGCCTCCGGCGTGACCGTATTCAGCCTTGAACCCATTGGTGTCCACAGTAAACTCGGTTACCGCTTCGAGCGATGGAGCATTGGAAGCTACCCAAGTCATCTGCAGCGCGCGGGAAGTATTCGTCGAAATTCCATCCAGCGTGGTACCGTAGCTTGCGGCCTGGCCGCCGCCGAGACTGAATCCGTAGTCTCCGTTCGAAGTCCCGGGAATGCCCACGTTCTTGGATTCCGGGGTCAGCGTTGCCAGGTCGAAAGGACTGCGCAACGTGCCGCCCACAACCAGGGGCAGCTCGTCGACCAGCTTATTAGTCACGGTGACGCTGCTCTTGGCATCGTTGGTCTGCAATTGCACCTGCGCGGCCGTAACTTCCACGGCCGTTTGCGTGGCTCCGACCTCCAGCGTGGCGTCGGCCCGAATATTGGAGGCCGCGTTTACCGTGAGGCCGCTCAGCACGGTAGGCCGAAAGCCCTCCTTCTCCGCTCGCACGGTGTAGACGCCGACCGGAAGGCTGGGAGCGGTGAACTCACCCGCCTCATTGGTCGGCAGTGTCACCGTAGTGTTCGTAGCCGTATTCGTAACAGTGACTCTGGCGTTCGGAATGACGGCGCCCGTAGTATCACGGACCGTGCCGGAAATTGCTCCGCGCTCGGACTGAGCGAAGAGGGACGTGGATAGGGCTGCGTAGCCCAAAAACAGACAAAGAATTACTGTACTTCGCGCGATCGGCATAAGACTGCCTCGTAACTCCCCAACCAATGTTGGAGAAAACTGTATCACTAGAAGCACCCGGAAACAAGGGGAAAGCGAGGATGGCCAAGGTGTCTCCTGTCCGCAGGTTTTGTCCGGCCGGGTGATACCATAAGGTCGTTTATGGGCACTTACACACGCCGCGCTCTGTTCGTAATCCTGCTGACCGGGCTCGCATTAGCCGTCATATTCCTCGGCCGGAATCGTGGCGCCGCTCCAGCGCCCCATACGGGGCTTGCCGCGCTGCGCGTGCCAAACGGCTTTAAGGTGGAGAAAGTTGCCGGCTCAGACCTGGTCTCCTACCCAATGATGGGAACCTTCGACGATCGGGGACGGCTGTTTCTGTGCGAGTCATCAGGGAACACGCAGACAAACGATCAGATGAAGACCAAGCCGGATTACCGCATCCGGATGCTGGAAGACACGGACGGCGACGGCGTCTTCGATCGCAGCAAAGTGTTCGCTGATAAGCTCACTCTGCCAGCCGGTGCCGTGTGGTACCGGGACAGCCTGTATGTCGCGTCGCCTCCGGACCTGATTCGCTTTGACGATCAGGATCACGACGGTATCGCGGAACATCGCGAGATCATTGTCACCGGCTGGAATCTGTCCTCGAATGCGGCGAGCCTGCACGGGCCGTTCTTCGGCCCGGACGGATGGCTGTATCTGACCGACGGACGTCATGGCTTCAAGATCCAAAGCAAAGAAGGCAAGCTGTTTGAAGGGAAGGCTTCACGCATCTGGCGTGTGCGTCCGGATGGCACAGGCCTGGAATGGTTCGCGGGCGGCGGCTTCGATAACCCGGTCGAGGTGATCTTCACGCCCTTCGGCGAGACGATCGGCACCATGACCTATTTCCAGGACCCGCGTGACGGCCAGCGCGACGCGCTGCTGCATTACGTCGAAGGCGGCGTCTATCCGAAATGGTATCCGGTGGTCAGCGAATTCAAGCGTACCGGCGAGCTGATGCCGGTCATGACGAAATTCGCACGCATCGCTCCGGCGGGCCTGGTTCGGTATCGCGGCGCCGCTTTCGGCCATGAATACGTAGGAAATCTGTTCAGCGCGCAATTCAATCCGCACCGCGTGCAGCGCCATATTCTGACGCGCGAGGGCTCTAGCTTTCACACCGATGATGAGGATTTTCTAACTTCTAGCGATCCGGATTTTCACCCGACCGACGTGATCGAGGACGCTGACGGCAGTCTGCTTGTGCTCGACACGGGAGCATGGTTCATTCACGGCTGTCCGATCTCGCGAGTCGCCAAACCGGAAATCAAGGGCAGCATCTACCGCATACGCCGTACCGGCGCTCCCCACATTGAGGATCCGCGCGGCGAGCGCTTGCAGCTTGCGTCTCGCGAGCCGGACAAGCTGGCCGATCTGCTGGCCGACCGGCGGCCTGCGGTCCGCGATAAAGCGGTGGAGCTGCTTGTGGCTGCGGGTGAGCGTGCTGTCGGTGCGCTCACTCGTGTCCGCCAGCGCTCTTCCGACGAAGATGCACGCAGCGCGGCCGTATGGGCTCTTTACCGGATCGGTACGCCAGCAGCGCTCGACGGCGTTCGCGCGGCACTCGAGGATCGAAGCTTCGGAGTTCGGCTTGCGGCGGCCCGCGCTGTGGGGATGAGCCGCGATGCCAAGGCCCTGCCGCGCCTTTCTGAAATGGTGCGCAACGATCATCCAGCCGTCCGCCGGCAGGCTGCCGCGGCTCTCGGGCAGATCGGAGATGCGAGTGCGGTTCCAGCCCTGCTGGCGGCTGCCGCGCACGCCGATGATCGATATATCGAGCACTCGGTCATTTACTCTTTGATTGAGCTACGCAGCCCCGCCGTTGTGGCCGCTGCGCTGCGCAACTCGAATCCCGAAGTCCGGAAGTCCGCCTTGATTGCGCTCGATCAGATGGATGGCCAGCCGCTCACACGCGAGCAGTTCGCGCCCTTTTTGGCTGATGCTGATCGCGGCCTGCGTACGGCGGCGCTCTGGGTTGCCGCCCATCATCCGGACTGGTCCGGAGAAGTTGGCCGGTTCCTGGAGGCCCATTTGCGCGTTCCCGATTTTCCCGGCGAAGACAGCGAGCCCGTCCGCCAGGCCCTGGTTGCTTTCTGCGGCGATCCTGGAATTCAGAAGCTCACGACCGACCTTTTGGGTGAGTCCTCGGCCCGGCCGAAGCGCCAGCTATTTCTGCTTGACGCCATGGACCAGTGCGCGGCCAAGGAGCTGCCGGAGAGTTGGGTTCGCCGCCTGGGGGAGCTGGTCGAGCACTCGGACCCGGCTGTCCGGTTCCGCGCTATCGGAATGATCCGAGCCCGAGGTATCTCCACGCTGGATGACCGGTTGCAGCGAGTGGCGATCGCGCCGGATGCCACGCCGGATATCCGTACCGCGGCCATTGCGGCGCTCATCGCCCGCCACCCGAACCCGGACCCGGCCAGTCTCAAATTTCTGTTGGCGGAGCTCGGCTCGTCGCGCGATGCAGCTCTGCGCCTCTCGGCAGCACAAGTGATCGGCCGCGCGCGCCTGAGCGATCCCGAGCTGCTCACCCTCGCGCGCGAGTATTTGCCGCGCGCCGATGCGCTGGTGCTCCCCAGCCTTCTTGAAGCGTTCCGTAATCGTTCGAACGAGACTACGGGCGAAGCATTAGTAGCCGGGCTCATGAAATCCTCCGTATCCATCGGCGAGCCCGATGGCAAGCGCCTCCAGGACATCCTTCAAGGCTACCCGGAGAAGGTACGATCCGAAGCTAAGCCCTTGCTGGCGCGCTTGGAAGATTTGCAGAAACAGCGGATCGCCCGGCTCCAGAAGCTGGAGCCGCTGCTCACCGCGGGCGGCGATGTGGGCCATGGACGCCGCATCTTTTTCGGCGAGAAAGTCGCCTGCTACAAGTGTCACACCATCGGCAACGAGGGTGGCCACGTGGGTCCAGATCTAACCGCTATCGGCGCGATTCGTTCCGGTCACGATCTGCTGGAAGCGATCGTGTTCCCAAGCGCCAGTTTTGTTCCAGGCCACGAAGTCTATATTGTCGAGACTGCGACCGAGATTTACGAGGGTGTTCGCGGCCCCGGCACGCCGGATTCGGTTACTCTGATCACCGGTCCGGATGCGGAAGTCCGAATTCCCCGCTCGCAGATCCGTTCGATGCGGCAGTCTAGCGTATCGCTCATGCCGGAGGGGCTGGACGAAAGTCTGACTCGCTCGGAATTCATCGACCTGCTGGCGTTCCTGCAATCGCAGAAATCGAGAGAAACCGCGCGAATCGCCAGCCGCTAAGCGTGCCGTTCGTGAATTTTGGCACACTCATGCGCACGGGCGACGGCGCAAACCGTCTGCCGGTTTCTTAAGCTGGTTACAGTACAAATAGTAAAGAGGTGGTGGGAGAGCGCCACGCTCCCGACCTCTGGCGCCACAACCTGAACGCAGAGTCAGTTCATGGGAGGAGATATGCTGGCTGGAGGCAAAGCTCTCGGTAAGGGAGAACGGGAAGATGCATTGATGTACCTTCCGCGAAAAGGCGTGGTTGAATATCGCCGTGGTCAGGTCATTTTTGACGAGGAACAACCATCAAACGGCATTCATCTTATTGTGCGGGGAAGAGTCAAGGTGGCCATTCCGGTTCAGAACGACGCCCCGACGATCATCGACATATTCTCTACGGACGATTTTTTCGGTGAAAGCGGAATCCTGGGCCTGCCTCGCCGCGGTGAGCGCGCCGTAGCTCTCGAAACCTCTTCTTTGATGTCCTGGACAACGGCGGAGATCGAAGAGCAGATCGAGCGGCAACCGAAGCTGGGGCTGGCTCTGATTCAGGTGCTGGTCGGGCGCTGCATCGACTTCGAAGAACGCCTGCAAAGCTTCGCGCTCGAAAAGACTCCGGAGCGTGTCGCACGAAGCCTTCTTCGCTTCGCTGAGCGGCTGGGAGTGCGCGAGGAGGACGGCTCATTGCGTATTCCCCCGATGACGCACCAAGTGCTTTCGGAGTATGTGGGCACATCCCGCGAGATCGTCACCTTTCAGATGAATCGGCTGCGGCAGCTCGGGTGCCTGCGCTACTCGCGGAGAGCTATCAATATCTATCCGGATGCGATTCAGGAGCAGTTGCGAAACGACCAGCAGCGCGAAGAATCCGATTTTGCCTGGCAACAGGCGGGCGGCATGAAGCCGGAGTAGGTATTATGAGGAGATGACCAGCGCTGCTCCGGATCTCACCGGATCCATGACCGCGCAACAGATCATGGATCTGGAGCGGGACTTCCTTCTTCAGAACTACAGCCGGTACCCCCTGGTGGCTCATCGTGGAAAGGGCTGCTACCTCTACGATCTGGATGGCAAGCGTTACCTCGACTTCATCTCCGGCATCGGTGTTAATGCGCTGGGGCACGCCCATCCTCGCATCGTGAAGGTCATTCGTGACCAGGCGGCTCTGCTGATCCATTCCTCGAATTTGTACTATCACGAGTTTCAAGGCCGTCTGGCCCAGAAGCTGGCCGAAACAAGCGGGCTGAAACGCAGCTTTTTTGCCAACAGCGGGACCGAAGCGATGGAAGGCGCGCTGAAGATGGTTCGCGCCTGGGGCAATAAAATCGATCGCGAAAAAATCGAGATCCTCTGCCTGGACAATTCCTTTCATGGGCGGACGCTCGGCGCGCTCTCCGTTACAGGCCAGCCTAAGTATCGAACCGATTTCGAGCCTCTGCTACCGGGTGTGCGCTTCCTGCCCGCCAATGACGTGGTTGCGCTCGAGCAGGCCGCGAGCGCTCGGACCGCCGGCATCGTGCTGGAGCTGATTCAGGGCGAGGGCGGCATTTTTCCCACATCGCCGGAATATGTTCGCCGCGCCCGCGAGCTAGCAGATCATCACAATGCGCTGCTGGTTTTTGATGAAATCCAGTGCGGCGTGGGCCGCCCCGGGACGTATTTCTCCTATCAGCTTCTGGAACCGCCCGTGCTGCCGGACATTATGGTGGCCGCGAAGCCTTTGGCGTGCGGTCTTCCCCTTGGCGCCATTGTCGCCAACGAACGCGCGGCCGCGACCATCGGACAGGGCATGCACGGCTCCACCTTCGGCGGCGGCGCGCTGGCCTGCCGCGTGGCCCTCGAATTCTTCGATATCCTTGAGGAGCTGCTGCCCTCCATTCGGACGGTGGGCGCCTATTTCCGCGAGCGCTTGAATCAGCTCGCTACAAAGTACTCGTTCATCAAGGAAATCCGCTCATTCGGACTGATGATCGGTATGGGCCTGGACGTGCCTGGCAAACAGATGGTGCTCGACGCAATAGCGGACGGGCTGTTGATTAACTGTACGCATGAAACGGTTCTGCGCTTCCTGCCTCCGTATATCGTGACGGAGCGCGACGTGGACGTCGCGGTCGGCATTCTCGACCGGATCTTCGCGCGGCAGTGAGACTACCTAGCTGCGAGCGTCAGCAAAACCGGTGCAGGACTGTGGGCACTGACTAACTTCGGCTAAACGTTCGAGTGCTTGAAGATTGAATAAGAGCTGGCGTGGAAAATGGTAGTTATCCTGCCGGTTTATGTTCGGTTGAAACGAGAAGCGCCGATCGGTGAATAGCAGATATAGCGGAAAATTTCTGCCTTTCAGTGAGAAGCGCTGTTCGGCCGCCTGCTGAGCGAGACCGAAATAGCGAGCGGCCCACGCGGCACCGGTGCGCTCGAAGACCTTGAGCGTAGCCACCTGCACTTCGTTGATGGACCAAAATGATTTCATGTAGTGGTATTCGCCGGTTTGCCGGAACTCGAGACCGGTCTCGACCGGCCGCTCGACAGGCCACTCATAGCCGCCGCGGTCGACACAAACGGCCGCCGCCAAGCCCCCGTAAACGTGGTCCCAACCCACATCGAGATGATGCCGCAGCCGTTCGGCCGCGCATTTCCACAGCCCTGCGTCCTTGCGGCGGTCGGCCTCATCCATTACCATCCAAAGGCATTCAACGGTGTGGCCGAAGACGCAAATTTCGGGCTCTTCGAGAAGCTCCGCATTGAGTCCGGTTTCCGGATTGTAGTGGCGCTCCATGATCGCTTCGACGCTGCGATCGGCGATCTCGCTGACGCCTTCAGGGTTGCCGCGCTGAAGCAGGCGAGTCGCGATGAGCAGCCTCAGCATCCACACTCCTTGCGGCGGCGGCCCGGCGACCGGATGCCTGGTTTCGGCGAAAAGACGCCGAAACATAATGAGGGCTGTTTCGAGCGCCTCTTCATCGCCGGCAGCCTGCGCATATTCGGCAAGGCCCTCGACGGCGAAATACATTCCGTAGATATCTCCCTGAAACGGCTGCAGCACGGTTCCATCGCGGTCGAGCGCTTCTGCCCAGTAGCCATTGGGCTGCGGGGCATGGCGTAGCAGGAATTCCTTAGCGCGGCGTGCGATTGCGAGGTGCTGCGGATTGCCGCCGAAGTGATTATAGAGGAAGCTGTAAAGCCAAATGCCGCGGCCCTGGAACCACAGAAATTTCCGGCTGTTGATCAACGTGCCGTCGTGCCCCAGGCTGCAGAGAAACCCGCCATGCTGATGATCGATTCCATGCCGCTCCCAAAACGGCAGGACAACGTCGAATAGCTCGCGCCGAAAATCGTCCCGAAGGCGGGAGATGGGTCTTGCTGCCAGTTCCATGCCGACGACCATGGTACAGCAGCAGATAAAGTTGGGAATTATTGCTGAAGCAACTTGAGTTAAAGCGGAAATTTCGGAAGTTGTTTACCAGTTCAATGAGATGCCGGATTCGTGCCGGTTCCGCTGCTTAGGTTCTGCGGGCAATTGCCTTTTCAGGAATTTCCTTTATAGACTAGGATGAAAGCATCATGACCGCATTCACTCGAGCTTTGGAGGCTCGCCACCGTGAGCATGTGGGGTAAGCGACGGGATGAGGAGCAAACGCCTCAGTCGGTGGGCATCCCCCGGTTAGCGACCGCAGCACCGGATCCGCTTGATGCGAAGAAAGAGGCAGCCAGCTTGTCCAGCATATCGACGCCTATTGGCAAGGTGGAACCGGACGCGCGGGGCGGTTCGGCAACCATCGGAAAAGCTGTAAGGATCGCAGGACAGATCTTCAGCAAGGAAGACCTATACGTTGACGGAGATGTAGAGGGTACCGTGGAAGTGTTGGAACATAAGCTCACGGTAGGTCCGAACGGGAAGGTGCAAGCTTCTATCAAAGCACGCGAGGTGGTTGTGCTCGGCTCGATACAGGGCAATGTAGATGCGGGCGAGCGTCTGGAAATCCGTAAAGACGGCAAGCTGATCGGTGATATTCGTACTTCGCGGATCATCATCGAAGACGGGGCATATTTCAAAGGCAGCATCGACATCGTCAGGCCTGAACCGGCGAAGCCTGCCGCGGCGGCGGCAGCCGCCAGGCCGCAGCCGGCCACGCCAGCCGCTAGCGCGCCTGTTCCGGCCGTTTCCGGTGTCGAGGCCAAGCGTTAACAGTGAGAGTGGGTTCGACTTGTTGCCGGAGCGGCTCAAGAACATCCTGAGAGGCTCTCGGGCCGGAGAGCGAACGGCGCAAAACGGGCATACCTCGTTCGCCGTTCCACGCTCGGTAACACGGTTCCAATCCAATTATGACGCCTTCCGGTCCCGGCAAAGCCGCGGACTGGAACAGTTTTTCGGACACATCCGCGACCAGGTCGGGCTGACGATTCTCGATCTGGGCGGCGCCACACAGCAGAACGTTTCGTTCATTACCAATCTCGGACACAAGCTCTACTCGGAGGATTTCCTCAGCATTTTGAAGGACTCTTTTTCCGAAGAAGATGGGTCCGATCAATCCAATGCCGGCCGGATCGATTATTTCCTGCGGCAGAGCCTGGATTATGAGGAGGGGCAGTTCGACGGCGTTCTGGTCTGGGACGTGCTCGAATACATGTCGCCCGCCTTGCTGAGCGCGACCGTCGAGCGTCTGCATCACATCGCGCGCCCCGGCAGCTATCTGCTGGCTTTCTTCCATTCCGAAGTCAAACCGGACGCTGTGCCCTGCTACTCGTTCCGCATTGAAGATTTCAACGTTCTTCAGGTGGCCGAGGGCGGGGCTCACCGTCCAGCTCAATTGTTCAACAATCGAAGTCTCGAAAAGCTGTTCCAGCGGTTCGAGTCTGTCAAGTTTTTCCTGACCCGCGAGCACCTGCGGGAAGTCATCGTCAAGCGCTGAGAACCGCCGCCTTCAAAAGGAGCGTCCCAGGAACGATAATGGAATTTTCGTTTCTGCATGGGAGAAGGATTTGTCGCTTGAAGATGAGCTGCTTGCGCAGCGGCTTGGCAGAATTCGCGAGATTGAGGCTTTAGGGTTTCAGCCTTACGGCCACCGCTTCGAATTCACACACACAATACCGGAAATCGTGGAGAAGTTCGGCTGCACGCCGGCCGAGAAATTGACGCAGGAGATGCGCGTGCGCATCTGCGGCCGGATCCAGACGCTGCGGCGAATGGGCAAGGCCGGATTCGCTCACCTGCTGCAAAGCGGGGAGCGCATCCAGATCTACGTCAAGAAAGACGCGGTGAGCGAAGCGGACTTCGCGTTATATCAGTTACTCGACCTCGGAGACACCATCGGCGTCGAAGGGTATCTGTTCCGCACACGCACGGGCGAGCTGAGCGTTCATGTGGAGCGCCTGGATTTCCTAGCGAAAACGCTGCTGTCAATGCCGGAAAAGTGGCACGGATTGGAGGACGTGGAAACTCGCTACCGCCAGCGTTACCTGGACCTCATTGCCAATCCGGAGTCTCGCAGGACCTTTGTCACGCGCAGCCGCGTGATCGCCTCACTGCGGCGCCAGCTCGAAGCTCGCGGCTTTATCGAGGTGGAAACCCCCATGATGCAGCCGATCTACGGCGGCGCTGCGGCCCGTCCCTTCGTTACGCACCATAATACGCTGGATATCGATCTGTACTTGCGGATTGCTCCGGAGCTGTATTTGAAACGGCTGGTGGTGGGAGGTTTGGAGCGCGTCTACGAGATCAATCGGAACTTTCGAAACGAGGGCCTTTCCACGCAGCACAACCCGGAATTCACGATGCTGGAGTTCTACCAAGCCTATACGGATTACCGGGGGCTGATGGACTTTTCCGCCGAGCTGCTCGAACAGGTGGCGCGGGACGCAACCGGCGGCGTGGAGGTTGAGTACCTGGGCGAACGACTCAATTTTGGGCGAATCGAGCGTTACAGTATGCGCGAAGCGGTGATCGAATTCTGGGACGGCCCGGGGCGCCCCACACTCGATCAGGTCGCCGATCCGGAGTGGCTGCTGCGGCAGACGTCAAAGAGCACAGCGGGCGAAGCGCTGATGGAACTATTCGAACGCTTCGCCGAGGCGCGGCTCATTCAGCCTACGATCGTTTACGATTTTCCGGTTGAGACCTCGCCGCTTTCCAAAAGCAAGCCGGATGACCCGGCGCTGGTGGAGCGGTTTGAGATCTTTGCGGCGGGCATGGAGATCGGAAACGCCTATACTGAGCTGAACGATCCGCAGGAGCAGCGGCGGCGATTCGAGTTCCAGATCGGAATGCGGGAACGCGGAGACGAAGAGGCCCACCAAATGGATGAAGACTTCGTGCGAGCCCTCTGCCATGGCATGCCGCCGACGGCGGGTGAAGGCATCGGCATCGACCGCCTCACAATGCTGATGACGGGCTCGCGCTCGATCCGTGATGTCATCCTGTTCCCGCTGCTGCGGCCGGAAGGGCCACTCGGCCTGATTGACCGGCTGCGCGAACTGGACGGATGCTGAAGACCGGTAGCTTCGAACTTTTCGTCGCGCGGCGGTACCTGCAGGCGCGCCGCAAAGAGACTGTAATCTCGGTCATCACGGTGATCTCGGTAATCGGCGTGGCCGCAGGCGTCATGGCGCTGGTGATTGCGTTGGCGATCAACAGCGGCTTTCGCAATACGCTGCAGCGCAATTTGCTGGGTGCTATGGCCGATGTCGAGGTGCTGGCCAAAGGACCGGAGTTCGGCATTGCGAACTGGCGCGAAGTCACGGAGCGCATTCAAAAGGTGCCGCACGTGATCGGAGTTTCGCCGGCTCTATACAGCATGGTGTTCCTC
>Ga0070741_10011257_pt1 | contig 16581 bp, 8 predicted proteins | sample Coa_R1_4_FD_66440 | JGI IMG/M metagenome (GOLD analysis project Ga0070741, IMG submission 66440) | Surface soil microbial communities from Centralia Pennsylvania, which are recovering from an underground coalmine fire - Coalmine... | ecosystem: Environmental > Terrestrial > Soil > Unclassified ...
GGCGCGCTTTCATCGCCATCCGCGACAGCGAGACGGCCGCGCGCAGCATGGGCATCAACGTCTCGCTCTACAAGGTGAAGTCGTTTGCGATTTCGGCAGCCATCACCGGCTTTGCCGGCTCCCTGTTCGCGCACAAGCTCTCCTTCATCTCCCCGGAAATGTTCACGCTGTCGCTCTCGATCGAGTTCATCATCGTGATCCTGATCGGCGGCACCTTCAGCCTGCATGGCGCCGTGCTCGGCGCGATCTTCATCGTGATGATCGATCCGTTCCTCACTTACCTGAAGGACGACATGCCCGGCATGATCGCCAACCTCGCGGCCACGCTCGGGCTGGGAGGCGAGCGCGCGGCCCATATCCAGGACAGCGTCGCCGCCATTGCTTCGGCCAATGGGCTGAAGGGCGCGATCTACGGCGTGATCATCGTCCTCTTTGTGCTGTTCGAGCCGCTGGGGCTGTATGGCCGCTGGCTGAAGATAAAACTCTTCTTCCAGCTCTTCCCGCTCTACAAGCGCGCCACCTTCAAGCGGCAGAAGATCTATGTGAAGTCGGAGCGGAATCGATGAGCTATTTCCGCGCCGAGAATCTGTCACTGCATTTTGGAGGCCTGAAGGCGGTCGATGCGGTGTCGTTCGCGGTGGAGAAGGGCGAGATCCTTTCCATCATCGGGCCGAATGGCGCCGGAAAAAGCTCGATCTTCAACCTGATCTCACGCATCTACTCGCCGACCTTTGGCAGGATCTTTTTCGAGGATCAGGACATCACCCGCGAGCCGGCCTACAAGATCGCGCGGCTCGGCATTGCCCGCACCTTCCAGAACATCGAGCTGTTCGAGAATGCGACCATGCTCAACAATCTCCTGGTCGGGCGGCATCGCCATTCCACCACCCAGCTCTGGCAGGAGCTTATGTTCCTGCCGAGCGTGCGGGCCAACGAAAAGCTGCACCGCCGCCGCGTCGAGCAGGTGATCGAATTCCTCGATCTCGAGCCCTATCGCGACAAGCTGATCTCGGGCCTGCCTTACGGCGTGCGCAAGGTGATCGAGCTTGCCCGCGCGCTCTGCTCCGAGCCCAAGCTCATCCTGCTCGACGAGCCGTCCTCCGGCCTCAATGTCGAGGAGACCGACGACATGTCGTTCTGGATCCGCGACATGAAGACCGAGCTCGGCATCACCGTCGTGATGGTCGAGCACGACATGACGCTGGTCAACCGCGTCTCCGACCGCGTGATCGCGCTGAACTATGGCCGTGTGCTGGCGATGGGCACGCCTGGCGAGGTGCAGCGCCATCCCGACGTCATCGCAGCCTATCTCGGAGCTTGAGGCATGAGCGCGCCCGAGACCATCCTCAAGCTGAGCAACATCGAGAGCTATTACGGGCCGGTGATGGCGATCCGCGGCATCAGCCTCGAGGTGGCGCGCGGCCAGATTGTCACGCTGCTCGGGGCCAACGGCGCCGGCAAGACCACGGTGCTGAAGACGATCTCCGGCATCCTCGACCCGCAGAAGGGCTCGATCGAATTCTTGGGTAAGCCGATCCAGCGCATGGAGGCCGACAAGATCGTGCGGCTCGGCTTGAGCCATGTGCCGGAGGGGCGGGAGGTGTTTCCATTCCTGACCGTGCGCGAGAACCTGATGATGGGCGCTTTCCCGCGCAAGGATCGTGATGGGGTCATCGAGGATCTCGAACGGGTCTACGGCTACTTCCCACGCCTGAAGGAACGGCTCGAGCAGCCGGCCGGCCAGCTCTCCGGCGGCGAGCAGCAGATGCTGGCGATCGGGCGCGCGCTGATGAACCGGCCGGTGCTGCTGCTGCTCGACGAGCCGTCTCTCGGCCTGTCGCCGATGCTGGTGAGGGAGATCTTCGGTATCATCAGGCGGATCAATGAAGAGCAGGGCGTCTCCATCCTGCTGGTGGAGCAGAACGCCAGGATTGCGCTGGAGACCGCGCACTACGGCTACGTGCTGGAAGTCGGCCGCATCGTCATGAACGACGCTTGCGCGCGGCTGATGCAGTCGGCCGACATCCAGGAATTCTATCTCGGCGCCAAGGAAGCCGGCGCGCGTGGCGAACGGCGCTGGAAAAAGAAGAAAACGTGGCGTTAAATGTGGAACTGCTTCACCAAAGAGCATGATCCGGAAATGTGGGTAACGGTTTTCCGGACAGGTCATGCGGAAAATACAAAGGACCGGCGGCAACGGCCAGCAGGGCGAAGCGGACGGGGAGAGGAGCAACGGGCATGGCGGACTCCGCAGTGCTGACGGTCGCCGACACGATCGCGAGGAGCTTTGTGCTCGCGGTCGAAACGCGCGGCGACGCGCCCGCGATCCGCGAAAAGACATTCGGCATCTGGCAGCCGACCAGCTGGCGCGAATGGTTCGACATCTCAAGAGACATCGCCTACGCGCTGCATGCGACCGGCTTCCGCCCCGGCGATGTCGCCTCCATCATGGCCAATGCCGTTCCGGAATGGGTCTACGCCGACATGGGCATCCTTTGCGCCGGCGGCGTCTCGTCCGGCATCTATCCGACCGATTCGGCCAGCCAGGTCGAGTATCTCGTCAACGATTCAGCCACCCGCGTGGTGTTCGCGGAGGACGAGGAGCAACTCGACAAGCTCTTGATCTGCCGCTCGCGCTGTCCGACCCTGCAGCGCATCGTCGTGTTCGACATGGAGGGCCTGTCGGGCTTTTCCGACGCAATGGTGATGTCGCTCGCCGAATTCATGGCGCTCGGGCAGAACCACCGGCAGGGCCGCGAGTCGCTGTGGGAGGAGATGGTCGCAAGCCGCGGCCCGGATGATCTCGCGATCCTGGTCTATACCTCGGGCACGACGGGGCCGCCGAAGGGCGCGATGCACGCCAACCGCAGCGTCGTGCACCAGATGCGCCACGCCAACGATTTGTTTCCTTCCACCGGCCATGACGAGCGGCTGGTGTTCCTGCCGCTTTGCCATGTCGCCGAGCGTGTCGGCGGCTATTACACGTCGCTCGCCCTGGGCTCGGTCATGAATTTCGCCGAGAGCCCGGAGACGGTCCCGGACAATCTGCGCGAGGTGCAGCCGACGCTGTTCCTCGCGGTGCCGCGCATCTGGGAGAAGTTCTATTCCCAGATCACCATCGCGCTGAAGGACGCGACTAGGTTGGAAAACTGGGCCTATCGCCGTGCCATGGCGGTCGGCCATCGCATGACCGAATATAGGCTCGCGGGAGATTCAGCTCCGGCCTGGCTGAAGCTTGCCGACCGCGTTGCCTACTGGGCGGTATTCCGTAACATCCGCCGCATGATCGGGCTCGACCGCTGCCGTGTCGCCTTTACGGGCGCAGCACCGATCTCGCCCGACCTGATCCGCTGGTATCTCGCGCTCGGCATCGACATGCGCGAGGTCTATGGCCAGACCGAGAATTGCGGCGTCGCGACGCTGATGCCGTCCGACCAGATCAAGCTCGGCTCGGTCGGCAAGGCGGTGCCGTGGGGCGAGGTCGCGCTGTCGCCGCAGGGCGAAATCCTGATTCGCGGCGAGTTCCTGTTCATGGGCTATCTGAACCAGCCGGAGAAGACGGCCGAGACCATCGATGCGCGGGGATGGCTGCACACCGGCGACATCGGCAGCATGGACAATGCTGGCTTTGTCAAGATCACCGACCGGATGAAGGACATCATCATCACCTCGGGCGGCAAGAACATCACGCCATCCGAGATCGAGAACCAGCTGAAATTCTCGCCTTATGTCTCGGACGCGGTCGTGATCGGCGACAAGCGACCTTACCTCACCTGCCTTGTGATGATCGACCAGGAGAATGTCGAAAAATTCGCGCAGGACCACGACATCCCATTCACGAACTACGCGAGCCTCTGCCGCGCTGCCGAAATCCAGGACCTGATCCGGCGCGAGATCGAGGACGTGAACGCCAATTTCGCCCGCGTCGAGACCATCAAGAAATTCTATCTGATCGAGCGCCAGCTCACGCCTGAGGACGAGGAGCTGACGCCGACCATGAAGCTGAAGCGGAAATTCGTGAACCAGCGTTATGCCGCCGAGATCGATGCGATGTACCGGGATCGCGCGGTGGCGTGATCGCCCCAAGGTGCAATGACCAAGGCGGAGGACCGGAAGGCCCAACACCTTCGCTTAAGAAAGGGGCCGGAGAGAAGCAAGCACAGGGAAGAGGAGGAGTGGAATGTCGAGACCATTTGTCGCGTTCGGCCTTGCCTTTGGCGCTTTGGCGCTGGCGTGCGGGCCGGCCTTGGCGCAAGCGACCAAGGTCACCAATGAGGGCATTTCTGCCAACGAGATCGTGATCGGCACGCACCAGGATCTGTCGGGCCCGATCAAGGTGTGGGGCGTGCCGGTGTCCAACGGCATGAAGATGGCGGTGGAGGAGATCAACGCGGCCGGCGGCATCAACGGTCGCAAGCTCAAGCTGATCCTGGAAGATAATGGCTATGACCCGAAGAAGGCGGTGCTGGCCTCGCAGAAGATGGTCGAGCGCGACAAGGTCTTTGCCATGATCGGGCCGATGGGCTCGCCAACGGTGCTGGCGGCGCAGGATATTTTGTTCGATGCCGGCGTGCTGCAGCTGTTTCCGCTCACCGCCGCCGAGTTCACCTTCAAGTTCGACCCGAGCAAGCCGCAGGAGCGGCTGAAGTTCAACAACCTCTTGCCTTACGTCGAGAGCACGCGCGCCGCGCTGAAATACATGATGGACTGGAAGCATTTCCAGAAGCCCTGCATCATGCATCAGGATGACGAGTACGGCAAAAACGTGCTCGACGGCTTCAACCAGCAGCTGGAAGCGATGAAGATCCAGCCGGCCTCGATCACGAGCTACAAGCGCGGCGCCTCGGACTTTTCCGCGCAGGTGGCCAAGATGAAGGCGGATGGCTGCGATCTCGTCGTGCTCGGCACCGTCATCCGCGAGACCATCGGCGCAATGAGCGAGGCCAGGAAGCTCGGTTGGGACGTCACGTTCCTTGGAGCGACGCCAACCAACGTTCTGGAGGTTCCGACGCTCGGCAAGGATGCGGTCGAAGGCCTCTATGCCGCCTCCGGCTTCGAAATCCCTTACGAGGACACCGCCAAGGGCAAGGTCAAGGAGTGGCTCGTCAACTACAAGAAGATGTTCGGCACCGACGCCAACACGCAGGCCATCATCGGCTACAACGCGGTCGAGACCTTCGCCTTCTATGTGCAGAAGGCGGGCAAGGACCTGACCGGGCAGAAGGTGCTGGATGCGCTGGAGTCGGGCGACCAGTTCAACGACATCTTCAACTCGCCGCCGACCAAGTTCTCAAAGACGGATCATCTGGCGAACACCATCACGCAGGTGCAGCAGGTCAAGAACGGGCGCTGGGTGCTGGTGAAGGATAATTTGATGTTTTGATTGCCGCGCGCTGTCATTCCGGGGCGATGCGCCAGCATCGAACCCGGAATGTCGAGATTCCGGGTTCGCCTCTTCGAGGCGCCCCGGAATGACGTGCCCAACGGAATGACGTCGCCCCCTCACTTCTGCAGGATCTGCTGCAGCACATTCCCAACCACGAGCGGCTCGCGCGGCGGCAGATAGGTCAGCCCGGCCTCTCGCGCGAGTTCGGTGATCGTGCCCCTGGCCTGCAGATCCGACAGCGCCTTGTTGACTGCGGCGAGCAGGGCTGTGTCGCTCGCCAGCGCCACATAGGCCCGATTGGCGCCAACAGGATAGTAATAGCCTGAGGACGCCAGCCTCGTGTCCGCATGCGCGGCGCGGTAGGCGTCGAAGCGGCGCAAATCCAGTAGCGTCGCGTCGAACTCGCCGTGTTCGAGTGCGCCGAGCAGGTCCTGCCGTCCCGGAACGATGTGCGTGATCTGGTCGATCAGCTGGCCGCCGTGAAAGTTCATCAAAATCGCATCGGCCAGCGTGCCGCTCTCGATGCCGATGCGCAGCCCGTTCAAGTCGCCGATATCGCCGATACGGCGCTCTGCTGCCTTGGGGCCGAGCACGACCGTGAGCGCCGAATAGACATAAGGCTGGCTCGCCGTGAGCACACCAAGCGGGACGCGGCGCCGGCGATCGTCGCGCGTGGCGCCGGCGAAATCGGGCAGCTTTGCCGTCTTCATGCCGGGTGCATCGAGCGAGTCCTTGGTCAGTGCGTAGCTGCCGAGCAATGCGCAGCGGCCGTCTGACAGGAGCGCGTTCGCTTCCAGCGCCGGGCTGGAATCCTCGTCGAGCTTGCTCTCGAACCACTGGATCTCGAGCGGCCTCCTCAGCTCCTTCGCGACCGCCCGCGCTAGGGCGACGTCAAAGCCGGAATCCGTCGCGCCACGCCGGTGCAGCGACAGCGGCGGCAGGTCCTCGTCCAGGCAGATCTTCAGGACCTCGTCAGAGGCCGCGGCCGGCGCGGCCGGCGCCGCGGCGAACGCCATTGCCAGCAACGCCGCTGCCCCGATCGCCTTCACCAAGCCTCTCATTGAGCCCTCCGGCTGGAGATATAGGCCCACAGTTCGGCGATGTCGTCGTCGTTCAGAACGTCGCCCCACGGTGGCATCCGGTTGTTCTTACCGTTCTTCACCGTGTTGACGAACCGATCATGGTCGTCGGGAAAGCGGCGGAGGTCGGGTGTGATCGTGCCGGGATTGACCATGTTGGGCCCATGGCAGTGCGAGCATCGCTCCGCGAAGATCGCCTTGCCCAGATCAATCTTGGCCGGGTCGATCTTTGCCTGCTCGCTGGCCGCCTGGTCGGCCTTGACCGGCTCGGATGGTGCATTCTGCTGCGCAGTCCCGGGCTGGGGTATCGCAAGCATCAGCGTCAGAACTGCAAGGGCGGCGAAAGTCGCCGCCCCACCGAAACGTCGTTCCATCACGCGCGAACCGCCTTACTTCTTGACTGCGAATACCCAGAGCGATCCGCCCGTCGGCACTTGCGCCAGCCGCTCGTCACCGGAGAACAGTGAGTAGACGCCGCCATAGCCGCTTGCGACGGCGACATACTGCACGCCGTCCTGCTGCCAGGTCACCGGCTGGCCCTCGATGCCGGAGCCGGTCTGGAACTGCCAGAGCTTCTTGCCGCTGTCGGCGTCGAAGGCTTCGAACTCGCCGGTCAGCTGGCCCGAGAACACGACGCCGCCCGCCGTCGACAGCACGCCCGAAAAGCGTGGAATGTCGCTCGGCGCTTCCCACTTGGCCTTGCCGGTCAGGGGATCGATCGCCTTGAGCGCGCCGCGCGGCCCGGTGCCCCACTCCCACGGATCGGAGAGGTCCATGCCGAGGTAGAATTCACCGGCCTTGTAGGTCACCGGCTCGCTCTTGTAGCGGCCGCCGAACAGCAGCGTGTTGGCGTAAGCAAGTCCGGTCTGCGGATTGAACGACATCGGCTCCCAGTTCTTGCCCCCAAGGATCGACGGATAGACCACGACTTTCTTGCCGTCGCGGGCGTCCTTGCTGACATCGGTCTCGATCGGGCGGCCGGTCTTCATGTCGATGCCGCTCGCCCAGTTCACCTTCACATATGGATTGGCCGCGAGCAGCTTGCCGTTGGTGCGGTCGAGCACATAGAAGAAGCCGTTGCGGTTGGCATCCATCAAGACCTTGGTCGGTTTGCCCTCGACATTCATGTCCGCGAGCACCATCTCGGCGACGGAATCGTAGTCGAACGGATTATTCGGCGAGAACTGGAAGTGCCACTTGATCTTGCCGGTCTTCGGGTCGAGTGCGAGCACCGAACAGGTGTAGAGGTTGTCGCCCGGCCGCACCGCCGCGTTGAACGGCCCGGGATTGCCGATGCCCCAATAGACCGTCTTGAGCTCGGGATCATAAGACCCCGTGATCCAGGTCGAGCCGCCGCCGAGCTTCCAGGTGTCGCCCTTCCAGGTGTCGCCGCCGGGCTCATCGGGAGACGGGATCGAATAGGTGCGCCACAGATGCTTTCCGGTCTCCGGATCCCAGCCGTCGATGAAGCCGCGGGTGCCGAACTCGGCGCCCGAGATGCCGGTCAGCACCACACCGTCGGCGACGAGTGGCGCAACCGTCATGGAATAGCCTTCCTTGATCTCGGCCGCCTTCTGCCGCCACAGCTCCTTGCCAGTCTTCATGTCGAGCGCGATGACATTGGCGTCGAGCGTGGTGCGGAACAGCTTGCCGTCCTGGATCGCCGCGCCGCGGTTGATGATGCCGCAGCAGGTCAGACGCGGCGTCTCCGCGGGATATTCGATCTTGCTTTTCCAGATCTGTTTGCCGGTCTTCGCGTCGATCGCCATGGTGGCGTTGTGGGAGGTGATGTAGACCACGCCCTGGTACACCAGCGGCTGGGATTCCTCGCTGCGATCGTCGGCAAACGAGTAATTCCAGAGCGGGACCAGATCCTTGGCGTTGTCCTTGTTGATCTGCGTGAGCGGGCTGAACCGCTGCAGATTATAGCCCATGCCGTAGTTCAGGACGTTCGACGTGTCGGTCGCGCCCTTGACCAACTGATCGGCCGTCTGCGCGGTCGCACCGAATGGTGTGAGCGCGACAAGACACGCCGCTAACGCGAAGCGGTTCATGCGTTTCCTCCATAGCCATCTCTTGGTGGCATTGTCTTTGGCGATCTCTAGCGGATCGTGCGCAATGCTAGTCGCGACGAAGTGATGGCGTCAATCAAACGGTGGAACCGAAATCAAAAAGAGAAGATTTGTGTCGCCATTTTTTCGCCAAATGAAAAATGCTGGCGAGCGCGCTGCAGCAGAGCGCCGCGTCCCGCAATCGGCGCACATCATTGATGCACAACTTTGGATGAAGGAAAGCCGAGAGACTGAATCTGCAGGTGTGCTTCACGGAGCAAATCGGTGCATTGCCCGAAATGTTGTCGTGGCAGAGCCGGGGCCGCAGCAACGCCGCTTAGTTGGAAGCCGCGATCGCGCTGGGCTGCACTGTCGCGGGCAAGGGCGCGATGTCGCGATTGGTTGCGCGCGCTTCGAGCGGCTCATCGACATATCGGCTGAGGCCGGTCTCGTCCATTGCGAACAGCGGCCTGTAGTTGCGGATAGAGGCGTCCTCGACCATCGCCATGCGGCGGTTGTCGAGCATCAGCCAATGTCCGTCCAGCCGTGCTGCCGTCACCGCGTGGTCGTCGCCATGGAAGATGTCGCGCATGATGATGATGCGCAAATCTTCCGGCCTCACGCCGGCCTGGCGGAGGGCAACGAATTTGGCGATCGCATAGTCCTCGCAATCGCCGGCGCCGTGCGCAAAGGTCGCAAGGGGCGAGCTCCAGACGTCCATCTCGCCATACACGGCGAGATCGCTGCTGGCGCGGATCGAAAGATTGATGGCGCGGTTGATCTCGCCAAGCCGGGCGCGGCCCTCGCGGGCGCGGCCGCCATCGACAATGGCCAGGAACTGCAGCGCGGCCTCGGAGACGCAAGCCGCGCGGTCGCCGTCGCACAGCGCAAGCTGCACCCGCTCATCGTCGAGCTTGTTCTTGAGCGCGCTCCATTTGTCATATACCGGGCCCGTGTTCACGGGACTCGCGGTCAGGCCGAACGGCTCGGCGGAGGCGACGTTGTGCACCTGCGCGCCAAGTTGCAGCGTCGCCCCGGGGTCAAGCGCAACGGCCGGACCGAACTGGAGCAGTGTGCAGGCAAGTGCTGCCGCGCACGCCATGCGCTGATAATTGAAAATCCCCATCTGACGCCCCTGTCCTTGCCATCGCCGGGCGTTCTGCACCCGCGCGTGACCGGATCGTTTTCAGGGGCGATGATCGGAGGAGGGGCTTTTTGTCTGCTTAAGAGCGGATGTTGCGCGGTACAAAGCAAAAAACAGGCTGAAATCCGTATTAAGGTCCCGCCGACAATTCGAGCGATCGCGGGAGCCTTGCCGCGCAGCAGCAAAAAGTGCGCGTTGTGGTTGAGAAGCGCCGGACTCGTTGAGATATGGCCAATGGAGGGGATTTGAAAAGATTTGTTACTCAGTTCACAGTTTTGGCCGTGAAACTGGCGCAGTATGCTGGCCGAACGGGTCGGCGAAAGATCATTTAAGTATCGCTTGGGATTCGAATACTTTGAACTACAGAGATTTGCTCATTTTTTGAACAAAAATACCGTCAGCCTGCGGTGATTGATGGCAGCTTTTACTTCGCCTTAAACGCAAGCGGTCGCCGAAACCCGATATCGGCATGCCTCGCCACTATCACTAACACAAGCTGAAGATGGTTCCGCAATGCCGCTTACAGTGATATGCAAGCATTCGCGGTCCTTTATTATGTAAATATTAACCCTATTGCGGTGGCCCATTGAATTACGCTGGCAGATTTGACGCCACGATTTCGTCTGATGGCCAGGACGGGGCGTCCCATTCATATTTTCATGTCGATTCCGTGCACGGCCACGCGCCGGCGGACGCCATTGTCGTTCCCGACGCGCATTTCCTTTTTCATGCCGATTTCAAGCGCTCCGGCCTCGACCTTGTCCTGCACAGTGACGACCGCGAGCTCGTTCTGCACAACTACTTCAAGGGCGACAAGCACCCGGCGCTTGCCTCCCCCGATGGCGCCCATCTCACCGCCGATCTCGTCAACGCGCTGACCGGCTCGGTCGATGTCGCGCAGGCCGGCGGGCCTGCGGCGGCTGGCCAGGTCATCGGTCATGTGACCAAGCTCGTGGGCAACGCGACGGTGGTTCGCAATGGCGTCTCGATCATTCTCAACATGGGCGACAATGTCGAGAAGGGCGACGTCGTCCAGTCCGGCTCGGACTCCACCCTCGGCATCACCTTCATCGACGGCACGGTATTCGGCCTGTCCGCGAATGCGCGGATGGTGCTCAACGAGATGGTCTACGACCCCAACGGCTCCAGTAATTCGTCGCTGCTGAGCCTCGTTGCCGGCACCATCACCTTCGTCGCCGGCGAGACCGCCAAGCATGGCGACATGAAGGTTGACACGCCGGTCGCAACCATGGGCATCCGCGGCACCGCGGTGCTGGTCGAGATCGATTTCACCGTTCCGGGCCAGGGCGCGACGCCCGACGCGCATTTCCAGGTGCTGGTCGAGCCCGACGGCACCACCGGCTCTTACATCCTGTTCGACAAGACCACGCTGCAGCCGCTCGCGGTGGTCAACCAGGCCGGGCAGCAGATCAACATCTCCAACGGCGTCATCAGCCAGAGCAGCGCGCCGCTGTCGCCGGATGTCGAGAAGCTGATCCAGGACGTCTTCACGCTGAAATTCAGCGCCAACGACACCAACCCCAAGACCACGACCGCGCAGACCGATACCACCAATCCGCTGCTCTACGGTCCCCCCATCAAGCTCGCCAACGGCACCACGGCGACGCCGGTCTACCAGCAAACCTTGCTGATCACGGGCAATGGGCCGACGACCACGGGCCCGGACATTTTGGGGCCGAACAACAACAACAACTTCTTCGTCGAACATGCGCCTTTTTTCACCAGCGGTCCGCAGACGATCAATTTCTCCGGAGGGCAGCATACGACCGGCGGTTCGCTGAACTCGACCGGCCCGACCTCGGGGGTGTTCGGCTTCTCCGACATTGACCTTGGAGACACTCACACGCTGGCCTTGGACATGTCCGCGGTGATGTCCGACGGCGAACAGCTATCCGCGGGCCTGCAGACTCTGTTCAAGAACGCCCTCACGGTGTCGCTCGGGACCGACAGCAGCAGCACCGGCATCGGGATCGTCGACTGGCAGCTTGCGCAGCTCCCGGTCTATCTGGCGGACTTCATCCCGGCGGGGCAGACGCTCACGCTGACCTACACGATCACCCTGACGGATTCGCACCTTCAGTCCGCCAAGCAGACTGTGACCGTGACGATCGCGGGCACCGACCAACCGGCGGTGGTCTGGGTCGCAACGACGACGGGCGAGCCGACCGGTGGCTCGTGGAATGACGCGGCAAACTGGGAGACCAAGACGGTTCCCACCGCGAACGACGATGTCATCATCATCACCAACCAACTGATCGGGCTCACGCCGAATTATCCCGTCAAGGTGGACTCCAAGGATGCCGCCGCCCACTCGGTGACGATGAACGACTACTCCGAGACGCCGCCGGAGCTCGACATCCTGAGCGGGGCAGCGCTCACCGTCGGCTCGGCCAAGGGTGGCGGATCGGGCGGCATCTTCCTCAACAGCGATTCGAAACTTCACATTTCGGGGACGCTGGTGCTCGAGAACGGCGGAGATTTCGCCGATCAGAGCCAGGTCATCAACGATCAGGGTGCAACGGTCGAGGTCGCCGGCGGCACGCTGACCGTCTCGGTCGACATATCCAACCTTGGACAGTTCACTGTCGACAAAGGGGCGACCCTCACCCTCAATTCCGGCACGATCGACGGCGGCGAGACAAACGGCACGCTGAGCATTTCCGGGACGCTGAATCTCGACGGCGCGAGCTTCCTGAAAAACGGGACCCTAACCGATACCGGCCAGGTCAATGTCGAGGGCACGGTGGTGTTCGATGCCGAAGCCGTGGCCAACAATGGCTCCAGCGCCATCGACATCACCGGCGCGCTGACGCTGCAGAACGGCTCGAGCATCACCAGCGGCGAGGGCAATGCCGTGATGGTGGAGGGCGAGGCGTCGCTCACGCTGTTCGATTCGTCCTCCATCAGCGGCGGGCTCGTGAGCAACGACGGGACGCTGAACCTTGCGGGCTCGAACGAGCTCCAGGGCGGCGAGCTCGACAATACCGGCAGTGTGAACGTCTCGGGCAGCGGCGTCGTGCTCGACGGCGAGACCGTGAACAATACCGGCGCCGGCGCCATCGACATCACCGGCGCGCTGACGCTGCAGAACGGCTCGAGCATCACCAACGGCGAGGGCAATGCCGTGATAGTGGAGGGCGAGGCGTCGCTGACGCTGTTCGATTCCTCCTCCATCAGCGGCGGTCTTGTGAGCAACGACGGGACGCTGAACCTTGCGGGCTCGAACGAGCTCCAGGGCGGCGAGCTCGACAATACCGGCAGTGTGAACGTCTCGGGCAGCGCCGTCGTGTTCGACGGTGAGACCGTGAACAACACCGGCGCCGGCGCGATCGACATCACCGGTGCGCTGACGCTGCAGAACGGCTCGAGCATCACCGGCGGCGAGGGCAATGCCGCGACGGTGGAAAGCGAGGCGTCGCTTTCGTTGTCGGGCAACTCCCTGCTGAGTGGCGGTCTTCTCACCAATGACGGGACGCTGACACTTGCGGGCAATGCCGCGCTTGAAAGCGGTCAGCTCGACAATGAGGGGCAGTTCAACGTCACCGGGACGGCAAATGCGCTGCACGGCGAGCAGGTCACTGCCAACAATGCGCTGGAGGTGATGGCAGGGGCCGCACTGCTGATCGACCAGGGCACGACGGTCACGAACAGCATCACCGGTCCCGGCTCGGGCGAAGGCTCCGGCCCGATCACGATCGGCGGCGACATCACGGTCGACGATTCGGCCTCTCTCACCGTCAATGACGCCACCATCGCCGACGGCACGGTGAGTGTGGATGCCGGCGGCGTTCTGGCCCTCACCGGCGGCGCCGAGCTCGAGCAGGGCGGACTTTTCAATTCTGGCCAGTTCAACCTCTCGGGTACGGGCAATGAGCTCTATCAGGAGAGCATCAGCAACAGCTTCGCTAATATCAATGTGACCGGGCAGGTCGCGATCAGCGGCGGCAGCATCACCGGCGGGACGCTCACCAACCAGGGCACCCTCGTAACGGCCGTCGGCGCAGGAAATGTCACGTTCGACGGCCTCACCGTCGACAACGCAAAGGGCGTCATCCAGATCGGAGGACTCTCCGGCAATCTGATCCTAGGTGACGGCACGACGATCGCGGGCGGCAGCCTGACGATCGCGCCGATCCGCTACGTTCAGGCCGGTGTCGAAGTATCCGGAAGCGCGGGCGCGACACTCTCGGGCGTGACCCTTGTCTCATATCTTCTGGTGGACGCCGGCTCGACGCTGGTCCTGAAGCAGACCAATGCCCAGATCACGGCGAAGAACTACGGCACGATCGAGATCGCCGACAGCAGCACGATCCACGACTCATCGCTCGACTTTGGCCAGACCACAATCGATTCCGGCAAGACGCTGGGGCTCGACAACACGATCGTGGGCGGGGAATCGTTCACCAACGGTGGCACGATTCTTGTCGATGTGGGGAAGACGCTGTCACTGTTCGACACCAGCATCGACGGCGGCCTCGTCACCAACGATGGCACCCTCGTTCTCACCTCCGGCATTGCTCCCTTCGATAACGGCGCCGTCATCAAGAATGGCTCGCTTGACAATGAAGGCCAGCTCAACGCCTTGGGCATCGGCAATGTGCTGGACGGCGAGGCCGTCAGCAACACCGGCACTGGCGCCATCGACATAAGCGGCGTGCTGACGCTCCAGGACGGCGCCAGCATCACCAATGGCGAGAGCAACGCCGTCACGGTGGAGAGCAAGGGCTCGCTGACGCTGAACGACAGCTCGTCCATCGTCGCCGGCGAGCTGTCGAATGCCGGGAACGTCTATGTGGAAGCGTCGGCCGGTGCGACGCTCGATGGCGTTGGCGTCGACAATTCCTCTGGCACGATCCATGTCGATGGCGTCGCGCAGTCGGCCACGCTGATCCTGGACGACGGCACGACCATCACCGGCGGTCATCTCGACATCGGGAACGTCGGCACGCTCGAAGTGTCGACCGAGGCCGGTGCCACGCTGTCCGGCGTGACCGTCGACAATGCCCACCTCGTCCAGGTGGATGACGGGGCGGTGCTTGCGCTCGATGGCAGCACCATCGATAACGGCGCGCTCGTCAATGACGGCACCATCGACTCCACCGGCATCAGCGCCATCAATGGCGCCGACATCACCAATGACGGCGTGATCGAGGCGCTCAGCGGCGCGCTGACCATCGATCCCGGCACGCTGACCAATTCCTCGACGCTGCAAGCCGATGGCGGCGAGCTCGACATCTCCGGCGAGACAGTCGACAACACCGGTTCGGTCGGGGCCACCGGCGGCGGTATCCTGAAGCTGATCTCGAGCACCATCGATGATTCCGGCGATGGCTCGGTGGCAGTCGATGCCGGCTCGACGCTCGACCTCGATCACTCCGGTATTTCGGGCGGCACGCTCACCATCAGCGGCACGCTCGACAACGTCGCAGGCTCCAACACCATCACCAGCGCCATCACCGAGTTTGGCAGCGGGTCGATCGTGGTGTCGGGCGGCTCGCTTGATCTTGCGGGCCCGGTTGCGGGCGGTGTTACGCTCACCGGTGACTCGATGGTGGAGCTCAGCGCAACCGCTCCGAGCGCTTATGCGGACACAACGGTAGTGTTCGCGGAGTGTGCGACCGGCACGCTTGTGCTCGACCATTCCGGGAGCTTTGCCGGGACCATCCAGGGGCTCGACGACAACACCATCGATCTCGCCGACATCTCCTATGGCTCGAGCCCGACCGTCAGCTACGCCAATAGCGTGCTGTCGGTCTTCGTCGGCGGTGTCGATGTCGCCAACCTCGATTTGACGGGCAACTATAGCGGCGTCCATTGGGTGCTTGGTGACGACGGCACGCCGGCCCACGGCACCACTTTGACTGAAGCGCCCGGTGCCATCTCTGGCCTCGATGCGAGCGCCAATGCGGACCAGGGTAGCGCGGTTTCGGTCTCGATCACCGATGGCGGTGCCGCTGTTACCGACGCCAGATATGACTGGCAGGTCTCGACTGATGGCCTGCATTGGACCGAAGCCGGCGGCCAAAATGGCCTGTCGAGCTACACGCCGGTCGAGGGCGACGAAGGCCAGTCGCTCCGCGTCGAGCTGTCCTTCACCGACAGCAACGGCAAGACGGAGACCAGCTCGGTTTCGGCCGGTGTCGTGCAGGAGATCACTGGCGGTGATCTCACCGCGACGCTCGACAGCGAGACGGCGCAGCAGGGCACGACGATCCACGTCACCGGCGTGAGCGACGGTGGCGTGGCGGTCTCCGACGTCACTTACGATTGGCAGGTGTCGAGCGACGGCACCCATTGGAGCGAAGCTCACGGCAGCAACGGGCAATCAAGCTATACCCCGGTGGAAGCCGATGAAGGTCTGCAGCTGCAGCTGGTGACGACGCTGGCGAATGACCCGTCGGGGCCTGAGAGCACGACGAACAATCTTGGCATCGTCGGCGAGGCCGCCGGCGGCGACCTGGCAGCGACGCTCGACAGCGAGACTGCACAGCAGGGCACGACGATCCATGTCACCGGCGTCATCGATGGCGGCGTGGCGGTCTCCGACGTCACTTACGACTGGCAGGTGTCGAGCGACGGCACCCATTGGAGCGAAGCTCACGGCAGCAACGGGCAATCAAGCTACACCCCGGTCGAAGCCGACGAAGGCCTGCAGCTGCAGCTGGTGACGACGCTGGCGAATGACCCGGCGGGGCCTGAGAGCACGACGAACAATCTCGGCGTGGTTGGCGAGGCCGCCGGCGGGGACCTGGCGGCGACGCTCGACAGCGAGACGGCGCAGCAAGGCGCGACGATCCATGTCACCGGCGTGAGCGACGGTGGCGTGGCGGTCTCCGACGTCACTTACGACTGGCAGGTGTCGAGCGACGGCACCCATTGGAGCGAAGCTCACGGCAGCAA
>Ga0070741_10011258_pt1 | contig 16581 bp, 14 predicted proteins | sample Coa_R1_4_FD_66440 | JGI IMG/M metagenome (GOLD analysis project Ga0070741, IMG submission 66440) | Surface soil microbial communities from Centralia Pennsylvania, which are recovering from an underground coalmine fire - Coalmine... | ecosystem: Environmental > Terrestrial > Soil > Unclassified ...
CAGGTCTGTCGAAGCCAACAATTTCTCGTTTGAGCCAGACACTTGCAGCGCTTGGCTACCTGTCGATCGTTCCCCGCACCGGCCATTACCAGCTCGGATCCGGCGTCGTCGCATTGTGCCATTCGCTGCTCGCCGGCATGCCGCACCGCATTGCCGCACGTCCCGTCCTGCAGGAAATCGCCGACTTTTCACGCCTACCTGCATCCGTCGGGATGCGCGACCAGCTCAACATGCTGACGATCGAGACGGCACACCACCCGCGGATGCGACCGGCACGGTTCGACCTCGGCTCACGGCTGCCGATCGAAACATCCGCCATGGGCCGCGCCTACCTTTTTGCCCTGGCGGAGGACGAGCGCGAAGCTCTGCTGCGACGCATCCGCTTGCAGTGGCCGCGCGGCGAATGGCGCGGCGTCCGCGCTCGGATCGACGAAGCCTTCGAGTCGATCGCGAGCCGCGGTTTCTGTGTGTCATTGGGTGATCGCCAAGCCGACGTCTATGCTGTCGGCGCTCCGGTGGTGACGGCGGAAGGCGCGGTTCTCGCCTTTAATTGCGGCGGGATGCCTTCGGAAGTCACCGCCACACAGCTTGAGAACGAGATTGGTCCACGTCTTGCCCGCGCTGCCCGGCAAATTTCGATGGAGGCTCCGAGCCGTGCGTGATTTCACCAAGCAGGGGCGATCGATGGCGATCGGCGAGCACGGCATGGTCTGCACGTCGCATCCCTCCTCCTCGGCCGCGGGCATCGAAATGCTGCGATCAGGAGGCAACGCGGTCGACGCTGCCCTCGCTGCGATCGCCGTGCAAGCGGTCGTCGAGCCGCACATGACCGGCATAGGTGGCGATTGCTTTGCATTGTTCTCCATGGGAGGATCACCACCGATTGCCCTTGACGGATCGGGGCGCGCACCAGGCGCTGCGAGAGCCGAATGGTATCTCGATCGCGGCATCGCCGAGATTCCGCCGACGTCTGCGCATGCAGTGACCGTCCCAGGTGCGGTCTCGGCGTGGTGCGCACTGAACAGCGATTATGGCTCGAAGTCTCTTTCGGAGGTGCTTGCGCCGGCGATCCGCCTCGCCGAAGAGGGAATGCGCGTTTCGCCTCGCGTCGCCTGGGATTGGGGCCGGCAGGTTGAAAAGCTGTCAATCGATCCGGATGCCCGCGCCATTTATCTTCCAGGCGGCCGTGCGCCGGAGGTTGGTGATCCCTTCCGCAACCGCGCGCTTGCGGAGACGCTGCGCGGTATCGGCCGCGAGGGCGCGACCGCATTCTACGGCGGGAAAGTTGCGGAGGCCCTCACCGCCAAACTGAGCGCATTCGGCGGGCTGCATCGACAGGAGGATTTCGCGCGGCAACGCAGCGACTATGTGCAGCCGATCGAAACCAGTTATCGGGGATATCAAATCTATGAATGTCCCCCACCAGGACAGGGGCTGGCTGCGCTGATGATCCTGCGCATCCTCGACGGACTATCGCTCGGTGGCAGCCAGCACAGCGAGGCGGACCGAATCCATCTCCTTGCCGAGGCCACCAAAGCGGCGTATCGCGCGCGCGACGGTTATTTTTGCGATCCGGCGCACGGCGACACGCCGGTTGCGGAATTTCTCTCCGACGCCTTCGCCGCCCGGGCCCGAGGCCACATTGACCCCCGCAAGGCGTCACGGTCCGAACATTGGGACCTGACCGAGCACGAAGACACCGTCTACGTGTGCGCGGTCGATCGCGATCGCAATGCAGTGTCCCTGATCAACTCTCTCTTTGCACCGTTCGGCAGCGGCATCTTCGAGCCGACGACGGGCGTCCTGTTTCACAACCGGGGAACCGGCTTCCGAACGGACCCAAAGCATCCCTGCGTCATCGCCCCCCACAAACGGCCGCTGCATACGATCATTCCAGGCTTGCTGTTTCACGAAGGAAGGCCCGTCATGCCGTTCGGTGTGATGGGAGGCCACTACCAGGCCGCCGGCCATGCGCATTTCCTGTCCCAAATTCTCGACCGGGGGCTGGATATCCAATCTGCGAGCGACGAGCCGCGATCATTTTCATTCGACGGGAAACTGTCGCTGGAGCGAACGCTCTCGCCCGCCGTCTTCGATGACCTCGCCGCCCGCGGCCACGAAGTCAGCTGGTCAGACCTTCCAATCGGTGGCGCGCAAGCGATCTGGATCGATCACCAGCGGGGAATTCTGCTCGGAGCGTCCGACCATCGCAAGGACGGGATGGCGCTGGCTCACTAGTCGAAGGGAACTGAAGCGATGGCGTCGTTGACGGGTGCATCTGCCACCGAGGCAAGTTCGAAGAACGGCCAGTTCGACGCATCCCGCTCACCCGACTTCATCCGCATCGAGAATGTCGGCAAGCTCTTCGGCGGCCGAGGGCCAGTCGTAACCGCGCTCCAGGACATCAACCTCCAGATCGGCCTGGGTGAATTCGTCGCAGTCGTCGGTCCTTCAGGCTGCGGAAAGTCGACCTTGCTTCGTACCCTGGCCGGACTCATTCCGCCGAGTTCAGGAAAGGTATGGTTCGGCGACCACAGGCTTGAGGGGCCACGGCACGACATCGGCGTCGTTTTCCAATCGCCGGTGCTCTTTCCCTGGCGCACCGTGCTCGAGAACGTACTCATCCCCGTCGATGTCCAGAAGCTTGACCGCAAGAAGTATCTGTCACGCGCGCGCGACCTCATCGATCTCGTCGGATTGAGCGAGTTCGAACGGCGCTATCCGGCCGAGCTGTCCGGCGGCATGCAGCAGCGGGTCGGCATCGTCCGCGCGCTGGTCCACGATCCGGCGATGCTTCTCATGGATGAGCCATTCGGAGCGCTCGATGCCATGACGCGCGAACACATGAACGTCGAGTTGCAGCGGCTCTGGACGGCCCAACACAAGACGATCCTGTTCATTACCCACTCGATTCCCGAAGCCGTGTTTCTTGCCGACAGGGTCGTCGTGATGACACCCCGCCCCGGCCGCATTGCGGAAGTGCTCGACATCGACCTTCCGCGCGAGCGGACGCTCGACATGATGAGTACGGCGCCGTTTGGCGAGTACACCCGCCGCATCCGCGCACATTTCGGCTCAGCAGGAGGCATGGACTGATGCCTGATCTCTCTTCGCTCGACACACTCAGAAATCGGATCTTGAGCATCCTGCTGCTGTGCCTCGTGCTCGGCATCTGGCAGGGCAGCTCGATGTTCCTCAACATCCCCGCCTTTATCCTCCCGTCAGCAACCGCGGTCGCTCAGGGGCTATGGCGTGGCACGACGAGCGGCCTCTATCTCCATCACGGTGCCGTCACGTTGTTTGAGGTGCTCGCCGGATTTGCGCTTGGTGGAGTCCTTGGCCTCGCGCTTGGCGTCGCCGTTGCGCTCAACCGGCGATTTGCCTACTTCATCTACCCCTACATCATCATGTTCCAGTCGATGCCGAAGGTCGCCCTCGCGCCGCTCTTCGTCCTCTGGTTCGGCCTCGGCGTGACGTCCAAGATCGTGACGGCTGCCCTCGTGGCTTTCTTCCCGATGATGATCAACACGATCTCCGGCTTGAATTCGGCCGACAAGGATCGCATCGATCTCATCCGCTCCCTCGGCGGCAGCGAGCGTCAGGTATTCACGATGCTCCGCTTTCCGAGCGCCCTGCCCTTCATCATGGCGGGCCTTGAAATCGGCATGGCGTTGGCGCTGATCGGCACCGTCGTCACCGAGTTCCTTGGTGCGGAAGCGGGGCTCGGCATGCTCATGCAGAGCATGAATTTCGTCATGGACGTGGCGGGATCTTTTTCGGTTCTGATCATTTTGGCGACCGTCGGTCTCCTGCTTAATCAGGCGCTGATCATGATCCGCCATCGGGTGCTGTTCTGGGAGCGCCTCGGTCGGGCCGAGCCCGACCTGGCCTCGGAAGAGAACTTCGCCGCCGAATCGAAACGGCCGCGCGGCGGTTCCGCGCTCTCGCCATCGCAGAAGTGATTGCGCAATGAACGTCTACTATTCAAAGCGTCAGCTCGATCACCGTCCTCAGCAGATCATGCTGCTCGGCAAGCTATGTGCCCCCGTTGAAAACCCGGACCGGCTAGACGCCCTGGCGCGGAAGCTGATCGAGGCGGGCTTGAAACAAACGGCGCCCATCGATCATGGCCGCGATGCCATCGACGCCGTGCACAGCGCCGACTATGTCGAATTTCTGGCCTCGAGCTATGAACGCTGGGCCGCAAATCCCAAGGCCGGACCGGAGGTGCTGCCAAACACGCATCCTTACCGCGGGCGAGGATCGGCCCTCGCCCCCTCGGCCAAACCACGTTGCAGCGTCGTCAACGCCGAGGCGGGCTGGTACATCGGCGATCTCAATTGCGCCATCGGCGCGGGCACCTGGGGCGCGGTTTATGAATCTGCACAGGCAGCGCTGTCTGCGGCCCATGCCATTATCGATGGCGCCCCTGCTGCCTTTGCGCTCTGCCGACCGCCGGGGCATCACGCGTTCGCCGACCGCGCGTCCGGCTTCTGCTTCTTCAACAACGCGGCCATCGCCGCCGATCTCATGGCCCAACGCGCAGGCCGAGCAGCCATTCTCGACTTCGACACGCATCACGGAGACGGAACGCAAGCGATATTCTACGGCCGCAGGGATGTGCTGTTCGCCTCCGTGCACACCGACCCCACGACTTACTATCCCTATTTCTCAGGTTTTGCCGACGAACGCGGCGAAGGAGACGGACTCGGTGCTAACTTGAACGTACCGCTGGCGCCGGGCAGCGGCGACGATGCATTCCTGGAAGCCTGCGGAATGCTCGTTGAAGCCGTGCGGACACATCGGGCCGAAGTCCTCGTCGTGTCAGCGGGCTGGGACGCTCACCGTGACGATCCGCTGTCCGTCCTCGAAGTCTCAACGGAGGCCTTTGCCCGTATCGGTGAGCTGCTCGCAGATCTGCAGCTGCCAACCCTGATTGTTCAGGAAGGCGGCTATTCGCTGGAGGCCTCCGAGCAAGCCGCTGCCGCGTTCGTCGGCGCATTCTGCTCAAGGCACAAGAGTACTTAAACCAATGGTCGACCTACGTTAGCCGCTGCCAACAAAACGGAGAGTCAGATGCGTAGTAATACCCCTTTGGCGACTTGCCTTGCAGTGTATTCGGTTCTTACCGCTACAAGTTTCGTCTCTCCGGCATTCGCTCTCGACAAGGTACGCGTAGGCTGGTGCACGAGCGTGATCACGCACGGGGTCGCTCCTTTCGCTGTTGCGACCAAGTTGGGCTGGTTCAAGCAGGAGGGAATCGAAGTCGAGCTTGTGAATTTTCCGGGATCGTCAGATTGCATACGCAATGTTGCGACTGGCGAAGTCCTGGTTGCGGTTGCAACCGCAGAGCCGGTTGCGATCCTGCAGCAAACCGGCGTGAAGACGCAGGTTTTCTATACCGCGTATCGCCGCAACATTTTCGGTGTTGCCGTTCCGGTCGACAGCTCCATCAAGAAATATGCGGATCTCAAGGACAAGAAGATCGGCGTGACATCAATGGCCTCGGCCGGTGTGGTGCTGGCCCGGTCGGGAGCCTCCGATGCTGGCCTCGACCCCGACCGGGACATTCGGATCGTCGTGTCGGGTCAGCCGGCTCAAAGCGTCGTCCTTCTGCAGCGCAAGGACATCGATGCGGTCAGCCAGTGGGACACGCAGTACACACTGATGGGCCTCGCCGGCCAGCCGATGCGCATGCTCGAAGATCCTGAAATCGAGTCGTTCCCAGCCAATAGTCTGGTCGCGAGCGCCGGTTCGATCAAGAACAAGCGCGATCTACTCGTGCGCCTGGCCCGCGCCTACACCATGGGGGTGGTCTATACCCTCAAGAATACCCGTCAGGCGGCGACGATTTTTCAGGACGTCTATCCGCAGATCGTGCCGACCGGCATTCCGCCGGCCGAAGCGCTCGACCGGAACGCCACGCTGCTCAAAACCGTCTCGGAGAAGTGGACGCTCGACAACCCCGGCGAGAAGTGGGGCGAGAGCGATATCAAGATTTATCAGAAGTACATGGACTGGCTGGTACGGGCGAAGATCCTCAAGCAGCCGATCGACGCCAAGGAGGTCGCAACGAACGACCTGGTCGAAGACATCAACAAGAACCTGGACCTCGCATCGGTGGAGCAGGCTTTGGCGCGCTGACGCGCCCGATCACCCATCTCCAGCAAGCAAGACAAGACGGAGTAGATTTGATGACCCAAGCGAGCCTCGAGATTCCACCGAACGACCTTGAAGCCTACTGGATGCCGATGACCGCGAACCGGCGCTTCAAGGCAACCCCGGAGTTCTTTGTCGAAGCCAGGGGCATGCACTACAAGACGCCCGAGGGCCGGACCCTACTCGATGCCATCGCCGGCCTCTGGTGTGTCAATGCCGGGCATTGTCATCCCAAGATCACCGAGGCCATTCGCCATCAGGCAGGCAAGCTCGACTACGCATCGAGCTTCTCGCTCGGCCATCCGCTCGCGTTTCACTACACCAATCAACTGATGGCGATCGCGCCGCAGGGATTCGATCACGTCTTCCTTGCAGGGTCGGGCTCTGAGGCAGTCGACACGGCGCTGAAGATGGCGCTTGCCTACCATCGGGCTCGCGGTGAAGGTCATCGCCAGCGCCTGATCGGTCGCCAGCGCAGTTACCATGGCATGGGATTCGGCGGGCTCTCGGTCTCAGGCATCGGCTGGCAGCGGGCGCAGTTCGGCGTGTTGCTTCCGGGGGTATCACACCTTCCGCACACACATGATCTCGCTCGCAACGCATTCAGCAAAGGGCAGCCCGAGCACGGTATCGATTTTGCGGATGCGCTGGAAAGCTTGTTAGCGGCGGTGGATCCATCGACGGTTGCAGCCGTCATCGTCGAACCGGTGGCCGGCGCAGGCGGCGTGTTGCCGCCGCCCAAAGGCTATCTTGAGCGGCTGCGCGAAATCACCCGCAAGCACGGCATCCTGCTGATTTTCGATGAAGTGGTCACGGGTTTCGGTAGGCTGGGGGCGCCATTCGCTGCCCAGGCACTGAGCGTCACGCCCGACCTCATCACCTGTGCCAAGGGAATGAGCAACGGCGCTGTGCCGATGGGCGGTGTGCTGGTCCATCACCATGTGCACGATGCCATGTCGAAAGGCCCCGAGGCCACTGTCGAATTTGCGCACGGCTACACCTACTCCGGCCACCCACTCGCCTGTGCCGCTGCACTTGCCACGCTGGACGTGTACCAGGAGGAAGGCATCTTCGAAAACGTCGCGCGCATTGCCGGCAAATGGGAAGCTGCCATTCACGACATCAGAAACGCCGGTGGCATCGTCCGCGATATCAGAAACCTGGGCCTTTTGGGTGCCGTGGAGATTGAAGCTGCGCCTGATGCCCCGGGTCAGCGAGCGCGAACGGTTGCAAACCACTGTCTCCAGAACGGAGTCTTTGTTCGCGCACTCGGCGATACGCTGATCCTGTCGCCGCCTCTTATCATCAACGAGGAGCAGATCGGTCAGATCGCAGAAACCATAAAAAAGGGCGTTCAATCGCTTTGAGAAATCGTGCCGCCTGGTAGCGGGGGAACGCTACCGCTGTTTTCTTATCGACGAGCAGATTAGTTCCAATTTTGGATTAAAGCATTTGCTGACGCAGTGTCCTTATTGCGTGGCTGACCTATCTCGCAACTGGTGCTTCTTGTCGCAGCACAATGTAGATCGCAGGTATCACCAGTACCGTGAGCAAGGTCGACGAGGCGAGGCCAAACAGCAGCGAGATCGCAAGCCCCTGGAAGATCGGATCGAGCAGGATGGTCGCAGCTCCAATCATGGCGGCCAGCGCCGTGAGCAGGATTGGTTTGAAGCGAACCGCGCCCGCTTCCAGCACGACCTCACGCAAAGCTTTGCCCTCGCCGCCAGAGTGGCGAATGAAATCCACCAGCAGGATGGAATTGCGCACGATGATGCCGGCGAGCGCGATGAACCCGATCATCGAGGTTGCGGTGAATGGCGCGCCCAGCAGCCGGTGCCCGATCAGGATGCCGATCAAGGTGAGCGGGATTGGCGTCAGGATGACGAGCGGCAGGCGAAAACTCCTGAACTGCGCGACGACGAGAACGTAAATGCCGAGGATTGCCGCGCCAAAGGCCGCGCCCATATCGCGGAAGGTCACCCAGGTGATCTCCCACTCGCCATCCCACAACAGCGTCGGATGCGATTCATCCACCGGCTGCCCATGCAGGCTGATCGCGGGTTTCGGCAGCGCGCCCCAATCATGCGCGTTGATGCGATTGTCGACCTCGAGCATGCCGTAAAGCGGCGCTTCGAAGCGGCCGGCAAGCTCGGCCATCACCATGTCGGCGAAGCGGCCGTCGCGGCGGAAGATCGTCGGCGAACCCTCTTCCGTGGTCGCCTTCACCACCTGGCCCAGCTCGACCACTGTCTTGCTGCCGGGCACCGTGTTTGCGGGCACTGGCGTCGAGGCTAATGCCTCGTTCCAGACCAAACCACGCTTGGGCAGATGCACCGCGATCCCGATCGGGTTGCGATCCTCGCCGCGATGCGAGTAACCGATCGGTATACCGCCGAACAGCGCCTGGATCGTGTCATAGACGTCGCGCTGCTCGACGCCGAAGAATTCAAGTCGGTCCTGGTCGATCGACAGTCGCAGCCGTGGTCGCTTCTCGCCGATGGAATCATCGATATCGACGATGAACGGCACCTCGGCAAAGATCTTCTTCAATTCGGCCGTCACCGCGCGGCGTGTCGCGGCATCAGGCCCATAGATTTCGGCGAGGAGCGTTGCCAGCACCGGCGGGCCGGGCGGGACCTCGACGACCTTGATGCTGGTCCCCTTGGGAATATCCAGCACCTTCAGCTTCTGCCGCAGCTCGATCGCAATGTCATGGCTCGCTCGCTTGCGCTCGCCGCGCGCGGTCAGGTTGACCTGCAGCTCGCCCAGTTCGGGCCGCTCGCGCAGATAGTAATGCCGCACAAGGCCGTTGAAATTGAACGGCGCCGGCGTCCCCGCATAGGATTGGAGAGAGGTCACTTCAGGCAATTGCCGCGCGATCTCCGCAGCGGCGAACAGCGTGCGCTCGGTCTCCTCCAGGCTCGCTCCTTCCGGCAGATCGACAACGACAGCAATCTCGGACTTGTTGTCGAAGGGCAGCAGCTTGACCGTCACCGACTTGGTCGCAAACGATGTCATCGACAGCAAAGTCGCGACGCCGACGCTGAGCAGGAATATCCAGGCGGAGCGCTTGCTACTCACGATCGGCGTAGCGAAACGACGGTAAAGCGCGCCAAGCCGGCCTTCGCCATGCGCAGTATGCCCCGCGCTCTTGGGCGCGAGCCTCAGCATCAGCCACGGTGCGACCACCATGGCCACAAAGAACGAGAACAGCATCGCAGCGGAGGCATTCGCCGGGATCGGCGCCATATAAGGACCCATCAGCCCCGACACGAACAGCATGGGCAGCAGCGCAGCGACCACCGTGAGCGTCGCGACGATTGTGGGGTTGCCGACCTCCGCGACCGCTTCGACGGTAGCCTGAAGGCGAGGGCGTCCATCACGCATGCTCCAATGCCGCGCGATGTTCTCGACCACCACGATCGCATCGTCGACGAGAATGCCGATCGAAAAGATCAGCGCGAACAGGCTGACGCGGTTGATGGTGTAGCCCATCAAGTTGGCAGCAAACAGAGTGAGCAGGATTGTCGTCGGGATCACGACGAGAGTCACGATCGCCTCGCGCCAGCCGATCGCGATCGCGATCAGCGCGACGATCGAGATCGTGGCGAGCCCGAGGTGAAACAGAAGCTCATTGGCTTTCTCGTTGGCAGTCTCGCCGTAGTCGCGGGTCACCGTGACCCTTACGTCGTCCGGAATCAGGCGCCCCTTCAATCCTTCCAGGCGATGGGCGATATCGGTCGAAACCACCACCGCGTTGGCGCCGGCGCGCTTGGCAAGTGCAAGACTGACTGCGGGCACCCGCGTCCACCGCCCCTTCTCGTCGCGCTTGTCGTTCCAGACCCGATGCTCGGTCGTACTCGGACCGATCACGACCGACGCAACGTCCTTGACGTAGACCGGTCGTCCATCGCGGGTCGAGATCAGAAGCAATCCAATGTCCGGAATGCCCGATAGTGTCTGGCCGGCCGCTACGTTGCGCACGATCCCGGTATCGCGGACGTCGCCGGCCAGGAATGAACGATTGGCATCCTTCACCTTGGCCACGAGCTGTTGAAGCGTGACGCCGAATAGCGAGAGCTTTTCCGGATCGGGCTCGACCCTGATCTGCTGGGCGGCACCGCCTGAAATGTAGGTCAGTCCGATATTGTCGACCTTCACCAGTTCCGCGCGCAGCTTGTCGGCCAACTCGAACAGATCCTTGTCCGTCCAGTGCTCCGCGGCTTCGGGCTTCGGCGACAGTGTCAATATGTTCACGGCAACGTCATTGATGCCGCGACCGACGATCAGCGGCTCGGGGATGCCGACGGGAATGCGATCGAGATTGGCGCGAATCTTCTCGTGCACGCGCAGGATCGCATCCTCGAATTTGGTGCCGACCAGAAAACGACCGGTGACCATCACGCGGTCGTCCTCCGTCTGGCTATAGACATGCTCGACGCCGTCGATACCCTTGACGATCGCTTCCAGCGGCTTGGTGACGAGTTCGACCGCGTCCGGCGCACGCAACCCATCGGCGTTGACGCGGATATCGACCATCGGGACGCTGATCTGCGGCTCTTCCTCACGCGGAATCACGACAACCGCGATCAGTCCGACGACGAGCGCTGCAAGCAGGAATAGCGGCGTGAGCGGCGAGTTGACGGTCGCCTTGGTGAGCCGGCCTGAGAGTCCGAGGTTCACGGCCGCTCCAACTGGTCGCCGGCCCGAATGCCGGACAGTATCTCAAGTCCATTCGGAAGCTCGGGCGTCGGCGTTTGGCGGCCGCGTTGCACCGGCACCTCGACGGTCCCGTCTCCTTGGCGAAGCAGTACGTAGTCGATGCCGAACCGGGTCTTCACGAAGCCCGCAGGAATGACGTAGGCCGGCCGCGTGCCGCCGGAGATCCAAACCCGGAGCCGGTCACCGACGAAATATTCGCCGAGCCCCTCGACCGTGGCGTCCGCGACCACGCGGCCTTCCTCGATCTGGGGGTAGACGAGATCGATCACGCCCCACTTGGCCACCCGCTCGCCGGATTCGTCGCCGTCAAGGCGAATGCGGTCACCGGCTTTGAGGAAATGGGCATGCTCTTCCGGCAGCCGCAGCCGCAACTTGAAATCCTGTTGTGCGACAGTCACGACGGGATCGCCAGGCAGCACGACCGAACCTACCGCGACAAGGCGTTTCAAGACGCGGCCGTCCTGCGGAGCAAGAACCTGACCCTCAGTCTGCTGTTGCTGGATTACCCCGCGTTCGGCTGTCTTGGCGCGCAGATTGTTCTGGGCAACATTGAGGGCGGTTCGCGCTTCATCGAGCCTCGTGCGCGGCAGAGTGCCGCGCTCGACCAAGCCTTCGATTCGGTCAAAATCGGTCTGCGCCTGGTCGGACTGAGCCTGCAGGGCCTGAATTTGCGCGTCCAGCGATTTCATCTGCAATACGAGTTTTTCGTCGCCCACGACTGCGATCGCCTGACCATGCGTCACCGCATCGCCTTCCCTGACGTGCAGCTCCGCTATCGTGCCGCCGATGCGGCTGCGCGCCGGGACCACGCTGATACTTTCGACGGTCGCAAAGACTGCCTTCTCGTCCGCGATCGAGACCGGCTTCACCGTGAGCGTGTCGGCACCGGCAGCGACCACACTTGAAAGCAGCGATGCAATCGCTACCAGGAACCGAAAATGCAGCCTCGCCATGGCAATATCCGTCTGTTGCGCAGAAGCGCCTTGTCTCTCAATTCAGCAATGAGCCCGTTCCGCGCCTTGATCTTTCTCAAGGCGAGGCCCCGCGCCTTCCCTTAGCTTTCGGAGCGCAGAACGCCTGATAGAGCGTCTTGAGGATGTCGCGCGCGGGCTCGCTCGCGATCGAATAGAAGATCGTCTGCGCGTCGCGTCGCGCCGACACCAGGCCATCTTTGCGAAGGAGCGCAAGATGCTGGGACACCGTGGAATCCCGCAAGGAGAGAAACTCGGCCAATTCGCCGACCGAGCGCTCGCCGTCGATCAGCTGACAGATAATGAGAAGCCGGTGACGGTTGGAAAGCGCCTTCAGCAGGTTGCTCGCCTCGTCCGCGGCGCGCTCCATGATTTCGCTATATATTTTCATAGTTGCGTATATACGATGTTATGAATATATAGTCAACCAGCACGACAGCCGGGACAACCGGCGGGGCGGTCAAACGAAATGGAGGTCATCATGGCGGAAGTTGTCGTAATCGGAGCCGGTCTCAGCGGAACGCTGATGGCCTATGAATTGCTGCCCCAACTCAGGAAAGACGATCGGCTGACCGTGATCTCGCAAGGCACTGTCTATCACTTCGTGCCGTCGAATCCCTGGGTGGCGGTCGGTTGGCGCAAGCGCAGTGACATCGAAATCGATCTTGCGGACATCATGAAGCGCAAGGGCGTGCGCCTGCTCACCCAGGGCGCCAGGCGCGTTCATCCCGATGCAAATCGTATCGAGCTCAGCGACGGCTCGTCCATCAACTATGATTACCTCGTGGTCGCGACCGGGCCGGAGCTTGCCTTCGACGAAATTCCGGGATTGGGGCCGCAGGGTTACACGCAATCCATCTGCCACGTCGATCATGCTTCATATGCGAAGGAAGCATTCGAGAAGCTCGCCGCGAAACCCGGCCCGGTGGTGATCGGCGCGGTGCAGGGCGCATCCTGTTTCGGCCCGGCCTACGAATTCCTTTTCATTCTGGAGACCGAACTGCGCCGCCGCAAGCTGCGCGATCAGGTGCCAATGACCTTCGTGACCTCCGAGCCCTATATCGGTCATCTCGGCCTCGATGGCGTCGGCGACACCAAGGGTCTGCTGGAAAGCGAGATGCGCGAGAAGCACATCAAGTGGATCACCAACGCCCGCGTCGACCGTATCGAACCCGGCAAGATGACCGTTGAGGAATTCGCCGAAAACGGCACGGTTCACAAGGCCCATGAACTGCCTTTCAGCTATTCGATGATGCTGCCGGCCTTCCGCGGCGTCGAGGCCGTTCGCGGCATCGAAAAACTCACCAACCCGCGCGGCTTTGTCATCGTCGACAAGCATCAGCGCAATCCCGCCTTCCCTAACGTGTTTGCGGTTGGCGTCTGCGTCGCCATCGCACCGGTCGGAGCGACACCCGTTCCCGTCGGCGTGCCCAAGACCGGTTTCATGATTGAGTCCATGGTCACCGCGACCGCGCTGAATATCGGCGCCCTGCTCCGCGGCCAGGCACCGAACGCGCAACCGACCTGGAATGCGATCTGTCTCGCCGATTTCGGCGATTCGGGCGTCGCCTTTCTGGCGCAACCGCAGATTCCACCGCGCAACGTGAACTGGTCGTCCAAGGGTGAATGGGTTCACTACGCCAAGGTGGCGTTCGAGAAATACTTCCTGCGCAAGATGAGACGAGGCGAGAGCGAGCCGTTCTACGAGCGTTTCGTGCTCAACCAGCTGAACATTGCCAAGATCAAGGAAGTCCGAACCGACAAGGAGGTCCGAACCGGCACATGAGCACGACGCGCAATATCGTTTGTGGCAATTGCGGGCGGACCAACCGCCTGCCGGTCGAGCGCGCGCCGAAGGACGCGCGCTGCGGCGCTTGCCGCCAGCCGATCTTCACCGGCCACCCGATCGAGGTCGATGAGGAAGGTTTTGGCCGCCACATCGCCAACAACGATATTCCCGTGCTGGTCGACGTCTGGGCACCTTGGTGCGGTCCGTGCCGGGCCATGGCGCCGATGTTCGAGCGGGCGGCTCTTGAACTCGAGCCCAAGGTGCGGCTGCTGAAGCTGAATTCCGATCGGGCGCCGTCCGTATCGTCGCGGTTCAACATCACGGGCGTCCCGACGCTTCTCTTGATGCGCGGTGGCCGGGAGATCGTCCGCCAGTCCGGCGCGATGGACGCGCGCAGCATCGTCGCCTGGACCGAAGCAAGCCTTGCCCGCTCATAACCTACATCGTTCTTAAAAGGAGAATGTCATGAATATCGATAAAGCCGTTCTGGCCTTTGCCGGATTCGTCGTGCTGCTCGGGCTCGCGCTCGGTGCCTATGTCAACGCCTACTGGTATCTGCTCCCGGCGTTTGCCGGGCTCAACATGATCCAGGCCTCGTTCACCGGCTTCTGCCCGGCGGCAATGGTGTTCAAGAAGCTCGGCCTGCACGGCGGCTGCGCTTTCAATTGACGGAAATGGTTGGGAATCGCCTCAGTCGCGAGAGTCATTGTAGCTTTCTGCCCTACAGGCTGAGCCCCCATGGGCGGCATCGTTCATATTGCTGTTTACACGCAACACTGTGATGATGCTGCCGTTAGCGACGATTTCGACAGTCTCCGGCTGCGCGCGGATGGTCTGGACTATAGTTGCTCGCGATTCCTGCATAGCTGCAGATGACATCTGCGCGTTGACTGTCGAATTTCCCTGAACCAAGAGAAGAAAGGAAGCTATCGCGCCAGCAGGCAAATACCTTAACATCTCGCGATCTCCCAATAGCGGGAAGGTCCACTGAAGATGCTGATTGATGCAGGTCAAGACGGTCGATTGCCCCAGACCTAGTCCGAATATGTGAGAATGAAGGAATTCGTGCGGCGTGAGTGAAGGAATGGCGCCCGAGCCAATATCACCAGGCCGACTGCCTACCGGCATCTGGGCTCTTGGCCTCGTCAGCATGTTCATGGATATCTCATCCGAGATGATTCACGGCCTACTGCCGGTTTTTCTGACTTCCGTGCTGGGCGCCAGCGCCGAAACGATCGGCCTCATCGAAGGTGTAGGTGAAGCGACCGCGTCGATCTCGAAGCTTTTCTCAGGCTGGATCAGCGACAAGCTCGGAAAACGCAAAGCGCTCACTATTGTTGGATATGGGTTGAGTGCATTATCGAAACCGCTCTTTGCGCTTGCAACCAGCTCGTCACTTGTCCTTGGAGCGCGGTTTTCGGATCGGGTCGGCAAGGGAATTCGTGGGGCGCCGCGCGACGCGCTGATAGGGGAAATGGTGCCATCGGAGCTACGTGGCGCCGCCTATGGCCTGAGGCAGGCCCTCGACACGGCAGGCGCATTCGCAGGACCATTGATCGCTATCGCGCTCATGGCCGCATTGCAGGACGATTTTCGGTTAGTGTTCTGGCTTGCCTTGATTCCCGGCTTTCTCTCGGTACTTGTGCTTGTTTTCGGCGTACGGGAGCCGGAGCACGAAGCGACGAAGCTGCAAGCACCGCTAAAGTTCGCCGACCTCAAGACCGCAGGCACTGCGTACTGGATCGTGGTGGGCATAGGCGCCGTGCTGACGTTAGCGCGCTTCAGCGAGGCCTTTCTGATTTTGCGGGCGCAGACTGCTGGGCTCGCACTCGCGCTGGCGCCGCTTGTACTGGTCGTTATGAATATAGTCTACGCACTTTCGGCCTATCCGCTTGGTGCCCTGTCAGATCGCGTTGACCGCAAACCCCTGCTCGTCATCGGGTTTGCGGTCCTCATTGCCGCTGATGTCATCCTCGCCGTCGCGTCGGATATCCCGACCGTAATGATCGGCGTCGCGCTCTGGGGTCTCCATATGGGCATGACGCAAGGGTTACTCGCGGCGCTTGTCGCCGACGAGGCGCCGCAATACCTGCGCGCGACAGCTTTCGGTGTCTTCAACTTCGTCTGCGGGATCGCCCTCTTGTTAGCGAGCCTAACGGCGGGACTCCTTTGGGAAATGGCTGGGCCTTATGCCACATTCATGGCGGGCGCGACTTTTACGGCAGTGGGGCTTGTCGCAACCGCGATGTTTCTGCGCAAGCGACGTGCATCCCAGCCGTCGCACTAGACGGCCCAGTGACGGCGACGCCCTCCGCCGCATCACATCATTCCGCTTCGCTCCAGAACAGCTGATCGGCTGTCTTCCTCTGGATGTCGCTCAGCTCGCGCTATATTCATGGCTTCCATGCGGACTCAAGTCCACAATGAGCAGGCTATTCAGTTGCGTAAGCGCGGGAGCATTCGCCGCAGAGTGTTGTCGCCAAAAACGATATGATGCAGGACCGCAGCCGCCATATGGAAGGCCGCCAAGATCACGAGGAGGTTGGCCAAGATTTCATGCACTTCCTTGAGGCTGTGCGCGAATGCCTTGTCAGCGACCCACGGTGATGGAATTTCCGCAAGTCCGAATAGCGGCAGCGAATGGCCCTGCGCGAACTGTAGTGCAATGCCGAACAAGGGTACCAGGACCAACAATCCATAGAGGACGTAGTGCATCACCCGGGAGACCGGATCAGTCCACTCGATCAGCCGTTTTCCGAACTCGGTCGCAAGACTCTTGGGGGGAGGATTGGCGATGCGCCACGGTATTCGCACGAATGCGATCACCAGGATCGTCAGTCCGATCCAGATATGTATCAACAACCCGGAATCCCGTGCTGGCCCCTTGGAGAGCTCGTCGCCGAACGTGCCGAGCATCCACGCCGCCATAACAAAGAGAAC
>Ga0070741_10011259_pt1 | contig 16581 bp, 13 predicted proteins | sample Coa_R1_4_FD_66440 | JGI IMG/M metagenome (GOLD analysis project Ga0070741, IMG submission 66440) | Surface soil microbial communities from Centralia Pennsylvania, which are recovering from an underground coalmine fire - Coalmine... | ecosystem: Environmental > Terrestrial > Soil > Unclassified ...
GGCGGGGTATTTATGTTTAGGACCCCTCTTTCCAGCATTAACACTCCAAGTTGGACCGAAGTTAATCTCAATGGGTCTGGTTTCACGATCTATCCGGCTGGATTGGCAGTTAATTCTGGCCAGCTTCTGATGTTAAGTAGCGGTACTTACAGTGGAATATTTTCGCTTGACGAGTCGGGCCAGACTTGGACAAATGTTATTTACCATTCCGATCTGGCTGCTCTAGATAGCGATGGTACGACTACGATCACATCATTTTCTCCTGCAAACTCGAGCGTCGCTCAAGTGGCGGTGAGCCCTGGTTACTCCTTTAGCGCCGTATCCGGAACTTATTCGCTTGGTAAACCGTTACTTAAACTCGCCCGTGTCAGCGGTGCTTTCATCGGATCCTCGAGCGGATTGGGTTCGGCCGGACTCTGGAGATCGACCGACAATGGATTTCATTGGATCTTAGTCGACTCTAATGTTACAAATAATGTTTACGGTTCCGGTACGACACTTTTGGCGGCGACAACATCGCAGATATTAGAGTCCACTGATACCGGATTATCTTGGAATTGTGACAGCTGTACCGTTCCATCCTCTCCAACTCCTCCTCCACCTGCCCCGCCCGTTTCTACTAAGCATCCCGTGATCTTGATCCATGGGATTGGTGGTCATCCGGAAAATTGGAGAAGTTTTGAACACATATTGCTGAGCACCGGGTACTCCTCAAGTGATATATCGGAGTTTAGCTACAGTGATTCCCAGCCCTACAATTACCAAGGAGATATTTACAGTATAGGATCAAGATTGTCCTCCTTCATCGACGCAAAATCAGCGATTTCCACCGATGGGAGGGTAGATATTTTAGGGTTTAGTATGGGAGGGGTTGTCGGAAGAAGCGGGTTGTTGTCAAACTTAGTATCTGCTGGAAAGGTCAGAAACTTTATAAACGTTGGCGTCCCAAACTTGGGTAGCTACCTCGCCACATTTTTCGTTGGCGATACTTTAAGCCTACCAAGGGCTCCGGGGCTGTTAACTTTGGCAAGAAATTATCTCCTCAATCAGGTGGTTAATATTTTCCGAGGCGGAGACCAACCACTTGATGTTAATAGTCCAGCGGTCCAGGAGTTACGAATCGGGTCTAGTTTTCTTGCCTCGCTAAATTCTCAAAGCTTGCCTTCCAATATCAAGACTTATTCGATATTCGGGGATGAGAAAATTCTTTTGCATCAAAAGATTCTTTTCTTAGACCTGAAGAAGGAGTTTTCCCTTGGCGATTTGGTGGTTGATACTTCCAGTGGCGGAACGATTCCAGGTGCAATTCCGGAACAGTCTGCTTATGGTGAAACCCCGCAGATTGACGTTCATTTATTGCGGTCGTCTTTCGCCGCAGAGTACAATTTCGTAGGTAACCCCGAGGGTATGAAATACTTTCACAACAACTTGCTCTCCCAGCCTGAAATCAAAAATAAAATTTTGGAAATTCTGAGTTCGCCATGAAAAGAAAACTCTTTATTGCCTCTGTGGTCATTATTCTCGGCACACCACTATTATTGCTCGGCCGTTGGGCTTATGAGAATAATCAGGTTGTTTCTAGAGCAAGAGAACTACAGCTGGAAATATCTAGATATCCGGGAGCAACATTTCAACAGAAATACCATTCGATAACAAACTTGGGTTATGGGGAGATCTATTCAGTTAATGATGATCCAGAGGAAGTGCTGTCCTTTTTCAAATCCACTGTTTCATCACCATGGCAGTACAAAGATAGGGTGGACGTTTCAAATTCTAAGGCGCTAGTTTATAAATACCAGGACTTTACGTTAGATATATCTGTTGGCACAGGGAAACCTGACTTCTCTTCAGCGAAACCGCCTTATAACTTATATATAGATATCTCGCAGGTCCCGGGGCAATGACACGTAAACCTTTCATTACTAACCCATCTCTCACTGCCGCTGCGGCAGTTTTTGTATTTGTTGGGATTTTAGTTCAAGTATCATCACAACCGGCTGGCAGTAGCTTTAACCCGATTCCTTACCCGGCTGATTCATCGGCAACTACTTCGACTATTCCTTCGGCGGTGTTGTCAGAGGAGACTAAATCTCCTTCACTAGACCTGGCTCCAATTCAGCCGGACACCAGGGGCACAATCGGCGAGACTCTTATTCAAATCGCGAAATCACTGACCGGTCAGGACGATCTCAGCAGTGTTTTAAGTAGCGATCTAGCGTCAACTTATTCGCCTGATGAAATTAAATCTGCCCTAGCTGCAGCTTTAAACCAGTATGGGTCGGTCCAGTCACTCTGGACAATTGGAGATCCTAATGTCACTGGCGATTATGCCGACCAAGGTGTGGAAGTCACTACCTCAACCGGGAAGTACCGTTTCCAACTTTTCCTCCACCGCGAAAACGGAACCTGGAAACTAATGGGCACCGAACCCCTTCCTTGATCGTGCATATTCGATAGTTTAAACTAAATATAGTTTCAACTAACGAAAAGGAAAGGTAAAAGTATGGGCAGACTAAACAAAACTGGACTCGAACCGGACGCACTCCTCAAGATCGAGGGACAGTTATTTAACGCTCTTTCCCGAAAGGAATCGGGCGAGTTGGAGGGCATCCTCCGGGCCTTAATGACCGAGGCCGAGATCGAGATGCTGGCCAAGCGGGTCGAGCTACTTCGTCAGCTCTCGGGCAAGCTGACTCAGGAACAGATCGGTAATTCTCTCAAGGTTTCCTCGACGACCATTTCCCAAACTCGTTCTAAACTTCGGTACAATCGAACTTTGCAAAAATTTGTACAGGCTATAACTGCTGAGCGGAAGAGTGAGATTGTCTCCACTCATCTCTGATTCGCGTCGCAAACATTCGGTTTGTAAGAGGAAGCGCAGGGCACAAAGTGCGCGAGCAAGCTCTTACGATCGAACTTTGCAAAAATTATTGAGAGACATGCTTAATCCTGGTTCCTAGCCTGCTTCCCTGATAAAATCGAGTAGTGAGCACTGAGTTGAGAGTAATGAGTTAGACCACTCACGACTGACAACTCACAACTCAAAACTATGCGAATTGTAATTGTTAATCCGACTTACTTTCGAGCACCGCGAGAATGCAGGGCGGGTGACCAATGCGTGTAGCAGTGGTCAACCCGACCTACAATGAAGCGGAAAATATTGAGCGGCTGATCCGTGAGGTACAGGCAGTGGGTGAGGGATCGGGCCATGAGGTCCATCAACTGATCGTTGATGATAATTCACCCGACCGGACCGGTGAGATCGTTAAATCTCTCCAGAAAAAATACAAATACCTCTCTCTCATCACCGGTCCTAAGCAGGGCCTGGGGGCGGCTTACGTGCGGGGGTTTGAGTATGCCATGAGGGAAATGAGAGCCGACGTCTTGGTCCAGATGGACGCCGACTTTTCGCACGACCCCAAGGACCTTCCTCGGCTGCTGCGGGAGATCGATGCCGGAGCAGACGTCGTCATCGGCAGCCGCTATATCCCCGGCGGTTCTATCCCTGCTGACTGGGGATGGTTTAGAAAGCTTAATTCCTGGGGCGCGAGCGTTTTTGCCCGGTACGTGGCTGGACTCTACAAAGTCCATGATGTTACGACCGGTTACCGAGCGATTCGGGTTAAAGGTGTCGCCGAGAAGGTGAATTGGGACCGCATTTTCGCCCGCGGTTACAGTTTTCAGCTGATGAGTTTGTACCGGCTGATGCAGCACACGGACAAAGTTAAAGAGATTCCAATCCAATTTATCGACCGGAAACTGGGCGTCAGTAAAGTCGGCGCCAATGCGACTTACCTCCGCGACGTGCTGGAGTTTATCCGTAACGCCTGGCTCATCCGGGCCAAGAAAACGGAGATTTTATTCAAATTCCTGGTCGTGGGGGCGAGCGGGGTGGTTGTTAATGCCTTTGCCTGGCGGGCCCTACTCGAGGCTTTTCCATTAGGATTGGGGACGGCCCAGCTTATTGCCGGCGAAGCGGCAGTCATCACGAACTTTATTTTCAATAACCTTTGGACCTTCGGCGAGCGTGACACCAAACACAGCCTCACCAGCCGATTCCTGCAATATAACGTCACCGCTTACGTCTCGGTGCTAATTTCAGCCGGGGTCGTCGAGCTGCTCGGAAACTACTTTGGAACGGCGCCAAGACTGAGATATCTGTTGGTCGGAATCGCTTTGGGAACAATCTGGAATTTTGCCGTCAGTAACTGGTGGATTTTTAAGGAGAAAAAAAGTTGAAAGTTTTTGTGACGGGGGGAGCAGGGTTTATTGGTAGCTGGGTCGTTAGAGTCTTACTGAAAAAAGGGTATAAAGTTACAGTTTTTGATAACCTTTCGACCGGACATAAGGAACTTGTCCCTCATGGAGCGAAGTTAGTTCGCGGTGACATTAGGCGTAAGGATCAGCTGGTGAAAGCGCTGCGGGGACACGACGCCGTCATTCATTTAGCTGCCAAAACGCTCGTTTCAGAATCGGTGAAAAAACCGGATCAGTATTTTCGAACCAACTTAGTCGGGGGCTTAAATGTTCTGGAGGCCATGAGAGAACTAGGTATCAAGAAGATTGTTCATTCTTCCACGGCGGCTGTTTATGGAACACCCAAGAGAGTGCCAATTAAAGAAGACGACCCCAAGTTTCCCATTAATCCGTATGGAGCCACCAAGCTGGCTCTAGAGGCTATGATGCACACTTATCACGCTAATTACGGCTTTGACGTGACCATGTTTCGCTACTTCAATCCTTTCGGCCCGGGAGAAAAGCACGATCCGGAAACCCACGCCGTTCCGAATTTTATTAAGGCAACTCTAACTGGTAAGGAGATCCCTCTTTATTGGAAAGGATCACAGCGCCGCGACTTCTTTTATGTTGAGGACATCGCGATCGCGCACGTCATGGGATTAAAACAAAGTGGTTTTCATTATTACAACCTTGGTTCGGGCCAGGCAACGAGAGTGATTGATCTTGTTAAGATGATTTTTGATATTTCCGGTAAAAGGGCGGACATATCCGACTTAGGCGAACGCCCCGGTGATCCGCCTAGCTTGATGGCCGAGATTGCCAAAGTGAAGAAAGAGCTGGGGTGGGCGCCGAAAACTGATCTAAGAATTGGTTTGAAAAAAACGATCAACTCTTTTAAGGGGATCGCCGGCTGACTTAGGTGACGTGACGCTAAGTCAGCCTAGCGGCGATCTCTCTCCCCTTAGTCTTTGATCTGATCCCTCTGTTCCTTCAGGTCGTGTTCGACCATCATGGCAACGAGCTCCGGGAAGCTGACCTGAGGTTCCCAGCCGAGAACCCGCCTAGCTTTGGCGGAGTCGCCCTTGAGGAGGTCAACTTCCGCCGGCCGGAAGAACTTGGGTGAGACGCGAACCACGGTCTCGCCGTTGTCATCCCTAACCCCGGTTGTGCGCAGACCCTCGGGGCGGGTGTCCCCAGGGTTGGCCGTTTCCACCTGCCAGTGGATCGGTACTCCGGCCGCCTGAAAGGCCAGTTCGGCGAACTCCCGAACGGAGTGGGTCTCGCCCGTGGCCACGACGTAATCGTCGGGTTGGCCCTGCTGGAGCATGAGGTGCATCGCCCGGACGTAGTCGCCGGCGAAGCCCCAGTCCCGGCGGCTGGCGAGGTTGCCGAGCTCGACCTCGTTTTGGAGGCCGTAACGAATCCTGGCCGCCGCGCGGGAGATCTTCCGGGTGACGAACTCGGTTCCGCGGCGGGGCGACTCGTGGTTAAAGAGGATCCCCGAGCAGGCGAAGGTGTCGTAAGACTCGCGGAAGTTGACGACGTACCAGTGTCCCGTCATTTTAGCGACCCCGTAGGGGCTCCGAGGATGGAACGGGGTTCGCTCCGTCTGCGGCGTCTCCTGAACCAGGCCGAACATCTCGGAGGATGAGGCTTGGTAGAACCGAGCCTCCGGAACGACTTGGCGGATCGCGCTCAGTATCCGCAGGACTCCGACACCGGTGACGTTGGCGTACTTCTCGGCTTCATCCCAGGAACTTCCGACGAAGCTGAGGGCCCCAAGGTTATAGATCTCGTCCGGCTTGACCCGGTTCATGACGGAGATGAGGGAGTTGCCGTCAGTCAAGTCACCCCGCTCGAACTCGAGCTGAGGGATCTCACGTTGGAGAGCTTCCTGCCGATCAGGTCGCTGGGTGTGAATCAGTCCGACGATGCGGTAGTCGAGGCCGAGGAGATACTCAGCCAGATACCGACCGTCCTGCCCGGCAATGCCAGTGATGAGTGCGGTTTTGCCCACGCCTTCCTCCTAATTTTTTGATCTCTGATGGGATTGGCCGCAGGTTATCATAATCTCCAAAATCAGTCAAACTATATCATTGCAGTTACCTCTGGTAGAATTAGTCTCAGGTTTTCGGAGGGCTATGTTTAGTTAGGATCATGACTCAAGGATACAGAGTAACCAAAAATGTAATGTACAACTTTGCTTCGCAGGCGGTTTTGCTCGTTCTTGGCATTGTCTCATCCCCATTTATAATTCACACTTTGGGCAATGACGCCTACGGTGTTTTAGCAGTGGCTACAGCTTTTATTGGCTACCTGTCCTTTTTGGATTTGGGGTTGGGAGCATCAGTCGTTAAGTACATCTCTGAGTACTCAGTCGGAGAAAGAAAAGAGGAGCTAGAAAAAGTAATCCGAACCTCGTTCAGTGTTTACTTATTGATGGGTCTAGTAGGAGCCATAATAATTTTTGCTTTCGCCCAGACAGTTGTGACAAGATTCATGAATATCCCAACTTATTTATATCCAACTACAATAGGGGTCCTCTACATCAGTGGAATCGGATTCATTATCAATATGATTTTATCAGTGATTAGCAGTATACCAGTAGCTCTACAAAGGATGGATCTTACCAGTCAACGGAATATATTATTTGGTTTCATGAACATATTAGGTACGGTAGCCTTATTGGCTAATGGTCAAGGTCTACAGTCTGTGGTTATTTGGAATGTTTTCACCAGTGTTATTGCGACACTTGCATTTATTCTAGTATTCATTAGATTGCTACCAGGTGTGTCATTTAAGCCTGGATTTGATAAGAGGACGTTCATAACACTAATCAAATTTGGAGGATTCAAATTTTTTAGCAGCATTAGTGGGCAGATTGTATTTCAATTGGATAGGATATTGATTAGTTTTTTCCTGCCAATTGCAGCAGTAACTTTTTACGTAGCTCCGGTGACATTAGTGCAGAAGGGGCTCTCGGCCTTGTCAAATGTAACGTCAGCAGTTTTCCCTGCCTTAAGTGAGGCTCACGGTTTGAATAATCTTGAGAGGACAAAAGAGCTTTACCTGAAAATGACTAAACTCACTGTTTTCTTGATGTTTCCAATTTCTCTAATTCTGTTTATTTTTTCGTTTCAAATAATGCAAATTTGGTTAGGAGCGGAGTTTGCCAGTAGAAGTTCAGGAGTTTTGCGGATACTTTCTTTGGGGTATTTTATCACTTCTTTATCAGCACCAGCTAGTCTTATTGTTGAGTCTTCAGGAAGACCCAACATCTCCGCTTTCTTTGCTGGTACGAGTGCGCTGGTGAACTTGGTCTCGGCGATTATATTTATTCCCAAGTTCGGAATCGAAGGTGCCGCTTTAGCGCTTCTAGTTAACCAAGTACTTCTAGTGCCAGTATTTGTCTCGTTAGTGAACAGAAAATTTGTTAAGATTTATGCAGTCACATTTATTGAGCAGACTTATTTTAAACCGATCGTAGCTGGTTTGGTATCGCTGCCATTTTCTCTATATTTATCAGGCCTCCCTACATCGACGTTATTGAGTTTACTAGCTGGTTTATTAACTTTTGGTTCCTTATACCTGTTAACTAATTTCACGTTTGGGACGTTTGACAAAAATGAAATTACAGCAGCTTTCAATACATTGAGAATAATTAAAAGAAACTTTAAATGAAAAGAATAAAGCATATTGACAGGCGTATATACAACGCTCTTTTGCGGCGTATTAGTACAGCCATTGAGAACCTGGATATAACTCGTAAGACAATATATCAAGGGTATGAATTTTATTATCCAGGAAAAAGCATTATAGGTAGATTGATAAAAAACGGTAAGGGGTGGGATGAGATATTGTTTCCGGTTGTAGAGTTTCTGTTAGTCAGAGATAGACCAGTAATTATTGAGGTAGGTACAAATATTGGATCGAGCTTGATACAAATGGCGAGAGCTAGACCTCAGGCAATATTTTACTGCTTCGAACCATCCAATAGATTCTTACCCTATTTAAAGAAAAATGTTGAAAAAAATCAGTTAAGAAATGTTAACATAATTCCTCTTTTAGTTTCTCCCGAAGAGGGAAGTAGCTTGCTCTTCAATAACAAAACTACAGCTAGTGTAGTAATAGACAAGTACGATGGGCACGAGTTGGATTCTATGCAGAAGGTAAATAATGTAAGTTTGGATAGGTATTTTAAAAATATAAAGAAAATAGATCTAATTAAAATTGATACAGACGGATACGACTTCGATGTGATGTTAAGCGGTGAGAAGGTAATTAGAGAATTTAAGCCTTATCTATACTTTGAGTACGAAACGTCTCTTTTAAAAGAAGCGGGCCATACTCCAAAAGAATTATTCGAATTCCTAGATGAGCTAGGATATACAACATTCCTAATATTTTCTAACGTTGGGGTACCTTTAAAGGTAACAAGTTCTTTCTCTTCAATTGGAAAACTAGCAAAAAGCTATCCTTATCTGGATATTTTGGCTTCCACCTCCAATCAAAGTCAAAACCTGAGAAAACTTCTCTCTCATCTAAACCTAAAAGTTGAAAATGACAACTATTAAACCAAACGAACAATTTTTCATACTCTTAAAGTATGTGGCTTTGTTTTCAGCGTAGTTTATAAGGAGGTAAAAATATATGAAGATAGTCTTCGACTCTAACTCTATAGGTGATATAGATAAAAGGACTGGAGTTGGCAACTATGCGTTTAATCTTATCAATGAGGAGATAAGGGTCAAACAAAATAATGATTACCTTTTTTTCTTTAACGCATTTAAGGAACCCGCTAGTTACACGGTTAAGAGAAATACATTGGGATTAAATAAAAGCATCGAATTATTTAAATCAAGAATCCCAAACAAAATATTTGGTTTTAACTCAAGTAGGACTGGACTATCCACCATCCCAATTGAGTTATTAATTGGAAAAATAGACATATTGCATGTCCTTGCTCCGGTTTTTTATATGCCGAGAACACTGTTTGGGAAAGTTATTTTGACTGTCCACGATCTAACGTTTTTAAAATTCTCTGAATATCACCACCCATATACCGTACGCTTAAATAAAACAATCTCTAAGATAACGGAAAGATCCGATTTCATAATTGCCGATTCTTTCGCTACAAAGAGAGACTTGGTTGAAATTCTGAAAGTTCCCGAAGATAAGATTGGTGTTGTTTATTTAGGAGTTGATAAAAGTTTTAAAAAACTGCCTAACAAAAGGGTGGTGAGTGATTTGTCGTCAGTTAAAATTAATGGTCCCTACTTATTATTTATTGGTACCCTGGAGCCCAGGAAAAATATTGAACGGTTGATAAAAGCTTATAATATAGTTCGGTCCTCCGGTAATTATAAGGGAAAATTAGTTATAGCGGGACGCAAGGGCTGGAAGTTCGAGACGATATTTAATGAGATTAAAAAATCTAAATTCCGATCCGACATCACTTATATTGATTACTTGCCTGAAGAGAAGAAGGTTTCATTACTCTGCGGCGCCGATATACTAGTTTACCCGTCCCTTTACGAGGGTTTCGGGCTGCCGATTCTTGAGGCGATGGCTTGCGGAACACCGGTTGTAACATCAAAAATTTCGTCTATGCCCGAGGTGGGTGGAGACGCCGCTTATTATGTTGATCCATATAGTGTTAAAGAGATAGCTGATGCAATTGCTAAGGTTACTACTGATAAGGTGTTGAGTAATTCGATCATCAGAAAAGGTTTCAACCAGGTAAAGAAATTCACATGGGAAAAAACCGCTCGAGATACTCTTGAGATATACAAAAAAATCTTGTCAGATTAATGCCAACTCTCATCAAAGTTTGAATATGAATATAGGTATAGACACTAGACTTCTGCAGGATAAATCTAAGTTTCGCGGAATCGGATATTACCTCTCCCACATTCTCGTCGAAATATCAAAAATTGATCGTACTAATGAATACTTTCTTTACGTCTACTCAGGTGCCTCGGTAGATTTAAAATTTGATTCTAAATTTAAGCATCGATTTATCGAAGTCGGTCCATTTACCAAACACGAATTGCGCTATAAGTTCAGGTCGTCATTCAGACAGCCACTTAATGTCACATCAGAAAATATCGATCTGTTTTTGGTCAGTGACCCATCGTACGGTATCCCAAACGGTGTTAAGAAAACAGTGGGGGTTTTGTACGATCTGATTCCAGTCCTTTTTAGTTCCCGATATCCGGAGGGTGAGTTTCGGGTCAGATCTAAACAAGACCTCAAACGTTTCTTAGTGAGAATTCTTTCCCGACATATCTATAACAGGGCTTATCAGGCTCTTCTTCGAACTCAAGCAATAATTTGTATATCTGAATCGACGAAGAGAGACCTTTTGAATCTTTTCCGATACCCGAAAGACCGGGTTTTAGTTACGCCGCTAGCCCATGATCCAGTTTATCAACCTATCTCTACCGCTAAGGCGGAAAAAATTATAGGTAAGTATGGTATTAAACGCCGCTTTATTATTTATGTTGGCGGTAATGACTTTCGTAAAAATCTTGAAGGCTTGTTAGTCGGGTTCGAGAAGTTTGCCCCTAAGCATAAAGATCTACGGCTAGTTCTAGTGGGTAACGATTTTGTTAAAGGAACTGATCCCGACAGTCTAAAGATAAAGCAGCGGATAGAGTCTTCAATGTTTCGTGGCAGAATTGTTCGACCAGGGTATGTCCCTAACTCAGATTTAGCTGCTTTTTACTCCAGCGCTGCTGCATTTATTTACCCTTCTATGTACGAAGGTTTTGGGTTGCCCATATTGGAGGCTATGGCTTGCGGGTGTCCGGTGATCGCCTACAACAACTCTTCTATCCCAGAGGTTGCGGGGGATGCAGCTCTTCTGCTAGAACCAGAAGACGATCTCGCTGAAGCCATTAAGAAAGTAATGACGAATAAGAGCTTGAGAGACTCAATGATCGCCAAAGGATTCCGTCAGGCGCAGAAATTCTCCTGGGAGAAGACGGCCAGAAAAACCCTGCAAGTTCTGGAAGAGGCTGGTGGATCTAAGTGAAAATTGCGGTTATATCTGGAACTCTCCCCCCGTTCCCATGCGGAGTAGGTAAGCACACCGATTTCTTGGCTAGAGCATTAGTTAAGGACAGCCAGGACGTGACGGTTTTTACGTTAAATAGGGAAGACGTTGGAAACAATGTTTCGGGATATAAGGTCCGAAAGGAAATTGAGCATTTCGGATTCTCTGACTATTTGTCACTTGCTCGAAAACTAAAATCAGAAGATTTCCATCTGGTTCACCTGGAGTATCCAACCAAGCTCAACAAACGGGGAGTTTCAATCGTAGTGTTACCTTGGCTGATGAAGTTATTTGGCCTAAGGACCGTCCTAACCTTGCACGAACTTACCGGATCGAGTCCTTTCGGGAAGGTACGAAATATTTTATTGAGTCTAGGTTTCGATCGTGTCATAGTGACTAACTTGTCAGACAAGAAGTACCTTAGAGTTTTACCCAAAAAGATCAGAGTAGTTCCTATTGGCCCAACACTCAATGCAACCTATCCTAAAGTCAGGAGAAAAAGCGGATTAGTGGCCCACCTTGGTTTTTTGGATGGGAGTAAGGGAGAGGACTTACTGATTGAATCCTTTAGTAAATTGACAGGTAACTATTCTCTATTATTCTTGACCACTTATACGGAGACAAACCCACAGCACCTGATGCTAAGTCGAAAAATCAGTCAGTATCATTTAAATAAGCAAGTTCGATTCCTCAATCCTAAATCTGACCAAGACATTGCTGGAGCCCTATCTTCGGCTGAGATTGCAGTTTTACCGTTTCGGGGTGGAGTAGGTGCCAGAAACTCAACTTTGCTGGAAGCTCTAACATTTGGTCTTCCGACCATTGTCACCATCGGTAAAGACTCTCCAGGCTACCTCAAAGACGGAGTTAATTGCCTATTCACTACCGAAGATGTTAATTCCATCCGTCAGTCAATAACTAAATTACACCTCGACCCAAAGTTAAGGGAAAAGATTTCCCGGGGCGCTAAGCAGTTAGCTAAGAATTTCGATTGGGCCGCCATAGCTCGCAGAACAGCTTCGGTTTATCGGGAGATTGTGGGATAATACCAATCATGGAATTGATCAGCTACCTCCTGTGGGGGCTGCTTTTTTTAGGAACGGTTGGACAAGTAGCGTATTCGTGGTTTAAGAAAAAATCCAGCTTCGACTTTTTCGAAGCTAAACACATTTTTCTCCTCGTATTTTTTATTTACTACGGAATTCCGTCTTTTTACTACTTGTTATCAAATCCCGCGTTCCCTGGAGTAAAGGATACGGCGTCGTCACTCCAGTGGGTACTGCTGTACTCACTTTTAGGGTTGGGGGGTTTTTACGTCGGCTACCAGATATCAATTGTCAAAAAGTTCGATTTTCTCCCTACAAAATGGGAATTTCCAAAGCTCAAACTAACCATAGCGGCCTTTAGCATAGTTGCCGTCTTAGCCGGGTCTTTTCTAGCTAGTCAGGTGGGCGGATTTTGCTACTATCTGACTCATCTCGGCCAGACGAACGTTTTGCTCGTGGGGAAGATATATTTTGTTTGGGGATTAATTTTACTTAAGTTGGCGGCTCTTTTTATCCTTACTTACTATCTCTCTAATGGCCCGAAAGGTAAGTTCTGGAAGTTAATCGTTGGCGGCTATTTAGTTGCGTCGGCGGTAGTTGTACTGATGCTCGGCGCCAGATTACTGGCGGCTGTTTATTTAGTTGAGGTTTTGGTTATATACCACTACCTATTGAGAAAAATTGGCTTAAAGTTTTTGGCGCTAGCAGGGGTTTTTACTGTTATTTTCATTATTGGGCTGGTGGGGGAATATCGAAATTTTACCTGGTCAGCTCCTCAAATATGCTCAGTGAGTCAGTCATCTGTAAAAGTTCCCGAAAATCTCCGGCAGGGTCTTGTTTTCACGAGTAACGCTAATTCCGAGGCGCTAAAGTCAGTATCCAGCAGTAGTGCCTCTCCCATTCAATATTTTGGCGAGTCTTTCGCCAACCAAATAAGCACGACTTCCTCAGACTGGCGAGCCGTGGTGGAAAGATATATCAATAATTACTTCGATTCCGTTCTTACAACCATGGTAGTGATCGATAACACGCCGCAGAACTTAAGTTACCAATACGGGAGAAGTTACCTTGCCCTACTGGTGCAACCAATCCCCTATGCATGGAGACCAAATATCTTTCTTTCGTCTCGCGATAACCCTGAGATTTTAACCGGTGGTACCGGCTATGCTAGGATTCTCTCATTGCTTGGAGAAGCATACCTTAATTTCTCTATCCTTGGAATTATTTTGGTTCCACTAATATTGGGAATGCTTTCCAAAGCTGCTTACGACCTCTTACTCTCAAACAGGACTAACTTATCAACCGTCCTAATCTATGCGATTTTCATAGGGGGTCTGATGATGATTATCCGCGGCTACTTTGTCGGGGCGGGGTCGTTTTTCTTAATGGATCTGGTGCCGGTGCTCTTGGTGTTATGGTGGTTTAAAAAATCTGCCAAGGCGAGATAATGAGAATCGGTATCGACGGTCGCTGGATTTCCCGTCCAGTCGGTTTAGGTAGGTTTTCATTTAATCTAATTCAGTCCCTAGCCCGGATTGACCGCAAGAATAGCTACGTTATCTATGTCCGGTCACTCGATGACGCATCGCGCATTCCTAATCAAAGAAACTTCCGGGCGGTCACTGTCGGTTGGTGGCCTTACCCGGTCGCTGAACAACTAATTTTGCCCAGGTTAATTGCCAGGGACAAGTTAGATATCTTCCACGCTACCTTAGGCACAGCTCCGCTCTTACCCATACCGGCCAAACTCGTGGTTACGGTAGCGGACGCTATGTTTGCGATGCCAAGAAGTATCGTGCCCGGCCGGAAAAGCCTCTACCAGAGGCTGGGGGGAATGTATAGACGAATCGTTGTTCCTCGGGTTTACCGGAGAGCTGATGCTACAGCGACCATTTCTGAGAAATCTAAGAAAGACTTGGAAAAATATCTGAATAGTGGCGTCAGGACCAAAGTTATCTATTTGGCCGCTGGTGATGAATTTCGCCCTGGACTAGCCGACAAGAAAACTCTAAAAAGGTTTAACCTGCCTGATAAATTTATCTTTAGTTTGGCCGGTGTGGACCCCCGAAAAAATACCGAGGAGTTAATTGATAGTTACCGGGAGTCTGGTATGACCTTACCTCTTGTCTTGGCCGGTGAGGTTAACGCGGATTTGGAAGCTCGTATTAACTCTCCAGAGCTACTGAACCGTGTCATTTACTTGGGAAGGGTCAGTCAGGAGGAACTCTCTAGCCTCTACCGCGCGGCCGAGATGTTTATTTTTCCCAGTTTATACGAAGCTTTTGGGTTGCCTTTACTAGAAGCAATGGCTTCGGGAACACCGGTCTTGGCTCTAGACACGGGGGCTAATCAAGAAATCGCCGGGGTCGGAGCCCTAATTGTCCCTCCGGATAGTCTGGCTAGCGGAATTAAAAATTTAGCCACCGACAAAGTCCTGAGAGTAAAATTAAGTAACAGGGGGTTAACTAGAGCTCGGGAGTTTAGTTGGCGTAAGACTGCCCAGGGATACTTAACTTTGTATAAAAGGGTACATTCGTGAAGATCTTATTTATAGCCCCGCGTTTTCCCGTCCCGGCCGTCAAGGGTGACCAGGTTCGGGTTCTTAACAGCTTAAAGCATCTCTCTAAGAAACACGAAATATATTTTCTTTGCACTGATGAGGCGGGTGCTGGCAAAGAAGACGTGTCTTACTTAAAGAATTTTGTAAAAGAAACCCACGTTTATAAATTGGGGATTTTTGAGCGCTACACCAATCTTTTACTATCTCCGTTAGCTCTGATGCCTTTCGAAGTGGCTCTCTTTCATTCCCGGGAACTGGCTAAAAAAATTAGGGAGCTTTTAAATAAAGTCGATATCGACTTGGTCTACTTCCAGATGTTAAGAACGGCACCATATGGTGAGAGGATCAAGGGCTTGCCGAAAGTACTAGACTTTCAGGATGCATACTCGCTTAATATGGAGAAAAGATTTCGTTCCGAGAAAGGACTAGTGAAATGGGTCGCCCTGGTCGAGTGGTGGCTTCTCAGAAGATACGAGAAGAAGATGCTCCGTGAGTTTGACCTCATGACCGCAGTTTCTCGGAGAGATCAGCTCAAGCTTGGTCCGGATCATAAAGTCAGAGTAGTGCCCATCGGCATCACTCCCGTCAAGAAGATAAGGTATAGAACCCCGCATCGGTTAATTTTTTCTGGTAACTTGCGCTACTTTCCCAACCGAGACGCAATCACTTGGTTCGTTAAGTCCATCTACCCACTAATAAGGAAATCGAACCCTAAGGCGAGCCTACAAATAGTCGGGGCCAATCCTCCGCCAGACGTTCGAAGATTAGCAGGCGAGTCGGTCGAGGTCGTAGCCAATCCCGCTGATATCGTCTCTTACCTGGCTGGAGCCTCCTTAGCGGTCGCCCCGATGAGATCAGGATCAGGCACTCAGTTTAAAGTGATCGAATCTTTGGCCGCGGGGACCCCCGTCGCGCTTACAAGGTACGCTAAAGAAGGTCTAGACTATTTATCCGGGGTGGGCCTAATTGAAGTTGGTTTGCGTCCCCAAGACTGGGCAAAAAAAGTTAATGAGTTCTTGAAAAATCCAATCCGCCTTTCCGAAATGGGGGAGCTAGGGAAGAAAGAAGTGGAAGAAAACTACTCTTGGAAAACTGTCACTAAGAAGCTGGACGAAGTTTTAGAGGAAGCCAGACAAAATTTTGTTAAGAAACCGATTCGCGAACTCTTACGCTGGAAAATCCTGCCGTCCTCTATCCTGGTGGCTGCTCTAATCATCGGGGGACTGCTCCGTTTTTATCAGATTGACTCCAACGTTTACTTTGGAGGAGATGAGGGGCGGGATGTCCTGGTAACTCAACGGATGCTGGACACGAAAAAGCCAATCCTGCAAGGTCCTCCCACTAGCATCGTGACTGATATTGGACGGGTCTACTACGGGCCAGGTTACTATTATCTGGTCGCTCCGGTCTTGGCGGCTACCAAGGGAGACCCGGCAAGCGCTTACTACGTCACAGCATTTTTTGGAGTTTTAGCGATTCTACTCATCTTCCTAGTGGGAGTTGAACTTCTCGGCCGGAGAGGGGCCTTAGCTAGCGCGCTGCTTTACGCAGTTTCACCATTTGTCGTGGGGTTTGAGCGTTGGGCTTGGAGTCCTAACTGGATACCGTTTTTTGCTCTGCTGCTGGTTTACGGACTGATAAAAGCTAAACAAAAAAGAGCTTGGGGAATATACCTCGTG
>Ga0070741_10011260_pt1 | contig 16580 bp, 10 predicted proteins | sample Coa_R1_4_FD_66440 | JGI IMG/M metagenome (GOLD analysis project Ga0070741, IMG submission 66440) | Surface soil microbial communities from Centralia Pennsylvania, which are recovering from an underground coalmine fire - Coalmine... | ecosystem: Environmental > Terrestrial > Soil > Unclassified ...
CCCGGCCACTACGACGATCTGAAAGGGCAGAAGCTCGATGTGGCGCAGGCCAAGAAGCTCCTGGCCGATGCCGGCTATCCGGAGGGCAAGGGCTTTCCGGCAACGAAGTTCACGTACGCGCAGAACGCGCGCAACAAGACGCGCGTGGAGGCGCTGATCGATCAGCTCCAGAAGAATCTGGGCGTAACGCTGAGTGCGGATCCGGTCGAGCCGCGGGCCTATACGGCGCTGACCAAGTCGCAGGACACGACGCCACCGGTCTTCCTGCTGGGGTGGTGCCAGGACTATCCTGATCCACAGGACTGGTACAGCACCGTCTTCAACTCCAAGGCCACCGTCAGCCACACCGGATGGGCCAACGCCGACTTCGATAAGCTCACCAATCAGGCCGACGTGGAGCTGGATGCCAAGAAGCGCGACGATCTCTACAAGAAGGCGGCGCAGATTCTCCTGGACGACGCGCCGGTGGCGTTCCTCTACTACGGCGTCGTCTCGCGCGTGGTCAAGTCGTACGTCTCTGGATTGCCGCAGAACCCGCTCGAATACTACGAGGGACAATCGAACCTCTATAACGTCAAGATTCTCAAGCACTAGCCGCTCCCGGGGGAGCGGCCCTTACGTGGCGGAGGGCGAGCCGGCGTGCGGGTTTGTGCACCAAGCACAAACCCGCACGCCGAGATTCGGGTGATCTGTACGGTACCGGGGGCTGGGGCGGCGTTCTATGCTCCCTTCTAGCCGCAGGCGGCCGGCGGTGGTCGGCCGCCGAGGATGCGGCGCAGAAGAGAGGAGCGCAGAACGCATGGTGGTGAAGGAACTCACGAGCGCCGACCCGCTGCCGGCGGCGCGCCGGGCGCCAGACACGACGCCGAAGGGCGTGATCGCCTGGGCGCGTGAGCAGGGACTGCAGATCGTCGACTTCAAGTTCGTGGATCTGCCAGGATTGTGGCAGCACTTCTCGGTGCCGATCAGCGAGCTGAGCGAGTCGCTCTTCGCCGACGGTATCGGGTTCGATGGATCGAGCATCCGCGGGTTCCAGAAGATTCACGAGAGCGACATGCTGCTCGTACCGGATCCGGCCACCGCAATCGCCGATCCGGCGTGCAAGGTGCCCACGCTGAGCCTGATCTGCAACGTGATCGACCCCGTGACGCGCGAGCCCTACTCGCGTGATCCGCGCTATGTGGCGCAGAAGGCAGAGGCCTACCTTGTCCGGACGGGCATCGCCGATACGAGCTACTGGGGCCCCGAGTGCGAGTTCTACATCTTCAACGACATCCGCTTCCACCAGGACAGCCACAGCGGCTACTACTTCATCGACTCGGACGAGGGCATCTGGAACAGCGGCCTGGGCGGCGTCACCCCCAGCACCAACGGACGCAACCTTGGCTACCGGCCGCGCTACAAAGAGGGCTACTTCCCGGTGCCGCCGACCGATAAGCTGCAGGACCTGCGCTCGCAGATGATCCTCAAGCTGATCGAGTGCGGCGTCGAGATCGAGGTGCAGCACCACGAGGTAGGCACCGCCGGCCAGGCAGAGATCGACATGCGGTTCGACACGCTGGTCAAGATGGCCGACAAGGTAATGCTCTACAAGTACGTGGTGAAGAACGTGGCCTACCAGAACGGCTACACGGCCACCTTCATGCCCAAGCCGCTCTTCGGCGATAACGGCTCGGGCATGCACACCCACCAGAGCCTGTGGAAGAATGGCACCAACCTCTTCTACGATGAGAAGAGCAGCTACGCGTTCATGAGCGACCTGATGCGCTGGTACATCGGCGGGCTGCTCAAGCACACGCCGGCCATTCTGGCCTTCGCCGCGCCATCCACCAACAGCTACCGCCGCCTGGTGCCGGGCTACGAGGCACCCATCAATCTGGTGTATTCGCAGCGCAATCGCTCGGCCTGCGCGCGTATCCCGGTCTACTTCAAGCACCCCGCCGCCAAGCGCGTGGAGTACCGCATCCCCGATCCATCGTGCAATCCGTACCTTTCGTTCGCCGCCTGCCTGATGGCCGGCCTGGATGGCGTGATGAATAAGATCGAGCCGCCGCCGCCAGTGGACGAGGATATCTACGAGCTGCCGCCCGAGGAGGCAGCCAGAATCCAATCGGCGCCGGGGAGTCTGGGCGAGGTGCTCGACGCGCTCGAGCGCGATCACGAGTTCCTGCTGCGGGGCGACGTCTTCACCAAGGATCTGATCGAGACCTGGATCGAATACAAGCGCACTCGGGAGCTCGACCAGGTGGCGCTGCGCCCGCACCCCTACGAGTTCCATCTCTACTTCGACATCTAAGGTCCCGCGGGGCAGAGGCAGCACGGGCGGGCAGGCCCCTGACTCGGTGGCGCCCGCCCGCCTCTGCCCTGGCCGGTACTTTGCTGGCGCGCGATCGACACCCTTCTCGGCCATGACCACGGCCAATCCCGATGGGGCCGGGCTGGAGGCCCTCTTCGCCAGCCTTGGCCCTCCTGAACGCATGCGCGAGTTCTGTGACCGCCGGCTCGGCGTGCTCGCAGCGTACGATCGCGAGCACGGTGCGCAGCTGGTGGAGACTCTGGATGCCTACTTTGCCTCGGGACGCAGCCTGGCAGCGGCGGCGCTGCGGCTGCATACCCACCGCAACACGATCCTCTACCGCCTGCGCCGGATCGAGAAGCTCACCGGCGTCGATCTGCACGACCCGCAGATCGAGCTCGAGCTCCAGGTGGCGCTGCGCATCGCCGCGCTGCTGAGCGCCGAGCACGCCACTGCAACGGAGTGATTCAGCGGCTCGTTCTCAGCCGACGGTGTATCGTGGGTTGGCGGGTTGAACGATGCATCGGGATACTCCTGCAACGGAGTGATCAGCAACTCGTTCTAAGAGCAAGCGCCCCCGCGGCCACTACGCCGGGTGGACGGTGATGCCGATGCTCCAAGCAGGTAGCAGGCACGTGGCGTGTCCGGCGACACGCGGTACGCATCTTGCTTTACCGTCGGCGGAGAGTGGCACCGGAGCAGCGCGCGGTTGGCGGAGCGCATCACCGCTGGCCGGCGCACGAGCAGCACAAGCACGAGCAGCACGTGGAGCGACGAGGTAGACGCATGGCCTTCCTGGTACCCTTGGCCGAACCTGAGCGCTGGGCCCGCCTGCGGCGGTGGCTTCAGCCTGGCCTGCAGATCAAGCGGTGGCTCGCCGCCTACCTCGTCTCGCTCACCTTCCTGGCGCTGGGCTTGGGGTTAGTGCTCACCCACGCCTACCGCACCGTGCCCTTCCCCGAGCCGGTCTACTACCTCACGCTGCAATTCATTCCGCGCCTGGAACGCGGGCTGCTTTTTCTGGTGGCCGGCAGCGGGCTGATGGCCCTGGCCACGGTGCGCCTGGCCTCGACCTTCCTTGGCCTGCTGGAGCCGCACTACCGTGGCCGGCTGGGCGAGGCGCTCTACGCGCAGCGCATCCTCAGCCGCGGGCCGCGGGTCGTGGCCATTGGCGGCGGAACGGGGCTCTCGACGCTGCTGCGCGGGCTGAAAGAGCACACCAGCAATATCACGGCGGTGGTCACCGTCTGCGACGACGGTGGCTCGTCGGGCCGGCTGCGACGCGATCTGCGCCTGCTGCCGCCCGGCGACTTCCGGCAGTGCATCGCCGCCCTGGCCGACGCCGACCCGCTGGTGACCAGGCTCTTCGAGCACCGCTTCCAGGATGAAGGCAGCGACCTCAAGGGCCACGCCTTCGGCAATCTCTTCATCGCGGCGCTGGCGCAGATCACCGGCAGCTTCGAGATGGCACTCGAGGAGTCGAGCCGCGTGCTGGCCGTGCGCGGGCGCATCCTGCCCTCAACGCTGGAGGATGTGACGCTGTGCGCCGAGCTGGGTGACCACTCGATGGTGCGCGGCGAGAGCCGCATTCCGGAGATGGTGGCCGCCAGCACCTGCGCTGGCGATGTCTCGGGAGCCTCGATGCCGGCGAATCCAGCCAACCGGATCGAGCGCGTGTACCTGCAGCCGGAGCATCCGAGGGTCTATCCGGAGGTGGTGCGCTCGCTGCTCGATGCCGATCTGATCGTCATCGGCCCCGGCAGCCTGTACACCAGCATCCTGCCCAACCTGCTGGTCGACGATCTGGCGCGGGCGCTGTGCTGGTCGCGCGCGGTGAAGCTCTACGTCTGCAACGTGGCCACGCAGCCGGGTGAGACGGATCGGTACGACGTGGCCGATCACGTGCAAGCGATCTACCGGCACATCGAGCAGCGGCTCGGCATTTGCTTCGGCGACCAGCGCACGGCCCCCCGCTCATTCGTGCCGTTCACGCACGTGCTCGTCAACAACAACTTTGGGCCCGAGCTTCCGGCGGAGTGGGGCGTGACGCGCCCTTCGGATGGAGCCGAGGCGCTGGCAGCCCTGGGGGTGGCGGTGATCGAGGCCGACGTGGTGGATGAGGCGCGGCCGACGCGCCATGATCCGGCGAAGCTGGCGCGCGCGATTCTGGCTGCCTATGCGCGGCTGCGGACGGCCCCGGCGCCGTCGCCGGCCGCGGCCCTGGCCGCGGCTGCCCAGCGGCTTGCTGGCTCGTCGGCGGCCCTTGCACCGGCGCCGCCTGTGGCACTGGAGCAGCGCAGCGCGCGCTAGCGTAGCAGGCAAGGAGCCGCTGCCGGGAACGGTTGCGAAGGAGACGAAAGACGACTACCTCTTCGTCCTTCGTCCTTCTTCCTTTCTGGCTATCCAGGGCCTCGCATGGCGTAGGATGTTCACGTCATGCGCATGCAGGACGTGCTCGCGGCGGTACCCGGGCTGGAAAAGCGGTTCGTTCATTACCTCGAGTCGCAGGGCTATATCCGACCACGAAAGCTGCAGAAGGCACGCATCGCGCGCCGCGACTACACGCCGGAAGATCTGCGGCGCATTCGGACCATCTGGACCTATTACCGGCGCGGCATCGCGATCCAGCGGGCGTACGAGCTGGCAACGCGCGCCGATGTGGATGGGGCGTATGTCTTCTCGCCGGCCCCCCTGCGCCGGTGGCCCGAGCTGCTCCAGGTGGCACAGGCGAGCGAGCATGTGATAGAGGTGGCGGCCGTCTACGGGGAGACGGCCGACGTGGTGGTGCGCCTGCGCGTCCCGCATGACTCTGACCTGTATGCGGTGCTCGATGCGCTCTTCGAGGCGCGGCTCATCTCGGGGCTGCCGCAGGTCTACCGCCACGCGGCGCGTGCCACGTGGCAGGCCGCGCCGCGTGGCGGTGAGCACGCACAGGGAACCTCGATCGAAGCGCGGAAGGAGCGTGGCATGCGAGCGTGGGTCTTGATCAAGGTGCCGGCCAAGCAGATCGGCGGGCTGGTGGATGAGTTGCGATCGTATCCGGGGGTCGTCGAGGCATCGGCCATCTATGGCGAAACGGACGTCATCGCCAAGGTGGAGGTGCCCGACCAGGATGCCCTCGACGACCTGGTGCTCAATCGCATTCAGAGCATCGAGGCGGTGGAATCGACGCGCACCTTTATCGCCGTCGGCAGCATGCAGTGGCAGCGCGAGCGTGAGGCCGGCACACCAGCCGAGCCCGATCGGCACCAGGACCACACGCCGCTACCCCGGGAGTCATCTAGTAGCGTTGAGCCGGCGGCCTCCGGAAGTCCGCTCTCGAGCACCGGCTGAGTCTCCGGCGCGGTCGCTCCTCCTGAACGGCCAGCCGGCTCCTTGCCTTGCATCCGCATCACCCGCATAGCTCTTCCTGAACGGCCAGCCGGCTTTTTGCCTCACGTGCACGTGCGCGCCCGCGACACACGCGGTGATTAGGGCTCGTCACCTCACAGCCTTCGCGCGTCGCTGGCGACACCATGACGCTAGCGGCGCGACACACGCGGTGACTGGGGCTCGTCACCTCACAGGGTGGCGTTGCGTTACCCAGCGTGGGGAGCCTCGTGGACATCCCAGCGGGCCAGTACTCCCAGCACTACCTCACTCGCCGTTGGACGAGTAGCCGGCTGGAGCCGCTAACTCCGTCTGCATCTGCGCGACGGCCGGCTCGTCACCGAGGTAGTCAGACGAGTAGCCGGCTGGAGCCGCTGACTCAGTGGCTCCAGCGCGCGGCGGCTGAAAGGGGCACCACCGCGCTCGAGCTAGCGCTGCTGCTGCCCCTCCTCATGTGGATCGTGATGGGCCTGGTCGATGCGGGCCGGCTGATGCAGGCCAAGATCACCGTCGAGCACGCGGCGCGGGAAGCGGCACGCTTCGCCGTGACAGGCCAGCAGCTCCCGGACCCCTCTGGCTCGGGCCTGCTAAGCCGGCCCGATTCGATTACCAAGCGGGCTATCGATAGCCTGGCGGGGCTGGCGCTCTCCCCCTCGGGCAGCAGCGATCCGCTCGCCTGGGGAGCGTACTCCGTGCGCATCAATCCGTCGGATGCCGGAGGACCGGCCGAGTTTGTGGAGGTCGAGGTGTATTACAGCGTGCCGATCTATACGCCAGGATTGGCATGGATCTGGCCAAGCGTGCGCGTCTCGGGGTATCAGCGCATGCTCAACGAGCGCTTTGGCGTCGTGCCCAGCCTCGACCGGGCCAACGTGCCGCCGACGCCGATCCCGCTGCCCACCTACACGCCGGTCTTCACGCCCACCCCCACTCCCACCCCAACGCCCACCCCCACCAGGACCCCCACCGCTACCCCTTCTGCTACTGCCACCAGCACACCAACAGCGACGCCGACAGCGACGCGCACTCCTGCCGCCACGCCGACGGCGACGGCCAGCCCCACGCCATGACCCACCACCGACCTACCTATTGTCGACGAGCCATAAGGAGCGAGTGCCACCCAGTCGAGCGGTGGCACTCATCTGTGCCGGCCACCGCTTCCCGTCGACGGATGATGGGCAGCGAGCGCGGGCAGGCGGCCGTGGAGATGGCGTTGCTGGTACCGGTGCTGGTGACCCTCTTGATGATGGTCTTGGAGGGTGGCCTCTTTCTCGGCGAGTACGTCAGCGTGGTAAATAGCGCGCGTGAGAGCGCGCGCTACCTGCTCGATGGCGGGAGCGACACCGATCTCGCCTCGCTGGCTCCCTACAACGCACGCGGGCTTGCCACCGATCCAGCGCACTTCGACGTATGGGTCATCCGCGGACAGACCGACTCCTCCGGGAACGTCACCTTCACCAGCACGACTCACCCGCTCGGGAATGGGCCGGCCCAGCCGCTCCTTTCCGCCGCCGCCGTGCAGCAGCGCCTCGCCGGGAGCGGCGCCGGCACCGCAGCCAATCTCAAGTTCATCGCCGTCGAGGTTGCTTACCGACATCAGGGGCTGACCGGGACGCTTGCGCTCCCCAGCGGCGCCCTCACCCTGCGTGCAGACAGTCTGGTTCGGAGGCTCTAACGCTCATGAACGCGCTCCTTCCTACTTCCGCATCGTGGTACAGCGGCCGCCACGTTCGAGCCCAGGGGAGCGAGCGCGGCGCGGTCGCGCCGCTAGCGGCCATCCTCATGCCGCTCCTCATCTTCTGCACCGCGCTCGCGCTCGACGTCGGCGTGCTGTGGGTGCGCAGAGCGCAACTGCAGGGCGCGGTGGACATGGCAGCGCTTTCGGCGGCGGAGGCGCTGGTGCAGCAGGGAGTCGACCCCTCATCGACGGCGCGTCAGGTGCTCGGCGCGAACGGTATCGACGCTGCCGACCTTGTCGGCTGGTCGGTGAGCTTCCCGCAGCTGAATACGGTCAAGGTCACGGCCAGCCAGCGCCGGCCAGTGTACTTTCTGCGCGCCGTCTCGCCGATTCAGCAGCTAACGATCACGGCCAGCGCCACAGCCGACGTCAATGCCTACGCCGAGGTGCCGATTAAGCCAACCGGCATGTTTGGCAAGATCCAGCAGGTCAATCCGGCGATCTTCGGCCTCGACGCATGGCGCTCGCGAGGGAACGCCTACAGCGTGCGCTGCGCGAATAACGGGAGCGCCGGCTCATGCATCCCCAATCCCGACTACAGCAAGCTCCCGTACGGCTATCTCTTCCGCATCGATGTCCCGCCCACCTATGCCTATAGCCAGGTGGTCGTCGAGCTCTTCGACCCGGACAGCTACAACGACCCCACCTACACCGGTCCAGGCTGCGCGAATAAGGAGGACACGTGCGTGATCGCCAACGCCTTCGGGCCGGGCTGGCACCGCTTCTACCGGGTCGACGAACTCCGCTCGCCCTACAATAGCACGGCCTCAACCTGCAACATGAGTGGCAGCGCGCCGCTGTGTAGCACCTGGGCGACGACCACACAATACACGCTGTGGCACTTCGACCCGCACATTACCAATGCCTTCCTCGATCCCAATAGCCTCTCCGATGTGCCCACCGGCATGTTCGTCCCCGGGCAGAAGTACATTGCTCGCGCGACCTACGGCTTTGATCCGACGACCGATCTCAAGTGGGTACGGCCACCTGGGTTCACGCTCAACCTCTCGCAGTTCGCTCGCGAACGCGATGGCGGCTGGTACTTCTATCTTTATGTCACCACCCTCTCAGGCTCCAGCGAGAACAACTTCGACATCCGCACCGGGCCGCCGGGGCAGGTCGAGGAGACTGACGTGAACGACCAGCAAAACCACGTCTGGAACTCTGGAGGCACAGCGGTGTATGCCAAGCGCGCGTACCCCATGAACAACACGCTGGCGCAGCAGTTCACGGTCTATCTCACCCAGGTGCCAGTGCACGCCGCGGGGCAGACGCTGGAGGTGCGCCACTTCGACAACGACTGCTCCTCTGGCTGCAGCATCCCGTACTATCTGCAGAAGCCTGATGGCTCGCTGGTGCAGATCGCCACCGGCCAGCTTTCGGGGAACGACCAATGGACGTCCGACTTCGTGCCGCTCCCGGGACCCACCGATCCACTCTTCGCGCAGGTCTTTCCGCCCGGTACCCAATCGGCCTGGCTGCGAGCCAACTACAACGTGACCTTCGCCCAGGATACCAGTGTCTGGGAGCTGATCTACGTCCGGCCACGACTGATCCAGTAGAGGAGTATGCGAAAATTGAACGGTAATGGCTGAAGAACGAGCAACCAGTGGAATCGGTGAGGTAGAGCAGGTGCGCATCGAAGAGACGATGCGCACCGCGTATTTGGATTACGCCATCAGCGTCATCGTCGCGCGCGCCTTCCCCGACGCGCGAGATGGCCTCAAGCCGGTGCAGCGGCGCATCCTCTACTCAATGTACGACGAGGGCATCCGCGCCTCGTCCTCCTACAAGAAGAGCGCGCGTACGGTCGGCAACGTGCTGGCCAAGTTCCACCCCCACGGCGAGCTGGCGGTGTACGACGCGCTGGTGCGCATGGCGCAGCCCTTCTCGCTGCGCTACCCGCTGATCGATGGCCAGGGGAACTTCGGCTCGGTGGACAATGACCCGCCGGCGGCCATGCGCTATTGCGTGACCGGTGACACGCTAGTGGTAACCGACCGCGGCCTGGTGCGCATCGATTCGCTCTCGCCCGCAGGCGGCGAAGACGTGGCGCTGCGTGTCCTCTCAATGGATGGACAGGTCAACACCGCGAGCAAGTGGTTCGACTGCGGCGAGTTCCCTGTGCGCCGCGTGGTGACACGCCGGGGCTATGCCGTCACCGGCACGACCAACCACCCGCTGCTGGTCTGCGTTCCCGGCCCGGACAAGGAGGCAACGCTCATCTGGAAGACGATCGACCAGATCACACCGGGCGACTGGTTGGTGCTGGACCGGAGCGAGGCATTGTGGCCCGAGCAGCTGGTCGATCTGCGCCCCTTCTTCCCGATGCTCGCTGAGCGCTCACGGGCCGAACGACACGCTCTTCCATCTCACCTTGATGCCGACCTGGCCTTCATCCTCGGTGCACTCGTCGCCAAAGGTACGGTACGCCAGCAGGTCATCGAATTCACCACTACCCCTGGCGAGTTTCTCGATGCGTTTCGAGCTGCCTGGGCGCGCGTCTTCCCGACCTGCTGCCTGCACGCCTTCTTGCGCAAACCGGCGAGCGACGGCAGGCGGCCATTCTGGCAGCTCCAGGTGGTCGGCGAGCAGGTCATCGCCTTCCTGAAAAACCTCGGGCTGCAGGGCAAATCGGCCGAGCGGCAGGTGCCACCGGCCGTGCTCGGCTCGCCGCAGCCGGTGGTGGCTGCCTTCCTGCGGGGCCTGTTCGAAGGCGATGGCACGGTCGAGCGTTCCGGCAAGAGCCTGCTTCAGGTGAGCTTGTGCTCGAAGAGTCGGGACCTGCTGCGTACCGTGCAGCTACTCTTGCTGCGCTTCGGCATCGTGTCGTCGCTCACTGCCGAACGCACGCGGGGCACGCACCGCCTGCTGATTGTGGGACACGCGAATCTCACCGCTTTTGAACAGAAGATCGGCTTCGTCTCGGCGGCCAAGCGTGACGCACTCCATCAGGCCCTGGCACTGTTCTCCGGCCGGGCGCTCTCGCGCACCGATTACGTGCCATTCGCCGCCGCCTACGCGCGGCAGAGCGCCGCGCGCGGCCAATGGGAGTGGCTGTCCAAGCACAACGTCGATCGGCCAGCACGACTGGTCGAGGCCCTTCCACGGCTCGAGCCGGTGCTGCCGGCACCGGCCATAGCCAATCTCCGGCGCATTGCCCGCGCCCGCTACCTCTTTGACCAGGTCGTCACCGTCGAAGACGCCGGCCGGCAGCGCGTGTACTCTGTGCGCGTCGATAGCCCTTGCCATTCGTTCGTGGCCAATGGCTTCATCAATCACAACACTGAGGCGCGCCTTACGCCCATTGCCGAAGAGCTGCTGGTCGACATCGAGAAGGAGACGGTCGATTTCGTCGATAACTTCGATGCCACCGAGCGTGAGCCGTCGGTGCTGCCGGGCAAGCTCCCCAACCTGCTGCTGAACGGCGCCGAGGGCATCGCCGTGGGCATGGCGACGAAGATCCCACCGCACAACCTCTCGGAGCTGGTGGACGGCATTGTCTACCTGATCGACCACCCGGAGTGCGGCGTCGATGACCTGATGCACCTGATTCCGGGGCCAGATTTCCCCACCGCCGGCCTGATCATCGGGCGGGAAGGGATCAAGAGCGCGTATGCCACGGGCAAGGGGCGCATCGTGCTGCGCGCCCGCACGGCGATCGAAGAGGACGAGCGCGGGCGGATGCAGATCGTCGTGACCGAGCTGCCGTATCAGGTCAATAAAGCCGCGCTGCAGGAGAAGATCGCCGAGCTGGTCACCGAGAAGAAGGTGGAGGGGATCTCGGGGCTACGCGACGAATCCGACCGGCGCGGCATGCGCCTGGTGATCGAGCTGCGGCGCGACGCCCGGCCCCAGGCAGTGCTCAACCAGCTCTTCAAGCACACCGCACTGCAGTCGGCCTTCAACGTCAACATGGTGGCCGTGGTGGGCCACCAGCCACAGGTACTGACGCTCAAGAGCGCGCTCCAGCAGTACATCGACTACCGCCGCGAGGTCGTTGGCCGGCGCACGCGGTTCGAGCTGCGCAAGGCGCGCGAGCGAGCGCACGTTTTGGAGGGGCTGCAGATCGCGCTGGACCACCTCGATGAGGTGATCCGCATCATCCGCGGACGGGCGACGACTGAGGAGGCGCGCGCCGAGCTGGTAGCGCGCTTCGGTCTCTCGGAGGTGCAGGCCAATGCCATCCTCGACCTGCAGCTGCGGCGGCTGGTCGCGCTCGAGCGCCAGAAGATCCTGGATGAGCTGGCAGAGCTGCAGCGGACGATCGCCGATCTGGCCGATATTCTCGAACGGCCGGAGCGGGTACTCCAGATCATCAAGGAAGAGCTGGCCGACCTCAAGCAGCGGTTCGGCGATGCGCGGCGCACGGTGATCGAGGCCGACGAGGACGGCGAGCTGACCGAGGAGGACCTCGTCGCGCGGCGGGACGTGCTGGTGATGATCACCGACCGCGGCTATGTCAAGCGCATGCCGCCCGATGTCTACCGCACGCAGCGCCGCGGCGGCCGGGGAGTGACCGGCATGGCCACGCGCGAGGACGATCGGGTGCGCCTCCTCTTCGTGGCGAACACGCACGACCACGTGCTCTTCTTCACTAACCGGGGCCGTGTCTTGCGTACGCGAGTGTGGGAGCTACCCGATGTGCAGCGACAGGCACGCGGGTCACCGCTCATCAACTTCATCGCGCTCGAGCCAGAGGAGCGGGTGAACGTGTGCCTGCCGGTGGCCGACTTCGAAGCCGGCGGCTACCTGGTGCTGGCCACCCGCGGCGGCGAGGTGAAGCGCACCGCGCTGGCCGACTACGCCACGGTGCGCCAGAGCGGGATCAAGACGATGGACGTGGAGGAGGGGGACGAGCTGTGCTGGGCAGCGCGGACGACCGGCAATGACGAGATCGTGCTGGTCACGGCGCGCGGGCAGTCGCTGACCTGCCACGAGGGTGAGATTCGTGTCTCCGGCCGCACCAGCGGCGGGGTGCGCGGCATCCGGCTGGCTGCTGGCGATGAGGTCATCGCGATGCAGGTGGTGGAGCCAGATGGCGACCTGCTGATGGTGAGCGGCAACGGGCTGGGCAAGAAGACGCCCTTTGCCGAGTTTCCGCGCCAGGGACGCGGCGGCGCCGGTGTGCGTGCCGCCATCGTGAATGAGAAGACGGGCCCCCTGGTGGCGGCGCAGGCGGTACAGGACGACGATGAGGTGGTGGCCCTCTCGGCGAATGGGGTTGTTATTCGCGTGCCGGTGCGCGACATCAAGGCCTCACACCGGCACGCGCAGGGTGCCACGCTCATGCGTGTGCAGCCGGGCGATTCGGTGGCGGCGCTGGCACGGCTAGGGCGGCACCAGGATGAGGAGGCCTCGGACGAGCATGGCCGTGCGGCCACCGTCCAGAGTCCCCATGGGCCAGCCGGGCCGGAGGAGCTGGCCGCTCCGGTCGTTCCGGCGGCGTCCGGCACGGTGAGCCTGGGTGTGGATGGCGCCACAAGCTAGTGATCGCTGAAGCGGTAGCCGATGCCGCGCTCGGTGAGGATGTAGCGTGGGCGCTTTGGGTCCGGCTCGATCTTGTGCCGGAGCCGGCGGATAATGTTGTCCACCGCGCGCGACTCGCCCATAGTGCGCCAGCCCCAGGCGAGGCGCGCCAGCTCCTCACGGGTGAAGACGGCGCCCGGGTGCGCAAGCATGAGGTGGAGCAGGGCGAACTCGCGGGGCGAGAGCTCGACGCGCCGCTCACCGACTCTCACCTCCAGGCGGCCGAGGCTCATGGTGATATCGCCGATCCGTACCTCCGAGGGCAGGCTGGCGCCGGCGCTGCCCACGCGGCCCCGGCCACTGACGGCACGAATCGCCGCGCGAAAACGGCGGGGCGAGAAGGGCGTCACCAGCTCGTAATCGGCGCTCTCCAGCACCTGCTGCACGACCTCCTCATGCTCATCCTGGCGGGTGAGCGCGATCACCGGCGCCTCGGTGGCCAGCCTGATTCGCGAGAGGGCTGAGCCATTGGAGGACTGGCCTGCCAGGCTCGTATTCACCAGCACCAGGTCGTAGCGGTCGGCGCCGAGCCGCTGCAGGGCCTCCTCCGGCGAGCGCTGCCAATCGACCTGCCAGCCATCGCGCTGGAGCAGGGTGGTAATGATGGACGCGTAGTCGTCATCGTTTTCGATGAGCAGCGTGCGTCCGGGCGGCGTGCTGCGGCGGCGCGGGCGAGCGCCTTGTGCGCCACGGGCGGCGGGGATCGGGGAGATGTCGGGGTGAGGGGCCTCACCGGGCTCGCGTTGCATGGCTGGCACGGCACAACCTCCCTCTGCGTACAAGTCGCCGGCATCACCCGACCCTCCACCCGCGGCGCCTAGAGCTTGCGGCCAGGTGGCCTGCGCGCGAGATTATAGGGGGCTATCGAACACTTGTGCGTGAGCGCTTGGTTGCAGCCACGTGCCAGAAGGCCGCTCTGGCGCATTCCAGGAGCAGACTCACGTATCAATCTTGTTACTCGGGCTTGCTCTGCCCACCCCGCTCAGTCCAGGCCGGCAGTCTAGGCCGGATAGATAATCCTTGATGGCGGCCCAGCGTGGAGCGTAGCCGCGCAAGCGCACCAACCAGAGCGGCAGATTAGTCCAGGTAATCTTTGAGCTTGCGGCTCCTGGAGGGATGGCGCAGCTTGCGCAAGGCCTTGGCTTCGATCTGCCGGATCCGCTCGCGCGTGACGTTGAACTCTCGCCCTACCTCCTCCAGCGTGCGGTTCCGGCCATCCACCAGCCCGAAGCGCAGCCGGAGCACGTCGCGCTCGCGCGGCAGGAGGCTTTCCAGCACGCGATCGACCTGCTCGCGCAGCAGCTCCCGCGAGGCGACGTCGGCGGGCCCGAGCGCGGACTCGTCGGGAATAAAATCGGCCAGCGCGCTTTCATCCTCTTCGCCGATCGGGGTCTGGAGCGAGACGGGCTCGAGCGAGATCTTGAGGATCTCGCGCACCTTTTCGGGCGGGAGCCCGAGCTCGCGTCCGAGCTCCTCACAGGTGGCATCGCGCCCCATCTCCTGGAAGAGCCGCTTGGAGATGCGCACCAGCTTGTGGATGGTCTCTACCATGTGTACGGGGATGCGGATCGTCCGCGCCTGGTCGGCGATGGCCCGCGTGATTGCCTGCCGGATCCACCAGGTGGCATAGGTGCTGAACTTGTAGCCCTTGGTGTGATCGAACTTCTCGGCAGCGCGGATCAGGCCGATGTTCCCCTCCTGGATCAGATCGAGCAAGGACATGCCGCGGCCGACGTAGCGCTTGGCCACGCTGACCACCAGGCGCAGGTTGGCTTCGATTAGCTGGCGACGGGCTATCTCGCCATCGCAAACGATGGGATCGCTGTGTAGCGCTTCGGCAGGGACGCCCTGCGCCCGTAGCTCAGCCACGCGCCGCTGGCCGCGGTGAATGCGCTCGGCCAGGTCGCCCTCCTGCGCCGCCGTGAGCAGCTTGACCTTGCCGATCTCGCGCAGGTAGAGGCGCACCGGATCATCGAGCGCGCTGTTGACCAGCTCCTCGATAGCCTGCGCCACCTCCTCGGCGGTGGGCGCCTGAGCGATCGCCGCCTCAAGCTCGGCCGTCTGGTCATCGCCGAGCACCACCTCGATCCCTTCCGCTTCCAGAAGCCGGTAGAGCGAGTCGAAGAGCTCATCGTTCTGGCCGGCCTCCGGGAAGGCATCCACCACGTCGGCCTGCGAGACGTACGACTGGCGCCGGCCAAGGTCCAGCAGGCGCAGAACGCGTGGGTCACGCTTGTCGGGCTTCTCGAGCTGCTGGGGAGGAGCCGGCATCAGAGCCGTCGCCTCAAGCGCTGACCCGTTGGCACTCGGAACCGTAGTCATCGCGCTCCGTGCAGTGGTCATGCTGCACACACCATACGGCACGCTCCGGCAGAAACGGTCGGCCCTGGCTCAACCGGGTGAGGCCGGATAGAGGATGGCTCGGCTCCGCTCGAGCTGGACGCGACCGAGCTGGGCAGCCAGCCGCTCGACCTGTCGCTCCAGGGCGAGACGCTCATTGGGGACCTCCGTCTCTGCCAGCAGGTATTGTGCTTCACGCAGGCGATCACGCAGATTTCGCTCCTTGATCCGGCGCGCCGCGCCGGCCAGGTCGGCCAGGCGTTGCGCATCGGTCTGCGGCGGCGCCTGCCTCGCCCGCTTCAGCACCGCATCATAATAGCCCTGCAGGCTGTTGTCCAAAGACGGCGGGGGAGTGCCGGCAAGCAAGGCGCGAAAGAGCTCGCGACATTCCGGCCGCCGCAGCTCTTCGGGCACCAGTGGCACCGGCAGCTGCGCCGCCAGGTGGGGAGCCAGGGCCAGCTGTGCCACCAGGTGCTCTTCAACGACCTCCTCTGCCCGCGCCGGCCCGAAGAGCGCCGGGCCGGCTGTCCGGTCGCGTTCCGGCTCCTCGCGCTCTGCCGGTCGCTGCCGGCGCTCCGCAGGGGGCAACGGGCTCGGGCCGCCCGCCCCTGCCGCGGCCGGATGGCTGCCCGGGCCAGGCGCTGCTGCTGCCGGCGAGGCCTCCGGAGCCTGAGGCACCGGCGATCCACTGCCAGCGGCCGGCGTGCGCGCCGGGCGCTGAGCACGGGCCTCCGCCTGCCGCCAGGCGCGCGCGGCCCGAGAGACCTCGTCGCGCACGGCGCGCACGTCGAGGCGCAGGCGCTGGGCGATGACGTCGATGTAATGGGCCCATTCGATCGGGTCGGGCACCTGCACCAGGAACCGGGCCAGCTCGGCGACGGCGGCTGCCTTGCTCTGCGGATCGTGCTGGTCGACGCGCGCCAGCTCGACCGCCAGCTTGTGCTCCATCATCGGCACGGCCGAGGCAATGAGCTGCTGCCAGGCCTGTGGGTTCTCGCGCACGATCTCATCTGGATCCTTGCCGCCGGCAAGCACGGCGATCTTGATCTGCCCGCTCGAGAGGGCGAGATAGCCGGAGCGGGTGGCCGGTCCGGGAACGGGGCGGCGGCGCGCGGCCAGCGCCTGGCGCGCGACCTCCAGCCCGCGCAAGGTGGCGGCCTGCCCCGCGGCGTCGGCATCGAGCGCCAGCACGATCGTGCCGGTGTAGTGGCGCAGCAGGGCCAGCTGCTGCTCAGTGAGCGCCGTGCCCAGCGAGGCGACGACGTTGGCGAACCCCTCCTGGTGGGGAAGGACCACGTCCATGTAGCC
>Ga0070741_10011261_pt1 | contig 16578 bp, 12 predicted proteins | sample Coa_R1_4_FD_66440 | JGI IMG/M metagenome (GOLD analysis project Ga0070741, IMG submission 66440) | Surface soil microbial communities from Centralia Pennsylvania, which are recovering from an underground coalmine fire - Coalmine... | ecosystem: Environmental > Terrestrial > Soil > Unclassified ...
CGCGGACCACGTACATGCCCAGCAGCTCGTCGCCATCGTTGAACCGCATGCCGATCACGCCGGAGGTGGCCCGGCCCATCGGCCGCAGCGACTCGTCGGAGGCCGGGAAGCGGATCGCCTGCGCCTTCTTGCTGACCAGCAGCAGGTCGTTGTCCGGGGAGACCAGCTCGGCCGCGATCAGCTCGTCGTCCTCGCGCAGGTTGATCGCGATCACGCCGCCCGAGCGCGGGGAGTCGTAGTCCTTCAGGGCGGTCTTCTTCACCAGGCCGCGCTTGGTCGCCAGCACCAGGTACGGCGCGACCTCGTAGTCGCGCAGGTCCAACACCTGGGCGATGGTCTCGTCCGGCTGGAAGGCCAGGACGTTGGCCACGTGCTGGCCGCGCGCGTCGCGGCCCGAATCCGGCAGCTCGTACGCCTTGGCCCGGTAGACCCGGCCCTTGTTCGTGAAGAACAGGATCCAGTGGTGCGTGGTGGTGGTGAAGAAGTGGTCGACGATGTCGTCCTGCTTGAGCTGGGCGCCGCGCACCCCCTTGCCGCCGCGCTTCTGCGAGCGGTACAGGTCGGTCTTGGTGCGCTTGGCGTAGCCGCCGCGGGTGATGGTGATGACGATGTCCTCTTCGGGGATCAGGTCCTCGATGGACATGTCGCCCTCGTAGGGCACCAGCTGCGAGCGCCGCTCGTCGCCGTACTTGTCGACGATCGCCTGCAGCTCGTCGGAGACGATCTGCCGCTGCCGCTCGGGTGACTCCAGGATCGCCCGGTACTCGGCGATCTTCACCTGCAGCTCCTCGTGCTCGTCCACGATCCGCTGGCGCTCCAGGGCGGCCAGCCGGCGCAGCTGCATCTCCAGGATCGCGTTGGCCTGGACCTCGTCGATCTCCAGCAGGTTCATCAGGCCGACCCGGGCGACCTCGACCGTCTGGCTGGACCGGATCAACGCGATGACCTCGTCGATCGCGTCCAGCGCCTTGAGCAGGCCCTGCAGGATGTGGTCGCGCTCCTGGGCCTTGCGCAGCCGGTAGCGGGTGCGCCGGACGATGACTTCGACCTGGTGCTCGACCCAGTAGCGGATGAACGCGTCCAGGGAGAGCGTGCGCGGCACCCCGTCCACCATGGCGAGCATGTTGGCGCCGAAGGTGTCCTGCAGCTGGGTGTGCTTGTAGAGGTTGTTGAGCACCACCTTGGCGACCGCGTCCCGGCGCAGCACGATCACCAGGCGCTGGCCGGTGCGGGACGAGGACTCGTCCCGCACGTCCGCGATGCCCTGGATCTTGCCGTCCTTGACCAGCTCGGCGATCTTGGAGGCGAGATTGTCCGGGTTCACCTGGTACGGCAGCTCGGTGACCACCAGGCAGGTGCGCCCGTTGATCTCCTCGACCTCGACCACGGCGCGCATGATGATCGAGCCGCGACCGGTGCGGTACGCGTCCTCGATGCCGCGTCGGCCGACGATCTTCGCGCCGGTCGGGAAGTCCGGGCCCTTGATCCGCTCGATCAGCGCCTCGAGCAGCTCGGCCGGGGTGGCCTCAGGGTGCGCGAGGTACCACTGGACACCCTCGTTGACCTCGCGCAGGTTGTGCATCGGGATGTTGGTGGCCATGCCGACCGCGATGCCCGAGGAGCCGTTGACCAGCAGGTTCGGGAAGCGGCTCGGCAGTACGACCGGCTCGCTCGAACGCCCGTCGTAGTTCGGGTTGAAGTCGACGGTCTCCTCGTCGATCTCCCGCAGCATCTCCATGGCGAGCGGGGCGAGCTTGCACTCGGTGTACCGCATCGCGGCGGCTGGGTCGTTGCCCGGCGAGCCGAAGTTGCCGTTGCCGTCGACCAGCGGCATCCGCATCGCCCAGGGCTGGGCGAGCCGGACCAGGGTGTCGTAGATCGCGGAGTCGCCGTGCGGGTGGTAGACACCCATGACCTCGCCGACGACGCGCGCGCACTTGAAGTAGCCGCGGTCGGGCCGGTAACCGCCGTCGTACATGGCGTAGAGCACGCGGCGGTGCACCGGCTTGAGGCCGTCGCGCACCTCGGGCAGCGCCCGGCCGACGATCACGGCCATCGAGTAGTCGAGGTAGGACCGCTGCATCTCGGTCAGCAGGTCGACCATCTCGATGCGGTCGCCGGTCTGCTCGATAACGGGCGCGGCGACGGCGCCTTCGGTCGCGGGGGCGGCGCCGGGGTCGGCCGGGCCGGTCGGGTTGTTCTCGTCTGCCACGGAGGGTCTTTCCTTCTGTTCGGCGAAGGCCGGCTTTTCGAAGACACTGTCTTGAAGACGCGGTGCCGGCGGTCCTCACGGTCGCGGTGCGCGGCGGGCCGCGCCGCACGGGGGTCAGATGTCCAGGAAGCGCACGTCCTTGGCGTTGCGCTGGATGAACTGGCGGCGCGCCTCGACGTCCTCCCCCATCAAGATCGAGAACAGCTCGTCGGCCTGGGCCGCGTCGTCCAGGGTGACCTGGCGCAGGATGCGGGTGTCCCGGTCCATGGTGGTGATCCGCAGCTCCTCGGCGTTCATCTCGCCGAGACCCTTGAACCGCTGCACGGTGTCGTCCTTGAGCCGGCGGCCCGCCTGGGCTCCGGCGGCCAGCAGCGCGTCGCGCTCCCGGTCGGAGTAGGCGTAGGAGAAGTCGTTGGCGGTCCACTTGACCTTGAACAGCGGCGGTGCGGCCAGGTATACGTGCCCGGCCTCGATCAGCGGCTTCATGAACCGGAACAGCAGGGTGAGCAGCAGGGTGGTGATGTGCTGGCCGTCGACGTCGGCGTCCGCCATCAGGATGATCTTGTGGTAGCGCAGCCTGGCGATGTCGAAGTCGTCGTGCACGCCGGTGCCGAGCGCGGAGATCAGCGCCTGCACCTCGTTGTTCTGCAGCACCCGGTCGATCCGGGCCTTCTCCACGTTCAGGATCTTGCCGCGGATCGGCAGGATGGCCTGCACGCGCGGATCGCGTCCTGACTTGGCCGAGCCGCCGGCGCTGTCGCCCTCGACCACGAAGATCTCGCACTCCGCGGGGTTGGTGGACTGGCAGTCGGCCAGCTTGCCGGGCAGCGCCATCGTCTCGAGCAGGCCCTTGCGCCGGGTCAGCTCGCGGGCCTTGCGCGCGGCGATGCGGGCGGTGGCCGCCTGGATCGACTTGCGCACGATGTCCCGGGCCTCGTTCGGGTTGCGGTCGAACCAGTCGGCCAGCTGCTCGTAGGTGATCTTCTGGACGAAGGTGCGCGCCGCGGTGTTGCCGAGCTTGGCTTTGGTCTGGCCCTCGAACTGCGGCTCGCCGAGCTTGACCGAGATGATCGCGGTCAAGCCCTCGCGGATGTCCTCGCCGGCGAGGTTGTCGTCCTTGTCCTTGAGCAGCTTCTGGTCCTTGGCGTACCGGTTGACGATGTTCGTCAGCGCCGAACGGAAGCCCTCCTCGTGCGTCCCGCCGTCCGGGGTGTTGATCATGTTGGCGAAGCTGTAGACGCCCTCGGAGTACTGGGTGTTCCACTGCATCGCGATCTCGGCGGAGATCTTGTGGTCGGTGTCCTCGGCCTCGAACTCGATGACCTGCGGGTGCACCAGGTCGCCCTTGGCGGCGTTGATGTGCCGGACGAAGTCGGCGATGCCGCCCTCGTAGTGGTAGCGCACCGCGCGCGGGTTGCCCTCTTCGTCCTTGAACTCGGGGCGCTCGTCGGTCAGCGAGATGGTCAGGCCGCGGTTGAGGAAGGCGGTCTCCTGGAACCGGCGGGAGAGGGTTTCGAAGCTGTAGGTGGTGGTCTCGAAGACCTCGTCGTCAGCCCAGAACGAGACTGTGGTGCCGGTCTCGGTGGTGGCCTCGCCCTTGTGCAGGTCGGCGGTGGGGGTTCCGCGCAGGTATTCCTGCGTCCACAGCGCACCGTCGGTCTTGACCGCGACGGTCAGGCGGGTGGACAGCGCATTGACCACTGAGACGCCGACGCCGTGCAGGCCGCCGGAGACGGCGTAGCCGCCGCCTCCGAACTTGCCGCCGGCGTGCAGCACGGTGAGCACGACCTCGACGGCCGGCTTGTCCTGGCCCGGCACGATGCCGACCGGGATGCCGCGGCCGTTGTCGACGACGCTGACGCCGCCGTCGGCCAGCAGCGTGACCTCGATGTTGTCGCAGTAGCCGGCCAGCGCCTCGTCCACGGCGTTGTCGACCACTTCGTAGACCAGGTGGTGCAGGCCGCGCTCGCCGGTGGACCCGATGTACATGCCGGGTCGCTTGCGGACCGCCTCGAGGCCTTCCAGGACGCTGATCGCGCTGGCGTCGTAGTCGCCGTTTCCGCTTCTGGCGGCCGCTGGGACGGCGGTGTTCTCATCGACCGCCGGGGCGGACTGGGCGGACTGCTCTGAAGCGACCACGGACGCGAAACCCTTTCTCAACGTCAGCGGCACCGGCCGGCTGGGGAAGGAGCCGGGGCCACAAGGCGAGGAGCTGGAGCGCGCCATCGCGGCACCAGCAGCAGGCCGTCGCGGGACAGGAGGTGGCGAGGGTCGCCGTCAGCCTGAAGTCCCCGACTGCCTAGAACCTGTTCCATTCTACCGGTTCGCGGGGACAAGATGCGGCACACGCGCCCTGACAGCGCTTCTGAGCTGATCCACCCTTAGTTAAGTGTCCCCCTACGCGCTGGGGGGTCGGCAAACGCTCGGCGCGATGACGGCGTCGTTCGCGGCGCCGAGTCATACCACCCGATTGTCGCAGAACAACCAGCTGCACCATGCGTGCTCGTTACGGACGCTTGACTGGTGTTTGGTCCCTGTAGTGCGCGGTTGCCGCTTTCGGATCACTCGGCACGCAGCGCCGAGCGCCCAGAGGACTACACGGTCAGGGCACGCGTCGGGTTCGCGCACCGCCGTTCGCGGACAGACGACCGCGGCGCCAGCTCGGCGGATTCGGCCCGAGGACGGAAATGCGCTCTATAGCGTCACGCGGAGGGCCCCCGGGTACTGCACGGCGGGGTACCGCAGCGTTAAGCCGGGAAAGCAGCGTCGCGGATAGGTGCCGCAGCTCGGTAGCCCATGCCGAGGAGTCGGTCTGCACGGTAAGCACGCCGTCCTCGTAGGAGACCGGCGCGCAGTGCGCGGCGATTCGCGGGCCGACGATGTCCGCCCAACCGTGGATGATGCCGCCGACGGCGGCCGGGGCCTCCCAACCGGCCTCGGCGAGCAGCCGGGAGAGCGTGGCCTCCAGCGGCTGGGGGTCGCGCTCGTCGGGACGAGCACTGGAGCGCCGGGCGTTGGCCTCCGCCGAACCGCGGCGCAGCGCCCTGCCCTCCTCGATCTCTCGTGCCCGCTTGCGTGCCGCGGTGAGCGCGGCGCGGGCGAGATCGGCGCCGCGAAGGCCTGAGGAATTCTCGGCGTCGGTCATGCGGAGCGCTCCGGAGCGTCAGCGACAGCGCCGCTGTCCACGCTCTCTTCGCCCGAGTCGTCGCCGTCCGCTCTGTCCACAGAGTTGTGGACAGGCACTGCCGATCCGCTCTCGTCCCGGCGCGTCACCGACCCCTTGGTGACGTCGTAACGCACGCCACGCAGTTCAGCCGGCACGTCCGCGTCGACGGCGGCAGTGATCAGGACCTGTTCGGCGGATGCGGCGACCGATACCAAATGCGCGCGGCGCGAGGAATCCAGCTCGGCGAACACGTCGTCGAGCAGCAGCACCGGCTCGATGCCGTCGGAGCGCAGCAGCTCGTATGAGGCCAGCTTCACGGCGAGCGCGAACGACCAGGATTCGCCGTGGCTGGCGTAGCCCTTGGCGGGAAGCGGCCCGCTGCCGTAGTCGATGGCGAGCAGCAAGTCGTCGCGGTGCGGTCCGACGAGGGTGATCCCCCGTTCCACCTCGTCAGGGCGGGAGCGGACGAGGGCTGCGGCGAGCGCGGCCTCGAGTTCGGTCGCATCCGGCGGACGATTCGTGGCCGCCGAGCCGGCGGCGGCCGGCTGGGCGGCGTTCGCGGATCCCACCGTCGGCTGCGAGCCGGCCGCGTCTTCGTCGCGCGCCTCGGGGTCGAGCGGGCAGGACGGCCGGTACTCCAGCGTCGCACCCGGGTGACCGGCGATCGTCCCGTATGCCTTGTCCACCAACGGCGTCAGCGCACGCAGCAGTCCGAGCCTCGCGGCCAGCAACTGCGCGCCGGCCCTGGCGAGGTGCGCGTCCCAGACGTCGAGGGTGCTCAAATCAGGCGCCTGACCGCCGCGGGCCGCGCGACGCACCATCGACGCGGAACGCAGCAGAGCGTTGCGTTGCTTCAGCGCGCGTTCGTAATCCCCGCGCACGGCCGCGTACCGCGGAGCGCGGGCGACGAGGAGCTCGTCGATGAACCGGCGCCGTTCCGAGGGATCGCCCTTCACCAGCGCCAGATCCTCGGGTGCGAACAGCACGGTGCGCAGGTAGCCGAGGACGTCACGGGGCCGGTTCACCGGCGAGCGGTTGAGCCGCGCCCGGTTCGAGCGGCCCGGGTTGATCTCCAGTTCGACCAGCGCGGTCCGGTCCTCGTGCCGCACCGCGCCGCGCACCACCGCGCGCTCGGCCCCGGCCCGCACCAGCGGCGCGTCCTGAGCCACCCGGTGGCTGCCCTGGTTGGCCAGGTACCCGATCGCCTCGATCACGTTCGTCTTGCCCTGGCCGTTGCGGCCGACGAACACGCCGACGCCGGCCTCGAGCGGAAGCTCGAGACCGGCATAGGACCGGAAATCGGCCAGCGACAGATGGCTGAGACGCACTGCCTACGTTCCTGTTGTGATACCGCGTGGGGTCGAGATTTCCCGCCTTGGCTCGTCAGGCGCGGCGGCGCGGAACCGCACGCCTGACGACCCGTCAGGCTCCGGGGGTGCGGTGCTCGGCGGCGTGCTTGCCGTCGGCGCCGGTGACCGCGTGCCCGCCGAACTGGTTGCGCAGCGCGGCGACCATCTTCATCGAGGGGGAGTCCTCCTGGCGGGAGGAGAACCTGGCGAACAGCGAGGCGGTGATCGCGGGCAGCGGCACGGCGTGGTCGATGGCCGCCTCGACCGTCCAGCGGCCCTCGCCGGAGTCCTCGGCGTATCCGCGCAGCTTCTCCAGGTGCTCGTCCTGCTCGAGCGCGGCGACCGCCAGGTCCAGCAGCCAGGACCGGATGACGGTGCCCTCCTTCCAGGACCGGAACACCTCGCGCACGTCGGTGACCTCGGGCACGGCCTCGAGCAGCTCCCAGCCCTCGGCGTAGGCCTGCATGATCGCGTACTCGATGCCGTTGTGCACCATCTTGGAGAAGTGGCCCGCGCCGACCGCCCCGGCGTGCACGAACCCGTACTCGCCCTCCGGCTTGAGCGCGTCGAAGACCGGCTGCACCTTCGCGACGTCCGCGGCGTCGCCGCCGACCATGAGCGCGTAGCCGTTCTGCAGGCCCCACACTCCCCCGGACACCCCGGCGTCGACGAAGCCGATGCCCTTGGCCGCCAGGTGCTCGGCGTGCTTCTTGTCATCGGTCCAGCGCGAGTTGCCGCCGTCCACCACGACGTCGCCCTCGGACAGCAGTTCGCCGAGTTCCTCGATGGTGGAGTGGGTCGGGCCGCCGGCCGGGACCATGACCCACACCACGCGCGGCGCGGAGAGGGAGCCGACCAGATCCTTGAGCGAGCCCACGTCCGACAGGTCCGGGCTGCGGTCGTATCCGACGACCGTGTGCCCGGCCCGGCGGATGCGCTCGCGCATGTTTCCGCCCATCTTGCCCAGACCGATGAGTCCGAGTTCCATGACGCCTTCTCTCTGCTGTCCCGGAGCCGAGGCTGTGACCGCTCCGCGGGTCCGACCGACCCTGTCGCCCAACGACGCTGTTGCTTCCGGGATCGACCGTATCGCCCGTGCCCGGTTGCCGCACACTTCGCCCGCGGGGGTTGTCCGCGCCCCGCGGGGTCGGTCGGACCGGGGGTTCAGCCGGACAGGCGGATCGGCATGATCAGGTAGCGGTAGGCCGGGTCGTGGTCGGCGTCCACGGCGGGACGGCCGGTGAGGACGGCCGGCTTGGTGGAGGTCGTGTAGGACAGCTGTGCGTAGGGGGCGTCGATCGCGCCGAGGCCTTCGAGCAGATAACCCGGATTGAAGGCGACGGAGATGTCTTCCTCTTCGAAGACCGCGTCCATCGTCTCGGAGGCCTGCGCCTCGTCGCCGGAGCCGGCCTCCAGCGTGACCTGGCCGGTGGAGAAGTTGAGCCGGATCGGCGTGTTGCGCTCGGCGACCAGGGCGACGCGCTTGACCGCCTCGATCAGCGGGGCGGTCTCGATGACCGCGGCTCCGGTGTACTCGGCCGGGAACAGCGCGTTGTACTTGATGAACTCGCCCTCGAGCAGCCGGGTGGTGGTGCGCCGGCCGCCGGCCTCGAAGCCGATCAGTCCCTCGCCGGCTCCGCCGTCCTCGCTCGACAGCGCGATGGTGACCCATTCGCCGGAGGTGAGCGACTTGGCGATGTCGTACAGGGTCTTGGCGGGGACGAGGGCCACCGCCTCGGCGTCGGCCCGCTCCGGCTTCCACAGGATCTCGCGCACGGCGAGGCGGTAGCGGTCGGTGGCGGCGAGGCGGAGGGTGTCGCCGTTGATCTCAACGCGCACGCCGGTCAGGAAGGGCAGCGTGTCGTCCTTGCCGGCCGCGACGGCGACCTGCGCCACGGCGGCGGCGAAGGTGGAGCCCGCGATGGCGCCGCTGGCCCCGGGCATGTTCGGCAGCGCGGGGTAGTCGTCCACCGGCATGGTCTGCAGGGTGAACCGGGAGGTGCCGCAGACCAGGGTGACCTTCGAGCCCTCGGTGGCGATCTCCACCGGGCGGTTCGGCAGCGAGCGGGTGATCTCGGCCAGCAGCTTGCCGGAGACCAGCGCGGTGCCCTCCTCCTCGACCTCGGTGGGCACCTCGGAGCGGGCCGACACCTCGTAGTCGAAGCCGGAGACGGTCAGCAGGCCGCCCTCGGCGCGCAGCAGCAGGCCGGCGAGCACCGGGGCGGGCGGCCTGGCCGGCAGCGAGCGGGCGGTCCAGGCGACCGCGTCGGCAAGTACGTCGCGTTCCACTCGGAACTTCACCGGTATCCGCCTCCTGGCAGTGGGGGCGCCGCCGGCCTCGGCGGCCGGATACGGCTGGGTATGGGTTCTGCCGCGTGGCGCTGGCTTCGCCGCGCGGGGCTCGACGGGTCGGGGCGGCCGCGCCGGGACCCATCATGCCGCCTTCTTCCGACAGCCGGTGTGCCGCCTGCGGAACCGGTACGAGCCGGTTGCGGAGCCGGCCGGGCGTCCGCTGGAGCGGCTCGCGCGATCCGGAGGTTTTTCCACAGGCGGTGGATGGAAGAAAGGCGAATGAGGACCTGGCGCTGCTGTGGGCGCCAGCTTACCGAGGTTCGGAGAGGTTGGACCTCAGAGGACCGACGACGGTTTTCCACAGATTCGAGCCGAGACGGCTGTAGTTCGGGATCCTGGTCTATATCTCTGTAGTCGTAGTAGTAGGCGCTGTGGATATGTGGAAAACGGCCTTTTTCGCAGCTCAGCTGAGAAATTCTGTGCACAGGGGGATGTGTACAACCTGGGGATAATCGAGGGCGACCTGTGGATGACGAAAAGTTTTCCCCACGGTTTCCACAGTCGAGGCGGGGTTTTGCACAGCCTGTCCCCAAGTTGATCACCAGGGTTGGGGACAACGTGTTCACCCGGATGGGGGAAGCGGCCACGACCTGCGGAGTTTATGCACAGAAGTTATCCCCAAGCATCCACAGGGTGTGGGAAACCAGTGTGCGGCGGTCCGGCGGTGTCCGTTATGTCGTTTTCCGGAGTCCTCTTCCCGTGGGTGCGTCGATGGGGACATTAGTCGACTAATTCGAGCCGGTGTGAGATGACACGCCCGGTTCCGGACGAAAAGAACTCGACTGTGCGTGTGCGTTAACGCGCTGCGGACGGCATTGTGGACAGTCTGTGGATAACCCGCGTAATCCGAAAGCGGTATCCGATAAGGCAGCGACGCCGTGAGTTCAGTTATCCACACGCCGCTGTGGACAGCGCGATAACTTTTCCACATGCCTGTGGATAGAGCGATGCGTTAGGTGCAGGCAGGGTGCGGTAAGAGAGAAGTGGTCAGCCGCGCATCGACTTGATGCGGTTGGTCAGCTCGGTGACCTGGTTGTAGATCGAGCGGCGCTCGGCCATCAGCAGCCGGATCTTGCGGTCCGCGTGCATGACGGTGGTGTGGTCGCGGCCGCCGAACTGCTGCCCGATCTTCGGCAGCGACAGATCCGTCAGCTCCCGGCACAGGTACATCGCGATCTGACGCGCCGTCACCAGCACACGGCTGCGCGAGGTGCCGCAGAGGTCCTCCATCGACAGCCCGAAGTAGGCGGCGGTCTGCGCCATGATCGTGGCGGTGGTGATCTCGGAACCGCCGCTGTCCGGGATCAGGTCGCGCAGCACCGCCTCGGCGAGCGGGAAGTCGACCGGGGCGCGGTTGAGCGAAGCGAAGGCCGTCACCCGGATCAGGGCGCCTTCGAGCTCGCGGATGTTGGTGGAGATCTTGCTGGCGATGAACTCCAGCACCTCGGGCGGGGCGTTGAGCCCCTCCTGCGCGGCCTTCTTGCGCAGGATCGCGATACGCGTCTCCAGTTCCGGCGGCTGCACGTCGGTGATCAGGCCCCACTCGAAGCGGGAGCGCAGCCGGTCCTCCAGGGTGGTCAGCTGCTTGGGCGGCCGGTCACTCGAGATGACGATCTGCTTGTTGGAGTTGTGCAGCGCGTTGAACGTGTGGAAGAACTCCTCCTGGGTTCCTTCCTTGTTCTCCAGGAACTGGATGTCGTCGATCATGAGGATGTCGATGTCGCGGTAGCGGCGGCGCAGCAGGTCCTGCTTGCCGTCACGGATCGCGTTGATGAAGTCGTTGGTGAACTCCTCGGTGCTGACGTACCGCACCTTGGTGCCCGGATACAGCGAGCGGGTGTAGTGGCCGATCGCGTGCAGCAGGTGCGTCTTGCCCAGGCCGGAGTCGCCGTAGATGAACAGCGGGTTGTACGCCTTAGCCGGCGCCTCGGCCACGGCCACCGCGGCCGCGTGCGCAAACCGGTTGCTCGAACCGTTTACGAAGGTCTCGAACAGGTACTTCGGGTTGAGGCGGGCGTTCTCCCCCTCCTTCGTCCCCTGCTGCTTTCCGTGCGGCGCGAGCTCCGGCCTCGGCGCGCCGCCGTTCGCCGGTCCGTCATCGCTGCGCCCGCCGTCGGCGAACTCGGGACTGCGGGTCGGCGGCGGAATGGGAGGCTGTGCGGCAAGCGGTTGCGCCGAGCCCTCCGGATCGGCCGGGGCGCGCTCGTCGGGTGTGGGGGCGAACGGCAGACGAGGCGCCATCTGGGCCGGCGTCGGCTTCGCGGCCGCGACCGTGACGGCGATCCGCATCTCCTGGCCGAGGATGCGGCCGAGCCCCGAGGTGATCAGATCCCGCAGCTTGGTCTCCAGCACTCCCTTGGAGAACTCGTCCCCCACGCTCAGCAACGCGGTGTCCCCGACGAGCGCCATCGGCACGATCACGCGCAGGAAGGCCCGGTCCCCCGGACTGACCGAGTCCGCCGCGTCGACGCTGGAAAGGAACGCAGCCCACACCGACGCGAAGTCCAGGGGGCCACCGTCCGTGGGAACGGAACGGGAGGGATCGTCAGGCACGGCTACCACTCACGGGTCGGGTCTGGGCAGGGGTCGCGCCCGTCCACAAGTTTTCCACAAGCCCTGTGGAAAACCCGGCGTCTGGCTGCGCGCGGTCGCCGGTGTTTCCCCCGGGGCAGCCGCACGGGTGGGCCCTCGTCCGCCGCGACCGTGAAGTGTGCAGCTCAGACATGGTGCGGACCTGGATTCGGGCGACTCGACCGGCAATAGCGACTCGGATGACGGTAGCCATCCAGCGCGCCCTGTTCAACTTGTTGTCCACAGGTCTGTGCTTAACGCGTAGTACCGATGCGTGTGGTCGATCGCCTGGCGCTTCGGAAGTCGCCATGGGCTTAGTAACGGTGCCCGTGTGTGATCGGAACGGGCGGTTTGACCCGTCGCCGATCGTCCGCGTACCGTAAGCAGGTCGAGATGCCGACCGGCGTTGTGTCATGCCTGCGGAATGGACGCCTCCAGCGCGACGATGCGGGCCGCCGGAGCAGCAAGCGCTCCACACGACACCTTCCAGGTATCGAGACGTCGAGGACCGAATCAGCACCTGTCTGGAGCCCCAGTGACCAAGCGCACCTTCCAGCCGAACAACCGGCGTCGCGCCAAGACCCACGGCTTCCGGCTGCGCATGCGCACGCGCGCCGGCCGGGCCATCCTCTCGTCGCGCCGGGCCAAGGGCCGGCGCAACCTTTCCGCCTAGCTTTCAGGTGCTGCCCGCAGACCGCCGTGTGAAGCGGGGCGACGAGTTCGCCCGCGCGATCCGCGGCGGGCGCCGGGCGGGGCGGCCGACGCTCGTCGCGCACCTGTGGCGGGCCGAGCTGGACGTGACGAACTCGAGCGTTGCCGAAGCCCGTACGGGTCCAGCCCGTGCGGGCTTCGTCGTGAGCAAGGCGGTGGGCCCGGCGGTCACCCGCAATCGGGTCAAGCGCAGGCTGCGGCACTTGGTCGCGCAGCGGCTCGACGGGTTGCCGGACGGCGCGGTGCTGGTGATCCGGGCGCTGCCGCCGGCCGCGGACGCGCACGGCCAACAGCTGGCGCGTGACCTCGACTCGGCGCTCGGGCGGCTGGGGAGGCGCCGATGAAGTACCTGCTGATGGGTTTGATCCGGCTGTACCAGCTGACGATCTCGCGGATGCTGGGACCGGTGTGCCGCTACTACCCGAGCTGCTCGCACTATGGGTACGAGGCCATCGCGGTACACGGATCGGTGAAAGGCTCGATTCTGACGGCATGGCGGATCCTGCGATGCAATCCGTGGAGCGCCGGCGGGGTCGACCCGGTGCCTCCACGCGGCGCGTGGCGGATAGTGGATGTGGATGGGGACGCTGCTTCGGCGCGCCGTTCCGTGTGAGGTTTTCGTGGGTGTGAGTCGAGCCGAGGAGCCTGACCGTGCAGTGGTATGACCAGCTACTGAGTCCGCTGATCTGGGGAGTCAGCTGGATAATCGTCCAGTTCCACAAGCTGTTCGGCTCGGTGTTCCTGCCGAACAGCGGCTGGGCCTGGGGTCTTTCGATCGTGTTTCTCACGCTGGTCATCCGCGCCGCGCTGATCCCGCTGTTCGTCAAGCAGATCAAGTCGATGCGGGCGATGCAGGTCGTGCAGCCCGAGGTGAAGAAGCTCCAGGAGAAGTACAAGAAGGAGCTGGAGCGGGCCAAGTTCGACCCGCAGCGCAAGCGCGAGGTCCAGGCCCGTCAGCAGCGCGAGATGATGGCGCTCTACAAGGAGCACGGCACCAACCCGTTCGCCAGCTGTCTGCCGCTGCTGGTGCAGATGCCGTTCTTCACCGCGCTGTACCGGCTGCTCTACAACGTGGCCAACGGGCACGCGCTGTACTTCATGACCGCCGGACCGCACGGGCTGGTCACGAGCGCGAACCAGGCGCACATCTTCGGCGCGCCGATCTCGGCCCACTTCAACGCCACCGCGGCAACGCTCGGGGGGGCGAGCCCGACCACGGTCAAGGCCGTGATCATCGGCATGACGATCGTCTACGTGGTGACCCAGTTCATCACCCAGCGCCAGATGATCCTGAAGAACAGCGCGCCGGACAACCCGATGGTCCAGCAGCAGAAGGCAATGATGTACATCATGCCGGTCTTCATGGCCTTCTTCTGCTTCATCGCCCCGGTCGGCGTTCTCATCTACCTGTTGACGACGAACTTCTGGACCATGGGCCAGCAGTTCTATGTGCTGCACAACAGCCCGCTGCCCGGTTCGAAGGCGCACGAGGCGCACCTGGCGCGGCAGGCGGCCAAGGCCGCGAAGAAGGCGGCGAAGAGCGGCGAGCCCGTGGACGCGGTTCCGCCGCAGGCCGGCGAGAAAACCGCGAGCACGAACGGCGCCAAGTCGGTCAACGGCGCCGCGGCCAAGGGCGCGGCGAAGCCGAAGGCCGGCGCCGCGGGCAACGCGACGGGCACGGGCACCAAGCAGATCGAGGACGCCCGGCCGAAGCCGCAACGCAATCAGCCGGTTCGCACCACGCGCAGCGGGCGGAAGAAATAGCTTTTCGGGGGATCCCCGAGGGTGGCGCCCGGCGATGCGGGCCAGGACAGACGTAGGGAGTACACGGTGACGGAATCGGCCGTCGAGGCGGTGCAGTCGGTGTCGGCGCAGACGACCTCGGAAGAGCCCGACGAGGATGAGCTGACCCGGCTCGAGGAGGAAGGCGAGATCGCGGCCGACTACCTCGAGGGGCTGCTCGACATCGCGGACCTCGACGGGGACATCGACATGGACGTCGAGGGCGACCGCGCCTCGGTCTCCATCGTCGGCACCGGCCTCGACCAGCTGATCGGGTCGAGCGGCGAGGTGCTCGAGGCGCTGCAGGAGCTGACCCGGCTCGCGGTGACCCGGGAGACCGGTGAGCGTACCCGGCTGATGCTGGATGTCGGCGGGCACCGGGCGGCGCGCCGCGCGGCGCTGGAGCGGCTCGGCTCCGAGACCGCCCGCAAGGTCAAGGAGACCGGGGAGCCGGTGAAGCTGGCGCCGATGAGCCCGTTCGAGCGCAAGATGGTGCACGACGCCGTCGCCGCCGCGGGCTTGCGCAGCGAGTCGGAGGGCGAGGAGCCCAACCGCCGGGTCGTGGTCCTCCCGGTGTGAACACCCCGTGACCGGAGCTCTGGTCCGGAACCGGTAGTGCCCGGCCCCGCCTCTTCAGGAGGCGGGGCCGGTTCGCGTTACCCGGCCCGGGGCGGGCGGTACGGAGCAGGACCGATCCTTGACATGATGATGGCTGCCGTTCCACGTGAAACTGAGGGTGCCCGATGCTCGATGCGAAGCTGCCCGCCCCGCCGCAGGCGGCCGTCGATCTGTTCGGCCCGGCGCTGCCGGTCGTCCAGCGGTACGGCGAGCTGCTGGCCGGGCCGGGTGTCGAGCGCGGACTGATCGGCCCGCGGGAGGTGGACCGGCTCTGGGAGCGGCATCTGATGAACTGCGCCGCCGTCGCGGAACTGGTGCCACAGGATGCGCATGTCGTCGACGTCGGCTCCGGGGCGGGACTGCCGGGCCTGGTGCTCGCGGCCATCCGGTCCGATCTGCGGGTGACGCTGCTGGAGCCGCTGCTGCGCCGGACCGTCTTTCTCGAGGAGTGCCTCGACGCGCTTGAGCTGGACAACGCGGAGGTGCTTCGCGGCCGCGCCGAGGACTGGGCTCGGAGAATGGGCGCCGACGTGGTGACCGCGAGAGCGGTGGCGCCGATGGAGCGTCTGGTCGGCTGGTGCCTGCCGCTGCTTCGTCCTCACGGGCGAATGCTCGCCTTGAAGGGGGAGGCCGCCGCGGAGGAACTCGCGGCGGTGGCGCCCACGCTTTCCGGGCTCGGCGCCCGGGCATGGGGCGTGGTGGAAGTGGGCTCGGTGCTCGGTGACGCCGCGACACGCGTCATCCGCATCGATCTGGGCCCTAGCGGATTCCGGAGCCCGGTACAGCGCTCTCGCCGCGGTACCCGTGGTTAAATGTGACACCGCCTCTCTGCGCGCACGTCTCACGAAGACCGCTCTGCTTATGCAGCGAGGGTTTCACGTGAAACGTAACCCCTACGAGTGAGTTGCCGGGGGAAACGCGCCGCGACTGACTCTGTAGTTTCTCCGACCGAGGCGGCGAGGGGACATGATGGTCGCGCACGGTCAGTACAGTGCTTTTTCGCAGGACGATCCCGACCACGGTGAATCGCCCTCGGATATTGGACGCGCGGCTTCGACCGGGGAGCCGCTTCCGCGCGGATGGCGGCTCGACGAGTCACGGGACCTGCCGGCGCCGCCGGACGGCTTCAGCTGGTCCTGGCAGCTCGACCCGCGGGCCGCGGATGCCGAACAAGCCGTCGTCTCGGCGACGGAGGAAGAGAGTTGGCCGATGCCCTACGACCAGCCGCCGGCAGCGAGCGCACGCGAGATTGAGGTGCATCCCGAGATGGACACCGATCTGCTGCACGGTGGCCGCGGCCGATCCGAAGACACTCCGATCGCCCGCGAGGCCGAGGCGGCGCTGGCCGCGCTTTCGCGCAGCAACCAGGAAATGCCGCGGCCGAGACAGACTCGCACCTTCGTGGTGGCCAACCAGAAGGGCGGGGTGGGCAAGACCACCACGACGGTCAACATCGCCGCCGCGCTCGCCCAGGGCGGCGCCAAGGTGCTGGTCGTCGATCTCGACCCGCAGGGCAACGCCTCGACCGCGCTCAACGTGGACCACCATTCCGAGATCCCCTCGATCTATGACGTGCTGATCGAGCGGTACTCGATGGAGGAGATCGTCCAGCCGGTCGCCGACATCCAGGGTCTCTTCTGCGCCCCGGCGACCATCGACCTGGCCGGCGCGGAGATCGAACTGGTGTCGATGGTGGCGCGGGAGAGCCGGCTCCAGCGCGCGCTGTCGGTCTACCACAGCTCGATGGACTACATCCTCATCGACTGCCCGCCCTCGCTCGGCCTGCTGACGGTCAACGCGATGGTGGCCGGCAACGA
>Ga0070741_10011262_pt1 | contig 16575 bp, 12 predicted proteins | sample Coa_R1_4_FD_66440 | JGI IMG/M metagenome (GOLD analysis project Ga0070741, IMG submission 66440) | Surface soil microbial communities from Centralia Pennsylvania, which are recovering from an underground coalmine fire - Coalmine... | ecosystem: Environmental > Terrestrial > Soil > Unclassified ...
CTGCCCGTCGACTTCCTCCTCGTCGTCGTCGCTCTCGATCGGCTTCTGGGCTTCGGCGAGAGTGGAGCTCTTCTGCGCCGCCGCGGCGGCCGCTGCGGAGCTCTTCGACGCCGTTGCGGCGGCGGCTGCGGAGCTCTTCGGCGCCGTCGCGGGGACCGCTGCGGAGTTCTTTTGCGCCGGCGCGGCGGCCGCTGCGGAGCTCTTCGCGGGCAACACCGCGCCGCTCGCGCGGGCGGGCTCCGCTGCCGTCCGAATCGGCGGCTCCGCCACTGCTGAAGCCGCGGGCGCGATGGCTTTTGCGTCCTGCGGGTACCGCTCCGCCAGCCGTCGCGCCGCCGCGGCCCTCTCCTTCGAATCGTTTGCGCGCCCGGCGAGCCGCAACGCCGCCGCGAGCGCCTGGACACCGGCCGGCCCGGGATAGTCTTCGTCGACCTTGCGCAGCGCCGCGATTGCCGCCCGGGCATCCATGGGCGAGCGCGAGACTTCCCACAGCTCCACGCGTGCGCGCGCCGCCGCCAGCGCCGCCTCCGGCGCCCGCCTCCCGTGCGGCGCCGCCTTGACGGCGCCGTCGAACGTCCGTAGCACCGCCTCCCATCCGTCGCGATAGCGGCGCCTGCGGGGATCGGCGCGAAGCTTCTCCAACGCCGCGTTGCCCGCCTCGAGCTTTCGCGCCTGCACCGCGCCCGCGGGGACGGGCTTCGCGGCAGCCGGCAACGTGGCGAGCGTGAGGACGACGAGGAGCAGGCGCACGGGCGCACGCTCGCACAGCGATCGCCGCGGTCAACTTTTGCGCCTACCCTGCCGTACGGTCACCGATACCTGCGCAGCCCCGCCGTGGCGAACAGACATCGCGAGAGCCGCTCCGCCTCGCGCCAGCGCCGCCTGCGCCCGGCCTCGCGGACCACCGACCAGGTGAGCGCGACGAGGATGGCCAGGAACACCAGGGCGCTCACTGCAGCACCACGGCGTCGATCTGCAGATCCAGCTGGGCGCGCCTGCCTGCGGGCAACGGCTTGAGCTTGCTCCGGCTGCCGCAGCGGCACCGCTTGAGCGAGGCGAGGTACGCGGGCCAGGTGGCCTCGCGCACGAACTCGACCGAGACGCCCCGCGTCCGCGCGAGCATCTCGGCATGCCGGGCGCGCGCGTAATCCACGCTCTTCTCGACCAACAGGCGGTTGCACGAGGGGCACCGCCAGATCTTCGTCGACTCCGCCGTCATGGACTCCTCCGAATGCATGCGCGGAGCCTAGCGCGGGGGTCTGACAATCCGTTCAGTGCGTACTCGAAAACCTACGCACTTTCCGCGTCTTGGATGTCATTTCGAGACGCCGCGCGGGGAGTCGGACGGCGCATTGGCTGCGCGGGCGTGCCGACATCGGCGCACATCTCGCACCTGCGCTCGCCGGGAGCGCTAGCCGATCTTCTTCTGCTGCTCGTGGAGCCAGAGCAGCGCGTCCATCGGCGTCGTGCGCGCGAGGTCCAGCGCCCGGAGCGCCTCTTCCAGCGCCGAGCTCTTCGGCGCCGCAGGACCGAAGCTCGCCGCCGGCTCCAGCGCGGGCGCCTCGAACAGCCCGAGCTGCGCGCGTCGCCGCTTGCCTCCGGCCGCCAGCGCCGGCCTCCCCGCGTCGTCGAGCTCCTGCGCCTCCAGGTTGGCGAGGATCTCCCGCGCCCGGCGCAAGACGATCTCCGGAAGCCCCGCCAGCTTCGCCACCTGGATCCCGTAGCTCCGCGAGGCCGCGCCAGCGACGATCTTCCGCAGGAACACCACCCTGCCCTCCACCTCGGTGACCGCCATGGTGAGGTTCACCGCCCGCGGCTTCTCGCGCGCGAGGTCGCAAAGCTCGTGGTAGTGGGTGGCGAAGAGCGTCCGCGCGCCGATCTGGTCGTGCAGGTGCTCGGCGATCGCCCACGCCAGCGCGAGCCCGTCGAAGGTGCTGGTCCCGCGTCCGACCTCGTCGAGCACCAGCAGCGAGCGCGGCGTGGCCTGGTGGAGGATCCGCGCGCACTCCGCCATCTCCACCATGAACGTGCTCTGCCCGCGCGCGAGGTCGTCGGCCGCGCCCACCCGCGTGAACAGCCGATCGACGAGGCCGATCCGCGCGCGCTGCGCCGGCACGAACGATCCGCTCTGCGCGAGGATGGCGATCAGCGCCACCTGCCGCATGGCGGTGCTCTTTCCCGCCATGTTCGGGCCGGTGAGCACGATCAGCCGGCGCTCGCCGTCGAGCAGGATGTCGTTCGGCACGAACGGCCCCTCGCCCGACTGCGCCAGGGCGCGCTCGACCACCGGATGGCGCCCGGAGACGATCTCGATCGCGTCGCCCTCGTCGACCACCGGCCGCACCCACCCGCCGTCCGCCGCCACCCTCGCCAGCGAGAGCAGCGCGTCGCCCTGCGCCGCCGCCTCCGCGCAGGCGCGCAGCCCGGGGCTCTGCGCGAGCACCGCCTGCCGCAGCTCTTCGTAGATCTGCTGCTCCAGGGCGCCGCGGCGCTCCTCGGCGGAGAGCACGCGCGCTTCATGCTCGGCGAGCGCCGGGGTGACGAAACGCTCGGCTCCCACCGTGCTGGACTTGCGCTGGTAGTCGGGCGGGACGAGGTGCAGGTTCGCCTTGGTCACCTCGAGATAGAACCCGAACACCCGGTTGTAGCGGACCTTGAGCGACTGGATCCCGGTCCGCTGCCGCTCGGCCGACTCCATCGCGGCGATCGCGGCGCGGCCACCCTGCGCGAGCTCCGAGAGCTCGTCGAGATCGGGCCGGAAGCCGGGGCGGACGAACCCCGGCTCGCGCCCGGCGGGCACCTCGTCGATCAACGCGCGCTGCAGGACGTCGGCAAGCGGCGCCGCAGTCCGCAGCGGCGCGCCCAACCCGCAGAGGAGCGCCGAGGAGCAGCGCTCGAGGCAGGCGGCCAGCGCCGGCATCTCGCGCAGCGATGCCCGGAGGCCCGCCAGATCGCGCGGACCGCCTTGTCCGATGGCGAGCCTGCCGAGGAGCCGCTGCAGATCGAGCACGCTGCGCAAGCGGTCCGCGATCTCCTCGCGCAGCACGGCGGCGTTGGTCAGCTCTTCCACCGCATCCTGGCGCTGCGCGATCTTCGCCGGATCGAGCAGCGGCGCGGCGAGCCAGCGCGCGAGCAGCCTCCCTCCGGCGGCGGTGAGCGTCCGATCCACCGCCGAGAGCAGGGTTCCGGTCCGGCGCCCATCCGGCCCGCGGAACAGCTCGAGGTTCTGCACCGCGGCGGGATCGATGAAGAGCTGCGCCGAGGGCTGCTCGACCGACACCCGGACCACGTGCTTCGCCGCCGAGCGCTGCGTCTCCTGAAGGTACGAGAGCGCCTCGCAAGCCGCCTGGATCGCCAGCTCGTCGCGCAGTCCGATCCCGTCGAGCGTGGCGAGGCCGAGGTGCCGCTTCAGCGTCTGTTCCGCGCTGGCGGGATCGCGGAACGCGCGCCCCTCCACCCGCGCTGCGCCGCTCGAACGCCGCGCCTGCTCCGCGCCGTCCCATTCCTCCGGCACCAGGAGCTCGCGCGGACGGACGCGGGCCAGCTCGTCGAGGGCGCGCTGCAGGGTCCCCGCGGGGAACGCTCGCAGCTCGCCGGTGCTCGCGTCCAGCAGCGCCAGCGCCGCGCGGTCCCCGGCGCAGGCCAGCGCCGCGAGCCAGAGCGGCTCGCGCGCCTCCAGCGCTTCCTCGTCGATCAGCGTCCCGGGGGTGACGAGGCGGACGATCTCGCGCCGCACCAGCTGCTTGCCGGGGCCGGGCACTTCCATCTGGTCGCAGATCGCCACCTTGTGCCCGGCCGCGACCAGCCGCGCGACGTACGCCTTCGCCGCGTGGTGCGGCACCCCGGCCATCGGCACCCGGTCGTCGCCCTTGGCGCGGGAGGTGAGCGTGATCCCGAGGATCCCGGCGGCGATCCGCGCGTCCTCGTAGAACAGCTCGTAGAAGTCGCCGAGGCGAAAGAAGAGCAGGGCATCGCGCGCCTGCGCCTTCGCTTCGTGGTACTGGCGCAGCATCGGGGTCGCGGGCGCCGGCGGCTCCGGGTTCGCATGTGAAACCAGCTCGGCCACCGCGTCACTGATACCACGACGCATGCGCCGGCACCCGGGGGTTCCGCTGCGGAAATGTTCGAGGCCGCGCTGCGTCGTCCGCGCGGCGATGCGTGCGATCCTCCTGCTGCTCGCGCGGTCCGGACGAAAGAGGACTCCTCTGGGACGACGAGTTCCTCTACTTCGGCGCGATCTGCGACGACCCCGTGGGTCCGACGGCCACGCTCAGCCGCCGCGATCGCCCCATCGAAGGCCGGGGGTGTTGCACCGCGACAGCCTGCTCCTGAAGGTGGATCTGCTCTCCGCGCTGTGAGAAGAAACGCGCGTGATCCAGGCCGTACAGGACCTCAAGCGCCTGCGCGAGATCAGCGCGGTAGTGGTGCGCCACGGCTTCGGCGAGCTCTGGGATCGAGCGAAGATCTGGGACGTGCTCGGCCGCCGCGAGGACGGGCAACGGCTCTCCCGCGAGGAGATGCGGGCCACCTCCGCGCGAAGGTTCCGCGAGACGCTCGCCGAGCTGGGCCCGACCTTCATCAAGCTCGGACAGATCCTCTCCTCGCGGCCGGACATCCTCCCGCTCGACTTCATCGCGGAGCTCTCGCTTCTCCAGGATCGCGCCGCGCCGATGCCGGTTCAGACGGTGTTCCAGCTGATCGAGAAGGGCCTCGGCCGGCCTGCGCAGGAGCTCTTCGCCGCGATCGACCCCGAACCGATGGCGAGCGCCTCCATCGCGCAGGTGCATCGCGCGCGCCTCCACAGTGGAGAGGAGGTGGTGGTGAAGGTGCAGCGGCCGGGGATCGAGGAGCAGATCCGGAGCGACACCGATCTGCTCGCGTACCTGGCCCGCTTCCTCGAAGGGGTGATCGAGGAGACCGGCATCTACACGCCGACCGGCATCGTCAGCGAATTCCGCGCCGCCATGCTGCTCGAGCTCGACTTCGAAAACGAGGCGCGCAACATCGAGGAGTTCGCGAAGACGCACGCGAACCGGCCTTACGTCGTCATCCCCAGGCTGTACCGCGACCTCTCCAGCCGCACCGTGATCACCATGGAGGAGCTCAAGGGGGTGAAGCTGAAGACGGTCCTCGAGTCGCCCTCGTTCCCCGGCGTCGATCGCAAGCAGCTCGCCCGCAACGTGCTGGAGGCCAGCTTCCAGCAGCTCTTCACGGACGGCCTCTTCCACGGCGACCCGCACCCCGGAAACGTGATGGTGATGGAGGGCAACCGGATCGGGCTGCTCGACTTCGGGCTGGTCGGGCGGATGAGCAAGGCGATGCAGGAGTCGATCATCGTGCTCGTGCTCGCAGTCTCGCTGCGCGATCCCGACACCGTCGCGCGCCTGCTCTACAAGGTCGGGGTCCCGGATCAGCGGATCAACCTGCACAGCTTCCGCCAGGAGATCCACGACATCCTCGAGCGCTACATGGGCCTCAAGCTGTCGGAGGTGGACTCCGGCGTGCTGATGACCGAGCTCGTCGATCTGGCGATGAAGTACAAGATCAAGATCCCCAAGGAGTACGCCGTCCTCTCCAAGGCATCGGCCACGACCGAAGGGATCGTCCGCCAGCTCGACCCGGAGCTCGACGTCACCCAGGCGGCGCTCCCCTACGCGCGCCAGCTCCTCTATGAGCGCTACAGCCCGGGGTCGATGAGCGGGGGCTTCCTCCGGCTGCTCCTGCAGCTGCAGGGCTTCCTGCAGGACACCCCGCAGCAGCTCTCGCAGATCCTGATGGATCTCGAAGGCGGCAAGTTCACCGTCCAGGTGCGCAGCGACGAGCTCTCGCGCCTCAACACCAACGTGAAGGCCCTGGGGATCCTGCTCTTCTCCGGCATGCTCGCCGCCGGGCTGATCGTCGGCGCGTTCTCCCTCGTCGGACGGGCTTCCGAGGGCGCCGGCACCACCGTCTGGCCCATCGCGGCGCTGGTCGGGCTCGCGCTCTCGGCCATGCTCTTCGGCGCCGCGCTCACCTGGACGCTGCTCGGCGGCCGGCTGAAGAAGATCAGCGTCCGCCGCTTCCTCAAGTGACCAGCTCGGCGCGGGGTCGCGCCGGCTGTCCCGCAGCGCCGCGGTAGTCCACGCGCTGCCGTGGGACCAGCTCGGCGTGGGGTCGCGCCGGCTGTCCCGCAGCGCCGCGGTAGTCCGCGCGCTGCCGTGGGACCAGCTCGGCGCGGGGTCGCGCCGGCTGTCCCGCAGCGCCGCGGTAGTCCGCGCGCCGCCGTGGGACTAGCTTCCCGGGGTGCACGCCTGGGATGGCCGAACGCCCAAAGTGGGCGAGAAAGCGCCGGGCCTCTCTCTGCTCGACGCAGCGGGCAAACCGAAGCCGCTGTCCGCCGTCGCGGGAAAGAGGCCGCTGATCGTCCTCGTCTTCGCGGGGACCGACGACGCCGAAGGGCTTCGCCTCCTGCGCGACTACCGGTATGAGACGCTCGCGATCTGGCGGACGGGCGCGGCGATCTGCGCGGTGGCTCCCGCCGACCCGGCAGCGCTTCGATACCTCCGCGCGGAGAGCGCGTTCGCCTTTCCCCTGCTCGCCGATCCCGACGGCGCGGCGCTCGCGGGCTGGGGGATGCTGCACCGATCCGGATTGTTCCTGCTCGACGGCGGCGGGGTCGTCAAGCACCGCGCGGTCGGGCCTTCGGCGGCGCCGGAGGCCGTGCTTTCGATCCTCCGCCGCGGCGGCGTGCGGCGCAGCCGGTCAGGGTTGTGGGAACGCGCCGCGCACCTCGCGCACGTCGTCCAGCACGCGTTCCGCACCTTGCGCCCTGCCCGCTAGGCGCCCTGCTCGTCCACGGGCAGCGCATCGATCACCAGCTCTGCCTGCGGCGGCTCTTCGGGGGCGATCAATCCTTCCGCATCTGCCACCAGCGCCGAGAGCGCGCCCATGCGCCCCACCTCGAGCCAGGCGAACACGGCGGCAATGGCGAGCCCGACCGCGATGCGCGGCGGCACCGCCAGGAGCTCGGAGCGCGGGTCGAACAACGAGACGCCGGAGAGGAATCCGGTGAGCGTCGCGACGATGGCGCCGGCGATCAGCTCGAGGAAGACGAAGGCGAGCGTCACGGCGACGTACGATCCGAGCCGCGCCCCGAGGAGCGAGGCCGCGTGCCCGAACGCCGCGGTGGCAGAGTCCCCGAACGCGGCGGCGCGGATCAGCGTCAGTCTCGCCAGGACATCGAGGAGGATGCTGCCGACGATCAGCGCCGCCGCGACGATCGCCGTCAGCGCGAAGAGCAGCGCCGAAGGACGCGCGAGAACGAGAGGCGCCGCGAAGAGGAGCGCCAGCGAGCAGGCCACGGTGAAGAGGATCGAGATGCCCGACCCGAGCAACCCGGCGACCAGCGTCCGCGCGGCGCCGCGCGAGAGCAGCAGCGCGAAGTTGCCGGCGGGAGGGCGGCGATCGATCTCGGCGTCGGCCGCGAGCAGCGGGATCGCGGCGGCCCAGAAGAGCATGCCGGCGAGGAACAGGATCGAGAGCGCCGCTACGACGCCGCCGAACACTGGCCAGCGCAGGGCCTCTGCCGCCTGCAGCGCCCGCAGCACTCCCTGGAGCGTCCAGCGCCGGGCGACCGCGAACACGAGCAGCGCGCCGAGCGCCACGGGAAGCGTCGCGAGGAGGCTCCCCGCCTGATCGACGAGGGCCTTCACGAACGCCAGCTCCGGGTTGCGGGACGAGGAGCGGAGGCCGAGGCGGACTGCGTGGTTCGCGCGCAGCATCGCACCCCCTATATCAAAGGTGCGATCGGGTGGGTTCAGCGTTACTTGAACTCTACAGCCCTACCCCTCTAGGGTTCGAGGGCGATGCAGGCAGCGCCCGAGTTTCCTTCCAGCGTGCTGGTGATCGACGACGAGCCCGTCGTCCTCGACCTCTTCCAGCGCGTCCTCGCCGGAAAGGGCCTCGTCATCCGCACCGCCCGGAACGGCGAAGAGGCGCTGGCCTTGATCGCGCAGGAAGGCTTCGGCTGCGTGCTGGCGGACAAGAACCTTCCCGGCATCGACGGGATCGAGATCGTCCGCCGCATCCGCCAGGCCCAGCCGCACTGCGCCTGCATCGTCATGACCGCCTATGCCTCCACCGAGAGCGCGGTGGAGGCGCTGCGCCTCGGCGCTGTCGACTACATCGAGAAGCCGTTCGACGACCTCGGGCGCATCGCCGACCGGATCGACGACCTCGTCAAGCAGATGAAAGGGCAGTTCGAGGGACGCGCCCGGCTGCGCCTCGTCGAAAGCGGCAGCGCCGCGGACGATCCCGGGGAAGCGACCCCGGAGGACGGCGCGGGGACGGCCATCGAAGTCCTCCAGGGAAGGGTGGAGCACGCCACCTCGGACCTGCGGCGCCGCTCGCTCCACCTGCTCTCGCGCCTCGTCGCCAGCAAGCTGGCGGGGCGCGAAGTCCTCCTCTCCGGCGAGCTGCTCCGCGACGAGGTGCGAAGGCTCGCCGAAGCCGGCGCTCCGGACGTTTCGGAGCTGAAGCAAATCGAGGAAAAGCTGGAGAGACACCTCGCGCTGGTGCGGCACGCGCAGAACCGTTGATGTAGGCTTTTTCCCTGTATTTCCGGGCCCTCACGCACCCATGGCTTTCTTGCGGGCGCTCCGAGCGGCGCTCTATGCTCGCCCTTGTCGAGGGGGCCCGGACGGATGCAATTTCGCAGCAAGATTTTCACGGTGCTGGCCCTGGTCGGCGTAGTGCCGGCGGCGCTGCTCGGCTCGCTTTCCTTCTCCGTCAACCGGGCCGAGTTGGAGCACACGGTCGGATCCGCGCAGGCGCGGGTGGCGGAGGAGGCAGCGCGCGCCTGCGAGCGATTCGTCGCCCAGGCTGCGGAGAGCCTCCGCCTCTCCGCGAGCGTGCTTCCCATCCACGAGCTCTCCGGCGCGGAGCTGGCGACGGTCCTGCGGATTCCCTACCGCCAGCTCGACTTCCTCGATGCGCTCTGGCTGCCCGGCGGTCCCGTCGTCTTCGAGAGCGGCAACGGCCGGCCGGCGCCGGATCTCGAAATGCTCCAGCGCGAAGCGCCGCTGCGCCTCGCGGCGCACGCCGGAGTCGCCATCGGAGCGCCCTACGCGGCTCTCGACGGAACGATGCGCCTGCCGATCGCGCTCCGCCTCGAGGGCGAGCGGATCCTCGCCGCCGAGCTGTCCCTGGCGCAGCTCACCCGGCAGATGCGGCAGACCTCGCAGTCCGGCACCGTCGCGTATCTCGCCACCCGCGAGGGGAGGCTCCTGGCCCAGGCCGAGCCGTTCCAGCTCTCGCCGGACGAGCGCGCGCTGCTCACCGCTTCGCCCTCGACGCAGCTGGTGCAGAGGCAAGACGGACAGCGCTGGCTCGCGGCAGCCTCGCCGGTCGGCAGCCTGGGTTGGCTGGTGGTCGTCGCCCAGCGAGAGGCGCTCGCGCTCCGTCCGGCGGTGCTGGTGCGCCAGTACACGCTCTTCTGGGTGGCGGTTTCGCTCGTGCTGGTGCTCGTCCTCGGCGCTTTCCTCTCGCGGCGCGTGACCGAGCCGATGAAGCGGCTTCGGGAAGGCGTCCAGGCGCTCCGCCTCGGGCGCGCCGTGTCCGCCGAGGTGGACAGCGACGACGAGATCGGGGAGCTGGCGCGCTCCTTCAACCAGATGGCGGCGGAGATCGTCCGGCGCGACGAGGAGATCCGCCGCTGGAACGCCGAGCTGCAGCAGCGGGTGGACGAGCGCACCGCGGAGCTGAAGACGGTGCAGGACCAGGTGCTGCGCGCGCGGCGGCTGGCGGCGCTCGGATCGCTCGGCGCCGGGATGGCGCATGAGCTGAACAACCCGGTGACCGCGATCAGCGGCGTCGCCGCGCTGCTGCGAAAGGAGCTGACCGGCACGCCGCAGGAGGAGAGCCTGCGGATCCTCCAGGAGCAGGCGCGGCGCGTCTCCACCATCGTCGGCAACCTGCGGGCGTTCGCGGACCAGGAGCGCACGCACCCGGGCCGCCGGTTCCCGCTGCACTCCTCGGTGCTGGCGGCGCTCGATCTCTACGAGGAGCAGATGCGGACCCATGGCATCGCCCTGAGCACGGACATCAAGCGCTGCGAGGCGCAGGGGGATCCGGCGCAGATCCAGGAGGCGATCGCGCACATCGTGCAGAACGCGATCTCCGCCATGCCTTCCGGCGGGACGCTGAAGGTGACGCTCGGCGACGTGAACGGCGACGCCCTCAAGCTCTCGGTGAGCGACAGCGGCAAGGGAATCCCCGAGGGGATGCGGGATCGGATCTTCGATCCCTTCTTCACCACCAAGGACGGCGCCGGAGCGGTCGGCCTCGGCCTCTCGATCTCGCACAGCATCGTGGAAGCGCACCACGGCAAGCTCATGGTCGACAGCGCCGAGGGACACGGCGCCACCTTCACCATCGTCCTGCCCGCGGCCGCGGCGGCCGCCCACCTGCGATGACCTTGCCGATCCCGCAACCGGAAGGACCGGGCGCGCGGCGCCGGGGAAGGACGCGGACCGTCGTCGAGGCCGCCGTCCTGCTCCTCGCCGTGACCGGCGGCGCCTGGGTGCTGTTCCGCGGAACGCTGTACCGCGCTCCGGGCCCGGGACCCGCCTCGCACGTCGTCGAGGAGCGGCGGGCGGACGAAGCGATCGTGGTGGCGGTGATCGGCGACGTCGTCCGCCTCTCCCCGAACGGAGGCACCTCCGCGCTCGCGGTCGGACAACGGCTGGGCGCCGACGACTCGGTGCGCACCGGGCACAACGGCCGCACCGATCTTCAGGTGGGGGCGCGCAACCGGCTGACCGTCGCGGAAGGGACCCAGCTGACGATCCGCGAGGTCACCGACAAGCTGCACCGGTTCAAGCTGACGCGCGGGCGCATCGCCGTCGATTACCAGGCGGACGGCGCACGCCTGCTCCGCATCGAGAGCGCCGACGGGAGCGCGGTGGCCGAGACCCAGGGAGCGCGCTTCGGCGTGCTCTCGACCGGGACGGCGGTCGCCATCGCCACCCAGACCGGCGCGGTGAACCTGACCTCGCAGCAGAAGACCGTGGAGGTTCGCGCGGGCACGCAGTCGATCGCGCTCGCCGGCCTGCCGCCTTCCAGCGCCGAGCCGATTCCGGCGAAGCTCCTCCTCAAGCTCGCGTCCGCGCCGGCGGCCCAGGAACGCGAGGGGCTCTGCGCCGAAGTGGAAGGGACCGCCCCGCGCGGCGCCGAGGTGCTGGTGGACGGCGCTCCCGCCGCCGTCGCCGACGACGGCCGGTTCCGCGTCCGCGTGCCTTCCGCCCCGGGCAAGAACGGCGCGCTGCTCGCGATCCGGGACGCCTCCGGCCGGGAGACGACCCGGATGGTGCCCTGCGGGACCGGCGGCACGACGGCGCGGATCAACGACCTCGCCATCCGCTGGAGGAAGAAGCGGAGATGAGCGCCGCCGTCCTCCTCGCGCTCGCGCTCTCCGCGGAGCCGACCTTCATCCGGCTCGGCGCCGACACGCGCGCCGTGCTCAGGATCGACGGGGAGGCGCAGCCCTCGATCTCCGCCAGCGTCGGCCGCATCGGGCCCTTGCGCCGCCGCGACGGGGGCGGCTGGGAAGCCGATTACCTTCCGCCCGACGATGCGCTGCCGCAGGTGGCGCTGATCCTCGCCGTCAGCGGAGACGAGGTGACGTGGACCGCCGTCCCGCTCTGGGGCGAGGGCGACGCCGTGGTGAAGACGCGGCCGCGCGGCCGGATCAGCGTGGAGATCGGAACCCAGACCTACGGGCCCGCGATCGCGGACGAGCACGGCGAAGCCGTGGTTCCGGTCCTCGTTCCGCCCGGCATCCTCGAGGCGCACCACGGGAAGCGCATCATCCCCCTGCACGTGCCGCCCTCGCGCACGGTGCACGTCGCCCTCGGCGCCGCCGCGCCCGCTGCCGACCGCGCCCAGACGGTGGCCGTGTACGTCGCCGCCTCGAACGCCCGCGGCGAGCCGCGGCAGGGTGCGGCGATCCGCCTTTCGGCCACGCGCGGCACGCTGTCCGCGGCGCACGAGCGGGCGCCGGGGCTCTACGAGGCCTGGCTCGCTCTCGAGCCCGGCCCGCCCGTCGAGCTGCGCGTCACCGCGGCGCTGGACGATGCGCCCGCGTTCGTCGCCGAAACGAAGCTCGCCCTCGGCGGCGGTCCGGCGCGAACCATCCGGATCTCCGCCGATCGCGAGCGCATCGATCCGGACGATCCGGTGGCGAAGCTCCACGTCAGCGCCCGGGACGCCGCCGGCAACGCGCCGGGCGACGTGGTGCGGTTCGAGAGCACGACCGGCCAGGTCTCGCCCGAACCGACCGGTCCCGGCGAATGGGACCTGAAGCTCGCTGTCGCGCCCTCCTTCGCTGGCCGCGACTCGGTCGAGGTGCGCGCGAGCACGGCGAATGCCTCGGCGGCGAAGTCGCTGCGGCTGGTTCCCGGTCCGCCGCGGACCGTGGAGTTCGAGAAGGCGTCTGCGTCCCTCGTCGCCGATGGAAAGAGCCGCCTGCGCCTGCGCGTCCAGCTCCTCGACGGCCACGGGAACGCGATCCACGGCGTCCGCCCGGAGCTCTCCGCCGGACAGGGCAGCGCCGAGCTCGAGGAAAGCGACGGCGCCCTGTACGCGAGCTACCTGCCGCCGGTGCTGCACAGGGGCGGCGACACGACGCTCGCGCTCCGCGCCGGCGCGCTCGAAGGCCGCGCGAATCTGAGGCTGCTGCCCGATCTGCGGCGCGCGGCGGTCGGCGCGAAGGCCGGCGTGCTCTCCAATCTCTCCGGATTCTCCGTCCCGCTGATCGGCGTCGAGGCCTCGCTGCGCAGCGCCGCGCTCGGGCCCGAGCTGGCGCTCTCGCTCGGCGCGGAGTACGGCCACCGCGCACAGTCCGAGCTGCTGCAGGCGGGCGCGTCGCAGCTGAACGCGGAGTCGCGCATCGATCTCGCGCTGGTCCATCTCTCCGCGACGTTGCGGCGCCCCTTCGGCGAGCGGAACACCTTGTGGGTCGGCGGCGGGCCCTGTGCCGCGGCGTACTGGTCGCGCGTGGGCGCCGCCGGCACGCCGGAACGCCGGGGGTTCGCCATCGCGCCCGGGCTCGAGGCGACGTTCGGGGCGGAGCGCCGGTTTCACTGGGGTGTGCCGTTCGCCGAGGCGCGTGCGGCGTGGATCACCAGCCCCGGCCTGCCGATCCTCACCGGGCCGCTGCGGACGGTCGCCTTGATGGCGGGGGTGCGACTTGAGACGCTGTAGCCCCGGCGCCCTCCTGTTCTGCGCGCTCGCCTGCGGACGGACGTCGAGCCCGCCCTCCGCTCCGGCGCCGGCGTGGGTCGAGCCTTCGACCGCGTATGCCGGAACCGAGGTCCCCGTCGTGCTGCACGGTGACGGCTTCACGCCGGAGGTGGTGCAGCAGCTCTCCGGCGGCTCGCACATCGCGATCGACGCCGGGTTCCGCGCCTTCCTCGACGACTTCGAGCTGCTCGACGTCCGGTTCGTCGACGCGCGCACGCTCTCGGCCATCGTTCCCGCAGCGCTTCCGGCGGGTGACTATGCCTTGACGGTGGAAGGACCGTACGGGCGCGGCACGGAGCCGGGCGCCTTTCACGCCGTCGGAGGCGTGCCCGCGGCGCTCACGGCGACCGCCACGGCTCCTTCGCGCGCCCTGACCGGCCAGGAGATCGCCGTCGCGGTCGATGTAACGAACAGCGGAGGCATGCCGGCCGACGGCGTCGCCGCGGGCGCCGCGGTGTCCACCGGTCCTGCCGCCGCCGTCGTTGCCCCGGCGGATCAAGCGGATCTTGCGCCCGGAGCAAGCCACACCTTCACCTGGCGGGCGACCGCCAGCGCTCCGGGCACGCTCGACCTCTCCTTGCCCGTCGCCGGGCAGGACGATGTCGACGGCAGCCCCGTCACCGCCCAGGCCAGCGCCTCGATCCTGATCCTCACTCCGGCTCATTTGGTCGCGACCCCGCGCCCCGCGCCGCCGAGCCAGCCGGCGGGCCCGCCGTTCCAGATCACCGTGGACGTCCAGAACGACGGCGGATCGGATGCGCTCGCCGTCCAGTTCGATCCGATCTCCGGCACCGCGGGCATCGTCGAGGTGCTCTCGTCTCCTGGCGCGCAGGACATCCCTGCCGGCGCCGTGCGGACGTTCACCTGGACCATCCGCGGGACGGCCGAGGGAACCGCCGCGCTCGCATGCGCCGCCGGGGGAGTGGACGCGACCGACGGCTCCGCGGTCCGCACCGTCCCGGCGCAGTGGACGGTGATCATCTTCAACGCCGTCGCCCTGCTCTACCCCACGCTTTCGGTTCCGCCGGGAGCGCTGCCGAACGAGACGTTCCAGGTGGCGTTGCGCCTGGACAATCCAGGCATCGTCGACGCCATCGGCGTGCAGCCTTCGATCAGCGTCTCCGGCGCCGGCAGCGTGACCCTGCAGGGCGCGCCGACGGGTTCCGACGTTCCCGCCGGCGGGAGCGTCACCTTCACCTGGACCTACAACGCGTCCTCGTCCGGGCAGGTGCAGTTCGACCTTCTCGCGGCGGGCACCGACGCGCGTTCCGGGAACCCCGTCACCGCCACGGCGGCCGGCACGACCACCATCGCCATCGCTGCGCCCGTCGCCCCCAACCCGTTCGGCGACGCGACCTCGTTCGCGTACGTGTTCGCATATTCGAACCACGTCTACCTGGGACCGAGCGGCGACGGTTTCCGCGGCGTGCGGACGGCCTTCGACGGGACCTCGCCGGAAGTGATCCAGTTCGGTTTCGAAACCGATCCGGCCGGTGTGAAGAACGCGGTCTCCCCGCTGCCGGCCGCTTTCCCCTCGCTCGGTTCGACCGGCTGCACGCCGGATACGCTGCAGTGCGGCCCCGACGACGAGGACGGACGCGGGCTCTTCACCTCGGTGGTCCTCAACGGCAAGGAGTGGCTGTTCGCCGGCGGGTCGCGCAGGAGCAGCATCCTCAAGCACGCGTACCTGAGCACCGACGTCTCCACGGCCCCGCAATTCGGCTTCCTCTCCCTCAATGCGCCCGGGGGCTCGCGCGGCACCACCGCCGCCGCCGCCCTGTCGAATGCGCTGTACGTCGCGCTCGCCGACGGCGGCGGAAGCGGCAGCCCGGTCCTGCTGAAGATGACCGGGTTCCCCGTCGATTCCACCCAGCCGCTGAACCCCGTCGTCACCAACGTGGTTCCTTCGATCACGCTTCACTCCGCGGGCACCGGCGTGATCGATTCGCTGGTCGCGTTCAGCGGCTGGCTGTACGGCGCGAACGACGGAGGCTGCGCGCGCTACAGCGGGAGCGCCTGGGCGGTGTGCACGCCCTCGAGCTCGGCGTGGACCTCGCGATCGTCGATCACCACCTCCAAGACGGCGGACCTCGTCCCGGCCGACAAGGCGGTGCCGCAGATGGCGGTGTTCAATGGCCGGTTGTATCTCGCGCGCAACACCACCACCGGGCCGCAGCTCTGGTCCTGCAATCCGAGCAGCAACGTCTGCTCCGCGGGCAACTGGTCGCTGGTGCCGAACCAGAACCTCGATCCGCAGCTCACGCAGATGGACAACGCCGCCCTGACCACCGTGTCGTTGCTGGTCGCGACCTCGCAGCACATCTACGTCGGGTACGACGCCCCGGGCGGAGCGCAGCTGTACCGCACGAACAACGCGAACAGCGCGCCGGCGAACACGAACGACTTCTCTGCCATCGCGGGACCTGGTCTCGGCAACGGATTGACCCAGTTCCTCGACGGCCAGGCGCTCACCGTCGGCACCCGGGAGTTCCTCTACCTCGTGGCGCGCGCCGGAACAGCCCCGGCGCAGGTGTACCGGCTGGCGCGGTAGGGGCTGAAAACTTGACCAGTGGTCACGCGTTCAGTACGTTCGCGCGGCCATGACCGAGCCGCTGACCGAACGCCAGGAAAAGATCCTCTCCTTCATCAAGAAGAGCATCCAGGATCAAGGCTACCCGCCGACCATCCGCGAGATCGGCGAGCACTTCGGGATCCGGTCGACCAACGGCGTCAACGATCACCTCAAGGCGCTCGAGCGCAAGGGCTACCTGATGCGCGGCGAGTTGAAGAGCCGGGCGCTCAGCGTGATCGAGGGCGGTCGATCGGGCGGCGGCCGGCTGGGCCGGATCAGCCGGCGCGAGCTGTCGGCGGTGACCGAGGGAGAGGTCGTGGAGGTCCCGGTCGTCGGCAAGGTGGCGGCGGGGGCGCCCATCCTCGCGCAAGAGAACATCACCGACCACGTGCGCATCGACAGCATGTTGCTGGGCGACGGCGGGCGAAAGGTGTTCGCCCTTCGCGTGACCGGCGACTCGATGATCGGCGACGGCATCTTCGACGGCGACTACATCTTCGTCCGCAAGCAGCTGCAGGCGGGCGCAGGCGAGATCGTGGTGGCGATGATCGAGGACGAGGCCACGGTGAAGCGGTACTACCCGGAAGGCGATCGCGTCCGCTTCCAGCCTTCCAACCCGCGGCTCCAGCCCATCTACGTCCACCGTGACGACTTCCGCGAGACGCAGATCATCGGCGTCGTGGTGGGCGTCTACCGCAAGATGTAGCGCTGTCTCGACACTGCGC
>Ga0070741_10011263_pt1 | contig 16574 bp, 10 predicted proteins | sample Coa_R1_4_FD_66440 | JGI IMG/M metagenome (GOLD analysis project Ga0070741, IMG submission 66440) | Surface soil microbial communities from Centralia Pennsylvania, which are recovering from an underground coalmine fire - Coalmine... | ecosystem: Environmental > Terrestrial > Soil > Unclassified ...
CGCCGTAGCGCAGGAGTTCGTTGTAATACGCGAGCGCTTCCACGTCGCCGTACACCACCACCGGATAGCGCAGCGCGCCGTCGCGCCAGCAGCCGAGCAGAACCTCCGGCCCGATGCCGCTCGAATCTCCCATGGTGATGCCGTAAGGTGTCATAGTAAGTTCCGCATTTGCGCCAGAATGTCGATCGGCCCGAAACCGCCCGCTTTAGTCATTATGATCAGGTCGCGGCCGCCGTATGGCGTGAGTGACAGGGGTACGCCGGGAACAATCTCGCCGATGGGCCGCAGCACGGGGCAGCCGAGCACGCGTAGGATCTCAAAGGCCGTGTCGCCGCCGAAAATGATGAGTGCGTCCACGTTGTCGACCAGCCGGAGCACTCGCTCGCCGACACCGGGGGCGCCGTCGTGGACGATCGTCCATGCGCCGTCGCATGCCATCGCGGCCTGTCGCGCCGAGAGCGGATGGAGGCTGCCGTTGATGACAAGGCAGCGGCGCGCTTTCGGAAACGCAGATTGTACGCTGGTTCCGCCGATTCTGGCGGCGAGCGCCTCGGCCAGGGCGGCCGGACCCGCGGCCAGCAGCGTTTCGTGCATACGCAGCAGTTCGTCCGCGACACGCGCGATGTCGGCGTCAGTCTCCGCATCGAACACCTGCGCGCATTCGCCGGCTAACGACGGCACATGGCTGTCGCGCACCGGATTCAGCGGATCGCGAGCGAATTCCGTTTCGTGGACGGGCACGCCGTGAACCAACAGAATGCCGTTGCGAACCGTCCGTCCCATGAGCGGATACGCCGGAACGTAGGCAACGCGCGAACCGGGAAATCCGGCGGCCAGCGCCGCCAGTTCCGCCCCAATGTTTCCGCGCAGCGTGGAATCGGTTTTCTTGTAGACCAGCCGCGCGCCCACAGCTTCGCGCGCCAGACGGCCGACGATCTCCGCTGCCACGGCCGCCGGCATATGGCGTGTCTCCGTGTCGATCACGGAGGCCGTCGTGCGGTTATCCCACGTGAGGTGCGTGCCGACGGTGGATTCGATTCCGGCGGCGGCGAACTTGGCGCCAACCTCCAGCGCTCCGGTAAGATCGTCTGCGAGCGCCCTTATGGTGAAGGTCACGGAACGATGGTCACTGCGAATATCCCGTCGGAGCCGCTGCCGCTGTAAATCGTCGCAGGACCGTCCGGATCGATCGCAAGCGCGCGGATGTTGACCGGCTTCGGCCCGAAATTCACATCGTTCCAGGTAGCACCCCCATCCATGCTGCTGATCATATCCTGCCTGAAAGAAGAGAAGTACAGCACGTTGGAATCGCGCAAGTCGTCAATAGCGCATTTGGAAAGGCGGCGAACGGCGGGCACCCGAAATCGAGCGTCCTCCGGTTTGCTCCGCCCTCCGTGCTCTTGAGCAAACCTGCATACCCGACTACAAAGGTTGTGCCTTCATGTTGCGGTCCGGCGGCCAGTGCGGAGATATTGTCGAAATTTTGGTTACGCGGATCGATGTAGCCGGCGGGCAGGAGAGCAGTCCAGGTCTGGCCGGCATCCGCGGTGGTGAAAATTTTGTGCCAGGTAGCCACGGAACCGATACCATGGAGCGCATCGTTCAACGCAGCGTGGCTCCAGGTGATTCCCATCCGAGTTCCCCCCTGATAGTATAGTCCCCGCATGCAACGGCGCGACTTTCTCCGGGGAGCACTTGCCTCCGTCTGTTGCCCTTCCAGAGCGAGAAGAGCAAACTCAAGATTACTGGCGTGCGCCTGGTCCATCCGCGCGCGCGGCGGCCCGTACCGGCTTATACGCCGGCACCGGGGTCGTGGTCGACCGGCGGTGTGGAAGTGGCCAGCCCGATGTCGCCCAGGATTTGGCTGGGACGTCGAAGCATAATCCACGCCATCCGCTGGAAGGGACTGCTGATTGCGCCAACGGCTGTATGCGCCCAGGCGAGTTTTGTGGCTGACATCTTCAGAACACCAGGCGCGCCGAACCTTGCATCGCCCTGGCGCCGCCGGCCGAAGTGATCACCCCGAAAGTGGCGGCCTGGTTCATATTCGTGCCGGGAGGCCCGAAGTTGGGCGTATTGGTCGCGCCGGTAGCTTCCAGGCGGATCTGCAGCTTCACCTGCTCGCGAACCGCGAAGGCTTTGAAGAGCGCCAGGTTGAGCGTGCGGGTCCCCGGCGCACGCAGATCGTCCAGTTCCGGCGGTTCTGGACTTATCGTGTACTGATTCGGCAATGCCTGGAACGCGTTGATGTCGAAGTACGGGTTGAGCACGTGACCGGACGCGTCCAGCTTATCGCCCAGCCGCGATTCCGCCGATCCGCTCAAACGGGGGCTGTGTAGCCGGATCGGCCGTCCATTGGATTGCGTAACCGACAGGGGCGTACCGCTCGCCAGCGTCAGAAATCCGCTCATGGCCCAGCCACCGAACGCTTCGCGGGCGATCCAGCGCATTGCGCCGCCCTTGAATTGGAACGGCAGCGCATAAGTAAGCGCCAGGTTGTAACGCTGCTTTTGATCGAGCGCGGAGACGGCCCGGTAATGACGTACATTGACGAGGCTGGTGGTGTTGTTCTGGATCAGTTTGGAGAGTGTGTAACTCGACAGGAAGTTCAGGCCGTGACTAAGGCGCTTCTCCGCCTTTACCTGCAGTGCATGATAGATGGCCGCGCCCGTGTTCGCTCCCTCGTCGGTCAGCGTCGTGAACTGCGGATAAGCGACCCACAGACGGCTCTGAGCGATGGTCGAGCCGGTTCCGAGAGTTGAAGTCGCGGGGAAGACGCCGAGAAACGGATTCGGGATCGCCCGATTGGCCGCGGCGCCTTGCGCCAGGTACACGTCGGGAACTTCGTTGAGATTGAATCCTTCGAGTTCCTTGAGGCTGTGCGTGCCTGTGTAGGCGATATCGAACACAATGCTCGCCGGCAGCTCGCGTTGTATATCGATCTGCCACTGCTCCGAGTAGGGATTCACGCGTCCGCTGTCGAAGAACGAAAGCGAGTTGCCGATCTGCGCCAGCAGTCCCACGCTCGACCCCACCGGCTGGATCAGGCCCGACGGAAATGGATTGGCGAGAGTTGTGAACACAGTGGCAAGGCTGTCAATGGATCCGACGTATGGGGTCACGTTATTGAACGCGCCCACCGATCCGAAGAAGGTCGAAGGGGAGGAGCCGAGCGAGCCGCTGGTGGTGTTGGCCGCGATGGTCGCATAGAACACTCCGAAACCGCCGCGAACGACCGTCTTGCTCATCGGACTGTAGGCGAAGCCGAAGCGCGGCCCGAAGTTGTTCTTATCGGAACTGATGGCGCGCGCGTTCCCGTTGACGCCCGCGAACAGAATCCCGCCGCGCAGATTCAAACCGGGAACCTGGACGGGCAAGGCGGCGCTTCCATCGAAGCGCAGAGCCTCGCGGTCGTAGCGTTCGGTGTAGGGCTTCTCGAGCTCGTAACGGACTCCCAGATTCAACGTGAGCTTCGGGGTAACCTTCCAATCGTCCTGAACGAAGAGCCCGGTGTAGCTGTTCCGGATCGAAGTGGCGGAGTTCGCGCCGAAGTTGCCGGAGTCGGCCAGCCCCAACAACAGCGTCGCCATCGACGAGCCGGAAGTATTGCTGGTGCTCTTGGTGAAAGGGTCGGATTGCGTGAAAGTGGGGCTCACAGTGAAGTTTCCGGTCGCATTGCTGCCCGGAGAACGGCTGTTGATATGATTCAGACGGTAGTCCACGCCGAACTTGATCGAGTGAGCGGCCTTCAGCTTGGTCCAGGTCGAGATAAGCGAATAGACCTCCTCGCGTGAGAACGATGAGGTAGCGCCGACAGTCGCGAGGTTCTCCCCCAGACTGTAAGTGGGCCAGCCTTGAAAAGACGCGTTCCTGGTGATGATCTCCGGTGTGAGCAGATCCTTGGGATCCAGGCCGACCGCCCCCGTGTTGCTCAAGCTCGAATAGCTCACATAACTCAAGCGGACCGAGCCGACCAATGTAGGCGAGAGTACGATCGTATCATCGACGCTTCCGAGCGGGCGCTTACGAATCAAGTGGCCGATGTTGGTGTTGCCGGTCGTCGGATACGAGAAGATGCCCTCAAACGGATCTTTCGAATCCTGCAGGCGGTCGAGCCATCCCAGGCGGCCCGAGAGCCGCTGGTGATCCGTGAGCACATGGTCGATGCGAGTGCTCACCAGGCGCTGGTCGACCGTATAGGTGGTGGCGTCGGCCCAATTCAAGGCGGCGATCTGCGGGGCGACACTCTGATTGGGCACAGGGTAACGCCCGAGGATCGCCGATCCGATGGCGCTGATGCGGCCGGCGGGAATTACGTTGCCGGGAAACGGCTGCCGCGTCGCCGTGGATCCGGTGACGACGGTAGTGGACGGGTCATAGATCGCGAACCGGCCGCCTACGCTGTTCAGCGTTTGCGAGAAATCGCCCTTGCGCTCGAGTTCGGTGGGCACGCGGCCCTGCGCCTGGAGCGGGCGCGGGTCGTCATCCCGCTCGAGTGACATGGTGAAGAACGTTCGGTTCCGCCCGTTATATACCTTCGGAATCCAGATGGGGCCGGAGACGTAGTAGCCCCACTCGTGATATCCGGTCGAGGTGCGCGGCAGGCCGAAGCGGTTGTTTTGCCATCCGTTCGCGTTCAAGGCGGTCCAGCGCTTATAGAGGTAGACCGCGCCGTGCAGGCTGTTGGTCCCGCTCTTGGTGACGATGCTGAGCGCGCCTCCATTCGAGTGGCCGTAGGAGGCGTCGAACATGGTGGTATGGACTTTCACTTCTTCCACCGCTTCTATGGACGGAACGAAGCCCATGGTGCCGGACGAAGTGGTGTTCGGCATGCCGTCCACAACGGTTTCGACGCCGGCGGGCTCGCCACCGCCGCCGGAGATGGAGAACGTCGACTGAGCGCTCGAGGTGTAGGTGCCGGTTCCCCCGCTCACACCCGGCGCCAGGTTCTTGAAGTTGACGATGTTGCGGTCCAGGGAAACGTCAACCATGCCGATGTACGATTTGTCCACCACCTGCCCGAGATCCGCGTTGGTGGTGTTGAGGAGCGGCGATTCCGCGTTGACGGTGATCGATTCGGATGTCGCGCCGATCTGGAGAGTGAGGTCGACTTCCACGGGCTGGTTCGTAAGGACGCGGATACGGTTACGCTCGAGTTTTTTGAAACCTGTGTGCTCCACGCGCACGCTGTAGAGGCCGGGCTCGAGAAATGGAACCAGGTAGGCGCCGGTCTGGTTTGACACGGAGCGAACCACGAGATTGGTATCCATGTCCTGGACTGCGATGACAGCGCCCGCGATGGCGGCGCCGCTTGGATCGGTGATTCGGCCGGTAATTTCCCCGCGATACTCCTGCGCGAACCCGATCGTTGCAAACAGCAGAGCGAGACCGATTCGGATGTGTTGCATGGAACGGAAGTCTATCACAGGCGGACGACTTCAACGCGGTTTGCCGGAAGATCGCTCAGCGCTTGGCGCCGACGTCCGTTGCCACGGTATTGTGAACTGCGGGAGTTTCTGACGCACTCTTCCGCGCCACGACGATCAGAGACAGTCCCTTCCAGGGGAAAAGCCCGTCCAAACGACGCCAGATCCACACCGACTTATCGAAAACTTTCAGCGTCAGCTTGTTAATTCGGCCGCTGTGCAGAATCCGGCTGGAGATGAACCATGGCGGCACGCCAACCTTGTTGAAGTGCATGGCGCGCTCGATCGTGAAACCGTTCTGTTCCAGCAACTTTTTCATTTCATCCGCGCTGAAGCGCCGGCGATGGCCCATGCTTTTGTCGAGCGTGCCGTATAGACCAGGTCCTTGCGGCACCAGCGCAATCAGCCGTCCGCCGGGCTTGAGCGAGCGTTCGATCGAGCGGATCGTGGAGGCCGGATCCTGCATGTATTCCAGGACGTTCACGGCCAGGGCCGAATCGAAAGGCTCGTCGAGATCCGCGAAATCCGCGGGATCGGCCGGATCAACGCGGCGGACCTGCACGTTGGGCGTGCGCAGGAACCGGTTGCGCAGCGCGTGCAGGTGCATGGAATCCGTCTCGGTGGCGACATATTGCAGGCGGCGCCCCATCAGCCGTCCCGACAGATTCCCGATGCCCGCACCGAGCTCAAGCACCGTATCGCCCAGGTAAGTCCGGAGCGTGCGAGCCAGCCAGCTCAGGTACTGCGGAGTGCCCGATAGATTGTTCAGCACGCCGCGACCGTACGGCACCGCATAGAGATCGTCGATCAGCCAGAACTTCAAGATCACACCCAGCGCCTTTAAGCCGTCGCGCCAGCCGATCTTCTTTCCTTCCTCGTAGGTGCGGCCGTGATAGCTGATCGGCACCTCGTAGATACGCAGCTTGCGCTTGGCGCTCTTCATGGTGATTTCCGGCTCGAAGCCGAACCGGTCGGAGCGGATGGGAATGCTCTTGAGCAGGTCCGTGCGGAAGACTTTATAGCAGGTCTCCATGTCCGTCAGGTTCAGGTTGCAGAACATGTTGGATATGGTGGTGAGGCCCTTGTTGATCATGGAGTGCCAGAAGGGCAGAACACGCGTCTGTTCGCCGGCCAGATAGCGCGAGCCGAACACGGCGTCGGCACGGCCGTCGAGCAGCGGCCGCAGCAGGATCGGATACTCGGCGGGATCGTACTCCAGATCGGCATCCTGGATGAGCGAGAAATCGCCCGTGGCCTGCTGGATGGCGCTGCGCACGGCGGCGCCCTTGCCGCGGTTAACCTCGTGCCGGAAGAGCCGGATCTCCGGATGCGCGGCGGCCAGGCGTTCCAGTATGTCGAAGGTTCCGTCAGTTGAACGGTCGTCGACTATGATGACCTCGCGCTCCATGTTCTCCGGCAACGGTGCGGCGAGCACACCGGCCATGCAGCGCTCCACCATGGTGCGTTCGTTGTAGACCGGCATCAGGATGGACACCTTCATCTGGCCGGATCGCGGTTGGAAAGTGCTCACAAAGCTATACTAATAGATTCAAAGGACCGAATCGGAAGGATATACCATGAGCAAGCAAACCAGCCGCCGGAATTTTTTGACCGGCTCGACCGCCGCGACCGCTGCGTCCGCCGGCCTGATGATCCTGAAGCCGCAAACGGTGCGCGGCGCACAGGCCAATTCCGCCTTGACAGTAGGGCTGATCGGCTGCGGCCGCAGGGGCACGGCGATCAGCGGCATCTTTGCCAAAAACGAATTCGCGCGCATCGCGGCGATTTGTGATATTTATGACGATCAGCTCCAGGCCGCCTCCAAGCAATTCTCCGGCGCGCGCCAGTTCAAGGACCTGCACCAGTTATTGGCGAGCGACGTCGACGCCGTCTACATCGCCACCCCGCCTTATCTGCATCCCGAACATTTCGAACTGGCGGTAGCCTCGCGCAAACACATCTTCATGGAGAAGCCGGCCGGCGTCGATCCAGCGGGATGCAAGCGCGTGTTGGCGGCGGCGAAGAAGGCCGATCCGAAGAAGCGCATCACCATCGATTACCAGCAGCGTTACGGCAAGGACTACCGCAAGGCTTACGCGATCGTAAAATCGGGCGAACTCGGCGGCATCAAGCAGATTCGGGCGTCGTGGCTGGGCGGTGGACTGCCGGTGCGCGAAGGGCATCCGCAGAGCGAAGAGCAGATGCGCAACTGGCTCTTCTATCGCGAGAAGTCGGGCGACATTATCGTGGAGCAGAACTGCCATAATATCGACGTCGTGAACTGGTTCATGGGGACGCATCCGGTGAAGGCGTTCGGATACGGCGGGCGCGCCGTGCGCAAGAATATCGGCAACATTCTCGACAACCTGGCGGCGACATTCGAGTTCGGCGACGGCACGATCTTCAGCTACAGCTCAGACCAGTTCGCCGCGGGCGGCTACAAGGACGTGAGCGAGACGTTTATTTGCGAGAAAGGCGCGGTGACGACGTCGCGCCTCGGCTATACGCTATACCGGTCGGGCAAGCCGGAGATCGTGGAGACGAAAGATCCGGCCACGGGGAAGCTGTACGACATCACGGCCGACGCGGTGAACGATTTCGTGGAAGGCGCACGCACGGGCAAGCTGGAAAACGCGGCGTTCACGGCCGTGGAGAGTACGCTGACGGCGATTATGGCGCGCGAGGCTATCTACAGCGGCAGAGAGCACAAGTGGAGCGACGTGAGCTAGAGGCGCACCGCTAAACAACCTGACTCACCACCTACGCACGATTTGCGGCGGTACACAGCTGTTCGTGAATGGCGAACGCGTAGTTTGGGGCGCGGCGCGCGGTCTCCCCTTTCACTGGCGTTACGAGACCCGGGACATCGCACGGTGGCTGACGCCGGGGGCGCAACACGCTGGCCGCGGCCGTCTGGTACAAGGCGGGCGGGCGTGGCGCAGGTCTGCGAGTGCACGTGTCACTTTGCGATACGCCGAGGCGCTCTCGATCCAGCCTGTCCCAGGGTTGCCGCCCGCCGGCGTTCTTGAGAAGGTTTTCGGTCCTGCCTGCGATCGCGCGTGATACCGCGTTCAACGGACAGTTCCGCCTATACCGGGTTTTGTCACGGACTGCCGGCAGATGGTAGATGTAAGCTACGGACATATGACCCAGACCCGCAGAGACTTCCTCAGAACCGCGGCCTTCGCGATGGCCGCTTCCCGCCTCCGGGGCGCCGGCACACGACCGCCGAACTTCGTCCTGATCTTCCTCGATGATTCCGGATACGCCGACTTCCACCCTTTCGGTAATCCGCCCTACCGGACGCCGAACGTCGAGCGCCTCGCCTCGCAGGGCTGCCAGTTCCGAAACTTCTACGTCACGCAGGCGGTCTGCTCCGCCTCGCGCTCGTCCCTGCTGAGCGGGTGCTATCCCGGCCGTACCAAAATTTTCGGAGCCATCGCCCCGCGCGTCCGCGGACTCGACCCGAAGTTCCAGACGATCGGGCAGGTCCTCAAGACTGCCGGATACCGGACTGCCGTCTTCGGTAAGTGGCACATCGGTGATCAGCCCGAGACGCGCCCGCCGGCCCGCGGCTTCGACGAATCCTGCGGCCTGATGTATTCGAACGACATGTGGGAGTTCCACCCGTCCGACCCTCAGGCTTGGGGCAAGTATCCGCTGCAATTCTGGGAAAACGGGAAGGTGACCATCGAGCGCGTCACCAAAGAACACCAGCCGATGCTTACGACGTGGTACACCGAGCACGCCGTCGACTTCATCAAGCGGAACAAGGACAATCCGTTCCTGCTCTATGTCCCGCACAACATGCCGCACGTGCCTATCTGGGCGAGCGAGAAGTTCAAGGGCAAGTCCGGCACGGGGCTTTATGGCGACGTCATGATGGAACTCGACTGGTCGGTCGGCGAGATCATGAAGTCGCTGCACCAGAACGGGCTCGACGACAACACGCTCGTGTTTTTCAGCTCGGACAACGGACCGTGGGCCGTCTACGGCAATCACGCCGGGAAGACCCCGTTCCGCGAGTCGAAGGCAACCGGCTTCGACGGCGGCACGCGCAGCGCGTGCATCGTGCGCTATCCGGGGCAGATCAAGGCCGGCTCAACTTCGACCAAAGCCTGGTGTACGGTCGACATGCTGCCCACGCTCGCGCACCTGGCCGGAGCGAAACTGCCCGACTACACCATCGACGGGCGCGATATGTGGGACCTCATTACCGACAAACCCGCCGCGAAAAATCCGCACGACTATTATCCGTTCTCCACCGGCAGAACCTTCGAGGGCGTGATCAGCGGCGACGGCCACTGGAAACTGCATATTCCGCACGCGTACAACCACGTAGACGTCTACGGCAAGGACGGCATGCCGGGCAAGTACGTCACACGGCGGATCGAGATGGCTCTGTTCGATATGGAAAAGGACCCCTACGAAACGACCAACGTGCTCGAGGAGTATCCCGAGATTGCACGGCGATTGAAAGGCTACGCCGAGGAGCATCGGCGGGAATTCTACCCGGACCAACCCGACTTCCAATGACACGCAACCGTGTACTCTTGCTGGCGAGCGCGGTCACGCTGCTGTCGTGCTCGTACAACGATCCGGCCGGCCAGAACGGTTCGCAGCCCGGTCGACTGATCGCAAGCATCCACGAGTCGGACTTTCCGCCGTCTCACGACACCTACAACGGCATGGGAACGGGCAGCGACGGCCGCATCTATTATGTGCTTTGCTCCGAACTGCCCGACATAGCCGCTCGGATGTACGTTTTCGATCCGGCGACGCAGAAGGTGCAACGGCTCGGCGATCTCAGCGAAGCAGCGGGGGAAAAGGGGATGAACGCGATAGCACAGGGCAAGAGCGTTGATCAGCTTCAGGCCGAGCTAGTGTCCTGTTCCCGTACTTCTTGACAGTCACAGCGGGGCGGGAAGTCCTGCCCGCAGCTGCCTTTCAGGCAACTGGATCTCCTTAAAGCGGGTCCGCAGCCAGGATTGGCTATATCGCGTGTTCCGCGGAGTGTAGGCAATTAGCTACGGCACGATGCCAGAGCCGAACGTGGCAAGCCACGGGGAACGCCAGATCAGGTTATACGTCGCGGCACGCACTTGCGATAGAATGCGCGACTGGATGCTGCCTCTTCGAACGCTCGCGCTCGCCGCACTGGCAATCCCCCTGTGCGGCCAGAAGCCAGCCGTCTATACCGCAGCTCAGGCCGGCGCCGGTTTGGCAGCGTATCAGACGAATTGCGCGAATTGTCATCTACCGGATCTGACCGGGCGCAACGAAGCGCCGCAACTCGCCGGCGGAAATTTCATGAATGCGTGGGGGCCGCGCACTACCACCGAACTCATCCGTTTCACACAGTCCACCATGCCGCCATCGAGCCGGGGCGGCTTGAGCGAAGAGACGTATGCCGACATCGTGGCGTTCTTTCTCCAGGCGAACGGCGCCACTGCCGGCGATCGCCCGCTGACCGTCGCCACGCCCGTCCGGATCGATTCGGTCGCGGACGGAAGAATGCCGGCAGCTTTGGCGCAGACGCTCGCGAAAGCTGCCACCGCCGATCAGGCCATGGCCCCGCGCGCCTCCGCGCCTAAGGGCCTGACTGTCGCCGGCCAACTGAAGAAGTACGCGCCGGTGACCGATGCGATGCTGCGCAACCCCGACCCCGCCGACTGGCTGATGGCGCGCGGCAATTACCACGCCTGGAGCTATAGCCCGCTCACCCAGATCACGCGCGATAACGTGTATCGCCTGCAACTGGCATGGGTCTGGTCGATGAACGAGAACGGCGCGAGCGAGCCGACGCCCATCGTGCACGACGGCATCGTCTATCTGACGAACACCAGCAATACCCTGCAAGCGCTGGACGGCCGCACGGGCGAGCTGATCTGGGAGAATCGCATCGGGCCGGAATCCACGCGCGGCTACGGCGCTACGCGCACGCTCGCCATTCAGGATGACAAGCTCTTCCTCACCACCACCGACGCGCGCCTTTACGGGATCGAGGCCCGCACCGGCAAGATCGCGTGGCAAACGGCGATCGCCGAGGGGAAGAACTACAGCAACACCTCCGGCGCGATCGTCATCAACGGCAAAGTGATCACCGGGATGACCGGCTGCGGAAGCTACGGCGCCGACTGCTACATCAGCGCCTATGAAGCCCGCAACGGCGAGTTGCTCTGGCGATTCCGCACGATCGCGCACGAAGGGCAGCCCGGCGGTGACACATGGGGCGCGCTACCCGATCTGCTGCGCGCCGGCGGCGACACCTGGATCCCCGGAACCTACGATCCGGCCCTCAACCTTACTTACTGGGGCATCGCTCAGCCCAAGCCGTGGCTCCGCGCCAGTCGTGGCGCCAAACCCGGCGACAAAGGTCTCTACACGAGTTCGACGGTTGCGCTCAATCCCGATACCGGCAAGCTGCAATGGTACTTCCAGCACGCGCCCGGCGAGTCGTTCGACATGGATGAAGTCTTTGAGCGCGTGCTCGTGGATATCGACGGGCGCAAGTTGCTCTTCACAGTCGGCAAACCGGGCATCCTTTGGAAACTCGATCGCGAGAGCGGCCGGTTTCTCGGCTACAAAGAGACGGTATATCAAAACCTGTTCGCCCATATTGATCCGCAGACGGGTGAGCCCACCTATCGCAAGGACATCCTGGAGCAGCAGGTCGGGCAGTGGTTCCAAATTTGTCCCAGCACGGAAGGGGGCCACAACTGGCAGGCCATGAGCTATCATCCCGAAACCGCGCAGCTCATCATTCCGCTGAGCCAGAGCTGCATGGCGATGTCCGGCCGCAAAGTGGAGTTCAAGGAGAAGTCGGGCGGCGGCGCGGGCGACCGGCGGTTCTTCGAAATGCCCAAGACGGGCGGCAAGATCGGGAAGCTGGCGGCTTACGACGTGCGCACCCTGAAGGAGAACTGGTCGATCGAGCAGCGCGCGCCGTTTCTCACCGCCGTGCTCTCGACGGCCGGCGGAGTCGCGTTCGTGGGTGATCTCGACCGCTACTTTCGTGCGGTGGATGTCAAAACGGGCAAGGAGCTTTGGAAGACTCGCCTGGGCACATCGGTGCAGGGCTATCCGGTTTCGTTCGCAATCGGCGGCAAGCAGTATATCGCGGTCACGACGGGACTGGGCGGTGGAAGCCCGCGCGACGTGCCGCGCGTGATCGCGCCGGAGATCCATCATCCTGCCAACGGCAACGCCCTGTATGTCTTCGCGCTGCCGGATTGATCGCCGGTCACGATCGCAGTCTGACGCATTTCTCATGCTTGTTGACTTAGTTTTCTAAGAAGGGAAGGCAGGACAAATTGTGGGCGGGCTAAGCTCGCGACCATGGAGCCGGCTGACGAAAAGGCCGGTGCGATCAGGATTGGCCGTCCCATAGTTTGTGCAGCGTTTCAGGCCATAGAGAAAGTGGGATTGTGCACTCATGCTTTCAAGGATGCGAGGCGGAAATTCTGATCGCGCCGCGGATCTAACGTGGTTGGCGCCAGTTTTCAGAAAGAGCTTTCCAGTGTTCAGCGAAAATTCGGCCGCTACGGCTTGCCGGATGAGAACCTGTCGGACGTCACACCGGTAACATCAACATGCTCAAAAAAGTATGTGCGAGAGGCCCACTGCGCGTTTTGCTGTGAGCGAAGTGCGGCAGGCGGCTGCGACGGGGATTGGCCACGCCACATTCGTTCTACGGTTCTTTCCAGCGCGGCAGAGATACGTTCGTGCGATAGTTCGATTCGTTGTAGTCTGGATTGCGCAACGGCGCGTAGATGCGCTTGCCTTGAAACGGCTTGTCTTGGGTGTAGATCCAGACCCGGTTCTGGTCCCAGAGCACGATCTCGTCACGGGGATCGCCGGTCAGGTCCAGGACGTTCGCCGCCAGGTCGGGATGGCCATCCTCCGGAAACATCACTACCCGGCGCAGATGGCCGTCGATCAAACCGCCTTCCTTCACATTGCCGGAAAGCAGCACGAATTCCTGGCCGTCGCCCCGCCAGTTCACCGGCAGCATCGGGGCGCCCGTATGGATCGGCTCCTCCTGCGCAAGGATGTTGCCGTCCCAGTCGAACAGCGTGACGATCCCTGGATTTTTCCAGAAATTCACGCCGATGTATTGCAGGCCCGGAACATCCATCCGATACTTGCCCACGCTCGGACTCTGATTGTGGCCCACGCGCACATGCTTCAGCAGTTTGCCGTGCAGGTCGAACATGAGGAAGCCCTCGTCGCTACCGCTGGCGTAGACGCGCGCTTCCGCTTTAGGATCGGGGGACAAATTGCCCATCATGATGCCGTCGGCGTGGTCGTGAATCTCCTTGTCGTGGCTCCACAACTGCTTGCCCGTGTGGTCCCAGAGCGCGTAGCCGATCACCATGCTGTCGCGGCCGCTGCCGTCCACGTCGAACGGATACGGATAGTGGCCGGTCTGGCCGTCGCCCTTCCACTGCAGTTCGAGCTTGTTGTTGTAGATCCAGAAGTGCGTATAGCGGTCCTTCACCAGGATGTCGCGGCGCGCAGGGTCTCCGGAGAAGTTGACGAAAGCGATGGAGTCGCCGATCTCCCGCTCGTACGGCCGCTCTTTATCGCCCTCCGGCATCTTCGGCATGGGAACGGCGCGCTTGATCTCGCCGGTGCGTCCATCCAGGATCTGCAATTGGAAGTCACGCACCAGCACCACTTCGTTCTTGCCATCACCATCGATATCGTGAATCTGAAACGGATTGTCGTTTGTGAGCAGGCCGTTGCGCGGGTCCGGACGGCCTTTCTGCCAGAGGACTTTGCCGTCCAGCGTGACCGCGGTCAGGCAACTGATGTGATCGAAGGCGTCGGCGCGGATGCGCGGGATGTTCTGGGCGATCAGCATGTCCGGAACACCATCGCCGTCCAGGTCGCCGAAGCGCGCATTGCGTCCCGCGCCGAACTTCGGAGTGTCAAACTTCTTCCACAGCTTCGGCTGGGGATTGTCCAGGCGCAGGTGGGTCAGTTCCTGCTCGCGTTTGCGGATGCGTAGAGCAATTTCGGCGGCGTGGGCGGAGGAGGTGGAGACGCTGAAATCCTGGAACCGCGCGGGCGAGCCGGAAATGATCCCTGCCTTGCCGTGAAGGATCTCGGGATCGGATGCTTCAAGCACCAGCTTGCCGTCGATGTAGGCACGGATCTTCGGTCCCTCATTCTCGACCTTGAGCGCGTAATAGCGCGAGGTGTCGTACGGGAAGGCGGCCTCACCCAGTTCGCGCCAGGCATGGACGCGCAATCCTGTCTCGAGCGGCAGATGGAATGCCAGCCGGGCCTTCTGGCCGCCGGTCAGCGCGAACATGTAGTAGTGGCGGTTGGTGTGGTAGCGGAAGACGACGCCGACCATGTCGGTAAGCGCCAGCGGCTTTGCCTTAACTTCCACGGTGTAGTCGGCCCACTCCGGATCGCCGGTGATGAACAGCGGGAACGTCCACTGGCTGCTGGTATGGTCCAGCTTCTGTTCGAGGTAGGATTTGCCATTTTCGTCACTGACCATCCAGGCATCCTGGTGGCAGATGGCGTTTTCCCAGGGCCCGAGCGGCACGCCGCGATTCGGCAGGTAATGATATTCCTGGATGGCCCCGTTCAGGCTGCCGACCGGAGAGGTCAGCCAGCCGGGCGGGAAATGCGAGAAGTCGTCGCGAAAGAGATCGGCAGCGGGGGCCAGGCCGGCGCAGGCCAGCCACAGCACAAGTGCAGTGCGTCCGAGATTACGGGCGTTAACGACTTGCCGGGCAAAAGCGGGGACAGGAAGGTGTGAAAAAATTGGATCGGCTGCTGGTCGAGTGGCGCGGAACGGCAACTCCTGGTGGCGGCGTTTCGGAGTCAGCCCATGCTGCAATGCGGGGACTGACGAGACATTTTCGCGCCGCATTTGCGCGGAAATGTTCCGTCTGTCCCCGCATTGCCCCGAAAGACCAATCCGGATGGCATCGCTCCGTAGCCACCACAGTGGACTGTCAAGAATTCGGGCCGACGCGGTCGCCTTTCCGATTTTTTCACATGTTCCAGGCAACCAATTTCGCAAATGCCGCGAAATTTCACCCAGTCCCAGTTTTTGCGGGTTGCGGTCGTCCGCTACAGAACTGCGGCAAAAAGATTTAAAACTCAAGGCGTACCCCCAACTGCAAGCTGCGCGGCAGGTACGTGGCCGCGCCGGCCGCGGTGCCCGTAGGTTGCAGCGAATTGCGGATCTGCCCGAACGTGGCGCTGGTCACCTCCAGGTCTGGGCTGCCGAGGAGCGGGTGATTGAAGATGTTGTACGCCATCGCGCGCAGGTTCAGTTTCAGACGTTCGCCCAGATTGAAGCCCTTCTGCAACGTCGTGTCGAAGCTGAATACCCGGGGTCCGTACACGGTGCCGATTCCTGTTGTACCGAACTGCCGGACCGGCCGCGCTTGCGAGGCGTCGATAAATCCCGGCAGCTTATAAGCTGTGACATCGAGCCAACGCTGCGTGTTCTCATCACTGATGGAGCCATTGGCTACGCGATCGGCGCGATTGGAGGTGGCGCCGCTCGGAGTCGTGCCATTGTTCGCCGTGACGGTCAGCGGCAGACCGCTTTGCCAGGTGCCCAGACCCGAAAGCATCCACCCGCCGAGAAAGGCGTCCGCCGCGCGTCCCATGTGGCTGGCGAAGCGCCGGCCCTTGCCCACGGGCAGTTCCCAGACGAAGTTCCAGTGAAAGATGTCGTTGGGTTCCGCGCTGATGGGGCCGTAGTCATATGACCACGTCGGCGCCGCCACGGGATTGGTGGCGGTGGCGTTCAGGCCGAGCAGGCGCGAATGCGCGTAGTTGACGTCGAAGAGCAGCCCGCCGCTGAAACGCTTGATGAACTCGATCTCGCCGGAGTTGAAGTTGGAAGTGCCGTTTGCCGTCTGCTGGCCGAAGTTGGTGTTGAAGAACGTCCACTTGCGGGCGGTGGGATCGTTCGCGGCCCGCTGCAGGCACTGCACCGGCCCGGGCACGCAGGCATTCACCTGCACGACGCGCGAGAGGTTACGGCCGACATTGGTCGCGTAGCTGGCGCGTAGCGAGGTGCCGTGCCCGAGGTCCTTCTCCACGGTCACGTTGCCGGTATACGACTTCATGGTCGGGTACGTATCCGAAAATCCGCCGATGGCCGCCAGC